>NPIG01001117.1_pt3 | contig 10502 bp, 12 predicted proteins | sample 8637441 | NCBI WGS metagenome assembly NPIG01 (sample SAMN07420675, study PRJNA396082) | bioreactor metagenome | isolation source: sample BR6 brine-fed electro-methanogenic bioreactor BR | place: Japan: Kochi | collected 2016-06-14
AAGATAAAGGCAAAAAAAATGCCCAAGCCAAAAAATATGCAGGGTATGTGGTATTTGAATTTAAACTCAACAACCAACTCATTTATAAAATTCAAACTGACTATATGGACATCGATGCCAAAGATTTAAAAGAGCGATTGTCGTGTGTGATTGAATCGTTTATGAGTTTAGAAAAATGATAAAAAAAGCGTTAGTTTACGCTTTTTTTATCAAGTTATACGTAGGAAAAGGAATCGTAATTCCCTCTTTTTTAAACGCTTCATACAGTGATAGATTGACACGGTATTGGGTATCAAAAAACGATTTGGTATAGGCCCAATAACGAAGTTCCAAATTAATAGAAAAATCACCAAACTCTTTAATACCCACTTGAGCTTTTGGCTCTTGGGCAATCTCTTTTGAAAAGGAACCCAAAACTTTATGAATGGTTTCAATAGCGTCTGAAGGATTGCAACTGTAATCAATGCCTACTACGCTTTCAACAATTCGGTACTCAAATGAATTTACCAATACTTCACCAATAATGTGTTTATTGGGAATGGTAATTTGCTCACCGTCTTCGGTCGATAAAATCGTATATGCCAATCGAATCTCTTCAACGACACCATAAACCCCTTGCACGCTAATGGTATTGCCCACAATAAAAGGACGCCCAATAATGATAGAAAGCCCTGCCCCATAGTTTGAAAGTGTTCCTTGCAAAGCCAAACCAGCACCCAAAGAAGCCGCACCAATTCCTGCAACAAAAGGAGTAATGGAAATGCCCAGTTTGCCAATGGCAATGATACTCACCCCAATAATGATTCCAAACTTAACAATATTGACCACAAACTTTGTTAAGGTTAAATCCAACTCATGTTTGTTGCATAAACGCGCAACCCATTGAGAAACTTTATTGGCAATATAAATTCCCAAGATAAAAACAATCACAGCCCCAATGAGTTGGAAACTGTAATTGACAAAAAATTCAATGATGATATTGTAAAACTTTTGTAAACTCTCTAACTCTTTTTCCATACTTTTTCCTTACAGTTGAATCACTTTAGCCCCAAATCCACCGCTGCTTGGATGAGCGTCGCTGTAGCCTTTGACTTTAGGATGTGCATCTAAGTATTTTTTCACAGCATATGAAAGTTTTCCACTTCCTATGCCATGATAGACCAACACTTCATCAAACCCTGCAATTAAAGAATCCGAAATGAACTTATCTAAATTCTCTATGGCTTCATCGCTTCGTTGTCCATGTAAATCCAGTGAAATTTTGCCTGTTTCTGGTTTTTGTACCGAAACACTCACTTTTTTAGATGGCTCTTTAATGGGATTTCCACTTCGTTGCAGTAAAGCTAAGTTGACTTGAACGCGCATTCCTAAGTCATTTAAAATAAATGCTTTGTTGCCTTTAATGGACAAAATCTCACCTTTTGAGCTTTGATATTTCACCCTATCACCCACTTTAAATGCTTCAACTTCTTTCACCGTTTGAGTTTTTATCTCAACGACTTTTTTATGAGCAATATTTAAATGCTGGTGCGATTCTTCCACTTTTTTGGCTTTTATTGCTTTTTTGGCTTCCTCTTTGGCATCGTAATACTCTTTGTGAAGTTTGGATTTTTCAGTGTAAATATGAGCATCCAAACTCTCTTTTTGCTCTTTTAAATTTCGTGTGAGTCGTTCATAGTTCTCTATGTCTTCATCAAGTTTTAAAATTTTTGTTTTATACTCTCGCTCTAAGTCACTGCTTCGTTGTATGAGTTCATTTAAGCGGTCTTTATCTTCTCCATACACCTCTTTGGCTTTTTTAATTACGCCTATTGGAATACCATAACGAGCGGCAGTTTCAAACGCATATGAGCGTCCAATCGTACCTTGTAAAAACTCATAAGTGGGTTTACGATTCTCTTCATCGTATAATGCCGCCATGAGTTCTACATTTTCATTGGCAGCCATAAGTGCTGCTAGGCGTTTGTGGTGCGTGGTAATAATAATTTTAATATCTTTAGCAATGAGCTCTTCAATAATGACTTTAAACAAACTCGCCGCTTCATCTGAGTCTGTTCCTAACTCAATTTCATCTACCCCCACAATAACCTCTTTTTTTGAAAAGAGTTTAGAAAATTCAACCATTCGCCCAGCAAACGTTGAAATATCATTTTTAACGTTTTGAGGGTCGTCTAAGACAGCTAAAATATTTTTAAAACTTCCAATGATACTCTCTTGACTCGCATGATAGGGCAAAAGATATTTGGACAATAAAACCGCACTTAAAATCGATTTAAGCATCATAGTTTTACCCCCAGCATTAACTCCTGTAATCATCAAAACTGCTTTTGAAAAATCTACACTAATGCTTTTAGCATCATGCAAAGCAGGATGCTTAAAACCAATGAGTTTACACCCATTGCCTTTGGAAGGCAAAATAAAATTTTTGTCGTTGAGTTTAGCAAAGAAAACCCTTGCTTGATAGTGGNNAAAATTTTAAAAAGAGCAGATTTTTCTCAAACAAAGAAGTAATTTCTTTACACATTTTTAAAATAATCTCTTCTTGCTTGTTTTTTAAATTGGACTCTTTTTGCTTAAGTTCTGAAATGGTATGGGGTAAAATATAAAAAAATCCTGATGCACTTCTGTGGATAACTGAAGCTTTAATGATATGATTAAACCCTCCTCGCATGAGTAAAGTCTCTTCGGAATTAACAAAGTGAATTTGAGAATCCACCAAATATGGACGCAACTTTGAGTTATTAATCAATTTATACAACGCTTGTTTGATGGACTCTTTATTGGTATAAATGGCATGTGAAATTGCATCATACTCCTCATTGATGCCTTTTTTTAACTCCCCTTTTTCATTAAAGTAATTTGTCAATTCAATCATTTCAGAAGGAATAATAATTTTTTCAAACCACTCTTGTAATTTTCCATCAAATTTGGCATTTTTAAGATACAAAAAATAGTGAATGATTTTAATAAACTCAAAAATATCATCCAATTTTAAAATGGCTTGTTTTTGAATAAGCATTAACGCATTATCCAACGATTGAACTTCAAGGGGTGGTTTAAATTCATACATAGAGAGTTCTTTAATCATTTTATAGTGAATATTAATATCCCCTTCTAAAATAACCTCTTTTTTTCGTGCAAAAAATGCCGTAAAACTCTCTACATAATCAACCAAATCTAACTTTTTAAATATCTCTTGCATTACTCATCTTTACACAAAATATTGCCAATAAACTAAAGCAACAAAAGTTACGGCTAAAATTGCCAATAAATTAATAAAAAACCCAATTTTTGCCATCTCTTTAACTTTAACAGCACCACTGCTCATGGCAATGGCATTAGGAGGCGTTGCAATAGGCAACATAAAGGCATAACTTGCACAAATAGTAGCAACCATTAAAATCAAAGTCATATTCACATCTGCAACTTGTCCCAATGAATAAATAATAGGCAAAGCAATTGAAATCAATGCAGTATTTGACGTAATCTCCGTGGTAAAAGTAATTAACGCGGCAACCATTAAAATCAAGACCAGTACGGGTAAATTGGTCAATGCCAATAAATAATTTGCCACTTCAGCAGCCAAACCTGTTTTAGAAAATGCTGCTGCGATTGAAAACCCTGCTCCAAATAAAAAGATAATTTCATACGGAATATTTTTGGCATCATCCCACTCTAAAAATCCAATTTTGGGTGCAAACATTAACAAACCAAATCCCAATAAAATCCCCGTTTCACTTAAACCAAGCCCCGAATAATAAGGCTCAATTTTAGAATTGACCAACAATAAAACAACCAAAGCTCCTAAAATATAAAGCAATCGTTTTTGTGCCGGTAAGAGTTTTTCTCTCATTTGCACTTCTTTGTCCAGTGTAATATCATTTAATCCCAACGATAAAAGAAAAGGGATAATCAATAACATCAACAGTGCCAAAGGTGCGGTTAAAAATATCCATTGAATAAAGGCAATGGGTTCAAGGGCGTGTTGTTGCATAAAGCCCAATAAAATCAGATTGGGAGGCGTACCAATAGGAGTAATAATCCCTCCAATACTGCACCCATAGGCAATGGCTAATGCTAACCTGGCTTTTAATCGGATATTTTCAGTTAAAAAAATGGCAATAGGAATTAACAACAATGCCGTAGTTGAGTTGGATAAAACCGAACTTAACAATGCACCTGTAAATGCCAAGGAAAATATCATTCCTCTTGGGGTACTTGGGAATATGGTCAATAATTTATTGGAAATATATTTATGCAAATTGGTTTTTTGCGTTGCAATGGCAATCATAAATCCCCCCAAAAACAAAAATATGGTGGGATTAGAGTAATTGATGGTTGTAGATTTTACATCCAACATACCAAAGGCAGGAAAGAGTAAAATAGGAAGCAAAGAGACTACGCCTAAAGGCAATCCTTCATTCGTCCAAAGTACCACTAAAAATGCAATTAAGGCAATCAATGTTGCATGTTGGATACTAAATACAAACTGCGCAATTAAAAACATCACTCCTGCTGCAACCGCTGATATAACAATTTTTTTCACATAATTCCTTTTTATTGGTTTTATTTTTTGGGTCTAAAGGCTTTAATCACCTCTTCATTGGTTTGTAAAAATGGTCCTTCCATTAAATCAATACAGTAAGGAATGGCTGGGAAAACTGCATCCAAACACTCACGTATGGATTTGGGTTTTCCTGGAAGATTGACAATCAAAGAAGAACCTCTTAAACCTGCTGTTTGTCGAGATAAAATAGCCGTAGGTACATACTGTAAAGAGACTTGTCTCATCAATTCTCCAAAGCCTGGCATCATTCTATCGCATACGTTTTGCGTGGCTTCTGGAGTCACATCTCTTTTTGCAGGTCCTGTGCCACCTGTGGTGACAATCAAACAACATTTTTCTTTATCAATTAACTCAATGAGTGTCTCTTCTATGGTAATTTGATCATCTTCAATCACTTTATACACCGCTTCCCAAGGAGAAGTTAAATACTCATTAAGCGTATCAATAATCGCTTTGCCCGATAAATCTTCATAAATACCACGACTGGCTCTGTCACTGGTTGTTACAATTCCAATTTTTGCTGTTTGTTTCTCCATTTTTTTCCTTATAGTTATAATATATGCCCCAAATCTTTAATAAAATAAACCGTAGCAAAGGGTTTAAAAAACTCATATGCCACACATGAATCAATAATGGCATCATTTCCTGCTAAAAAAACCTCGATTTGAGTCCCTTTTTTCAAAAGTTGTTGCAACTTTTCTTCATCCCAAACATAATGCAACAGTTCATCAAGCTCTTCATACGAACCTTGGGTAAAATACTCTTTGAATAATTTTGAAGAGTTCAAACCCACATTATTTAAGAAATTGTCACAATAACTTTTTGCATCTTTTTTAAAAAACATCAACTGCATTCGTTTGTATTTTTCATCTTTATTTTGAAAAAAAGCAGGCGAAAAAAGTTGCAATGTANNCTGGTTGTTTGCAAGGCGTATTCAAATGCTTTTTGCGCCCCATAAGAAAACCCTGCAACTGTAAAAGCACTTTGATGTAAATACTCACTAAACAGTTCGCTTTCATTTTGAAAACAAAAGCCACTGAAAAATTTACTTTGAAAGGTCATTGGCTTTTATCACTTCTTGATTTAAAATCAACTCTTTTAAGCGACTGACTTCATTGGTGTGTTTATAAATCTCACTTTTCAAATCGCTTCGTACGCTCTCAATAAGAACTAACGCATCGTTTGCCATTTTGTATTCATTAACCATTTTATGAGCCAGTGCATACGCCTCTTTTAAATCTTGAGTACTGACCACATAGGCTTCGCCCTTAATGACTTCAACGCCCACACTTCCAGCTAAATAGTTTCGCAAATGATTCATTAACGCTGTTTTAGAGGGAAACAGCTCGGTTAAAGATTTAATGCCTTCTTGAAAAAGTGTGGTTTCACAGCCTGAAATATAGGCTTTACACGCTTGATAAATGGCTAAAATCTCTTTTTGTTCAGTGGTCAATATTTTTTTCTCTTTTTTTCCAAACTCCACTTTATCTTTAGCCGTTTCAATATCTTCTGCGGTTAAAACACTCTCTTTTCTTTTCACCATATTTAAAAGTGCTTCATTGATCAATGTTGCTAAGGCAGCTGAACTAAATCCTGCTGTGTTAAATGCCAACTCCTTAATATCAAACTCATATTTTTTTTGTTTTAAATACAAACTTAAAATCTTTTCACGGTCTTCAATATTAGGTAACCCAAGAAAAACACGTCGGTCAAATCGCCCTGCTCGAAGCAAAGCTTCGTCCAAGACTTCAATTTTATTCGTAGCAGCTATAACAATTACGCCACTGTCACCGTCAAAGCCATCCATTTGAGTTAAGAGTTCATTTAATGTCGCTTCCCTTTCATCATTAGAGTTTCCACTTCGACTTTTTCCTACGGCATCAATTTCATCAATAAAAATAATCGCAGGAGCATGTGCTTTGGCTTTAGAGAACAACTCTTTGACTCTTTTTGCTCCCATTCCCACATAAATATGCACAAAACTCGCACCACTTTGATACAAAAAAGGCACTTTGGCTTCTCCTGCAACGGCTCGTGCAATTAAGGTTTTACCTACTCCTGGAGGACCTACGAGTAAGACTCCTTTGGGCAATTTAATCCCATGTTTAAGATATTTTTTAGGAGAATTTAAAAAATCAACGACTTCTTCAAGTTCTTCTTTAACACTTTGAATGCCTGCCACATCTTTAAACGTAATAGAAGATTGGGCAAACTCCAAAAAAGAAGAGGCTGTCGAATTTGATGACTCTTCTGAAGGGTTATTGACTTTTTCATTCACTTTTTGTAACTCTTGAGAAAATCGACTTCGTGGTAACATTTTTTTTATTTTATCTTTGTAATAACGTAAAAGAAGCGATAAGAACAATAAAATAAAAAGAAAAATCAATCCCACATAGTAAGAAGTTGAATGTATAGAAGCACTGCTTTTATAAATGGTGTAAATAAATAAAGCCACCAGCACAATGGCTGACATTCCCATGAGTTTTAGGTTTTTATCCATCGTTTCGTTATCATTTTTATTCGAATTTTGCAACATTGTGTTCCGCCTTTACTTCATAGGTTTGCAGTTGTATCCAATCGCCAACCAAATCAATACTTGATTGAACTTCTACTTTATTAAAAAATTGGTCAAGTCCCATATAAACACCCTCTTTTTCTTGTTCTATTAACACATCCAAAGGAGGTTTTTGCTGTCTGAACAAATAATTCTTCTCTTCTATGATAGCTACTAACTCATTGTAACGTTCTTTGGCAATATTGCCAGCAACTTCTGGTTTCATCGTAGCACTTGGGGTTCCATCACGTTTGGAATAGGTAAAAGCATGAATATGAGTCAAAGGAAATCGTTTGATATTTTCCATGGCTTCACTCCATAAAGCTGTTGTTTCCCCAGGGTGTCCTACAATAAAATCTGTGCCCAACGCATAACCATGGGCACTTAAAAATTCGAATAAGGCTAAATCATCTAAGACTTTGTTTCGTCTGTTCATGATTTCAAGCATTTTTTTACTGGTATGTTGTAACGCAATGTGTAAATGTTTTGCCATAAAAGGTTCATCAATGAGTTCTTTAAACTCATCATCAATTTGAATGGGTTCAACACTGCCTAAACGAATTCGTCTTACCCCTTTTACCAAAGCAATCTTTTTAAGTAATTTTGCCAATGAGGTGTGCTGTTTTTTACCGTAACTGCCTACATTCGTACCCGTTAAAATAAACTCTCCAAACCCATTGCTGGCTAAAGTGCTGATTTGTTCTAAAATTTTACTCTCTTCATAACTTCGAGCATCGCCTCGTACATGAGGGATAATACAATAAGAACATCGAAAATCGCACCCTTCTTGAATTTTAATAAAGGCTCGACTTTTTCCTATAAACTCTTCAACAATCGTATTATCAATGTGTTCTAAATCCCCTGCACTAAAAAATCGTTCTTCATTTTTAAGCAATTCATTGATTTTTTCTTTTTCACTGTGCCCAAAAAGAGAATCGATTTTTTCTTCTTTAAAAAGGTTTTCCCCTTTTGTCCAAACGCCACACCCTGTAAAAACCACTCTGGGGTTGTTGGGCAACTTTTTTAATGAGTTAATATAGCCTCGTGCTGTGCTGTCTGCGCTATTGGTTACCGTACATGAGTTAATCACCACAATATTGGCATTTTTTTCATCTTGTGTGATTTCAAAATCTTGTAAATTGCTCATCATCACTTGAGTATCAAACACATTGGTTCGGCAACCAAAAGTTTTGAAATAGACTTTTGGTTTATTATGTGTAAACACCATACTATGCTTTACCTATTCCAGTTTCTTCTAACTCTTGTGGCAATTCTTTTTGAGTGTGCAAATCGATACTTTGAGTAGGATACGCAATTTTAATATCAGCTTCTTTCATAAACGCATCTAAAATTTCAGGACTGATGGTACTTCGTAATGCCAAAGCCGCATATGAGTTGGTTAAATACCATGAGGAAATCACAATCCCATACGGTTCAACAAAGGTATATACCCGTGGCTCAACTCCTGTGGCTCGTAAAGAGTATTTACTTCTCATTTTACTGAGTTGCTTTCGGGTAATATCGGTATAGCCTTTTGAGTACTGTTTTAAAATCTCTTTGGCTAAATGTTGGGCTTTTTTATAGTTTGAATCAAACGTAATGGTAATATCAATTCCATCCCAAACCGTTCTTAAATCTCCATGCGTATAATTGGCAATAAGTTCAGAAAAAATATAGTTGTTGGGAATAAAAAAGATTCGTCCTGTTCGTCTGTTTTTCATATATGTTGTTAATGTAATGTCTTCACGAATGGTAATTTTAAACAATGAAATATCCAAAACATCACCTACTACTTCAATGCCATTGCGTTGAACTTTGATTCGATCACCCACATGAATTGAACCAGAAGTGACTATCACCATCCAACCAAAAATTGACATAAACCAATCTTTTAATGCAATGGCAATCCCCGCAGAAGCAAACCCTAAAATGGTTACAATATATGAAACATTATCGATGTATGAAAAAATTAGAATCATCAACGCAATAAAAACTATGATAAAATTGATGATTTTATTGACCATATAGTAGTTTTCATTTTGGAAAAAATATCGTTTTAAAATGAGTTTAATTAAAAAAGAGATTAAAAATAAAATCACAATGGCAATAATGATTTTAGATGATTTCTCAACTTGATTGCCAATTTGACTTTGTGTTTCTAAAATAACTTGCTCAATTTTTCGTGCATAAACATTATTGGTTGTCGATACAATATCCAAAACAATGCTAAAATCTTTTTTCTGTTGAGCTAAAAAATCGATTTTTATATCGGTAGTTTCACTGGGTTCAATTTCATATAGCTCAAGGTTGAGTACAATTTTTTGCTCCAACAAAGCAGTCAACGTGGCAATATCATTATAGAGTTTTTTGAATTTCTCTTTGTTGGTTTCAAGTTTTTTAATATAGGATAACGCATTAATGATTCCAAAAGGATTCGTCACAGGTTCATTGGTTTCAATTTCTGGAGGATTGATTAAATTTCCAATGGGAGAATCTTTATATTCAGAAATCAGCTCAAGCTCATTTTTCTTGATTCGTATTTTATTGCCAATTTGATACTCCAACTCATCAAACTTTTCACCCTTTTTACCAATAATGGCTTTATACTCTTCTTCTAAGTTATGTAACTCTTGAGAAATCTGTCGGTATGCAATATAATTTCCATAGCGTTTAAGCAAAATATTTTCATTGAGTTGTTTATTTAAGACTTCAATATTGGCTTTTAGTGTCTCGATTTTTAGGCGTTTTTCTTCGCTAATTGCACTTTGTAAAAGTTCCCCTGAACGTTTAGGCTCTTCATTTGCCGCAAAAAGAGAAATCACCAAAGCAATAAGTAAAATGATTTTTTTCAATTTGAAAACCTTTTTAATACAGCAATCACACTCTCTTTAGGGATTGAATCGGTTATTTCATACGCACCTATGCCTTTGGGCAAAATAAATTTAATTTTATTGTTGTGTGATTTTTTATCCAAAAAGAAATGGTCATAAAAAGCGTGAACATCTTTGATAACATAGTGTGTAGGGATATGATGTTTTTCCAATAATGCTTTAACTCTTTTGGCATCATCTTTGNNTTTCTACTGCCAACTCATTTGCCATAACCATACCAATGCCAACGGCTTCACCGTGTAAATAGGTTTTATATTCTGTTTCATTTTCTATAACATGCCCAAATGTATGCCCATAATTAAGTGCTGCACGGATGCCTTGTTCTTTTTCATCTTGGCTAACCACCCAAGCTTTAGTTTGAACCGATTTGGCGATAGCCTCTTGAATATTATTTTGTGCCAATAAATCATTGTGTTCTAACCATTCAAAAAAATCTTTGTTGAACGTTACTGCCATTTTAATAATCTCAGCTACTCCTGCACCAAACTCA
>NPIG01001670.1_pt1 | contig 10501 bp, 6 predicted proteins | sample 8637441 | NCBI WGS metagenome assembly NPIG01 (sample SAMN07420675, study PRJNA396082) | bioreactor metagenome | isolation source: sample BR6 brine-fed electro-methanogenic bioreactor BR | place: Japan: Kochi | collected 2016-06-14
TGGGCGAGTAGCTCTCAGCAGACGGGCTCCTGCAAGAAAAGACGCATTGGCATGCAAATTGCACATTCCAGCCTGAGGTGCCCGTTGAAACCCGAAGAAAGGCAACGCCTTCAACCAGGGAGTATTTCTTCATGACGAATGTAAGAACCACCGCGAACGACGTAATGCAAGATGGGAAACAACTCCTGGATACCGCCATGAGTTTTCTGACGACCAAGAAACAGGATACCCAGAATCAGCTTGAGGACCAGTTGTCGCGCCTGTCGGACCGGTTTGAGGAATTGCGCGGACAATTGCGTGAGCGCCAGGATGACGCGGCGCGGGAAGCCGAGGACCGGCTCGATGAGGCCCGCAGCAGGTACGAAGAGGCGCGCAACAAGCTCGGCCAGTTGCGCGAAAAAGGCCCGGATGCCGCGGAAGACGTGCGGCGCGGCGCAGAACGCGCCTTTCGTGAGATGCAGGACAGCCTGGCGGCCGCGGCGGGGCGTCTGCGGGAAAGCCGGGACAGCGGCCCGGAAGGTGGCCCGAAGACCGCGCGATGAGAGAGATAAGGAGGGCATCCAGCTGCATTTACCGCACAGCCCGAATGAAAAACGTGTAAAATAGAGCAGGAGGTAGTGTTCGCAAGCACAAGTGCGGCGCAGTGGTGAAGCGAGCAAGGGCGCGCGAAAACCGATACATTTCGATAAGCGCATACGATTGAGCGGCGCGGTGACGGTTGTGACCGGCACGCTCTGGCAGGCAAAGGAGGCGGCATGCATTCCTACAAGTACGTTATTCTCGGGGGCGGCACCGCAACAGGTTACGCGGTGCAGGAGTTCGTGAAGCGTGGCGTGAAGCCGGGAGAACTGGCTTTCGTGACCAGTGATTCCACAGTGCCCTATGACCGCCCGCCGCTGTCCAAGGGGTTTCTGACGGGGGAGAAATCGGCCGAGGACTGTCTTATCGAACCGCGCTCCTTTTACGACGAACACGGTGTGGACATCTGGCTGAACACGCCTATTATTCGCGCGAACCTCGATGAGCGGCGGCTCAGGACCGAGTATGACGAGCGCATCGGCTTCGACAAGCTGCTGATCGCCACAGGCGCGCGCATGCGCACTTTCGGCGCGGCAGGCGAAATCGACCCGGGCATCCATTATCTGCGCGACCTGTATGATGCGCGCGCAATCCGCGAGACGGCCAAGGAGGTCAAGGAATGTCTCGTTATTGGCGGCGGCTTCATCGGCATGGAGGTGGCCGCGAGCCTTCGTATGCGCGGCAATGAGGTGACTCTGGTTTTTCAGGAAGAGCGATTGAATCCGCATGTGTTCACCCCGGAAATGTCCGAGGTGTTCGCGCGCTACTATGCCGGCAAGGGCGTCAACCTGATGCCGGGGCGCCAGGTGCGCCGGTTCAGCCGGCACGCCAGCCTCGTCAAGGCCCACCTTCAGGACGGCGATTCGGTGGAGGCGCCGCTGGTGGTGGCCGGTATCGGTGTGCGGCCCGCCACCCGGCTTTTTGAGGGCGCGGCCATGGACACCTCGAACGGCGTCAAGGTGGACGAGTATCTGGAGTCTGAGATTCCGCGCATCTACGCGGTGGGCGATGTCGCCCGCTGGTGGGACGGCAACCATCGCAAGCACCGGCGCGTCGAGCACTGGCAGAATGCGGTGGACCAGGGCCGGTGCGCGGCCGCGAACATGATGGGCGACGTGGTGGCCTATCGCCAGACCCCGTATTTCTTCTCGGACGTGTTCGACCTTTCCTGGGAAATCTGGGGCGACCAGAGCCCGGCCAGTGAGGTTGTGTTGCTCGGCAACCTGGACGAATGCAGTTTCAGCACCTGGTGGCTGGACTCGTCCGGCGTCGTGACGGCCGCGTTCGTGATGGGTCGGGATGACGACGAGCGCGAAGCGGCGAAGAAAGCGGTCGAGGACCGCGCGCCCATGCCGGACGCGCTTCGCCGCGATGCGAAGGCGCTGGCGGGTGTTTGAAAACGCAATGATTCCCGGATGCTCTTCCAGGGCCCTTGCGAGCATTGAGCCCAGGTTCCCGCATTCCCTGGCCCGGGCCTGCCGAGGTGGTTCTCCCGTCAACTACTGAGGCAATAGTCCTCAAACGGATTTCAGAACCGGCTGCGCACCCTTATAAGAGGTTGTGATATGAGCGAATCGAAGCCCTTGAGAAAGGGGCTGGGTCTGGTGCATGTGTTCGCGATTGCCTCGGGCGCAATGATTGGCTCCGGTTTGTTCATCTTGCCCGGAATGGCGCACGCCATGGCCGGGCCCGCGGTGACGGTGTCGTACGTGCTGGCGGGGTTGCTGGCCACAACCGGCATGCTGAGTATGGTTGAGCTTGCCACGGCAATGCCGAAAGCCGGCAGTGATTACTTCATCATCACCCGCGGCTTCGGCGCGGGGGTCGGTTCCATCGCCGGGATGCTGAGCTGGTTTTCCCTTTCTCTCAAGAGCGCGTTCGCCATCGTGGGCATGGCGACCTTCGTGCGCATAGTCTTGCCGTCTTTCGGGAATGTCGCTGGTTTGGTGCTGGTCCTGTCTTTCGTTGGCCTCAACATAGTGGGCGTACACCAGGCGGCCCGTGCGCAAGTCATACTGGTCTTCGGCTTGTATGCGCTCCTTGTGCTCTATGTGGCCGTGGGCTTCTCCCATACCCGCGTTGCGTACTTTACGCCCTTCGCCCCCGAGGGCGCGACAGGCCTGTTCCTTGCCTCCGGTTTTGTCTTTATCTCCTACGGCGGCCTGTTGAAGGTGGCCAGCGTCGCCGAAGAAATCCGGGACCCGGGCCGGGTCATGCCCCTGGGGCTCATATTGGCGCTGTTCACGGTCACGGTCTTCTACGCATTGACCGTAATGGTCACCAGCGGTGTTCTGGAGGGCGGCGAACTGGACGGTTCACTGACGCCAATTTCCGATGGCGGGCGGAAGATCATGGGCGAGTTCGGTCTCGTGGCGATGAGTGTCGCGGCGGTTCTCGCCCTCGTCAGCACCGCCAACGCGGGTATCATGGCCGCGTCGCGCTACCTGCTGGCCATGAGCCGTGATGGGCTCATGCCCCCCGCGCTTTCGAAGCTGAACAAACGATTCCGGACACCGCACCTGGCCATCGGCATGACGGGCGCGTTGATTCTGCTCAGCCTGTTTCTCCCGCTCAAACTGCTGGTCGAGGCGGCTTCCTGTGTGCTCATGCTCACCTATGTGCTCTGCTGTCTCGCCGTCATCGTGCTGCGGGAAAGCGGCCTCGAGAACTACCGGCCGCTCTTCAAGGCGCCGCTCTATCCCTGGCTGCAGCTGGTTGGCATTCTCGGGATCGGTTTCGTGCTGGCGGAATTGGGGCTTCAGGCGTTCTTAATCAGCGCAACGCTGATACTGGCGGCCTTTCTCGTCTTCTGGTTCTACGGGCGCAAGCAGTACGCCCATGAGTCCGCCCTCCTTCATCTGATAACGAACCTGACCGACTATGAACTCGTCGAAGGCGAACTGGAGGCGGAACTCAAGGAAATCATACGGGAACGCGACAATATCGTGATTGACCGCTTCGACCGGCTGGTGAGGTCCGCCCCGGTCCTGGATATTGCCGGGCCCTTGACGCAGGAGGCATTCTTCGACGCCGTCGCCGCGCGTCTGGCGTCGCGGTTGGAAATGCGCCGGGAGCAGTTGGCGGAGGACTTGCACCGGAAAGAGCAGCGCAACAGCACGGTGCTCAGCCCGTTCATTGCTTCGCCCTATGTGACCATTGAGGGTGAGGGACGCTTCGATATGCTCATTGCCCGGGTCGGGGAAGGCATTGACTTCGGCCCCGAAGCAAGGGCGGTGCGGGCCGCATTCGTGCTTGCGGGCACAGCCGACGAGCGCAACTTCCATTTCAAGTCCCTGGCGGCCATTGCGCAGGTGGCCCTGGCCGAGGATTTCGAAAAGCGGTGGCTCGAGGCAAAAGACGAACAGGGGCTGCGTGACCTGATTCTTCTTGCCGAGCGCAAGCGTTTGACCTCAAAATAGGGGGGCAGGGCCATAGTGGGCCTGTGCTTCAGAGATGATCGGCGCCGTGCGCATTTGCCACGCGGTGGCTGCCGGGCGCGGCGCGCACAGGCGTTTTGACATAGGCGCGGCGCCGGGCCTATGGTGACTTTTCTGGATAAGGACGGAGAGAAGGGGAAGACCATTGCGTTGCATATCATTTTTGCTGCTTGGCCTGTGTGTGGCGCTGATTGCGCAGGGCGGGTGGGCGCAAGGCCGCCTGGAGGTCCTGCCGGACAAGCTCGAAGGGGTTGACAAGACCCAGATGCTCCGGTATTACCTGCTTGAGCGCGTGGACGCGAAATGGACGGAGTGGCAGCAGGCCTTTGAGGAGACGGACACGGCCGGGGAAATCGCCGCGTACCAGCAGGCGATGCGCGAGTGCTTCCTGGCCAGGCTGGGCGCCTTTCCCGAGCGCACCCCGCTGAATGCGCAGGTGACCGGGACGATGGAGCGGCCGGGGTGCCGGGTCGAGAAGGTCATCTTCGAAAGCCAGCCCGGCTTCCATGTGACCGCCGCGCTGTTTGTCCCCGCGTCGGACAAGCACACCGCACCCTATCCCGGCGTCATTGTGCCCTGCGGCCATGCGAAAGAGGCGAAGGCCTACGAGCCCTATCAGTCCATGGGCGCGCTGCTGGCATTGAACGGCATGGCCGCGCTCGTGTTCGACCCCGTCGACCAGGGCGAGCGTTTCCAGATTGTCGACGAGGGCGGCAAGATGGTCATGTGGGGCACCCAGGCGCACACCATGCTCGGCGTGGGCTCGATTCTGGTGGGCCGGAACACGGCGTGGTTCGAGATTTGGGACGGCATGCGCGCCATCGACTATCTGCAGTCGCGGCCGGAAGTGGACGCCGAACGGATAGGCTGCACTGGCAACAGCGGCGGCGGCACGCAGACGGCCTACATGATGGCGCTGGATGAGCGGGTGGACGCCGCGGCCCCGAGTTGCTTCATCAACCGCGCCGGACGCCAGCTCGAAACGGCCACCGGTGACGCCGAACAGAATATCTTCGGGCAGCTCGATTGGGGAATGGACCACGCCGATTATTTGATGATGCGCGCGCCGACGCCCATTCTCCTCTGCGCGGCGACGGAGGACTTTTTCGACATCCGCGCGACGTGGACCACCTACCGCTACGCGAAACGGCGCTACACGCGCATGGGCTATGCCGAGCGCCTTGGCATACTCGAGAATCCGGCCCCGCACAACTACAACCAGATGCAGCGCGAGGGGGTGGCGCGCTGGATGGCGCGCTGGCTCTGCGGGCGCGACGCGCACATTGTCGAGCCGGAACTGGACCTGTTCACCGAGGAAGAGCTGTGGTGCGCGCCCGACGGGCTCGCGGTGCGGCTGCCGGGCGCGCGTACGGCCTATGACATCAACGCGGAATACGAGGAAAGCCTTGCCGCGCGCAGGCGCGAGCTGTGGGCCGACACGGCGGCGTGGCCCGGCCTGCTCGCCGAGGTGGGAAAGGTGGCGGGCATTCAGCCGCTCGGCGAACTGCCGCCGTGCGAGGTGGAGGCCGGGGGCGAAACGGAAGGCCGCGACTACCGGGTGGAGAAGCTGGTGTTCCGTCCGGAACCGGGCATTCACCTTCCCGCGCTATTGCTGGCGCCGAATGAAGCCGCCAAGCCGGGCGTCTGCCTCTACCTCGACGAGTCGGGCAAGGCGGCCGCGTGCGAACGCGGGGGCGAGGCGGAGGAACTGGCGCTCTCCGGCGTGACGGTGCTGGCGGTGGACGTGCGCGGCGTGGGGGAGACCGAGCAGACCAGCCAGAACAAGTTCAGCGCCGCTATCGGAGACGACTGGGAAGATGTGGTCGCCGCCTACGTGCTGGGCGAGTCGTACGTGGGCATGCGCGCCGAGGACATTCTGGTCTGCGCGCGCTACGCCCGGGAACGTTTCGGGGGGCCGGTGCGCATGGTGGCGCGCGGTCACGTGGGCGTGCCGGCGCTCCACGCGGCGGCGCTGGAACCGGCCTTCTTCGACACCGTCGCGCTCTGGGAGACGCTCGCGTCCTGGGCCGAGGTGGTGCACACGTGGCCCACGGTCGAACAGTGGCATCTCGCGGTGCACGGCGCATTGCGGTTGTACGACCTGCCGAATCTGGCGGAAACACTCGGCGACAAGCTGACCATCGTCTCAACGCGCGGTCCGCGGGGTTGAGCCATGGGCGAGCGGAAACAGAAAGGGGCCGCGAAGAAGAAGGAGGAAGTCCTCCGGTACGGTTCGAAAAAGGTTGAGCAGCTGCTCGGCGTGTGCGGCGGCCCCGGCCGCATCTGTGTGCTGCTGCAGGACAACCCCGACCCCGACGCCCTGGCGAGCGCGGCCGGCCTGCGCGAACTGGTCCACGCGCACCTCAAGAAGCGCGTGCACATCGGCTATGGCGGCATGTGCGGCCGCGCTGAAAACCGGGCCATGATGGACGTGCTGCACATCGACGCGCACCGCATGAAGGAAAGTGACCTTGCGGATTACGCCGTCATCGGGCTTGTGGACACCCAACCCGACTCGGGCAACAATATCTACCCGGCGAAGCGCGAGGCCGGTTTCGTCATCGACCACCACCTGCTGCCGAAGCGCAAGCGCTGGAAGGCGCGGTTCGCGGACGTGCGCCCGGAATACGGCGCCACCTCGACCATCGTCTACGAATACCTGGTGGCGAGCGGCGTGAAGCTGTCGGACAACCTGGCGACCGCGCTGTTCTACGGCATCCAGTCCGACACGCAGGACCTGGGCCGCGAGGCCACGCCCGCGGGCGCGCGCGCCTACGGCGAACTGTTCAACCGCGCCGACAAGAAGAAGCTGTCGCGCATCCGGCGCGCCCCCGTGCCGGCGGAGTATTTCCAGATGCTGCAGGACAGCCTGCGCACCTGCGTGGTCGCCGGGTCGTGCGTCATCAGTTTCATACCCGATTGCCACAACATCGACATGATCGCCGAAGTGGCCGACCTGCTGATGCGCCTCGAGGGCATGCGCTCCGCGGTGTGCTACGGCGTGCTTGACGGCGAAGTGCACATGAGCGCGCGGGCCGCCGACGCGCGCAGCAACATGGCGAAGAAGCTCAAGCAGGTCGTCGCGGGCATCGGCACGGGCGGCGGCCACCGCGTCATGGCCGGCGGACAGATTCCGCTGACCGACCAGCCCGAGCGCCGCCTGAACCTGCTCCATCAGCGCGTGGTCCGCTACTTCGGCGGCGAGCAGGAACCCGAACCCCTGACCCACGCCACCGAAGACAACGGCGGCGTGCCCCTCCCGCCCACGCTGGTCGAAGAGACGAAGAAGGACGGGTGACGGGTAGACGCATGCGCGCGCCGAACGCTTCTCACATCCCAGAGCGTGGGGCTCCCGTGTTGTCTGCCGGGAGGGCGCGTGTCTCGCGCGCCGGTTGGCTGCAACCAACGCGAAGGCGCCAGGACGCAAAGGCGCAAAGGCGCAAAGCGGACAGATTCCCTCGTTTCCGCGCTCTGCGTGGGAATGCATACATCCCCCCGACCGCCTTTCGCGGCAGTATCAGCGCAATGCCCGCCGGCCGTCAGGTCTCCGAACCCCCTACTTCTTCGGTGCGAACAGGACGCCATCCAACCCGAGGTAATACCCGGTCTGGCCGGTTCCCTTCATCTCGCTTTTCGGGTTGGCGCCTTTGTTGACGAAGGACACCGTGTGCGCGCCGGCATCAAGCCGGCCGACGTCGAAGTGGTATTCCCCGGTGGTGATGTTGTCGCTCTGCAGGTCGATGGGCGCGCCGAGCGGTTCGCCGTCGAGCATCACCTGGTAGATGCCGTAGTCCCAGGACTGGGTGGCGACGACAATGATTTCGTATTCGCCGGCCTTGTCGAGGGTGACGGGAAGTGTGAGCGTCTGGTCGGGCGCCTGCGGCTGCCAGAACAGCTGTTTCCCGCCGCTGTAGCCGCCGTCCTGGGTGGTGATGGCGCCCGCCGTGGCGGTCGCGCTGTCGATAAGGGATTCCGCTTCGATGAGGTTGCTCCAGTCGACGTAGAGCCGGTCGTAGGCGGGCGCCATTTGGGGGAACGGCTTGTGGGGTTCGAGCTGGTACCAGTAGGCGACCGACGCGAAGTCGTCCTCGCGTTCGCCGAAGCCGCTGATGTAGTTGCCTTCCTCGTCGTATTCCGCGCCTTTGTGCTCGATTTCGACGCGTAGCGACTTCTTGAACGTGACCGGGTCCTGGATATGCCAGCGGTACGCCGTAATCTTGCCGAGCGCCTCAAAATGGTCGAACACGGGCACGCCGTAGAAGAGCCCGTCGAATTCGCGGAAGCCCCACGCGTCGCAGAAGTAATCTTCCGAGCCGGTGCCGCAGAGACTCGGCTCCTCCTCGCCGTCGATGAAGAAGAAGTCGTCGCCCTCGCCGTACCAGCCGGGCCAGTGCTGGCGGATGTTCATCACCGTGCCGACGTAGTGGCCGCGCCCTTCGATGTCCGCAATCTGGTAGTTCTGGCCCATGACCGTCGGGTATTCCTGGCGATACATGGCGTGGAAATAGGGCGCATTTTCAGGGAGTTCGGGCAACTGCTGCCAGTCCACGTACCAGAACAGGGCCTGCAGTGGTTCGCGGCCCTCGTTCGTCACGGTTATTCTCGCGGACTTGCGGAACGGCATCGGCCAGTAGCAGTTGCGTGCGCGGCCCTCGGACGTCACGCGCACCGGCAGCGAATTCATGGACCGGTCCATGCCGTGCCCCACGACGAAGAAGTCGCCGATGGGCGCCTCCACACTCGGTTGCGCCTCGCCGTCCCAGTACATGCGGATGACATAGAGTTTCGAGTAGCCCCGCTCACCGGGGGCGATGGTGTTCCAGATGTGGTTAATGACGCCCGGGCCCTCGAGGTCGGCGATGACGAAGGTCTCGCCGGGCTTGATGTGGCGGCAGTCGCCGTTGCCCGTGCGCCAGTTCGGGTCGGAAGACGACGCGCGCATGGTGCGGCCCGGTTTGAGCGTGGCGAGCCCGGCCAGTGGCGCACCCGTGTCGAACCCGCTGCCCGCCACGATTCCGCATGACTGCGTGTTTGGGCAGGTCTGGCAGCCAACAAGGCCCAGGCTCAGGGCAATGGCGGCAATCGAGAGCAAGCAGGTCAGGCGCATGAGAAACCCCTCCGCGTTCGGACGGTTCTGCACATGAACCGTCCCAGTTCCAATTTACATTTTCGGATTCTAGCAGCTACCATCAGCCCATGCGAACGAACCGAAAGCATGTCTTGAGGATGGGATTCGTGGCCCTGCTGCTGTGCGGCGGCGCGAAGGCCGCCGGGTGGGAGGCGCTGTTGGACGAGGCGGGCAACGCGGCTTCGGACGCAAGGCGGCTGGAACTGCTGGAGGCGGCGCGTGCGGACGCGGCCTGCCCGAAGACGGTGCGCGAGGACCTGGACACGCTTATCGGCTTTGTGCGGAAGTGGACCGAAGGGGCGCGGCTCGAGTTCTTCGGCAGCGAGGTGCGTAAGAACGACGGTTGGGACTTCGGCATCGACGTTGACTCGCCGGTTTATCCGCAGACCTTTCTGTACCAGGGGCGCATGCTGACGTGGGCCATTCTGGAATACGGCGGCTATGGCGGCCGGGAACAGTACGACAAGGCGCGGGGGTGGTTCGAGCGCGCGGCAGATGCGTTTCCGGAAAACCCCATACCGCCGATGTACCTCGGTGAGCCGCGGCCCGCCGCGAAGCAATACGAAGGCGTGCCTGGCGCGCCCGCGTGGGCGGTGCACCAGCGCGCCGCGCTCGAACATCTCGCCGATATCGTCCACTGGTGGGTGGAACATCGGCAGCAGGAAGATGGGCAGTACGGCGGCGGCTGGGGGGACGACTGCGAGATGTGGCGGTGGTGGGTGCCACTGCTGCTGGGCTTCGAGGATGCGCGCATCAACGCGGCCCAGAGGCGGCTCTCGAAGGGGCTCATGTCCCAGCCGCACATGGAAGGCGGCTACACGTCGCATGTCTACGACGTCGAGCATACGGCGGAGGACTCCGCGGACGTGTTGACGCCCATGATGCATCTCGAACCGGAAAACCCCGAATGGCAGGGGAGCGCGGAACGCCTCGTGGACCTCTTCGAATCGCTCTGGACCGGCGAGAACGAGCGCGGGTTCCTCCAGTTTAAGAGCACCTATTTCTCGGTGGATCAGGTGGACCTCGACCCGGCGCGCGCGTGCGACACGGTGTACCATCCGCGCGCGGTGCAGCCGGCGCTGCTGGTGTGGCAGCGCACCGGCGACCCGCGCATGGCCCGCCTTTTCCTGCGCTGGATGGACACCTGGGTGGACGCGGCCGCGCGCACGGAGCGCGGCAAGCCGGGGGGCATGCTGCCGACCGCGATTCACTGGCCGGACGGCCGCGTGGGCGGTGTGGGCGAGGACTGGTGGGACCCGCGCAACCACGGTGAGGCCGGGCTGTACCGGTTCCCCAGCGCCATGACGCTGATGACGCACACGCTCCTGCTGGCCCATCACATGAGCGGCGACGCGAG
>NPIG01000722.1_pt1 | contig 10499 bp, 10 predicted proteins | sample 8637441 | NCBI WGS metagenome assembly NPIG01 (sample SAMN07420675, study PRJNA396082) | bioreactor metagenome | isolation source: sample BR6 brine-fed electro-methanogenic bioreactor BR | place: Japan: Kochi | collected 2016-06-14
GATTAACCAGTTAAATCGGGTTGATATGCTTTCTAATAATTTAGCCAATGCCAATACCAATGGCTACAAACAAACGAGCATGACAGAAGGAACCTTTAATAATTATTTAACCAAATCTCACAATCACAGCCCACTGATTTCAAAACTCAATACAATTAATAATAATGTTCCTAAATTGGATTCAAAATTTACCAATGAAGAGTTAGGTGCTTTGGTTCAAACAGGCAATGGTTTAGATTTTGCTTTAAAGCACAAAGATACTTTTTTTAAAGTTCAAAACAGCAATGGAGAGATGATTCTTACCCGTGATGGCTCTTTTAAAGTTGTGGACAATCTTTTAGTCACCAGTGAAAATCTTCCTGTTTTATCTGCACAAAATGAACCCATTGAAATTGAAGAGGGAGAAGAGTTTACTAATTTAATTGGCGTTGCTAGAACCAATTTTGATAATTTGGAAAAAATAGGAAACAACAATTACACCATTATGAATCCCAATGAAGTGGAAAATTTAGCTGAAGATAATACGCAATATATTTTAAATGGAACACTTGAAAAATCTAATGTGAATGCCGTTAATACAATGGTGGCACTGATTGATGCACATCGTCGATTTGAGCAATCACAAAAAGCCATTCAAAGTTTGGGTGAAATGAGTACGGCTTTACTTGAAAAAATTGGATCAAATAAATAAAGTTGATAAGGAGAGATAATGCAACCAAGTAATGTGACATCGACGCTGTTTGAAAATTTGAGTTTTCGAAGTGAACGACAGAAGGTTATTTCTGGAAATATTGCCAATATTAATACTCCAAATTACAAAACAAAAGAGTTGGTTTTTGAACAAGAGTTACAACAAGCCAACGACGATTTAAAATTAAAAACAACACACAATAAGCATATTGCGTTTGATTTAGAAAATCCAAAAATAACAGGACCACAACTTGTTGAAGTGCAAAATTTATTGGAACAAAATGATGGAAATAACGTCAGCTTGGATAAACAAATCAGCGAAATGTCTAAAAATACAGTGATATTTAATGCGTTACAAGCCTCCATAAAAAAAGATTCACAATGGCTTAAAGCCATTATTGATTCATCGGCAAAAAATTAATAGGAACAATCATATATGAACCAACTGCTTAAGTTTATTAATAATTTAAATGCTGCACAACGAGCAGTTATCATTGGGGGATTTTCACTTCTTTTTGTATTGCTTGTTGGCTTACTGATTTGGTCAAATATTAAAGCTCAAGATGAAAAACTCAACTACACCATTGCTGCAAACTTAACCAAAAATCAAGTGATGCTAGCAAGCAGTGAATTGGAAGCTTCTGGGATTCCTTTTTTAGTTATTGGTTCGGGCAATACTTTAACACTTAAAACCAGTAAAGAGTTTATTAACATTGCAAAAATAAAGCTGGTCACGAGTGAAGCCGCAACCAACAAACATACGGGTTGGGAAATTTTTGAAAAATCATCCCTAGGGACAACCAATTTTGAAAATAAAGTCAAATATTTACGAGCATTAGAAGGAGAGCTTTCTCGTTCTTTAGAGTCTTTATCCGGTGTGTTACGTGCGAGTGTTAAAATTGCAATTCCAAAAGATACGGTTTTTACACAAAGAAAAACATTGCCTACCGCATCGGCTGTTTTAACCATAAAACCAGGAATTTATTTAACACAAAAACAAATTGATGGAATTAAAAACTTTATCTCTTCGGCGGTTTCTGATTTAACGCCTGCGAATATTAATCTTATTGACCAAGATGGGTCATTACTTGAACACTCTAAAGATGAAATTGATAATACGCGTGTTAAAGCACAAAATAAATACAAAGAAGAGATAGAACAAGATTATGAAAATAAGATTATTGCTTTGCTTGAACCGATCGTGGGTATGGGAAGAGTGGTTGCTCGAGTTTCCGTTGACTTAGAGTTTATTAAAAGAGACATTTATGAAGAGGTATATGAACCAGAAGGAACCATAAGAAGTCAACAAATTACTGAAAATACCATGAATTCACAAGGGGTAGAGAATCAAATTGGAGGAGAACCAGGTGTTCAATCCAATATTGAAAACAATACCAATACCAATGGAAACAGTGCCAATAACAGTTCCAAAGAAGAACTTAAAAATATTGTGAATTATGAAATTTCTAAAAAAATTATTAACTATGAAGATACTGCTTTTGCTTCGGTTAAACGAGTTACTGCGGCAGTTACTTTTGATTCAACCGTTTTAGCTGATGTAGAAAATAAAGAAGATTATATGACTTCAATTGCTTCAGTGGTTCAAGATACTATTGGTTACAATCAAAAAAGAGGGGATCAAATCACGGTTAAAGATTTTAAATTTTTAACTCAAGTAGCAGCACCTGGAACAGGTGTTATGGTTGATGCCAATGGTCAAGTTGTGGATGTAAATGAAACAACCGATACCATCTCTTTTATCAAAGCAATATTAAAAGAGTTCAGTGAATATATTCAATATATCATTGCAGCAATTCTTCTTTTAGTGTTTTACAAAAAATTTATTGCCAAACATGATATTATTGTATTAGATGAGAAAGGCAATAAAGTTGATCAAGATGGTAATGTAGTTGATGATGATGGACAAATTATAAAAGATTATGAAAACCAATTTGATAAAGAGACGGCACATGGACGATTAAAAGCCAAAGTAAGAAGCCAGTTGTTAAATAATATTGAAGGATTAGATGAAGAAGCTGCGGCAAAATATGAAGTTTTAGTGGATGAAATTGATAAACAAATTAATGACCGACCAGAAGAGATTGCAGCAATGATTGAGCTACTTTTAACCGAAGGTGATGCAAAATTTAAATTGCGTGAAGCGGCAAAACAAAAAAGGGCATAAAGCATGGATTTATTAGAAGAGGATTATAAAGAGATTTTAAAAGGGATGCCAATGGTCGAAAGAGTTGCAACGTTTTGCATACTCTTAGGCGAAGCCGCAACCGTTAAAATTTTTCAACATTTGCCCAAGCATTATGTGGAAGATGTTTCAACTGCCATTACTCAAATTAAATCAATCGATAAAGATACCTCATTGGCAATATTAAATGAGTTTCATATTTTAATCAAGTCCAGTGGTTATATCAGTTCAGGTGGATATGAATATGCCAAAGATATTTTGTATAAATCTCTTGGTAGAGGTGAAGCCGATGAAGTTTTAGCACGATTGTCTAAAATTAAATTGGCATCTCAAGCCTTTTCTTATTTGGATGCCATTAATCCTAAGCAACTTGCAGACTTTATTAAAGATGAATCTCCTCAAACCATTGCCGTAATTTTAGCACACATGGAAGCAGCAGGTGCGGCTGAAGTATTGATGCAACTTGAAGAGGATGTAAAAGTTAAAGTGACCATGCAAATGGCAACCATTAAAGACGTTTCTCCTGATGTTGTGCGAACAGTTTCTTTAATTTTAGAGAAAAAGTTAGAATCGTTACTCTCTTCTATTGTTGATGTAGGTGGGGTTAAAGTTGTTGCTGATATGTTAAACCGAGTAGGACCAAAATCGCAAGATATTTTAAAAAATATCAACGGAGTGGATACATTATTGGCAACAAAAATTAAAGAGAATATGTTTGTATTTGAAGATTTGCTCAATTTGGATACCGATTATATTATGAAAATTTTACAAAACTGTGAAATGGCTGATGTTGCTGTTGCGATGAAAAATGCCACGAGTGATGATTTGGAAAATGTTACAATAGCCATGAGTCAAAGAGCTAAAGACAGATTCTTAGAAGAGTTTGAGATGTTGACTAAAGTTAAAATTAAAGACATTGAAGCAGCACAAAGAAAAATGCTCGATGTTGCACAAAAACTCATTGAAGAGGGTGTAATTGACAGAGAAATGGATAACAACTAATGCAAAAAAATAACGTCTATTCTAATGCTACGATTGTCAAAGGCAATAAAGATAAAGACAAAGAACTGCAAGCGTATCAATTGGGTTCTTTTTATAATGATGAAGGAAATGTTCAAAATGAAAGAATGCAACAAGTTGCTTCTTTGGGTGAACAAAAACCTGCTGGTTATGTTGACCCTTTATTGTCTGAATTGCAAGCACTCAAAACACATATGCAAACCATTGAAGCTAAGGTGAGTAACATTGAGACCAATGGAGTTACGGGAAGAGATTTGGATAAGCAAGTCGTACAAGCCATTAAAGATTTGAAGAATTATGCTTCGTTTTTTGAACAAGCCACCTTCCAATTGGAAAGTAAAATTTTAAAAACTTCTATGGCAATAGCTAAAAAAATCATTACCATTGAAATTGGAGAAAACTCTTCTTTAATTGCAAAAGAGACCATCAAACATCTGCTCAATAAGGTCAAAACGGCTTCAAAAATTCAAATTCATTTGAACCCTAAAGATTACTTGGCATTAAAAGACCAACTGAAATTGGACTCTTTTATTGAATTGCATGAAGACATCAATGTCACCGCAGGTGGAGTGGTTATTGCCAGTGATTTAGGAAACTTTGATGGGAATATTGAAGCAAAAGTCAATTCAATGCTTGAATCATTGGAAAGTGTTCTTTAGCCCAAGCATCAATTTCTACAACATAAGTCGTATTTTAAACTCTACTTTTATTAAGATTTGCTTAATACCCTTACTATTCTTATAAATTCACTTTTTTTATTATTTTTTTACGTAATGGTGCTTGTTGGTTTATGTTATAATTTTTTATATTACGAGAAAGAGTTTTTATGGTAGATATTACAGAAAGAGATTATGACTTATTAGTAGATACGGAAATAATTGTAGATGTAATTCTGGGTAATGCACAATTAACTATTCGAGATTTTTTAAACTTAAGTGAGGGTGATATTATCACACTTGACAAATATGCGGGTAGTGGTGGTGACATTTATGTTAATACACGAATCGTAGGAACGGGAGACATTATTGTAATCGATGAAAAACTTGCAGTAAGGCTTCAAGATGCTATGGATTCAGATAATGTTGTTCGATATTTCTTCGAAGAACAAATGATTTAAGGAAAATACAATGGCTGTAGATAATGTACAAGTAAATACCGTAGTTGATGCAAGTGGAAATACCTATACAAGTGCTGTCAGCAATGACAAATTAACTAATTCAGACTTTTTAAAGTTAATGCTTGAAGAGTTAAAGTTACAAGACCCCACAAAGCCAATGGATTCAAGTCAGATGATGCAAAATCAAATGCAAATGTCAACCATTGAGACCAACACAGCTACGATTGAAGCAATGAAATCGTTACAAAATTCTTTTGCCCAATCAACACTCGCAAGTGCGTCTAATATTATAGGGCAAATAATTGAAAATGGTGAAATGGGTGAAAGTGGTATTACAAAGCAGTTTAAAGTTAATTCCGTTGAATCTATAGATGGAACTCTTTATTTAGAAGGGTATCAAGTCATTGGATACAACAGTGAAACCAATCAATTGCTTTTTGATACTGAACCCACTCGAATTAATTATAACAATATTACACGAGTAGTGGATGGAAGTATGATATGATTTCTGCTCTTTACAATGGTATATCGGGATTAGACTCTTTTCAAAAAGCGTTGAATGTTGAGTCAAATAATATTGCCAATGTTAATACAATTGGCTTTAAATCCGATAGAATAAATTTTGCTGATATGATGTATCAAGACAGATTGGGTAAAGGAGCAGCGACTCAATCGGTTCAAAAAGATTTTTCAACAGGAAGTTTGAAACTCACAGGAAACAGCTATGATGTTGCCATTAGTGGAAAAGGTTTTTTTGTTGTAACGGACCCTACTAATGGAGGAACTTATTATACCAAAGCGGGTGATTTTCAACAAAATGTAGATGGTAAACTGGTCACTTCAGGTGGAAACTATGTACAAGGAGTGGGAGCTGTTATTCAAGGTGATATGATTGATAACGATATGTATACACAATTTGTTGCGTCTAAAACCATTGAGAGTGATACTTCCGTTGAAACCATTAATGCTAAAGCAACTGATTTTTCACAAAGTGCACAAAGTGATATAGATGCTATTACAGGAAGAGTGACAAAAACAGCAGGAGCTAAGATTTCAAATATTGAACTTTTAATAGCAGACTATCGCAGTAAACTTAATGCGTATGCCAATAATCAAGTTCCAGGAACTGCTTCAACCAATCAAGTGTCAACTTCAACGTTTGCGGATTATGCCACACAATTGGTTGATTCCAACGATGCCGTTTCTATTTATGTAGACAATGCGAAGATTGTACAAACTTTTGAAACCGATGCTGCGACGACGATGCAGCTTTTAGCAGAAAAAATATCTTCATTGCAAGGTGTGAGAGACGCAACATTTGATGAGGTGACAGGAACATTTGTGATTAATACTTTAGTGCCAGGAAAAAATTTAACCATTTCTAATGCATTAATTAATGAACAAGCCTATGCCACAACAAATGTTGATGCAATCAGTGGAAGCGGACAAGCCGATGTTCAATCTTCTTTAGCTGCTCTTGAAACAGCGTTGGCAAGTGCCAATGCACAAATGACACAAGTGACTACTACTGTTGACAAATCAGCTCTTACCAATCAAGCACTCAATGTGGGAACATTAGAAGATTTACAGCTTAATTTGACCAATTTGGGCATTTCAGATAATCAATTTTCAAAACCAGAGATTGTTGATGGTATTATTTACATGGTTCAAGGCGATAATAAATATGCCGTAGGACGAATTCAAACGGCTGCGTTTGCGGATGACTTATCATTAGAACCACAAGGTGGGAACTTATTTGCTGCGACAAGAAAATCAGGAGAAGCTCTTGATGCCACGTCAACTTCTAAAATATTAGGTAATACCTTGGAGCTTAGTAATGCGGATTTGGGTGAAAATTTGGTGAATTTAATGGTATATCAACGAGCCTATGAAGCCAACTCAAAATCAATTACTACCAGTGATGAGTTTTTAAACATTGCCATACAACTTAAAAAATAAGTGGTATGGCTGGTATTTAAATATCAGTATTTTTTAGAAATTTAGGAATATTGATATTTGAATATTTAGTATTCAATATTAAAGATTATCAAAGAGTTACACTCTTATAAAAAGGATTTATTATGATTGGTGCACTATGGACAGGAATTAGCGGTTTATCTTCTCATCAAACTGCATTGGATAATGAGGCACACAATATTGCAAATGTTAATACAGTAGGTTATAAATCTTCAAGAATTGCATTTGCGGATCAAATGTATCAAGACAGAATTGGTAAAGGTTCTAAAGTACTTGACGCAGAAAAAATATATGAACAAGGCAATTTAAAAGTGACAGGAGTATCGTACGATGTCGCTTTATCAGGCGATGGGTTTTTTACCGTTTCTGATAAAAACAACGGCGGAGGTACGGCTGAAACGTATTATACCAGAGCAGGTAACTTTAGAATGGGAGACAATGGAACCCTTCAAGATGCGGCTGGTAATGAAGTGCAAGGTTGGATTATGAGTCAAATTGACTCTGATGCTGACGTTGTTTCAACCAATCCTAATATTACTAAATTTACCAGTGATTATACAAAATTAGTCAGTTCACAAGTAGTAAGTCACTCTACTTACGTAGAAACAATTACTGCAAAAACTACAGATTATAATACCACATCTAAAGCAGATTCCTTAACTGTATTTACAGGTGCTGGGTATAAAACTGAATCAGGTAAGATTGCTGATATTGAAGAGCTTTCAAAAGCCTATGCTACTGCTTTACAAAAATATAAGGAAGATCCCGATGGGACATCAGCTTCTGCTGTGACACAAATTTCATATATTGATTTTGAAGATCAAGGTGGTATCTTAGATACGGATGGTGATATTATTTCGGTGTATGTTAATGGCGTTAAAAAATCTCAACAATGGGATACTGATTATGCAACAACCATGAAAAAACTGGCAGATCAAATCTCTTCAATTCCTGGAATAAAAGCATATACAGTCGATGCGGCACTGAATGAAAGTACAGCAGCTGCAGATGTTGCCAATGGGATTATTAAAATAGAAGGACTCATCCCAGGAGAGCCTTTTTTAGTTACAAACGTGTTAACTGAGTCAGGTCAAACTGAAGTGAATGGGACAATTCGAACTGCAGATGGAAGAGATGCCGTTGCTGGAAGTGGATTGGGGGCTTTGGAATCTGTGCGAGATAAACTCTCTGAAGCAGTCAGTGGAAAACAACGAGACGTTTTTTTAACTTCAGATATATTTGAAATCAATGCCGGAACAGGATTGACAACAGCAGGATATGAGTTTGAATATCAAGTAACTATTTGGGATAAAGATGCGAAAGCAAATGTAACGGTTCCAAATTTAGGACCATTAACCTTAGGACCAACTACTTCAACCAATCCTGCTGCTGCTGCACAAGAATTAGCAGATGATATTAATGCCAATGCTGAGTTGGATGATTATATTGTTGCTAAAGTAGTCAATGGTGCATTGGTTATTGAAACACTTAATTCAAACTACGATGTTGAGTATAGTGGTATTATGAACAGAACAGTAAATCCCGATACAGCACTTGACGTTGGTGTAATAGAAAAAAATGCTACTCACAGTGGACGAGAAGGGGCAAATGCTGAGTTTATTGAACTGGTTACAAAAATTGACCAAACGGCTTCAAGAGACTCTTTACAATTGCGTCTTGATACCTTAGGGATTTCCGACAGTGCCTTTGGGGAATTTTCAGTCGATAAAAATGGTTTAATTACCATGAAACAAGATGGGGTTTCTTTTGCTATTGGACAATTGGCCATTGCAATGTTTAATAACAACCGAGGATTAGAACCTTCTGGAAATAACTTATTGGCTAAAACCAATGACTCGGGAGATCCTATTTATAATATCAATAATGCTAAAGCTGCTTCAGTTCAAGGGCGAACATTGGAGTTAAGTGAAGCGGATTTAAGTGAAAGTTTGGTTAACCTTATGGTATTCCAACGAGCGTTTGAAGCTAATGCAAAATCAATTACAACTTCAGATGAGTTGTTAAATACACTGATTAATTTAAAACGATAATTTTAATTTTACAAACAAATAGAGGTTTCTATTTGTTTGTTTTAAGGGCTGACATTTGGAAAACTTTTTACTGCTTACGCTTCTTGGTATTTTGGCATTGTACTTCTTTTCGAGTATGAATGTGTATAAAAGTTTATACAAAAAAGTTAATGAAGAGAAGAATATTTTAGAACAAGAGATTAAAAAACTTGAAGATTTGAAAAAAAACTATGAACAAAAAATCAAAGGAAGCATTTCGGCACTGGAGTCAAAACATGACAATTTGCAAGTGGCACGAAACGACCTACAATCTTTGCGTATTGAAAATACTGAACTCAAACACAAAGTGGATGTACTTGAACGTCGTTGTGATGACTTATATGCACAAATTCATACCATGGTGTAAATAACGCGTATGAAACTCTTTTTTCTTTTAACGCTAATGGTTACCATCTCTTTGGCACGGGTCAATGACACCATAGAAGCGCTACCCAATATTTTATTTACCTACGATAAGCTAAAAAAACAACAAAACGTAACCACTTTGCAAGTTGATTTTAATAAAGGGGTGGCATTATTAGAAAAAAAAGAGTATGAAAAAGCAATTGAGATTTTTAAACAAACGGCACAAGTGCTCAGGGTTCCGTCTTTTTTGAATATTGGAATTGCCTATTACAAACTCAATTCATTTAAAAATGCCACCATTTATTTAAACCAAATTTACAATGTCAAAGAGTTGATGTTTTCAGATACCTACTCTTTTATGAGTAGTGCATATTATTTGTATAAAATGACCAATGAAGATCACTATTTACAAGATTTAATTAACGCAGCAAAAAATAATCCCAATTTATCGGATAATGAAAAAAGAATGCTCGCTGATACGTATATTGTGCTAAAAGAGTATAAAAGTGCCTTACGAATTTTAGAAAATGTTTCTAAAGGAGTTGATTTTAAAAAAGCATTGTTGCATTTAAAACTCAATGATTATAAAAGAAGTGAAGCTTTTTTTGAAAGAGCCTATAAAGAGGCATTAAATGAAGACCAAATCGATACAGTTTTATGGTTTATGATTTATCGAGATTTAAAATCAAATAATTTAACCAAACTGCAAGAGCACTTAAATATTTTAGAAGAGCGACGTTTAAATTTTAAAATTAATCAAGAGCTGCCCCTTACTATTGCTTTTAATGAGACCAAATACTCAAGTGATGAATATTTGACATTTGTGACTCAATACTCTTTGTATCGTCAAATTGATATGGCATTTTATTTTGCTCCTTTTGTTTTTTCAGATAACCAAGAGATTATTTATGACAGCTCCAAAGGGTTTATTTTTAATTCAAAACAAAATTTACAAAGTTTAGAAAACATGATTAAATATAACTCGGCGTTTATTAATTTAATCAAAGAAGACCCCATTGTAAGAGTAAAAGAACTCAAAGAGTTGATTAAACATAAA
>NPIG01001180.1_pt1 | contig 10497 bp, 12 predicted proteins | sample 8637441 | NCBI WGS metagenome assembly NPIG01 (sample SAMN07420675, study PRJNA396082) | bioreactor metagenome | isolation source: sample BR6 brine-fed electro-methanogenic bioreactor BR | place: Japan: Kochi | collected 2016-06-14
CCCCGCCACTCTGGAGCAACAGGGCGGCTCGGCGCTCACCATCGACAACGGCCATGCCGCCTTCGACGGCATCGTCTTTGGTGAGGTCGAGCCGAAGCGGTGGATGCCCGGCAGCGACATGTACCGCCGCACGGAAAAGGACCAGTCCGCCTGGCCCGTGGCAACGACCGCGCCTGACCGGTTTGTGCGGATTGCCGTCCGCTACCAGGACGGCGCCGTTACCCTGTACCGCGACGGCGAGCAGTACGCCCGCTACGACATGGCCAGCCCCCCGCAGGCGTTCGGACCTCAGTCGGTCGTCATGTTCGGCCGGCGCCATCTGGACGCGACGGACAAGGAGCGCTCCTTCGAAGGCAGAATACTGGACGCGCGCATCTACGACCAGGCGCTCGATGGCGATACCATAGCCGGACTCGTGCCCGGCCGGCTCGAAGACGGGCCACAGCCCTGGGCCTGGTGGTCTTTCGCAAGCGACGGCTTGCGAGAGAAGACCGGCAGATTCGACGAGATTCGGCTCATTGGCGATGCCGCGGTGCGGGACGGCAGTCTCGCCCTGCCGGGCAACGGCGCAACGGTGGTCTACGGGCGCAGTGCGGAAGAAAGCGGCGGGGCGGTTTCGGCCGTGCCGCGCGCATGGTCCTTCGACAGCCCGGTGCCCGAAGCCGCGGTCGCTTCGGCGCGGCTCTTGCGCGAACGACTCCTTGCGGACCCCTGCCGGCCCGGCTACCATTTCTGTGTGCCCGAAGGTATGGGCATGCCGGGAGACCCCAACGGCGCCTTCTATCATGACGGACGCTACCACCTGATGTACCTCTACAAGCGCGCCGGTTCGGGATTCTGCTGGGGGCACGTCTCCAGCAAGAACCTGGTGCACTGGCGGCACCACCCCGATGCTATCGGCCCCGGCGGCGGCGACGAGGGCTGCTTCAGCGGCGGGGCGTTCGTGGACGATGACGGCAGCGCGCATCTGTCCTATTGGATGCTCTGGGGAGCGAAAGGCATCGGCATCGCCAGCAGCAGCGGGCCGGAGTTCAATGCCTGGACCAAGTCGGACGCCAACCCGGTCATTGAGTCCACCGAGTGGGGCGTCACCGAAGTGGCCGGACCGGACGGCGGCACCTTCTGCTACGGTTCCGCCGACCCCTCGAATATCTGGAAAAAGGACGGGCGCTATTACATGCTGACAGGCAACCTGCTGGTGCTGAACAAGCTCGGACGCGAACCCGGGGCGCCCCTCAGTGAGCAGGGCGACCGACTCTATCTCTTCGTGTCAGACGACCTCGAGCACTGGGAATACCTGCATGTGTTCTATGAGCGCAACGCCGAATGGACGGACCGCAGCGAGGACAACATGTGCCCCAGCTTCCTGCCGCTGCCTTCCAGCCGGGACGGCGGAACGCCAAGCGGCAAGCACCTGCTGCTGTTCATCAGTCACAACAAGGGCTGCCAGTACTACGTCGGCGACTACCGAGATGACCATTTCTACCCGGACAACCACGGGCGCATGACCTGGGCGGACAACACGTATTTCGCCCCCGAAGCGCTGCTCGACGGCCAGGGCAGGCAAATCATGTGGGCCTGGCTGCTCGACAATCCGCCGGAGGAAGAACAGAAGGGCTGGTCGGGCGTGTACGGGCTGCCGCGCTCGCTGTGGCTTGGCGCTGACGGCACGCTGCGCATGGCACCGGTGCCCGAACTCGAAATGCTGCGCGGCCAAGAGCAGACTTGGAAAGAAATTCCGCTGGCAGAAGGCGCGGTTCATGCGCTTGACGTCCTTGACGGCGCTTCGTGTGAACTCGCGCTCGAGTTTGCCGTGGGAACCGCGAAACGATGCGGACTCAAAGTGCGCGCCGCCGCCAACGGGCAGGAAGAAACGCTGCTGTACTACGATGCGGTCTCGGAAGAACTCGTATTCGATTCCACGAAAAGCGGAAAGCCTGTGCGCCCCGTGGCCGAGCGCGCGCCCTTTGCGCTGCGGGACGGGGAACTGTTGCGCCTGCGCGTCTTCGTGGACAAGCCCGTCGTCGAGGTCTACGCCAATGACCGCCAGGCCATCTGCAGGCGCGTCTATCCGACGCGTGGCGACAGCCTGGGCGTTGCAATCTTCGCGGAAGGCGGGACCGCCGAGGCCCGGCGCGTGACCGCCTGGCGCATGATGCCCTCCCAGCCGTGGTAAGCTGGGCACGCGTGCGTGGAATGCGCCCGGCCGGGGTGATAAACTGATCTCGTCTTTATTTTCCAGCTGCAACCTACAGAAACGGGAGAGCACACCATGAAAATGTCTCGAAGGAAATTCTTGGGAACCACCACGGCCGCCGTGGTGGCGGGCACCATGGCGAAGGGCCAGGTCTTCGGCGCAAATGAGCGCATCCGGGCCTGCTGCGTAGGCATCCACGGCCAGGGCGGAAGCCACATGGAAGGCATCATGAAAAGCGACGAGGCCGACCTCGTCGCCGTGTGCGATGTCGACCAGAAAGTGCTGGACTACCGCGCAGGCCAGGTGAAACGGGAAACGGGCAAGGAGCCGAAGAAATACCGCGACATTCGCGAGGCCCTCGCCGACGACGCCATCGACTGCATCACCATCGCCACCCCCAACCACTGGCACACCCTCGCGGCCGTGTGGGCTTGCCAGGCGGGCAAAGACGTCTACGTCGAGAAGCCGCTCTCGCACAGCATCTGGGAAGGCCGCCAGCTTGTGGCCGCCGCCGAAAAGCATGGGCGCGTGGTGCAACACGGCACGCAGAGCCGCTCGAACAGCACGCTGATTCGCGACATGCAGTTGATACACGAGGGGTTCATCGGCAAGATCGTGCACTCGCGCGGCTATGTATACAAGAACGGCAACCGCTACGCCATCGGCCACGGCGCGCCCGGCGAGGCCCCCGAGGAACTCGACTGGAATCTCTGGCAGGGGCCGGCGGAACGCCAGGACTTCCTTATCAATGTGGACAGCAAGCGCAAGTCAGGCCTGCAGGTGCACTACAACTGGCACTGGTTCTGGAACTACGGCAACGGCGAAATCGGCAACCAGGGCGTGCACGAAATGGACCTGCTCTGCTGGGCGCATGACCGCGGCCTGCCCATTCGCGTCGCGGCGACCGGCGGCCGCTACGGCTGGGACGACGACGGCGAAACGCCGAACACGCATGCCATCCAGTTCACCTACGACGACGGGTCCATGGGCACCTTTGAGGTGCGCAACCTCGGCTCGTTCCACGAGGCGGACGCAGGCGCCTGCGGCAACAGCTTCTACGGCGAAAAGGGCTACTATATCCGCGGCAAGGGCTTCTTCAACTACGACAACGAGCCCATCCCGGTGGACCGCGAAATGCCGCCGAACATGGACAAGTGGCAGCGCTTCTTCAACACCATGCGCACCCGCAAGCCGGAAGACAACCCGTGCGGACCCGTGGCGGGCCACATCTCGTGCACGCACTGCCACCTGGGCAATATTGCCTATCGTCTCGAACGAACCTTGACCTTCGACCCGAAGACCGAGACCTTCAGCGACGACAGCGAGGCCAACGCCCACCTCAAGCGTGAGTATGCGGAGGGCTTTGAGGTGCCGCAACTGGCATAAGGCCGCATGCGCGCGAAGTGAAAGCAAATCCGTACCGGAGGCGGGGCAAGTCCCCGCCTCCGCTTTCAAGCGGGCTACTCCTGCTTTTCGCGCGTCCGCCTGCGGCGCCGCGCCTTCTGTTTCCGTATCTTCGCGCGTTTCTTCTCTTCAGGGCTGGCCGCGCCGGGCTGCTGCGCCTCAAGCAACTCGCACAGCCGTCGCCGCGCGTAGAAGCGGTTGAGCGCCTGCGAGCGGGCTTGATGCATCTTCACCTCGGTCCCGCTCGGCACGTGGGTCAACTGGACGCAGGTCGCGCTGCGGTTGACCTTCTGGCCGCCGGGGCCCGTGCCGCGGATAAACTTCTCCTGCAAATGCTCTTCGCGCACGCCGCAAGCGTCCATGCGCCGCCGCAACTCGGCTTCCTTCTTCGCTGTGACCCCAAAATCGGGCATGCGGGCGACCTCAGGCGGGTTGGACTGTCCACGGACACGGATGCGCGGCGAAATACTGGAAGTCGATCTCCGGGAAACGCTGCGCGAAATGCACGCACATAGCCTCCATGCCCGGCATTTCGGAGGTGCCGTGTTCAACCGTGAGCACTGCCGCGCCCATCTCCGCCAGCCGCTCGCGCACGGCCCAATAGGCTGCCCCGTCATAGCAGACAACGCACACATCGGCGCCGCGGGCAACCGCTTCCCGATCGGGCCCCGCACAGCCGACCCCGATGGCGGGGCGGCTCACAAACCGTTCCGGGTCGCCTATGACGCGCACGCTGTCTTCGCCGAGGCGCCGCACTTTCTGGGCCACCTGCAGCGCGAAGGCGCGCAGGCTCTGCGGCTTGATTTCGTAAATGCCGTGGTACCGGTGCGGTTCGGTCTCTTCGCTCAGGTACACCGGGCGCTCGAGACCGAGAAAGTGGGCCCAACTGTCGCGAATGCCCACTTCGGGCCACTGGTCCCAGGTGTCGTGAGCGCGCAGCACCACCATGCCGGTTTCGTCAAGAAACTTCTGCTTCTCTGCGCCGGGCGGCACATTGCGCCACGCAGACTCCCCGGCGCTGTGCTCCCAGAACGTGGGCTCGTGGCAGACCAGCAGGTCGCAGCCCGCCGCGTGGGCCTCGCGCAAGGTGTCCATGGCCGCGAACCAGCACACGCCCGCCCGCGCAACCGGCTTACCCGGGTCACCCGCTTTCACCGTGTCCACTGTCGTGTCGCGGTCCACCCAGGGACTGTTTGCCAGCAGGTACTCGAGAATCTCGTTCGTGGTGGTCATGCACCGTCTCCTGAATCACGCCTCCGGTCCATCTTGCCCCGGTCCCGTCCCGATTGCAAGCGCCCGCGGCACTCCGGCATGCTTGCTACCCATGGAGCGACCGCGACATATGATGATTGCAGGCAGCGTGCTTGCCTGTGTGGTGCTGCTCAGCCTGCTTGCGGCCTTCAACCAGGTCAAGACGCTCGGGCTCGGCTGGCAGGAACAGCACTATCTGGCCCGGTTGGAAACGGTTTTCGAGGGGAAGGCGGACAGCCCCGGGCAATACCGCGTCCTCACCGACGGGGCGGTGCTGTTGACCTGCCGCGCATTTGAGGCGGCCGGCGTGCCCCGGCCCATCGGAGCCGCGTTCGTGTTTTTCCGCGTGGCGCAGAATGTGGCGCTGTTTCTGGCTGCGCTCTGGTACTTGCGACGTCTCGGCGTATCCCTCTACGCGGGCCTGCTCGGACTGATGGCATTGGCCTGGAGCATGACCCTGAGCAACTACGACAGCGACCTCGCAGCGAACACCTATTCCGATGTCCTCTTCTACTTGCTTGCGGGCATCGCCATTGTCTCGCGCAGACCTGCCTGGGTATTGCCCGTCACGGCCGTGGCCGCCCTGAATCGGGAAACCTCCGGGCTCATCCCCGTCATGCTCGCGGCCGCGGCGTTCACGCTGAACGACACGCCCCGCATGCGGCGCATGCTGGCCTGTGCGGCGCTGGCCATGGGCATCTACCTCGTCGTCTTCGCCGGGCTGCGCCTCGGGTTCGGCCCGCGCGCCTGGGCCGGCCACCCCGACGCCGCTGCGCCCGGCTGGGGGCTGTTGCTGCACAACCTGCGCAACGACCGCGCCTGGGGCCACCTCGCGGGCACCTGGGGGCTCATCCCCCTGCTCGCGCTGGCGTCGCGACGGCACTGGCGCTGGCCGCTCGGCGCGTTCTTCTGGGCAATTCTCCCGGTCTGGGTTGTGGCGCATTTCGTTTTCGGTCCGGTGGCCGAAAGCCGGCTCTTCCTGGCGCCGCTGGCGCTGGTCTTTCTGCCCGGCGCGCTCCTCGGACTGGAGGGGTGGCGCGCGGCGAAGGACGACAGCACCGCGTGCGAGGTGGCGCCATGAAGCGGGGTGCGCACTGGGGGCGCTTCGGCCTGGTATTCACCGCGGCGGTGCTGCTGAGCCTGTTCACCGTCTGGTATCAGATGAAGTTCATGGGGCTCGACTGGTACGAGACGGTGCAATGGGAACGCACCCTCCGCGTGATGCACGGCGAAAGCGGGACCCCCTGGCAATACCGCCTGTTCAGCGAGGGCATTGTCTACGGCGCCGTGCGCGCCTTCGAGGCGCTTGGCGTGCCCCGGCCCGTCGGCGTGGCCTTCGTATTGCTGCGGCTGCTGCAGAACACGCTCGCCTTCACCTTGGCCTTATTCTTCTACCGGCGGCTGGGGCTGACCACGGCCGAAGGCGTGTTCGGCATCGGCCTGCTCGGCTGGGGCATGTGCCACAGCCTCTACGACGGCGACCTCACTTTCAACACCTACATNNGCGCGACTGGTGGCTCGTTCCGCTCATGGCCATAGCGCCGTTCAACCGAGAAACCAGCGGGTGCATCCCCTTCATGCTGCTTTTCGCGCGCTGGCAATGGGGCATGTGGCCGCCGGTCCCGCGCAAGACCCTGGTGCAGTTTGCGCTGTGCTTCGTCTTGTGCGCGGGGATTGTGGGCGGGTTGCGGCTGGTCTTCGGTGTGCGCCCCTATATCGTGCCGACGGCGGGCGAAAAGCCCATTCTGCCCCTGCTCACCTACAACCTCACCTGGTGGCGCACCTGGGTCTTCCTCTTCGCCACCCTCGGCCTGTTGCCGCTGTTTGCGGTGGCTTCCTGGAAGGCCTGGCCCGCAACCCTGCGCCGGTTTTTCTGGGCCGTGGTCCCGATTTGGTTCCCCGTGCACTTCTCCCTGGCCCACGCGCCCGAAACACGTCTGTTCCTGGTGCCGCAGGTGCTGCTTTTCGTGCCCGGAGCCCTGCTGGGCATCGGCTACTGGCGCGCCCGCGAAGCCGCGGCTACAGCGCCAGGCCGAACGCGCTCAGCATCAGGCACAGAATCACGAGCAGCGCGTACAGGTTGATCTGCATGAACGCGCGCAGGTAGCGCCGCCGCGTTTCTCCGCCGTCATTCCGAAAAATGCCGAGCCCCTTCAGCGGAAGCCATATCGACCCCGCCACCAAAACCGCGTTCCACGGCAATCCCAACCGCTGCGGCGCCATCGCGCCGCAGGCCAGCCCCGCCACCGCCACCCCGAGTATCCACATGTACGTGACGCGTGCCAGTTGCTCGCGCGTGAACACCTTGGTCGGCGTCGGCATCCCGGCGTCGGCGTATTGGTCGCCGTACATCAAGGCCAGCAGCCAGAAATGGGGAATCTGCCACAGAAACATGAAGAACGNNNGCCGCCACCCAGCCAATCACCGGCGGGATGGCCCCGATGACCGCCCCCGGCACAACGGCAAAGGCCGTCACGCGCTTCAAGTACGTGTAGAAGCCGTTGTACCAGAGCAGCGCCAGCAGCCCGAGTCCCACCGCCGCCGTCGAATTGACCGGCACCGACGCCAGCAGGAACAGGCCGCTCAGCACAAGCATGCCCGCGAAAAACACCGCAGCCGGCATGCTCAGGCGGCCGGTGACCAGCGGCCGGCTGCGCGTGCGCGCCATGCGCGCGTCGTAACGCACTTCCTGAATCTGATTGAAGGCCGTGGAACCCGAGGCCAGAAGAAAGGTGCCCAGCAGAGGCAGCCAAACGTCCCAGCGCAACCCGCCCGCGTAGAGGACATAGCCCGCGAGTGTGGTAATCGTCACCGCCACGGTGATGCGCACTTTTGCCAGCGCGGCCAAAGCGCTGAAAAGCGACTGGGCCCCGGCGCCTTCTTGGACCGCGGCCGGCGAGGCCGCGCGGGCAAAGGCGGTCTCTTGCGTGCTCATCGTGACTGACCTCCGTTCTGCGACTCTTCGAGAAGCGCGTCTATGGCCTGCTCGACCGGGATGCTTTCACGCGGACCCTGCACCTTGTCCAGTTCATATTCCTGAATAAGGGCCTCGTACTCCTCCCGCGTGGTTTCGGGCGGGGCGCCCGGCATGAACGAGCGGACCTTGTGCGCCAAGGCTACCTTCTCCCATGCGGAGAGATTCGGGAAACTGCGCATCTGTGTGCCTGCAACGCCTTCTTGAAGTGCGCGGAAGATGCCCGCCACGTCGCGCTCGTGCTTCCAATTCTGCGCCGAGGTGAAATCACGGGCCAGTCCCGGCAGCCCGGAACCGTCTCCGCTGGCCGCGTGGCAGGAGGCGCAGTAGCTTGCATACAGGGCTTCGGTGGCAATGCCAAGCTCGCCGAAACCCGGATGCCTGGAATTCGCCAGCGCCTCGTATTCCAGCGGCCGGTACCGCTTCATCATGGTTGTGCGCACCCACTGCTCATACTCGTCGTCCGACACCACGCGCAGCATGGAAATCATCTGCGAGTGGTCTTTGCCGCAGAATTCCGCGCAGAAGATGTTGAAGTCGCCTTCCCGTTCCGACTCGAACCAGAGGCTGGTCTGGCGGCCCGGAAGCACGTCCTCTTTCACCCGGAAATCGGGGATGTAGAAACTGTGTATGACATCGTCCTCCGGCGCGGTCAGGAGCAGCTTCACCGGCGTGTCCACCGGCACCACCAACTCGCTGCTGCCCACCTTCTCCTCCGGATAGAAGAAGGACCACGACCACTGCTTGCCCTCGACTTCCACGAGCATGGCGTTCTCCGGCGGACGGCGCATGATTGCGAAGCCGCGATACCCGACAAAGAAAAACCACGTCACGATAAGCGTCGGAATGATGACCCAGGTGATTTCGAGCCACACGTGCCCGGTGAACTGGCTCGTGGTCTTTGCCTTGTCGCGCCGGTACTTGAAGGCGAAGGCAACCATGGCGATGGTGATGCCCGCCAGCAACAGCAGGCTCGCGCCGCCGATCAGCAGCAGCGCCCGGTCCACCTCGCGCGCGATTTCGGATGGTGATGAAATGGGCATTTCTCAGAACCTGCTCCAGTAGTCGATAAAGGTCAGCGCGATGAAAACCGCGTAAGTGACGCCCGCCACGAACAGCATCCAGGCGTATATCGCCTTGTCATAGCGCAAGTGCATGAAATAGAGCGCCACCAGGGTGACCTTCACCGAGGCGATCAGCACCGCCACAAGCATGGTCACATGCTTCAGGTCCGCGAATGACGCCGCCACCGTGACCACCGTCAGCCCCAGCAGCAGCGCCCAGACTTTCACATAGACTCCGTAGCCCGGGACGTGCGCGTGTTCTTGCGTGCTCATGCAGCTATCCTCATCCAATCAGGTAGAACAGGGGGAACAGGAATATCCAGATCGCGTCAACCAGATGCCAGTACAGGCCCGTGTTCTCAAGGAACACGCTGCGGTCGGCCGTCACCTTGTTGCGCCACACCAGCACCAGCGCCGCGAAGATGGCCAGCATGCCGAGCACCACGTGCACCGCGTGCAGCCCCGTCATGCCGTAGTACAGGCCATAGAAAACCTGCTCGCCGCGCGGCTTAACGAGCATGGCGTCCGCATTCGGGTACAGGCCGTGGGAGAATTTCTCGCCCCACTCCCCCGCCTTGATCACGAGGAACACGCCCGCAAGACCAAGCGTTCCGCCCAGCAGCGCGAGGCTGGCCCGCTTGCGGCCGCGTTGCAGCGCGGCAATGGCCAGCGCCATCGTCAAGCTGCTGGTCAACAGCACCACCGTGTTCACAGCGCCCTGCATCTTGCCGAGGTGGTTGGATACCCGCATGAACTCGGCCTGGTATTCCCGCAGGTAAACGGCGTACGCCAGAAACATCATGCCGAACAGAAATATCTCGCTTAACAGGAACAGCCACATGCCGATGCGCGCGCCCGCGGGGTCGTAGTGCGCCTCGTGCCCGCCCGCGCGCATGCCTGTCTGCTCCACAGCGGCCTGCGTGCTCATGCTTCCACCTCCGCAGGGTATTCGTAGGGTCCGCGTGACATGTCCGGTTCCCCGATGAAATTGAGCTTCGGGGGCGGCGTGGGCGTGCGCCATTCAAGCGTCGCGCCACCCCACGGATTCTCGCCGGCCTCGCGCCCGCGGAACAGCGCAAAGACCAGGTTGCCCAGCGCAATCAGCAGCGATGTCGCCAGGATCCATGAACCGATGGTCGAAAGTTGATGGAAGATCGTGTATTCGGGCAGGTAATCAGCGTAACGGCGCGGCATGCCGAAAGCGCCCGCCACAAACAGCGGCATGTAGGTCAGGTTGAAGCCGATGAAAAACTGGAACGCCGCCCACCGCGCCACCTTCTCGCTGTAGAGACGGCCGAACATCTTCGGCCACCAGTAGTGCAGGGCGGCGAAAAAGATGACGCCCGTGCCACCGAACATGGTGTAGTGGAAGTGCGCCACCACAAAGGAGGTGTCGTGCAGATGCACGTCGAGCGACAGCGAGGCGACAAACATGCCGGTCAGCCCGCCGATGCTGAACAGGAAGATAAACATGAGCGCCCAGATCATGGGCGAGGCCAGATGGATAGAGCCCTTGTACATCGTGGCGAGCCAGTTGAAGACCTTGACCGCGCTCGGAACCGCCACAAAGAAGGTCAGGAAAGAAAACACGATGCGCGCCAGGTCGG
>NPIG01001672.1_pt1 | contig 10473 bp, 11 predicted proteins | sample 8637441 | NCBI WGS metagenome assembly NPIG01 (sample SAMN07420675, study PRJNA396082) | bioreactor metagenome | isolation source: sample BR6 brine-fed electro-methanogenic bioreactor BR | place: Japan: Kochi | collected 2016-06-14
TTAGAATTTTCATATTTTATTTGGTTTCTTTGAGTATCATATTCCCATTTAGTCCATTTCCCATCAGAATTTTCTTCTTTTATTTTGTTTCCTTTGGAATCATATTCACATTTCCACCATTTCCCATCAGAATTTTCTTCTTTTATTTTATTTCCATGTTGGTCATATTCATATTTCTTCCAATATCCATTAGGTTTTTCTTCTTTTATTTTATTTCCATTATCATCATATTCCCTTTTAATTTGTTTTTCATAGTTCAGCCAACTAATAAAATTATTATAATCACCTTTAATTTCATCTATCCTATATAAATCAAAACCAAATAATTTATTCCGCTCACAAAAAGCAATTCCTTCTTTACAAGCATTCCATTGAATTAATAATTTTTTTGTTAATATCATTTTATCTCTCTCACAAAAAGAAATACCTGCTATTAAAGCATTCCATTGAATCAATAATTTTTTTGTTAATATCATTTTCGTTCACCTATATGTTAGTTTATATGAACATATTATATCATAAAATTCAAAAATAACAACTTTTTTATNNACTTAATTAACTTTCTCCTATAGGGAGTATAAAAAATTATTTGACTCTATTTTACCAGTTCCCTTATAAATCAATGACTTATAATTTTTAATCATTTTTTTAACCTGTAATCTATCAATTTTTAAAACCATCACTTTTTTATTTCCCTTATAAANNGAGTATAAAAAATTATTTGACTTTAAAAAGGTAATGGTCTATAATAATCTTATAGTAAGGAAACACAAACTAAATGGAACATTATGAAGGTATCTAGGTACTGGCCCCCCTACATTAATTGACCAACTCACCTAAAATTTATAGACAAGTAAAACACTTGACACCATTTCCCTTCTATGATATAATAAAATTATTCGAACATTGTTTCATAATAGTATACAATAAAATAAAAATAATACTTGACACCATTTCCCTTCTATGATATAAAAATTATTTAAACATAATAAAAAATAATACTTGACAAATACATAAAAATATGATAAGAAATATCGAAAATCCTAAGTCATTGTTTTATAAAGACTTTTTAGGAAATGGTTACGATATTTAAAAAATTTTTTAGGAAAATGGTCACATTGGCACCCAACTAAGTTCAAAAAAACCTTTAGCCTAGAGGTAAAAAAATTCTAATTGCACGAAGTTACGGATTACCTTTTCCCTAAAAAATGTTTAATTTTCAAGTACTTAAAAAGTGTATATATAGCAATAGGTTATCATTTACCTTATATAGAAAAAAAGTTGCACGATGTTACGGATTGAATATATTGAGAATAATTTTACAATTAGGATTTTTGAAAGTAAAGAAAAATTTTAAAGTATCCGTAACAATGTGCAACTTTTAATAATATTGAATAAATGTTATATTGTTTCCTATATATTGACAAAGTATATATGATAATGTATGAGTATTGATATAACCGTAACAATGTGCAATTTTGTTGTTTTTCAAAAAAGTGCTAGGGGTATTATTTTTAAAGTGTATAAAATATTGAAATTTAGTGGTATATTAGGCGATAAAAGTAAAAAGTTGATATAGTGTAAGTAAAAAACGTTTTCGGGTCTTAAAAGTGGTTTAATTTAAATATTTTATACTAAAGAGGGATATAACTATAATGTTTATATCCCTTGAGATTATTTAGACTAATGGAAGTTCTAAGTTACCAATACGTTTTAGTTGACCATTAGGGTAATATTCGGTTTTAATAGTGTATACACACCCATTAGAATCTTCTTCTTTAATGATATTCCCGTTACTATCATATTGCAATTTAATCCAATACCCATTAGAATTTTCTTGTTTTATTTTATTACCCAATGGATCATATTCGTATTTGATCCAATACCCATCAGAATGTTCTTTTTTTATTTTATTACCGTGAGAATCATATTCAAATTTAGACCATTTCCCATTAGAATTTTCTTCTTTTATGCAATTACCATGAGTATCATATTCCCATTTCCACCAATACCCATTAGAACTTTCTTGTTTAATACAGTTACCATTAGCGTCATATTCGTATTTGATCCAATACCCATGAGAATTTTCTTTTTTTATTTGATTACCTTTAGAATCATATTCTCTTTTAAATGTAAGTTGGGATTTAATCCAGTCAACAAAACAATTATGTTCACCTTTAATTTCATCTATCCTATTTAAATCAAACCCAAATAATTTATTCCGTTCGCAAAAATTAATTCCTTCTTTACACGCACCCCATTTATTCAATAAGTCTTTTGTTAATTTCATTTTATTTACCTTTAGTTTGTTTGTTGGTATGTGTCGTATCATCCCTACACATGTGGGTTACCCTATCACCAATGTTATTAGCGATATCCGAAAACCGTATCATCCCTACGCATGTGGGTTACCCTCTTCTAAAGAACATTAATATAATCAAGGGATTATATTAATTTAAAAAAGTTACCACATAATTTGCGTATAGATGTCATCCTAAGATGAATATTGGATTTATGCTTATAATAAGCCACCAATTTCTTGGTTTAAAGTTCACCCAAGCCTAATGATTACTCATTTCGGGTCTATACCACCCTATAGAAAATATTATACATTATTTAGTTATTAAAAGCAAGCCTTTATTTTTAATATTAATGGCTGCATTAATATCGGCATTAATTGAATAGTTACACAGTTCGCAAATAAAAGAAGCTTGAGATTTTCTATTATTTTTATGAGTATGGCCGCATTTAGAACATTTTTGAGAAGTATATTTAGGGTCAACCATTACGATTTCACCATTTTTCCAATTAGATTTATAAATTAGTTGTTGTTTAAATTGGAACCATCCTTGATCTAAAATAGCTTTATTTAGACCTGACTTAGAGTTAACATTTTTGCCTGGGTTATTGATATCACCTTTAGCTGATTTAGTCATATTTTTAGTTTTTAGGTCTTCGATAAAAATTGTATTGAATTGATTAGTTAATGTAGTAGTAATTTTATGATTTTGTGTCATGCGAATATTTTTAATTTTGGCATGAAGTTTATTAATTTTACGTTTTTGTTTTTTATAATTATTAGAATATTTAATTTTTTTTGCTAATTGTTGTTGTAGTTTAGCCATTTTATGTTGTTTATTTTTCATTGAGTTAATGGGATTTATTTGATTGCCATTAGAAAGTGTTGCTAATTTTTTCACGCCCAGATCTATGCCGATAGAATTATTATTGGTTATATTATGTTCTGATTCTATTTCTAATTGAAATGATATATACCATTTATTGTTATAGAAAGATATATTAGAAGAGTTATATTTTATAATATTGAATGATTTAGGGATAGGTTCAGCCAATTTAGCGGAACCTAAATGTTTTGGTAATTTAATTTTTTTGTGTGTAATATGTGATGTATTTAAAACGATATTAGTTAATTCAAAAGAGTTTACGGTATGTTTTTTTTGAAATTAGGAAAAAATTTAGGATTATTATGTTTATCCTTTATTGAGCCGGTATAATTATTTTTATGGAATTTATCGATAGCTATTTTAAGATTTTTTTTAATAGCTTGTTGAGCTACACATGCAGGTGCAATTAATTTACCATTACGGTAAAGGAATGGATATTTATTTTCTTTAATTTTATTAAATAATTTATCGATATTGTTTACTATTGTGGTGCGTGGAATAAAATCTTTATTGAAATTACTATTTTCCCAATATTGAAATTTTTCTTGAAACTGACCAACGCCGAAGTTATAAGCGACTCGTGCGGTATCTAGGTATATTTTAAGTTCAGTTTCTTGTTTATTGTTGAGGTGTAATCTAGTTTTAAAAGCTAATTGTTTCATATAGATTAATTATTTTAGTAAAAGAAAATAGTTATTATATAGTATATTGATTATGTTGTCAAGTGTTATGTTTTAGATTAATGGTAATTCTAATTTATCGATACGTTTTAGTTGACCATTATGGTAAAATTCTGTTTCAGTAATGTATATAATACCATTAGAATTTTTTTCTTTTATTTTATTGCCTTGAGAATCATATTCATAAATATACCAATACCCATTAGAATTTTCTTGTTTTATTAGATTTCCTTGAGAATCATATTCCCATTTAACCCAATACCCATTAGAATTTTTTTCTTTTATTAGATTTCCTTGAGAATCATATTCGTATTTCCACCAAGACCCTTTAGAATTTTCTTGTTTTATACAGTTACCTTGAGAATCATATTCCCATTTAGTCCAAACGCCATCAGAATTTTCTTCTTTTATTTTATTTCCTTGAGAATCATATTCCCATTTAGTCCAACCCCCATCAGAAGTTTCTTTTTTAATACAGTTACCTTGAGAATCATATTCCCATTTCCACCAATTCCTATTAGAATTTTCTTCTTTTATTATATTACCTAATGGGTCATATTCGTATTTAGTCCAAAAGCCATCAGAATCTTCTTCTTTTATCACATTTCCATGAGAATCATATTCGTATGTAATCCAATCCCCATTAGAATCTTCTTGTTTTATTTTATTTCCATGTTGGTCATATTCTCTTTTAATATTTAATTCTGACTTAAGCCAATTAATAAACTCTTCATAATCACCTTTTATTTCATCAATTCGTGATAAATCAAACCCGAATAATTTATTGCGTTCACAAAAAGAAATCCCTTCTTGGCAAGCATTCCATTGAATCAGTAATTTTTTTGTTAGTATCATTTTCGTTCACCTATATGTTAGTTTGTATGAGATTATTATACCATTAGGATTTTAGATGTCAAACAAAAAGGACTTATAACTATGTCAGGTATAAGTCCTTTAAATTATTTAGATTAATGGCAATTCTAATTCATCAATACGTTTTAATTGACCATTAGGGTAATATTCTGTTTCAATAGTTTTGCTATATCCATCAGATTCTTCTTCTTTTATTTTATTTCCATGTTGGTCATATTCCCATTTTTTCCAACTATCAAAAGAAGTTTTTTCTTTTATTTTATTTCCTTGAGAATCATATTTCCATTCCATCCAATACCCATTAGAATTTTCTTCTTTTATCATGTTCCCTTTAGAATCATATTCCCATTTAATATCCAAACCATTAGAATTTTCTTTTTTTATTTTATTTCCATTTTGGTCATATTCAAATTTAATCCAATATCCATCAGAATTTTTTTGTTTTATTATATTCCCATGTTCATCATGTTCCCATGTAATCCAAAACCCATTATAACGTTCTTCTTTTATTAGATTCCCTTTACTATCATATTGCCATTTAATCCAATCCCAATCATAATTTTTTTGTTTTATTATATTCCCATGTTCATCATATTCCCATTCCCACCATTTATTACAATATGTTTTTTTAATTTCATTTCCATTAGAATCATATTCCCGTTTAAATTGTAATTGTATTTTAAGCCAATATATAAATTCATTATAATCACCTTTAATTTCATTGATCTTTGATAGATCAAATCCAAACAATTTATTTCTTTCACAAAAATCAATCCCTTCATCACAAGCATTCCATTGAGTGAGTAATTTTTTTGTTAATATCATTTTATCACCTATAAATTTGTTATGAGGTTATTATACTGATTAGGATTTAAGATGTCAAATAAAAATTATTAATGTGTTTTAGTTGACCATTAGGGTAAAATTGTTATTTAATCCATTTTCATTAGAACTTTTATGTTATAATGTTTTATTTTAAGAAATTAGAATTTTAATAGTTTTTATTATTTTATTGGTAGGCATATTAGAATCGATATAATTTTTCCAAAGGATTGATTTATTGTTATCGAATTCTATAACAACTATATTATTATCATCGAAATATACTCTATAATTATTATAATTAAGTGATTGAGTATGTTGGTCGAAAGTAAAAGCAAGTTTTATTAAGTTTTGAATTATTATATTCATTATGAATACCTATGTAAGATTGTTAGTATGAATCTATTATACCATTACCTTTTAAGATGTCAAGAAATATTATTATGTTATTTTTATTTTTTTAACTAAATCATCTATAGCTTCTTTTTGTTGTTTAGTAAAAATAAAGTGTTCTTTAGGAGGTTGTTTGTATGTACCTTTGAACCATTGTTCATTGTTCCATTTTAAATCAATAGGGTGTATAATACCATCAGGTACACCGAATTTTAGAAATACTTCTCGTTTATTTAAAGGCATAAAAATAAAGCGACTAGATCCTCTGCTATGTCCGATATAAAGGTCGGCATCTAACCGAGGTAATGTATAATCGTCCCCTGCATCAAACTGTACTTTCATATCTAATTTTTCTAAATATTTTTTAATGTTTAAATAATATTGTTTAGCTATAGGTGTATTAATATACTTAGGGTTGCCTTTTATAATAATTGCTAATAATTTTTTTTGTTTTTCATAAATTTAGATTACCATTTTAATATTATTTAGAGCTTTTTTTCCTATTACAAGGTTTGCATATCATTTGTAGGTTTTCGATGTTAGTTTTGCCGCCTTTAGCCCAAGGTGTTATATGGTCTCCTTCCATGTCATCAATTATAAAATGATTTTTGCATAATGGGCAAATGCCTTTTTGTTTTTCATATTTAGAACGTTTTTGGTTATCAGTAAAAGATCTAATGTTAAGGTATTTTTCGTTATTTGTCAAGACATAGTTATAAATACCGGCTTTGTTAGTGACATCATCATCAGTCATTAAATTAGAGATTTGTTTTTCTAGTTTATCGGTATCGAATGATGTATTTTTATAATTAAAGTATAAGATATTCCAATCTTTAACTTTTTTTAGTTCTTTTCTATAATAAGGAAAAGTTACTTTAATCCAATTAATAATATTTTGAAAATTACCCCATAATTCTGAAGCGTTTGGATCGTGTTGGTGTTTAGCCATGTACTTTTCAATATTGGTATTATTAGAAGTCCATGAGATAGCTAATTCTAGTAATTCTTGTCGTATAGGGGATTTATTACCGATATAGTCTTTTGCTAAATTAAAAGCTACGCAATTAGTCTTACTGAATTTTGTTTTTGCGTCAGTTAGCCATGTACCTGTATAAACTGCATTACGTAATTCTTGGTAAGTTAATTTTTCACCGGCAATATTAATAGTTTTAAACCATTCTAGTTTTTCACTATCGGTGCCTTCACAAATATAAATTAATAATTCATAATTTAATATTTTATCTTTAATATCTTGTGTCAAATTATGAAAATAATAATTATCATCTTTAGTGAAATAATTGTTAATACTAAAATCGCCATTAATAAAAGAGCAAATACTGATACTTCTTTGTTGGCCGTCTAATATTTCAAAAGTGTTATCGTTATTTTTAGACCAGTACATTATATTTAAAGGCAAACCTTTTAGTATAGTGTTTATTACGGCTTCTTGTTGTTCTGGTTTATAAACAAATTCTCTTTGGTAAGGTGGTCTAAGGTTTAGTTTTCCGTCAAAAGCTATAACGCCTTCTTCGGAATTATTTTTGTAATGTTTTACTAAGTCTTTGATTTTTATTTTATTTTCTTGTATGTCCATTTGCTAACCTTTTCTTTTGATAAAAAGTCGTTTGTATATTTCTTTATTATCAATACTAACATTGAAACCATGCCCTTCTTTATGGTATCCTACTGGTTCACCATACGCATAACTACAGCCTAATAACTCAAACTGTTCAGGATTGAATTTATCCAAGAAAGTAATAGGAACGCCCATTGCGCCATCATAATTTTCAGGGATATCGACTACTTTAGAGACTTCAATAGCGTCATAGTTATCATATTTAGGGAATTCCTTTTCATTATATTGTTTATAAGAATCCAAAAATACATTGCGTTTTTTATGTGTTAGATTTGTGTACCATGATATTGCTGGTACTTTTCCAACTTTTTTTCCTTTATCATTTATATAATCCCATTTAGTATATCTTTCAGGAAGTTCAAACATCATAGTTTTATTATTACTATAGCCTAGCCATAATTTATTATCTTTAATTAATTTAAATATGTCTTTATAAGTTATAGCGTTATTATTACCAATAACTAAAAACTTTTTGTTATGATCTACTATAGTATTAATAAATTCACGAAATAGGCTAAAAGGTGGATTAGTGACTACGATATCGCTTTCTTTTAAATATTGTAAGCTTTCTTCGCTTCTAAAATCGCCATCACCGGTTAATGGTATTTTAGATTCAGTTTTCCCGTCATAGATTAAAGCGTATGATTGATCCACGTCATCAAATTGGACGTTTTGGTTATAGCCGGTATAATGAGTAGTGATTAATTTTTTTAGGCCATAGAACTCAAATTTTAAGAAAAAATGTTTATAGAAATTGCTTTCTTTTGGATCGTCGCAATTACAAAAAATAACTTTGTCTTTGAAATGGTCTTTATAATGTAACATTTCTTTTTCTATATCAGATAATTGAGTATAGAATTCGTCGTTTTTTTCTTTCTTTGCTTTATGAAGGTTGGCGTTTTTCATTTAGTTACCTTTAGTTAAGTTGATAAATCTATTATACCAATTAATTTAAAAAAGGACTTATAACTATATTATGTATAAGTCCTTATCATATAAATAATTTGTAATATTAAATTAAAGGGAACTGGTCTAAAATTTAGACCAGTTCCCTGTATATTATAGATAGTTAATAAATTTTTACTGATTTTTTAATATTAAATTGTATTTTTTATTGAGTTGATTTAGATTAATGGTAATTCCAATTCACCGATAAGTTTTAGTTGACCATTAGGGTAATATTCAGTTTCAGTAATAATTATATCCCCATTAGAATTTTCTTCTTTTATCATATTGTGGTGAGAGTCATATTCCCATTTAACCCAATCCCCATTAGAATTTTCTTCTTTAATTTTATTGCCATTAGGGTTATATTCCCATTTAAACCAAAACCCATTAGAATTTTTTTCTTTTATCATATTCCCATTAGCGTCATATTCGTATTTAATCCAAAAGCCATTAGAATGTTCTTCTTTTATTTGATTTCCTTGAGAATCATATTCCCATTCCCTCCAAAAGCCATTAGATTTTTTTTGTTTTATTTTATTTCCATTAGCGTCATATTCGTATTTAATCCAATACCCATCAGAATATTCTTCTTTAATTTTATTGCCATTAGCGTCATATTCGTATTTAATCCAATACCCATCAGAATATTCTTCTTTAATTTTATTGCCATTAGGGTTATATTCCCATTTAAACCAATACCCATCAGAATTTTCTGATTTTATTTTATTTCCATGAGAATCATATTCCCATTTCCTCCAATACCCATCAGAATTTTCTTTATATATTTTATTTCCATTAGAATCATATTCCCATTTATTTAACAATTCAGTTTTAAGCCAATTAATAAAGCCATAGTAATCGCCATTTATTTCATCAATCAGAGATAGATCAAACCCAAATAATTTATTTCGTTCACAAAATTGAATACCGTCTTTGCAAGCATCCCACTTAATTAATAATTCTTTTGTTAATATCATTTTATTTACCTATATGTTTGTTGGTATAAGGTTATTATACGCATTAGTGTTTAAGATGTTAACTTTTTTATATTCCTTGAAATTATTTAGATTAATGGTAATTCTAATTCACCGATACGTTTTAGTTGACCATTAGGGTAAAATTCTGTTTCTAATTGAATTATATGCCCATTAAATTCTTCATATTTTATTTTATTTCCATTAGAATCATATTCCCATTTAACCCAATATCCATTGGAACGTTCTTGTTTAATGATATTGCCATTAGAGTCATATTCCCATTTTTTCCAATGCCCATAAGAATTTTCTTCTTTTATTTTATTTCCCTGATGGTCATATTCAAATTTAGTCCATTCACCATTAGAATCTTCTTTTTTTATTATATTTCCTTGATGGTCATATTGGTATTTAATGCAATCCCTATAAGAACTTTCTTGTTTTATTTTATTTCCCTGAGAATCATATTCGAATGTAATCCAATATCCATAAGAATTTTCTTGTTTTATTTTATTGCCATGTTCATCATATTCGTATTTAATGCAATTTCCATTAGATTCTTCTTTTATTTTATTTCCATGTTGGTCATATTCTCTTTTAATTAATAATTCTTTATTAAGCCATGAAATAAAATTGTTATAATCACCTTTTATTTCATCAATCCTATCTAAATCAAAACCAAATAAGTTATTACGTTCACAAAAAGAAATCCCGTCTTGGCATGCATTCCATTGAATTAATAATTTTTTTGTTAATATCATTTTGTTACCTATAAGAGTTAGTTGTTATGAGATTATTATACGCATTAGGTTTTAAGATGTCAAATAAAAAAGGACTTATATTTATATTAGGTATAAGTCCTTGATATATTTAGACTAATGGTAAATACAAATTATTAATGCGTTTTAATTGACCATTCGGATAATATTCTGTTTTAATATTTTTTATATACCCTTGAGAAT
>NPIG01001675.1_pt1 | contig 10464 bp, 9 predicted proteins | sample 8637441 | NCBI WGS metagenome assembly NPIG01 (sample SAMN07420675, study PRJNA396082) | bioreactor metagenome | isolation source: sample BR6 brine-fed electro-methanogenic bioreactor BR | place: Japan: Kochi | collected 2016-06-14
TAGTCGGTGTCGTTCCAAGAAGAAGAAAGTTCTTTGTACTTTGAAGATTTTCATCTAGTCTCTCGTAAGGTATTCCAAACGATAGTTCAATGTTTCTCAGCACTCTCTCTATTTGATCAGAAGAAGTTGCTAATCTAAGATACCCGAGATCGAGCCATGCCTCGTAAATTATGGAATCGCTGGCTAGAAGTCTGCCCTTTGAATCATATATTGATCCTCTAAGTGCCGGGATTTTATTTACACCCAAAACTACCGGCAGATCAGGCTCAGTGAACAGCGATATATATCCCGCTCTCACAGCGAAGACTCCTACACAAAGTATCAAGAGCACATACAACAGCGTAACTCTTCTAGCAAGCTTCTTAATTTATGATACACCTCTACAAAGTTCTACTTTTCCGCTCTCGCTCCAACAACAGTCTGCAAATACGAAATTTCTCTGGAAACATCTTCAAGCCTAGATTTCATGACCATAATGTCTTGTTCTCTTCTAGATGCCACCTCTGTGATTTTGTCAACCTCGTTGCCGAAATAAAACGGGAGAGCGATTGAAACTGCCAATGAAAGAAAAATAATGAGCACTTGCAGAAACCCAAATAAACCCCAAACATCGCTGTTTGTTAAGGCTTTGTCGCCTTCACGAACTAGCGACTTCCGCTTCGCTGTTATGGCTTGCACGAGATGTTCCTCCCTTCAAATCCGCTCCGCTGCCCTCAATCTTGCACTTCTTGCTCTTAGATTGAGTTCTACTTCTTCTTCCGACGGCCGTAAAGGTTTCTTCGTCAGTATCCTCAACTCAGAATTCGATTTCCCCCTAAACACTCTCTTCGCTATGCCGTCTTCCAAAGAATGAAAAGAAATAATAACGATCCTACCGCCTTGCTTCAGAAAACCGGGAATTCTCTTCAAAGTACTGTCGATGTTTTCAAGTTCTTGATTCACTTCAATTCTGATTGCTTGAAAAGTCCTTGTTGCGAAATGTCTCTTTCGTTTGTACCTTTCGGCTGGGGGTATAGCTGCTTTTACTGCATCGTGCAAATCTTTCGTCGTGAACAAGGGTCTTCTGGAAACAATGCTTCTAGCTATTCTTCTGGCGAATCGCTTTTCATCTCCGTACTCAAAGACAATCCTTGCGAGTTCGCTTTCCTTATAGCTGTTTACCACTTCTGCTGCTGTAGTTTTCAAAGAAAGGTTCATACGCATATCGAGCGGTTCGTCCAGTTCGTACGAAAATCCTCTTCCTTTAGACTTCAACTGAAAAGTGGAGAGTCCCACGTCTAGCAGAAAACCATCTACCTTTTCAATACCAGCCTGCTTAAGCACAATTTCGAAATCGACATAAGAGAGATTGAATAATCTGTAACTTCCCCGGTAATCTTCGAGATTCTGCTCCGCTATATCCAGAACCTCACGGTCAACATCCAGTCCAAAAACCCTTACTTGACCGTTAGTGGCCTCAAGAATGGCTTGCATGTGGCCACCCTCACCAGCGGTACAATCAACATAAGTCCCATCGACACGCTCACCAAGCAAATAATGGAGCGCTTCGCGAATCATGACGCTCCTGTGGTGTTCGTCATATTGCCTGGACATCTAATTCACTCCGCTCGAGAGAATAATAACATTTTTCTACAGTCAAAGTCAAACACATCTCACTATTCATTCTATAGATTTTTCAATTGAAGAGAAGAAAAGCAGCTCCTTCTCTATGAATTCGTCTATCTCGCCATTCATGACAGATTGGATATCTCCTGTCTCAGCGTCAGTTCGATGATCCTTGACCATTGTGTACGGTTGAAAAACGTAAGACCTTATTTGATTGCCCCATGATATGTCCTTCTGATCACCCATCAATCTCAGTTTCTCATTGCGCTTCTTCTCGATCTCTATTTCAAAGAGCTTTGCATAAAGCATTTTCATTGCATTTGCCTTGTTTTGATGTTGAGATCTTTCTGTCTGACATGCAACAACTATGCCGCTAGGGAGATGGGTAATCCTGACGGCAGAATCAGTTTTGTTGACATGCTGTCCACCAGCACCTCCCGATCTGTAAGTATCGACTTTCAAATCTTCAGGTTTGATCTCAATCTCAGGTACTTCGTACATCTCCGGAAACACACTGATCGAAGCAAATGATGTGTGTCGCCTGTGATTTGCATCAAAAGGCGAGATCCGCACCAATCTGTGAACACCGGCTTCAAACTTAAGTTTTCCGTACGCATATGGGCCGGAAAAATTCAGGGTCACATTCTTGATTCCAGCTTCGTCCCCAGGCAATTCGTCTACAATTGTAATCTTGAATCTGTTCGCCTCTGCCCATCTCATGTACATTCTCATAAGCATCGACGCCCAGTCCTGAGACTCGGTTCCTCCGGCACCAGGGTGGATTGACATGAAACAGTTATTATTATCGTATTCTCCGCTTAGAAGGATCGTTAGCTCAAATTCCCTGACCTTCTTTTCTGCCGACTTTACAAGCTCTTCAACGTGCCTCACGTAACTCTCGTCTTCTCCCGATAGCTCCACCGCAATGTCTATGCTTTCAAACTCCTCTTCCACATCCCTTAGAAGACCGAGGGTCCCCCGGAGAGACTGTGCCTCTATCCCCAGCTTAGAAGCCTCTCTTTGATCACTCCATATTGAGGGATCGCTCATTCGCTTTTCGATCTCCTTCAGTTTCTCATCTATCTTCTCGAGATCAAGAGTCTCTCTTATAGACTCGAACTTTTCTCTGAGCTCTTGAATTCTCAAGTTCGTTTCATAACTAATCAAATTGCACCTCCGGACTAACGTTTCACCTTAAACCTTTTTGTGCCCTTCTTCTTGCCGCCACCGTCACCCTTTTTATCTCCTCCAGCTCCACTGAAATCAGAGTGCACAGCTTGAAGACTTCTAAATTCCTTGTCCGCGTTTTGCTTGGCCTTATCACTATCAACTCTAACTATTCTTACGATCGCGCTTGCAATATCGTCGTAGAGGGAATCAGTCAATTGCTGAAAGAGTATGAAAGACTCTTTCTTGAATTCTATCACAGGATCTTTCTGACCGTAAGCTCTGAGACCCACGGAGTCTTTGAGATGCTCAATAGCTTCCAGATGTCTTCTCCATCTCTCATCAATCATCCTTAGCATAATGTACTTCATTACCTGAGGGAACTCTTCTCCGAATGAAGTCTTCTTCTCCTCGTATATCTCCTGCAGCAGCGATAGGGCACTGTTTCTAAGTTCCTCAACGTTCTTAAGGCCCTTGAGCCGGCCAATGTCTCCCGCGGGTAAGAAACTAAAGGAGACCTTGATATCTTCAAAAGGAGGCAGCTGCTCAAGCCCAGACACCCTTCGATCAACAACATCTTCAATTATCTCGAAGACATTGGAATCTATTTCCTCGCCTTTCAGTACCCAGTCTCGATGAGCATAGATTGCACTTCTTTGCTGATCTATAACTGAGTCCAGTTCATAGAGCCGCTTTCTGATCTCGAAGTGCATTCCTTCAATCTTTTTCTGAGCAGAGAGAATAATCCTGCTTAAAAGCGAGTGTTCAATCGGCTGACCTCTTTCAATCTTGAGAGTATTCATTATGGACTGCATCCGTTCTCCGCCGAAAAGCCTTATAAGATCATCTTCGGTAGAAAGGAAGAATCTTGACTCTCCCGGATCCCCCTGCCTGCCAGATCTTCCTACAAGCTGATTGTCTATTCTCCTGCTTTCGTGTCTTTCGGTACCAAGAACATAAAGTCCCCCTAGCTCTACGACACCCTCTCCTAGCTTAATGTCTGTTCCTCTTCCTGCCATGTTTGTCGCGATTGTTATGGTCTTTCGTTCACCTGCTTTTGCCACAATTTCGGCTTCTCTCTCATGGTACTTTGCGTTTAGAACCTCATGGGGAACTCCCCTTTTCTGGAGCATTTTGCTCAAGAGCTCGCTCTTCTCAATAGAAGTTGTTCCTACAAGCACGGGTTGTCCTTTTTCATAACGTTCGGCAATCTCATTTATTATTGCTTCGTTTTTTTCTTCTTTGGTCTTGTATATTGAGTCTTCCTTGTCCTGCCGGATTACATTCTTGTTAGTAGGTATTACCGCAACTGGCGTGTCATACATTGAAATGAACTCCGACTCTTCAGTCGCCGCCGTCCCCGTCATTCCTGCTACTTTGTCGTATTGCTTGAAGTAATTTTGAAAGGTAATCGTGGCGAAAGTAACCGATTCCTGTCTAATCTGCACATTTTCCTTCGCCTCTATTGCCTGATGGAGCCCTTCAGAGTATCTTCTTCCCGGCAATAATCTGCCGGTAAACTCATCCACAATGACAACCTCACCTTCCTGAGTAACCAGATAATCAACCTCTTTCTTGTAGAGATTCATGGCTTTCAAAGCATTCAGAAGGTGGAAAATGTAGTCATAATTACTCGGATCATAAAGATTGTCAATTTGTAGAAGCTTCTCAGCCTTTGCAATACCCTCATCTGTAAGGGTCACTGTTCTGTCTTTCTCATCAACAACGAAGTCTTTTTCCGCCTGAAAACGCTTTGCAAAGAAGGCAAACTGCCTGTACAGATTTGAAGAGTCTTGAGCCGGACCAGATATGATCAACGGGGTTCTAGCTTCATCAATTAGTATTGAATCGGCCTCATCCACAATTACGAAATTATGTCCGCGTTGAACCTTATTCTCAAGAGAGTAAACGAGATTATCCCTAAGGTAGTCGAATCCAAACTCGTTGGCCGTTCCGTATGTAATATCACAGTTATAAGCATCTTTTCTTAGCGACGGCTCCATAGCTGCCTGAATGAATCCTGCCCGCAATCCAAGATACTCATACACCGGACCCATCCAGCCAGCATCTCTCTTCGCAAGATAGTCGTTCACGGTTGCTAGATGACAACCCTTGCCCGAAAGAGCATTCAGATACAAAGGCATTGTTGCCACCAGTGTCTTTCCTTCACCGGTTTTCATCTCAGCGATCTTGCCTTCGTTAAGAGCCAGCGCACCCATCAACTGCACGTCGAAGGGCCTCATACCAACAGTCCTTTTCGGNNTCTCTTGCCAGAGCAAAAGCTTCGGGCAGAATTAAATCAAGAGATTCACCGTCCGAGACCCGGGATTTGAGCTCTTCCGTCTTCTTTGCAAAGTCTTTCTTTTCAAGTTTTTCTATGGCTTGCTCATGATCGTTAATAACTTCAACTACTTTAGAGTACTTCTTTAGAAGTATTCGGTTCTTATCGAATATGTTCGAAAGAATTCCCATTGAATCACCTCAATAAAAGCGCAGCGCATGAATCATGTTGCCGTTATCATCGAAGGTCTGCTGATAAAAGAGCGCACTATCCACTGAGACCCCCATAAGAGATTTGAATACCTTCTTCGCATCGATGAAGCCCTGTGCAATATCTTTCTCCAGACCGAGTTCCCTGACAAAGTTGTAGCTGATGTTGTTACTGAGACTCTCGGCATTCGAGAGTAATCTGAAGTACTCATCTGGTGTGAGTGAAGTGAGTACCGTTGTTTCACTCGAAAATATGAAGTAGATGGTATCGAAATCATTTTCGAGCTCGTAGATACGGCTACCTTTATGTGCTGACTGAATTGCTCCCCACTCTCTTAGTGGGGCTTCAAATCTGTCGGTATCGGAGCTCTTATTAGTGAAGACGACCGTTACTCTGGGAGTCTCCGAAACCAGGTCTCCGTATATTCTGGTATTACCAATGGTCTCACTAGATAGCAACACAACGAAATCCGCCAGCTCTTTATACGGCTCAAGATCGAGCTCAAACCAGTGAGAAAGCTCCTTTCTTAGAGTCTCAACCGATGACGAGGGAAAGAAGACCGTGTAGTCCCCGAAGGTCTCCTTTGATGCCTCCAATTCCTTTGTGTCTGGTAAAGATAGCATCTTCTGAAGATCTTCATTGTTCAGAAAAAGTGTATTCTGAACTATTGTCGCAGTTAGAGTATGTCCTTCGGGTCGCGCAAAGACCACCGTACTCTCTATAGAAAAAGTCGACTCCAGTCCCAGATCGAGCTGAAAACGGTCACCATCAATGTAACCAGCAAGAGTGTAGTCGTAACTCATTTCAGCGACTTCTCTGCCCCTGCCGTTTGATTCCAGCAATCTACGTCCTTCACCTGAATAAGTCTCCGTAGCCAGTGTGACTGCGTCCTTGTTTCCACCAATAATCAGATAGTCATCACCGGTATGAAAGAAGAGAGTTCCAGTACTGCTCCTCAACTCGTTCACATTTTCTCCAGGCTGGACAAATATTGCCATATCAAGAAGCGCTGCAACCGCTTTTAGAAGCTGGAAAGAACTGGTTGTTCTCCACGCCATAAAGACTCTGTTCTTCGTAAGCTTGAGTTTCTCAAGCAAATAAAAGGGGTCGAACATGAGCAAGTCGTCTAACGAAAGATCTATGCCTTCGCCAACAAGAAGAATATCGTTATTTAGAGCATCTTTAAGGAAACTTGTATCAACTTCTGCGTTGTAACCAGCGGCATCAATTATTCCGTAGAAGGCTCTTTCAGCCCCGAATCCATTATCGCCCAGATATGCGCCAAAGAAATTTGTGCTGTCCCTTAGAACTTCCATTGTTGACCTCAATCCTCGTAGGATAAGAAAATAGCCAACATCTTCAGGAACGAAATCAAAAATCTCCTGTGCCATCACTCCAGAAAAGAAAAAAAGTGCTAAAAAAAGAATGAGTAAGAATTTCAAGCTTTCCCGAATCAACCCTTTGCTGAACCGGGGTTTTCCCTCCCTTCAACCTTATAACTGCTATCCCGATCAAAGAAACCAAAGGCCTCCTCTACCAATCGTTCGTAGTCGAATTCGAATGATCTCTCTTCTACAACCGAATAAAGAAGGTATTCAATATTGCCTTTCTTACCCCTAATTGGTGAGAAAGTCAATCCAACGGGAAACAAATCATTGGTCCGAAATGCCTTTACAAACGCTTCCAGAATTTCAACATGAGCATTCCTGGAATTCACCAATCCTTTCTTGACCACACCTGGACCAGCTTCGAATTGGGGCTTCACAAGGACTACTGCTTCCCCCCCATCCTCCAAGAAACTTCTCAGAAGACCAGCAACTGTCACCGTTGATATGAAAGAAAGGTCAGCAGTAAGCAAATCTGCTTTTCCGCCGGCCTGTTCAAGCGTCAAACCTCTAATATCAGTAGATTCCAGAGAGACAACTCGTTCATCGTCTTTTATGCGGTGACTGATCTGATTTCTGCCAACATCAACACAAAGCACCCTGTCTGCACCTTTCTCAAGTAGCAACTGCGCGAACCCACCGGTCGAGGCTCCGACGTCGATAACTCTCTTTCCCTCAACATTTATCTCGAATGCGTCAATGGCTTTTCGAAGTTTGAAATAACCGCGACCGACCGGCATTATAGGATCCATAACAACTATTTCTTTATCAGAATCCACCTTATGGCTTGGCTTAACAACAATCATACCATCTACAGTCACTTTTCCGTTCTTGATCAAAGCTGCTCCTTTTGTTCTACTTTCAGACAGTCCAAGATCAAATAACAGTTCATCGAGTCTACGTTTCGAATTCATCAAACACCACTTTGTAGAAAACAAGTCCCTGCGGTGGAGCAGTTCCCGGAAGACTAGATCTGTCACGAGTGGAAAGGAATTCCGCTACTGCTTCTTCCGAAACGCCTCCCGTACCTACTTTTACAAGGGTCCCAACAATATTCCTAACCATTCTCTTAAGAAAGGAAATTCCCTCTACCCTAATGAGAATCAAGTGAGGCGAGACTTTGATTATTCTAATAGAGGAAACTGTTCTGACCGGGTTTCTATCGTCCTTACCGGTTCTGAAAGCAGCAAAATCATGCTCCCCCAATAAATGGCTTCCTGCTCTTCTCATTGATTCAATATCGAGAGGATAGGGAAACCACCAGACAAATCTTCTTCTAAAGATATCGGGTTCACTTGAATTCAAAATATAATAGTGATAGATTCTCTTGTTTGCCGCAAATCTGGGACTAAAGTTTTCCGTAACTTCATGTACTTTCCTTACATATACGTCAGACGGAAGATTCGCGTTCAGAGCATCTTTCATAGTGGAGGCGCTCAAACGGTCTAGATTAGAATCAAATGCAATTACCTGTCCATATCCATGAACCCCTGTATCTGTCCGCCCAGCACCCTGGCTGGAGATACTGAACTTATGAATCCTCTCCAGAGCTTCCTCGAAGACGCCCTGAACCGTTCGCATATCCGGCTGATTCTGAAAGCCGAAGAAGTCAGTTCCATCGTATGAGACTACAGCAGCGAATCTCTTCATGATTACTTCGAAGCCGTCAGATCAAGCATCTCAGTATAGAGATAAACCATCGAAGAGAGATCCTTTCCCATTTTTGGCAAGTCACCGTTATAGACTGTCCAGAGAACCCTTCCAACTATGGTCTCCACATACTTAATCAATGAGTTTTCGAGTTCATTTTTCTCGCTATCGCCTATTTGCAGTCGTTCGACTTTCCCAGCAAGCCAGGATGAAAAACGCTGATCGTTAAATCTTAACGATCCCTGCTCATAATCTTTCAACATCTTGTATACTTCTTCAGTAGTCTCCCGAACAGAAAGCCTCTTTGATATCACTTCAAGTGTTGTCGGATCGAAGTACCCCTCGAGAGCTTCTGGGACTTCGAGTTCGTACTTGAAGTAAAGGAGATTCGCATCGCTGTGCTTTCTTTCGAAAGAGATTTTCCTTCTCGTAGAACTTTCAAGACCACATGCACTGAGGCAGTTCCAGTACTTGTACTCAAGCAACTCACTTGAATGCTCGGCAGACCAGGTGGTCATGAAACCCGTTTTCGTTCTATGATCGAAAGTCGCTCTTTTCGGTGTGAGAAACTCCTCCTCCCGGTAAAGTATGTGTGCGTACTTATAATTCATAGGTCCTCAATCCCTTCAACCAGTTCTCTAAGTTCTTCTATCCTCTTTCTCGCTNNCAGAAGGTCTGACAATTATCTTTGAATCATCTTCCATTTCTATGGATATCACATCTGCCGCCGGCAAATCACCGGAGTCTTCCAAATAATCTCTGAACTCTCTAACTGTTTCGTTCCCCATCTTTAAGGGTCTTCTGCTTCTCAATTTCCTCATTATTGACTCGATTTTCTCTTCGCCTTCAATTCCAACATAAACCTTGTTCACAAGAGCTTCGAGATAGTGACCATGTTCTTCATAAATCTCTTCGAGATAGTCGATCATCGTCATCCCAGACCGTTTCAGAAAGCCTCCAATTGTGCAGGCCAGGGCCGCGGCGCTTATGGCGTCCTTATCCCTTGCGTGCTTTCCATACAGTGAGCCGTAACTCTCTTCAAAACCAAAAAGGTAGCTGCCTTTTCCCTCGACGTCCGATTTTTCAATGATCTCACCAATAAATTTGAAGCCCGTAAGGGTCTCCTTCACTTTCACGTTATATTTAGCAGCGATTTTCTTGACAAGATCAGTTGATACAATCGTCTTAACAATGAATGGGTCTTTTGGAAGAGATTCTTTCAATCTTTCAAGAATGAAGGCCGTCATTATAACTCCCGTTTGATTCCCGTTAAGAGCTGTGTAGGCTCCTTCGTGCTTCACCATTATTCCCAGTCTGTCACAGTCAGGATCGGTCGCTATCAAAAGATCGGCTTCAGCTTCTTCTGCAACATTAAGAGCCATAGAAAAGGCATTCAAGTCCTCGGGATTGGGACTCTTCACAGTAGGAAAGTTACCATCCGGGAGCGTTTGCTCCTCAACTCGCTTGACCCTGTGACCGAGGTCTGAAAGGGTTTTATAGACAGGATAGTTTCCACTTCCATGGAGAGGTGTATAGACAACACTAAGTCCGTCGTAGTCGGAACATAGTCCCAAAACATTCTTCTTCACCGTCTCTATGAATTCTTCAAGCAAAGAATTCGGAACATTCTCAATCAACGTTTTGTCAGGAGTATAGTTCTCGAAGAAATCTGACTTCTCAACTTTCTCTATTATCTCTTCTGCAAACCTTGGAACTGCCTGTGTACCGTCAGAAGTGTAGACCTTGTAGCCGTTGTATTGAGGTGGGTTATGGCTTGCCGTTATCACAACACCGCCGCTTGCTTTCAGCACTCTTACGGCGAAACTCAGAACGGGAACAGGCATAGGCTCAATAAACAAGTGAACCTTGACGCCCATGGAAGATAGAACCTCGGCAGTGACCTCAGCAAAATGAGCAGACTTATGTCTGGTGTCAAAAGCAATAACGACCGATGGGTTACTGAATCTCTCAGAGATCCAACGTCCGAAACCCAAAGTAGCTCTCCTGACTGTGAAAGCATTCATCCGGTTGGTTCCAGCGCCAAGTATTCCCCGCATCCCACCCGTTCCAAATTTCAGATCTAATCCAAAGCTCTCCCGAATGTCACTTGGAGAGAATCTCCTTAGCTCCTCTTTCATCTCTTCAGTTGAGTTTTCGAGCCATCTC
>NPIG01001676.1_pt1 | contig 10456 bp, 14 predicted proteins | sample 8637441 | NCBI WGS metagenome assembly NPIG01 (sample SAMN07420675, study PRJNA396082) | bioreactor metagenome | isolation source: sample BR6 brine-fed electro-methanogenic bioreactor BR | place: Japan: Kochi | collected 2016-06-14
ACGCAAAGCTGCGCTCGCCGACCACTATGCTCGCTGCGGGGAACACACAAGCTCCGGCTCCTGCGGTACGTTTAGACGCATAATATAAGCAGGAACGCCCCACTAGCTTCTCCCCGCCCCCACCATTTCGGCGAGGGATCCGAAGTTTTGCCGCATCATATAGTCCTGAAGCCCCCGGGCGATCTCTCCGGGGAGGGAGAGATTCCGCAGAACCCCGCTCCCCACCTGTACCGCCCTGGCTCCCGCGAGGATCATGGCCGCCGCATGCTCCCAGCTCTGCACCCCTCCGCAGCCGATGACGGGGATATCCACGGTGCCCGCCACACTCCACACCGTGGCAAGAGCCAGGGGGAAGATGGCGGGTCCCGAGAGCCCCGCAGTTACCCGTTCAAAGACAGGGCGTTTCTTCTCCAGATCCATGGCCATGCCGAGCCAGGTGTTTCCCACCACCAGGGCATCCGCCCCGGAATACTCCGCCGCCCGGGCCACCGCGGGAAGATCCGGCGCCTGGGGGGTGAGCTTTATCCAGAGATCCCCCTTCCAGTGGGTTCGGGCAAGCCGGGTTGCCAGGGCCACCCCATCGGGATCCTTTCCCCAGCTCATACCTCCCGCCTTCACATTGGGGCAGGAGAGATTCAGCTCCACCGCAGCGATTCGCGAAGCAAGGGGTTTCAGCGGTTTGAAAAGGGCTTCGAACTCCTCTTCAGACTCGGGAGCCACATTCACCGCCACCGGAATTTTCTGCTCCGTCATCTCCGAAAGATAGGAGGCCACGAAAGTCTCCATGCCGGGGTTCTGAAGCCCGATGCTGTTGAGAAGCCCCGCAGGGGTCTCCGCCAGCCGGGTGCCGGGATTGCCCTCCCGGGGAGAGAGGGTGATCCCCTTGGAGCATATCCCCCCGAGGCCCTCCAAAGCCTGGGGAGGCCAGAGCCGCCGCTCCAAAGGCCACACCCCCGAGGCCGCCATGATGGGGGTGGCGAAAAGCCTTGAGCCGAGAAGGATTTCAAGAGATCTATTTGCAGAGTTCATCCCAAAGCACCTCTCTTCCGTCCATCACGGGCCCCTCCACACAGGCCCGGATATTCCCCTCCCTGGTGGGAATGACGCACCCCAGGCACCCCCCGTAGCCGCACCCCATCCGGGCTTCCAGGCTGGGATAGTAGGGAATTTCCGGGGGAAGGCAATCGTAAAGCCCCCGCAGCAGGGGAAGGGGGCCGCAGGCCCAGACCTCATCCCCGCATGCCCCCAGACAGGTACAGGGGTTGCCACACTCTCCCAGGGTGCCGTCATCCGAAACCACCCGCAGATGCGAGGAGGGGATAAACTGGCGCAGATAGGCCCCCAGAGGAGCCCAGGAGGCATCCGGAACCCCCAGAAGGATCTCCATGGATGCCTCCTCTCCCCACTGGCGGTAGGCAAAAAGCAGGGGCACCACCCCGAGCCCCCCCGCAGCGAGGAGATAGTGCTTCTCCCTCTGAGGAGCGGGGAACCCCTGCCCCAGAGGGCCCCGAAGGGTAAGGGCAGTCCCCGAGGGAAGGCTCTGGAGAAGAGCGGTTCCTCGACCCACCACCTGCACCAGCAGGATGATCCGATCTCCCGAAACTCCCGCTATCCCCAGAGGACGGTGGAGAAAGGGATCCCAGGAGGGGGAGACCGAAAGCATGACGAACTGTCCCGGATAGGCCCAGGCCGCCACGGCGGGAGCTTCGATCTCCAGCAGAAGCACCCCCTTCAGAAGAGGGCGAAACTCCCGGAGCACCCCCTGCCCCTCCCAGATATGCGAACTATCCATGCGCCCTACTCCGGAAGATCTTCATAGACGAGATCCCCCGCCACCACCGTGCAGACCGGCCAACCCTTGAAGGTTCGTCCCTGATAGGGAGTTACCCCGGCCTTGCTCTTCCAGGCGGCGATATCCACGGTCTTTTCCAGATCCTCGTCGATAAGAGTGCAGTAGGCGGGGGAACCCTCTTCCAACACCCCCCGGTACGCCTCGACAGCGGGAAGAAGGCTTCCGGGGCGGGAGGTCCAGAGGGCGAGAAGAGATTCCAGAGATCCGGGACATCCCCGGGCATGCCAGGCGTGGAAGACCGCTCCGAAGGCACACTCCAGAGAGGCGATACCGAAGGAGGCCTCCATGAAGGGAACATCCTTATCATCCAGATGCCAGGGGGCGTGATCCGTGGCGATGGCATCCACGGTGCCGTCGAAAAGCCCCTTCCAGAGGGCCTCCACATCCTCGGTGGATCGCAGAGGGGGGCTCACCTTGAAGGAGGAAGAGAGGTGGCTGGTGAGAACATCCTCTTCGGAGAGCACCAAATGGTGGGGGGTAACGTCACAGCTCACCGGAAGCCCCTCCTCCTTGGCGGCCCGGATCTCCGCAATTCCCTGGGCGGTGCTCACATGAGTAAGATGCAGGGGGCACCCGGTCTCCCGCACCAGGGCGATCCCCCGGGTAATGCCCATCACCTCCGCTGCGGCGGGATACCCCCGCATGCCGCTCAGGGCGGAACAGCGCCCTTCATGCACCTGAAAATCCCGGCTCAGATCCATATCCTGAGGATGCTCCATCACCCGCACCCCCAGATCTCTGGCGTAGAGAAGGGCGTTCATCAGGAGCCGTCCCCCCTTCACGGGAGAGCCGTCATCGGTAAAGAAGGCCGCTCCGGCCCGAGCCATGCCTCCCAGCTCCGCCATCTCCTCCCCCTGGCGCTCCTTGCTGACGCATCCCGCAGGAAGCACCCGGGCCCCTCCTGCGCAAGACCCTTTTTGAAGCACGTAGGCCACCGCAGCCTCGTTATCCACGGGAGGAGCGGTGTTCGGCATGGCCACCACCACCCCGAAGCCCCCCGCCGCAGCGGCCCGGCTTCCCGAAAGGATATCCTCCCGGTGTACCTGGCCGGGATCCCGAAGGTGGGTATGCAGATCAATGAAGGCGGGAGCGAGAAGCCGCCCCTCCCCTTCGATAATCCGGGTATCCTCGCATGAATCGAGAGAAGGGGCCATGCGTGCCACCTTTCCCTGGCTCAGGAGCACATCCAGAGTGCCTTCCCTCAGGCTTCTGCCGTCAAAGATCCGGACATTTTTAAAGAGAAGATTTTTCATGCCTCAGCGCCTCCCATGCAAAGATAGAGCAGCCCCATCCGGGTAGCCACACCGCTGCGAACCTGTTCGAGAATAACGCTCTCCGGGGCATCTGCGAGTTTTGAAGCGATCTCCACCCCTCGGTTGATGGGCCCCGGATGCATCACCAGAGCTCCCGGTTTGGCATACTTCATGAGCTCTTCATCCGCCCCGTAACGCCAGTGGTACTCTTCGAAGGAGGGAAAGAGCCCGTCCTCCTGACGCTCCCGCTGCAACCGGAGCAGATAGACCATATCCGCATCCTTCACCGCCTTTTTGGGATCTGCCTCGTAGGTGGCGTTGAGATGGGCATGCCCCCGGGGCATAAGGCTTCCGGGAGCCGAAAGCACCACCCGAGCTCCCAGAGTGGAAAAGGCGGTAATATTGCTGCGCACCACCCGGCTGTGGAGAATATCCCCCACAATGGCGATCTTGCGCCCCTCCAGGGAGCGGTCAAAATGCTTCCAGGCGGTATAAACATCCAGCACCGCCTGGGTGGGGTGGGCGTGGGCTCCGTCTCCGGCGTTGAACACCGAGGCCCGCTTGAGTTTTTCTTTAAGATACCAGGGGGTTCCCGGCATGGGATGCCGCACCACCACCGCATCCGCTCCCATGGCTTCCAGGGTCCAGGCGGTATCCCGGAGAGTCTCCCCCTTGCTGATACTGGATCCGGATACCGACCAGTTCACCACGTCCGCCCCGAGGAACTTCTCCGCCAATTCGAAGGAGACCCGGGTACGGGTGGAGGCTTCGAAAAAGAGATTCACGATCATGCGCCCCCGAAGGGCGGGAACCTTCTTAATGGGACGGTTCAGAAGGTCCTCCATGTATACGGACTGATCCAGAAGAAGCTCCAGATCCTCCCGGGAGAGCACATCCACATCGAGGAGATTTCGGTGATTCCAGGTCATCTTAACTATCCGTCCTTTCGCAGATCCATACTTCGTTGCCCTCGTCGATGGGGGTTACGGAAACCTCCACCACCTCGGTCTTCGACGTGGGAAGATTTTTACCCACATAATCCGGATGGATGGGAAGCTCCCGATGCCCTCGATCCACCAGCACCGCCAACTGTACCTGATCCGGGCGGCCGATATCCATAAGGGCATCCAGGGCGGCCCGAACGGTACGCCCCGTGTAGAGCACATCATCCACCAGCACGATGCGCTGCCCTTGGAGATTCCAGGGCACGTCGGTCCCCCGTACGAGAGGCTGGGGGTAGCGAAGGGAGAGATCATCCCGATAGAGGGTAATATCCAGCTTTCCCATGGCGGGACGCACTCCTTCGAACTGCTCCAGCAGATCCGCTATACGCTCCGCCAGAGGCACCCCCCGGCGATGAATCCCCACGAGGATCACGTTCTCGATCCCCTTGTTCCGCTCCGCAATTTCGTGAGCCATACGCTTGAGAGCCCGCTCCATATCCTCACCGGTCATGACCTTCGCTTTTTGTTTCCACCCATGCTTCGATTCCATCTACTCCGCCTCCCTCATATCTCCATAAAAAAACGGGCTCTACCCCCCCGAAAGGGAGCAGAACCCGTAGACAGACACGTCATTATATTTTCGAAGCACCCCAGGGAACAAAAATTTCCAGGTGTGCAAGGCCAACTTTTCTGGGCGGTACGTTCTAAAAAACCACGCGTAAAAGCTTTCATGACATCTCCTCCTTCCGGGCCTCACGGGACCCGATTTAAAGGCTTTTTTGCTGGCGGGTACTCTACCACAAAAAAAGAGCTTTCGCAAGGAGGATTTTTATCCCATCTAAGCATATAATAGCTACGAGACACAAACGGAGGGAGGTCATGGAGATGCTGGAGAAAAAAAGTCTGGATTTCATCCGAAAGGTGGCTGAAAAATACGGGGCCAGGAGGGTTTTTCTGTTCGGATCCTCTCTCCACGGTTCTGCAAAGGGGCGGGATATTGACCTTGCTGTGGAAGGAGTTGCCAAGGACCACATGGATGCCCTCTGGGATGAGCTGATGTGGGCAGAGGAACTCGAACGAAAACCCGTAGATCTTCTCCGAATTGAAGACGACCACTGGCTGAATCCGATCATTTTCGATGAAGGAGTGCTCCTCTATGAAGCAAAGTCATCGCCAGTCGCTCTGTAGACTGCTGCTGAAAAACCGGGAGACCCTCGCATCCTTGGAGCGGGCTTTGAAGATACCCGAATGGAATGAATTCGAAACTATGGGAATCGGTGTGCTTTTGTCTGATGTGTTTCAAGGAGTGGAGCAGGTTCTCGTCTTGATGATCGAAAAAATTCATTCGAGAAAGCTTCCTAAGGATGAGTCGTGGCACGACAACCTACTCTCTGTCGCCAAAGAAATGGGACTCTACCCTCAGGAGATACACCAAGATCTTCGAGGCATGTTGCGATACCGTCACGTACAACGGCATGGCTATGGCCTTGATCTGGATGCTGAAAGAATTCGTCAGAATGCCCCGGAAGCAGTAAAAACTTACGTCGTTTTCGAAAAGCACATTCTGAACATGCTCTCGGAATGCCTTGGCATTCGTGAAAAGGAGCTCCTCAGGGACCGTAAAAAATAAGGGTTCCACCCCCATGCGGGGGCAGAACCCTTATCTGTGAGATCTTTTAGATTCCCTTCTTTTCGAACCAGCCGCAGAGCCCCAGGGCGAAAAGGCCGAAGGCTCCTATCACCACCCAGGGGGAGACCCCCAGCATCTCCGGAACACCGATCTTGCCCAGATCTTTCCAGGCGAGTACGGTGCTCTTGAAAAAGGGATAGAGCTCCGCATAGAGGGCGGCTCCTGCAAGCATCCCCGCCAGGAAAAACATGGGGAGAGCGATAAAGGCACTCACGAAAAGCGCGAAAAAGCTTCTTCCCCTAGGAGAGATAAAAAAAGCCCGGAGTTCCTTCCCCTAGGGAAAAAACTCCGGGCTTGAATCCGCACTCTAGAGGAGCGTCGGAAGATTGCACCTTACCGATATCCCTCGAAGGGACCCCTCCAGGGCATTTCCAGAACATCCTTCTCTTTCTTCTCCGGGGCAGCTCCGTAAAAATCGAAGGCAAGGGCTTCCTTCTCGGTGGGAGCAGTGCACTTCTCCGTAGGATATCCCGCCACAAATCGTTTTTCTCTCGTCATAACAACCTCTTCCTTTCTCTTCTGATCTCTCATGTCCCCAGCACGCTCGTTTCGGCTTTTCGGACATGGCCTCTTGCTTTTTGCCGCATCAAGATGTTTTTACAGCACTTCGGCGATGCTTCACCCCCCTGGCTCAAAGAAGTATAGAAAAGGGCCGGAACCCTTTGTGGGTCCCGGCCCGGTTTTGCGGGTATACGCCACTTACGTGACGGCCGCTCCGGGAGGGAACCCACACGCAATAAGGCCTACAATAATAATGAGAGCTGCAGCATTTCTTTTCGACATCATCACGGGGTCTCCCCTCCTTTTGCATACCAAAGGTTTTTTACTGATATTGGGAGGCATAATAGTACGCCACTGCCTTTTTGTCAAGCACTTTGTGAGCTTTTCGGGCTTTTTTCTTTTTACAAGATTTTTTGACAAATTTTTTGGCGTTAGAAAAGCCCCGAAAGGGCAAGAACCCCCCGGGGCTTTGGAATATCTCTGGGGAGGCTTCTCCCCTTGGTTTCAGAACGCTTTTCGCTCTGTTTCGCTACGGCATTAACGGAGGTACTGGTCGAGAATGGCCTGATAGGATCCATCCGCCTTCATTTCGTCCAAAGCTTTCTGAAGCTGCTCAATGACGGCGGGATCCGTATCCTTGTGGAAGGCATAATCCAGCTCGGCGCTGCTAAGCACGTAGACTACTTCGTAGTCTTCAGGATTGAAGCCGAAATCCTTTATCTGCCACTGGGCCACACTCTCCTCATAGATCCAGATATCCACCCTGCCGGCATCAAGCTTTTTGATGTTCTGGTCGTTCGTGGCAGCCCGGTCGATATTCTTGATTCCCGCCCCCTGAGCAAGCGAATCCCCCACATCATCCCGAATAACCGCCGCCACGAGATCCTGCATATCCTCGGGGGAGCCGATCTTCAACCCCTTGCTCTTCAGGGCGAAGGCAGCAATCCGTGTGGGAGCCACGGGGCCTACCCAGGCAAAGAGAGGATCCCGTTCCTCGGTATGCGTCATAGAGAAGAGAGCCGTGTTCGGCTTCTCCTGCACCATCTTGTAGCCCCTCGCCCAGGGAAGCACATCAATGTCCTTGGCAGTTTTGGAAACCCCAAGTTTCTCGAACATCCCCAGAAGCACGTCCACCGCAATTCCCGTGGCCTCTCCATCCGCATTGCTCATGTTGAAGGGAGGATACTCCTCGGTCATGAAACGGATATCCTCAAGCCCTCCCGCAAAAGCTCCTGTGACGAGGAGAAAGAAACACCCCAACAGCACCGCTGCTCTTCCTGCAAACTTCATACAAACGCCCCCTTTAGAAAAAATATTCTGCATTTTTTATTATACCGCATCTTCTACAGGAATCAAGAATTTTACCGGAAAAAATGAAATATATTTTTGGGGTTCTTGCAAAATTCCCTCTACACCATCTTCTCCGCTCCGGTGATCTCCCGCACAAACTCTGCGGGGGCGCTCCGGCGGCTCATGCTTCCCGTGTGGTAGTGGTAGAGCACCTGCCCGGTGGTGGCCAGGAAGGGATACTCCTCATCCGGCCGGGCTTCTCCGGGGGCCTCCACGGCCTTGCGGATCCGCTGCACCACCCGGCATGTGCTGGTATAGGTGCCATCCTTCTCTCCCCAGCTTGCGGCGGGGAGCACCACATCCGCCAGGGCGGCGGTCTCCGTAAGAAAGATATCCTGCACCACAAGGAAATCAAGAGTATCCAGGGCCTTACGCAGATGGTTCACGTCGGGCTCCGAAACCATGCCGTTCTCCCCCATGATGTAGACTCCCTTGAGAAGCCCTTCTCCAGCGATATCAGTCTGTTTCACAACTCCTCCATCAATTAAGAAAAGACACCACAAGCACGCTTCTTGCAAGGTTTTACAACATAATCTCCATGCCGAATCACGAGCTCCGTCAAATACCCATCAATTAAAGGAATGCGATCTATCAAGCCCAAAACGGAATATACTTCATGAATTTTTTTGCCGCCTTCTCATCGTAAGGCTTGATTACTCCTTCTTCCACGGCTTCGGCAATGTATCTCGAAATGGTGGCCATATTTTTTTCTTCTACACCAAAGCGCTCTCTAAGCGATGCGTTAGTCAGATAATCACGCATGACATGCTTCAAGCAGGCATGCAAGTAACACGCTCTTGTTCTATCCGCTTTATCCATCTGATTCAGTGGACGATGGGCGAAAAGGAGGCTTCGAGTAAAGCCCTGTGAAACTTCAAAAGCAGGTGCAGGAAGCTGATAGAGTTCAACCTGGGCTACAACTTTATCAATTCCACTGCCTCTCTCTTCGCAAATACGAAATCGCCGCATTAAAGAAGCAAGCGATTCATTACGTGATATAGGAGGGGTGTCGACAAAGCGAAGAGTATCCACGAGAGGATCTCCAGGATTGGTAATCTCCATCCTATCCGCAAAAATCTCCACCATGGGGCCAGAACCCGTTACAGAAAAATCCTGGTGTATTAGTGCGTTGACCACCAATTCTCGAACAGCAAGATCCGGAAACATGGGAGTTTCTTGACGCAATGCTTGCCCGATTACTTCATTTTTTGGAACAAGGGCCTTGATGAAATCTATCAGCCCTTCAAAGCCGGCGGCGTACCCCTTGATACTAACTTGTTCCCGAAGAGATTCCAGCTTCCCGCTCCCCTTGTATTGAATCACCCGTACGGCTTTTCGCTTAAGTTTAGGGAACAACTCAAGTTTTTTCGCAAAGAGGATAGCTCCGAGGTTCGTGATATCCCATCTCCCGGTTTCACTCGAACGAACCAACTCGTCTCTAGCAAGAAAATCAAGAATTACCGCATGTCCATCCGGCAGGGGAAGTTCCAGCAAGTCAAAATACGAGGGATAATCGAGAAGGTTAAGAACCTCTTCGGCGCTCAGATTCTCTACAGCAATAATGCGCTCGAAGGAAACTGTATCAAAAATACGCCAAAGAGCTCGTTCTTTCTCCGGAAACTCCTTGAGCTTATTCTTGTACGACCCCACGCGAATGAACTCTTGGCCTTCAAAACGCACTGGCTGCCGAAAGGCGGCATCAATCTCCAGCAAAACAACTCGCTTACCAGAAATTAAAATTTGGTGGAAGCGAAAATCTATCTTTGGCGTCATCAAACGTAGTAACCAATTCTCCAGATCCTCGTTGCCTTTTTTTGCAACACTCGGGTCGAAATCCGTTCCAACAATATCATGAGTGTCATCGTCTATACCCCACACCATGTATGCGTTCGTCCTGCCCACAAGGGCAGCGGAATTAGCAAGAGCAGAAATATATTCTCCAATATCCTTCGGGACAGCTCTGTTACACTTGAACTCTATCCACTCGGTTTCTTTCGGCTGTTTACGCAGCTCATTCACAAGGGCCGCGAGATGTTCTGCAGTTCGGCAGGCAATCATTCTGAACTCTCCGTTTCGTCTTATACCTCGACAAGCTCAGTTTCAGGAAAAATCTCTACATCCAACATTATCGGCATAATGATTTCCACCTGCAGTATACCCCCTTGGTTCTCCAAAAGCTACATCCTCCTCGAATCATACCCCCACTGCAACAGGGTTTGGCGCTGCCGGGGGCGGCAGTACCACCGAAACCACCCCCGGGGATCTTCGGGGTAGATCCACTCCCTCCCCTGCCAGTAGGAGAGGGGCTTCGAGGCACTCACGCCAAAGAAGTCCAAGGCGGGGTCGTGCCCCCGGGAGGAACCTCCGCTTGTGTATCCCCTCTGCTCCCCCGAGTGGTCACTGCCGGGAAAACATGAGATCCTGCTTTTTGATTTCATCAAGTACTACACGTCAAGAAAATAGCCCTAAAGCGATATCAGGCGCATGGCATCTCCCTATACCTGCGCCATCACGGCGTTGAGAAGTTCGGACTGTTTGCCGGAGGAGGCCTTAATCTGCTGCTCCAGAGTGTCGCAGAGAGCCATCAACTGGTCGATGCGGGCGACGATGCGGTGTTGTTCCGGGAGTGGGGGTAAAGGCATCAGATGGTTAATGACCGTTGAAGTGTTCAGCTCAATCTGATTTGTCGTCCCCGAAGCTGATCCTTCGATCTCATTCTGAACCATAGGACTTTGAATCCAGCGCCAAAGGAATACCGAGCTAACTTCAATTGGACGAATTGTGTTTGTCAATCCAAAAGGGACCCACCTTGATACTCGAAAAGGGACCCACCCCCTCGGCTAAAGGTTACCCTCTTTCTGCTCTT
>NPIG01000588.1_pt2 | contig 10439 bp, 12 predicted proteins | sample 8637441 | NCBI WGS metagenome assembly NPIG01 (sample SAMN07420675, study PRJNA396082) | bioreactor metagenome | isolation source: sample BR6 brine-fed electro-methanogenic bioreactor BR | place: Japan: Kochi | collected 2016-06-14
TCGAATTCCGGCCCACCGACGCCGTCAAGTACAGCACGAACAAGCTGCTGTGGCGCATGCCGGATTGTGACGGGCTCAAGACCGGCTACATCCGCGCGGCGGGCTTCTGTATCACGGCGACCGCCAAACGGAACGGTATCCGCCTCGTCAGCGTGGTGATGGGTTCGCCCAGCAAGTACGGGCGCTTCAACCTTGCCGAGCGGTTGATGGACGAGGGCTTCGCGGCGCTCAGCCGCAGGAAGGTGGTGGCGCGCGGCCAGGAATTCGGCGAACCGGTCATCGTTCTCAATGGCGCGCCGCCGGAGGTGCGGCTTGTCGCCGGGGAGGACATCGAGTTGCTCCTGACGCCCGCCCTCCTGGAGCGGTTGAAACTCGTTCCGGTGCATCCCGACGGCCTTGAGCCGCCCATCGATGCCGACGCGCCGGTGGGCCGGGTGGATGCTATGCTTGACGGCAAGCGCGTCGGCTCGGCGCCGCTCGTGGCGCCGGTCGACCTGATGCCGAAAGGCTGGTACCTGCACCTGGAGGACGGCGTGGCCCAGTGGAAGGGATTGGATACGCCGCCTTCCGCCGCCGGCACGGGCGCCTCGTAGACCGCGGGCACGTGAAATCGCCGGCCTATCCCGCCTCGGCCTGCCTCAGCGATTCAATGGCTTCCAGGTAGGAGTCGTGGTTGTAGATGTAGGAACCCGCAACCAGCACATTGGCGCCCGCCTCGATGACCTGCGCGGCGGTCGTGCCGTCGATGCCGCCGTCGACTTCGAGGTCGCGGTCGCCGATCATGGCCCGGACATTGCGTATCTTCCTCAGCATGTCGGGGATAAACGCCTGCCCCCCGAATCCGGGGTTGACGCTCATGATCAAGACCATGTCGAGGTCGTCGGCGAGGAACTCGATGCTGTCCTCCGGCGTGCCGGGGTTCAGCACCACGCCCGCCTTGCAGCCCAGGTCCCTGATTTGCCGTAGGATGCGGTGGGGATGGTGGGCGGCCTCCACCTGGAAGGTGATGATGTCCGCGCCCGCGTCGGCGAAGGCCGCCACATATTCGGCTGGGTCCGTGATCATCAGGTGCACGTCGAGCGGCACGGTTGAGCATCTGCGCAACGAGGCGACGACAGGCGGGCCGATAGTGATATTGGGGACGAAGTGCCCGTCCATCACGTCGATGTGAATCCAGTCCGCGCCGGCATCGATGACCGCCTGGATTTCCTCGCCGAGACGGCTGAAGTCGCTGGACAGAATCGATGGGGCTATCTTGAGCTTGGGCACGTCTTACTTCCTCAATACGTTGCGGGTCCGCCGGCGGGGGCGGACTCTTCCTGCCCTTCCAGGTGATAGGAGGCTTCGAGTTTGCCGTTCACGTAGACTTCCACCGTGGCTTCGCCCACGTAGGTGATGCTCTTCAGCGTGATGGCGGTTCCCGCGATGTAGGTGTTCCGGGATTCCTGGTCGTAGAGGGCCGGCTTGGCGAACACCGTTTGCGCGTTGCCGTGGCGGTCGACCAGGTCAACGCGCACATCCTTGTCATACCAGTCGTAGGGCATGGCGTGGCGCACGTCGGCGGTATGGCGCATGTCCGGCAGTTCCACCTGGCCCGACGGCTTGACGTCGTAGGTCACCACCTGGCCTTCGTAGACCACCGTGTCGGGCGGCGGGTCCTGGTCGAGGACCACGTCTTCGCGCGCGTTCGGGATATCGACTTCGTTCGGCACAACCGTCACGTTATAGTCGGCGAGCAGCCGCAGCATGTCCTGCACCGCCATGCCCCGGATGTCGGGCATGAAATCGCGGCCCTGCTCGTTGCCGGCGCTGACGAGCAGGTGGATCTCGCCCTGGCTCGACACGCGGCTCGTGGGGGGAGGGTCTTGCGCGAGCACGACGTCGCGCGGGGCGCGGTCGGGCACGCGGGACACGCTGCCCAGCCGGAAGCGCTCCTGGTTGAGCTTGCGCCGCGCGTCGTCAAGGGCCATGTTGGTGAGGTCCGGCGCGTCGAGAAAACTGGTGCCCATGCTGACCGTGGGAATGACCTTGCGTCCCGTGCGCACGACTCGGCCGGCCTCGGGCCGTTGCGTGATCACATGGTATTTCGGCACGGTCTGGTGGGGCACCTGCACCTGGTTGCCCATCTCGAGCCCGTTTTCCGCGAGCACAAGCGACGCTTCGGTGATCGGCAAATCAACGATGTTGGGCACACGGACGTGCTGTCCGCCGGACAAGGCCTGCATGGTCACGAAATAGCCGGCAATGCCCATGACGGCCAGAAAGACCACCAGTGCGACAGACCACTGGATTGTCCAGGCGACGAACCGCAGCCCGAAAAAGAAGGCGCCCAGGATACCTTCCGAAAACGTGTCAAGAAGTATCCGTCCTGGGCCGCGCTTAACGGCAGGTTCCGATACTGTCCCGTGCTTGTCTTCCACGTGTCCAGCCACTGTGGCCCATCCTCGAGTTCAACCGCTTCTTCGTGCACAATACGCCCGACAATATCAAGGGTTTCCTGTCGCGAGAAGGTGCACACCGAGTAGACGATGCGGCCACCATTCTGGCAGAGCCCCACCGCCGAACGCAACAGGCTGTGCTGCGTTTCGGCCAGCCGCGCCACCGCTTCCGCGTCCATGCGCCACTTCAAATCCGGGTGGCGGCGCAGGGTGCCCAGGCCGGAGCACGGCGCATCGACCAGCACGGCGTCGAAGCCCGCGCAGAACGGCGCGCCGCCCGACGCGCACACAGGAAACACTCCGGGTGCGTGCAGCCGCGCGATATTCTCGGCCACCGCACCGAGACGCCGCGGACTAATGTCCGCCGCCACTACGAGCGCCTTGCCTCCGGCAAGCTGCGCGAGGTGCGTGGCCTTGCCGCCCGGCGCCGCGCACATATCCAATACCCGTTCACCCGGTTTGGGTTCCAGCAGGTGCGCCGCGAGCATGGAGGACGGGTCCTGCAGCATGAACGCGCCGCGCTGAAACAACTTCGAGCGAACCGGCGGCGGACCGCCGGAAACGGTGAATTCTTCTGGGATTTGCGTCGCCTTTTCGGCGGTCAGCCCCTGTTTCTGAAGCTGCGCCAGCAGTTCATCCGCGCTGTTCACAAGCGTGTTGACGCGAATGGTGTTTGGCGCGGGTTCGTTCAGTGCGGCGCAGATGCGCTCCGCGGTCTCGCCGCCGTGTTCCTCCAGCCACAGGGCCACGAGCCAGGGCGGCATCGAATACCGCATGCTGAGCCAGCCCGCGAAGTCCTCGTCGCGAGAAGGCAGGGCGACCTCGTCCACCGTGGCCGGGACACGGCGCAGCACCGCGTTGACCAGCCGCCCGAGACCGGCGTGGCCGCGCTTTTTCGCAAGGTCCACCGAGGTGTGCACCATCGCCGGGCGCGTAACCTGGTCGCAGAACAGCGACTGGAACACGGCCATGCTGAGTATGGCCTGGATGGCGGCGGGAAACTCTTCGGGCGCCTGGTGGCAGACCGGGCGCAGCGCCTGTTCGCACAGCAGCCGGTGGCGGACGGTGCCGTAGGCCAGTTGGGTGAGAAAGCGCCGGCCCCGGTCGCTCATCTTCCTCCGGCGCAGCGTCTTGTCGAGTGCGTCCTCGAGGTGCACGCCGCGCTCGGTGCGGAGGATGACGTCGATGGCCGCGTCGCGCACGGCGTCAACCGGCATCGGGAATATCCTCGAAGCGCTCGCCCGGCGCGACCCGGGAACCGCGCAGGAAATCGCCCGCGGCCATGGCGCGCTTGCCGGGCGCCTGAATCTCGAGCACGGTGAGTTGCCAGTCCGCGCACGCGACGAGCATGCGGTCTTTCTCGACGGCGGTGACGATTCCCGGTTCCGCGCCGGCCGGCCTGTCCGTCAGCGCGGTGCGGTGGATGCGGAAGACCTCGCCGCGAAACAGGCAATGCGCCACGGGCCACGGCAGCGCCGCACGCACCAGATTGTGCACCCGCTGGGCCGGCTGTTCCCAGCGGATGCGCCCGTCTTCCTTTTCGAAAATCGAGCAGACCGTGACGGCGCCGGGGTCTTGGGGCGTGAATTCGGCGGTACCGTTCTCAACCTGCGTGAGTCCTTCGAGCATGGCCTCGGCGCCGAGTTGGGCCAGCCGCGCGGACAACTCGACCGCGTTTTCGTCGGGCCCGACGGGTGTGCGCTTCTGCACGAGGATATCGCCGGCGTCCATCTCGAGCACCAGTTTCATGATGGTCACGCCGGTCTCCGCGTCGCCCTCGAGAATCGCGGTGCGAATGGGGGAGGGGCCGCGCCAGCGCGGAAGCAGGCTCGGATGCAGATTGAGATAGCCTTGCGGGGGCACATCGATGATGGGTTGTTTGAGCAGTCGGCCGTATGCGGCGACCACGCAGAGTTCCGGGGCCTGCTCACGCAGCCACGCCTCGAAGGTGCCGTCGTTCAGCTTCACCGGTTGATGCACGGGCAGCCCGTGTTCCCGTGCCCAGGTGCACACCGGCGGGGGGGCGGGCTTGCCGCTGCGCCCTTTGGGCCGGTCCGGCTGGGTGACCACGGCGCACACGTCGTGATGCGCCGACACGGCCTCCAGGCACGGCAGCGCAATCTCCGGTGTGCCGAAAAAGACGATGCGCATCAGGGCGTGATCCCCGGAATATCCAGCCCGCCCGAGATCTCGGCCATGCGGTCCTTCACCATCTGGCGCGTCTTTTCCAAGCCCTCGTTGATGGCCGCGCGCACCAGCGTTTCGAGCATCTCGACATCGTTCTTGTCCACCACCTCCGGGTCAATTCTGATGGAAAGCACATCCATGCGGCCATTCACCACGACATTGACCATGCCGCCGCCCGCCGATCCCTCGATCTCCTCGTCGGCCAGCTTTTCCTTCAACTCCTCTATGCGGTTTTTCATCTCCATCGCCTGCTTGAGCACGCCGCCCATTTTCGCGAGGTCGCCCATTCCTCTCAGCATAGTGGTAATTCCTTTCCCGCCCTGAACGGGCGTTGTTGATGACGCAAGTATATCGCGGCGGCCGCGCGCATTGCACGGCGGCCTTGTCACGCAATCGCGAGCATGTGGTCCGGTTCGCGGCCGAAGCCGTTGACTTTTCCCCTCGTTCCCACGCTGCCGCGTGGGACTGCAGATGTCTTAGTTGCTCCTGCGGCGCACCTTGGGGACGATTGCATTGACACATGGAATGAAGCATTGCTTCGGTGGGATGTGCGTTCCCAAGTGCAGCTTTGCAGCGAGGGAAACATGCCCCGGCCGCCTTCCGGCGGATGTTCTTCTTGCTGCCTTCTCTCCGGCCGGGCATGCAAACCGGCTCGCATAAAGTAGCCAGGACGCTATTCCTGTTTCCCATCCTCGCTAATCGACGCCGCAATCATTTCGGCCACCTTCAACGGGGCGCCGCGCACTTCACCTTCTTCAAATCTCAGAGACCGCACGCTCAGCGCTTCGACTTCCGCGTCATCATGGACGGGCGCGGCCGTGCACTGGACAACGCGTATATCGGGCGGCTGTGGCGCAGCGTGAAGTATGAGGACATCTACTTGCGCGACTACGCCGACGGTCCTTCGCTCCATGCGGGGCTCACACACTGTTTCCGCATCTACAATTCCTGCAATCACGAACGGCGGCACGGCAGCCCGGAGGACCAGACACCGGCCTGTGTGTACCGGCAATGAAATCCCCCTGGGAGGCCGCGCCCGTCTTGCGGGGGCGCTCCGCTCCGGCCTTGCCCTTCGGGCATTCCGCCTGCGGTGGAACCGGCCTGCGCTCCACACCCCAGCAAAGCGCCACCGAAGGCGGTCTTGGGGTTCGCAATGGCTTCCGTTCACTGGCGGGGATGTCGCCACTGCGCGGCGGCATCCCGGGTATCGCCCGGGCAGCCGCTTGACCGGCCGCGCCGGGCTGGCGTATCGTTCGCGGCGAACCCGGGCGCGGGGCCCGGCACAATGCGGAGCGGAGCGATGCAAACGGCGGTATTGCGGCTGAATTGCGACGACAAGAAGGGCATTGTCTATAACGTCTCGAAGTTCATCTTCGATCGCGGCGGCAACATTATCGATTCCCAGCAGCACACGGAGGAACTCGATAACCGCTTTTTCATGCGGGTCCATTTCGACCGCGCGGAGATGAAGGTGACGAAAGCGGAGTTCCGGCGCGACCTCGCGCAGCTCGCCGAGGAATTCGGCATGGAAACGGAGCTTTCTTTCGGGGACGAGCGCAAGCGCATCGGCATCATGGTCTCCAAATACGACCACTGCCTCTACGACCTGTTTTTGCGCCACCAGTACGGGGAGATCAAGGCGGACATCGCGGTGGTCGTCAGCAACCACCCGGACCTCGAGCACGTGGCGCAGAACTTCCGCGTGCCTTTCTTCTGTGTTCCGGTGGCCAGGGAGAACAAGGAGGCCGCCGAGGAGCGTGCCATCGCGCTGCTGCGCCAGCACTACGTGGACTTCCTGGTGCTCGCCCGGTACATGCAGATTCTGTCGGGCCGTTTCGTCGAGGCCTTCCGCAACCGCGCCATCAACGTGCACCACAGCTTTCTGCCGGCGTTCAAGGGCGCGAGGCCCTATCATCAGGCCTATGCCCGGGGGGTGAAGGTCATCGGCGCCACCAGCCACTATGTCACCGAAGACCTCGACCAGGGGCCGATCATCAAGCAGGAAGTCGTGCACGTGAGCCATATGCACAGCGTGGCCGACCTCATCGCCATGGGCCGCGACGCCGAGAAGAAGGTACTCGCCGACGCGGTGAAAGCGCATTCGGAAGACCGCATCATGGTCTACCGGCAGCGCACCATCGTGTTCGACTGAGGCGAAGCGGAGGGACAGGGAGTCGCGCGCCCGTCTCATCGTCTGGCGCGGCGGCGGCCGGGTCCCTGCCGGTAGAGGCTTTCGGCCACGTTGCGCAGGTACTGTTCATTGGAGAGCCCCAGCATCGCCGCTTCCGGAAAGCTCACCGCCTCCCGGAAATGGGCGGCGAGTTCGGCATACAGGTCGAGGCGCGCGTCGGGCGCGAGCCGGTCGCGGCGCAGCAGCGCCTCGAGCAGAATCGCGGCCTCTTCCGGAGAGACGCGCTGCCGCAACTGCGCCTCGAGGTGCGGATACGCCCGGAACGAGTTGTATTTGTCCGGGAGAATGGCCTCGAAGTTAGGTTCGTTTACCGACGTCTTCCGCGCCACAATCGTGTTGGCGGCCAGGTCGCCGAGCCGCTGCGCGCGCGGGCTCAACACCATCGCCGCGCCGCCCAGCAGGTAGAAGAGCGGCAGCATGTCGGCCACGCGCAGCAGGTTGCGCAGCGCCACCTGGCTGAACTGCAGGCGCAGGCCCTGCGCGTCCATCACCCGGATACCGAGCACAAACTTGCCGAGCGTGCGGCCTCGCCACAGCCATTCCAGCGCGATGTGGTAGCCCAGACCGAAGCCGAAGATAATCAGGATGGCCAGGGCCATCGCCAATTGGCCAAGCAGCAGGTTGAAAAAACTCAGCACACCCAGCGTGATGGAGGACAGCGTGGCGATGGCGGCCAGATCGATGAAAAGCGCGAGGAAGCGGCGCAAGGGCCCGGCCAGCGGTATGCCGAATTCGACGCCCTCGGGCGTGCGCAAATGCAGTTGCGAGGAGGTGATGCCGCTCATGGCGCCTCTCCGCGCGCCCGCGCGCGCCGGCCCGCCCAGATAAGGAATAGCGCCAAGCCCACCAGTTCCGCTGCGCCGAAGCTGATTTTGAGCCAGTAGGGCAGCACGGGTTCGTGATATTGCGAGAAAAACGCTTCGACAATACCCGCCCACACCAGCATCACCGCCACGCCGCCGATAAGCGTGAGCAGGTTGGGGGTGACCTCGCGCACACGCTCGCGCAGGCCTTCCGCTCGACCCCAGCCCAGCATCGCCTGGCCGAGCACCAGCCCGGCCTGGCCCGCAAGCAGCACCGCCGGTATCTCGATGGCGCCGTGCGGCAGCAGCCAGCCCGCGAGGAACGTGCCTTCCCCCGCGAGGAGGTAGTCAAGCGACACCGCGCCCAGGATAACGCCGTTGTAGAAAAGCATGACGAGCGTGCCGAAACCGAAGGTCAGGCCGAGCGCCATCGCGCCAATGCTCACTCGGATGTTGTGCGTCATCAGCGTCGCCGCGAAGGCGCTGCGGTTGCCGGCCATCCGGTCCGCCTCGGCCGTCTCTTCCCATTCCACGCGCTCCGAGGGGTCGCCCAGCAGGTGGGGAAAAGGCATGATGACTTCCTTGGCGTACTGGCGGTCGATGACGAGCGCTGCCGCGCCGAAACAGGAACCGGCCAGCATCACCGCGACGGCCGCCGCCAGCGCGCGCCAGTGAAAGCGCACCGCGGCGGGGAAAGTGCGAAAGAACCAGCGCAGCGGGTGAAAGCGGTATGGTGTCTCGCGGGCCTCGTGGATTTCCGCGTAGGCCTGGGCGACCAGCGCTTCCAGATAGCGCGTGGTCTCCGGTTCCGAGGCAAAGGTCTTCAGCCGCGCAAGGTCGGAGGCAGCGCGCCGGTACAGATAGTGGAAGCGCCGGACCTCGTGCAGGTCGGGTTGATAGGCGCTACGTTCCGTCAGCCGCTCCAGCGCCTCCTCGAGTTCGCGCCAGTACGGGCGTTCCTCGCCGATGAATTTTTCCAGGTCCAGAATCACAGCAATTGCCTCTGTTTCACCTGCATGTATTGCGCCACCAACTCGGGAGCGAGCACCGGGTTGTCGAGCAGCGTGAACGGCACGCCGCGCCTGCGCAGCCGCCTCTGGAGTCCGCGCAGGTCGCGCCACTGGAAGTGCCCGGCGAGCCGGCGGTAGATGTCCCCGGGGTCATCCACCGGGCCGCCGCTGAATACGGGGCGCGCGGCGGGCGGCGCCAGCATGTTCGCCAGCACAAGATGCTGCCGCGTGAGCACCTGCACGTCCTCGGAGAAGCGTTCAGCGAGCACGGGGTCGTCCAGATTGGTCAGGAAGACCAGCAGAGCGCGCCGCCGCAGGCGCAGCCGGATGAAAGTGCAGACCTCCTCGAAGTCCGGGTCGCTCTGCTCGGGCTCCAGCGTGTAGAGCGCGTCGCGGCACGCGCTGTAGTGCGCCTGGCCGCCGCGCGCGCGCACGAAGCGGCGCACCCGGCCGCCGAACACGATAAGCCCGAAAAAGTCCTTCTGCCTCTCCGCCACCAGGCCCAGGGTGAGCGACGCCTGCACGAAGCGGTCCAGTTGCGTCACCGGGTCGCCGTCGCGCTGCTCCACAACCCGCGCGCTCAGCCTGGACGCGTCCAGAACCACGTAGACTTCCTGCGTGCGCTCCAGCTGGTAGGTCTTCGTCACCGGGTGGGCGCGGCGCGCCGTCGCCTTCCAGTGGATGTCCTCGAAGCTGTCGCCGGGGATGTACTCGCGCAGTTTTTCGAATTCGCGGCCTTTGCCGACCATGCGCTGCGCGTGCGCGCCGTACCCGCCGCGGTGCAGGAAGACCGACGCCAGCCGGTTGCGCTCTTCGCGAAGGTCGGGATAGACGTGCACCTCCATGCGCGCAGGACGGCTTTCCCGCCAGTCCCACAGTTTCAGCGGCGAGGGCGTTTCGAGGTAGACGTTTTCGACCGTGTAGAGACCGCGCCGCCGCGGCCGGCACGGCCACGCGAGCACTTCCGGGGTCTCTCCGGGGCCGGCCACCGTGCGCAGCGTTTCCGTTTCCTGGCCGAGCAGCGGAGACAACGACATGCCAACGCGCAGAGGCACGGCCCGTCCGGAGGCGTTCTCCAGCGTCACCTGGAACGCGCCCTCCCGGCCCTTGGCCATGCGCGCGGTTTCGGGGAGCGACACAGCCACGCCTGCGAGACCGGCGGGCGCGCGCGCCGCATCGATGGCCGCAATCAGCGCGGCCACAAGCAGCAGACCGAGCAGGGGCGGCAGCGCCTCGGGATAGAGCGCCGCCAGCAGGCCGCAGGGAATCACCACGGCCATGGCCAGCACGATGAGCCTGTTGCCCGGCACAATCATCGGGGCACCGTTACCTCCTGCAGAATGTCCGTCACCACTTCGCCCGCCGTCAGTCCCTCTATCTCGTATTCCGGCCGGAGGATGACGCGGTGTTCGAGCACGGCGCGCGCCAGCGCCTTCATGTCATCCGGCGTCACGAAATCGCGCTCCTCCATGGCCGCGTGCACGCGCGAGGCCAGCACCAGGCTCTGTGTCGCCCGCGGCCCCGCGCCCACCAGCACGCTCGGGTGCTCGCGCGTCTTGCGCACTAGGTCCACCGCGTACGCCGACAGCTCTTCGCCCACCAGCACCTGTCCCGCAATGGCGCGCATCGCCTCGAGTTGGCTGCCGTCGAGCACCGGCTGCACCGCGCCGCTTTCGAGCACGCGCTCGGGCGCGTTGTCGCCCAACGTGCGGCGCGCCAGGTCGAGTTCCTCGTCCCGGCTCGGGATATCCATGGTTATCTTGAGCATGAACCGGTCCACCTGCGCCTCGGGCAGCGGGTAGGTGCCCTC
>NPIG01001678.1_pt1 | contig 10438 bp, 7 predicted proteins | sample 8637441 | NCBI WGS metagenome assembly NPIG01 (sample SAMN07420675, study PRJNA396082) | bioreactor metagenome | isolation source: sample BR6 brine-fed electro-methanogenic bioreactor BR | place: Japan: Kochi | collected 2016-06-14
CGGAGCCCGTGTCCGCGTGGATGTGCAGCGTCGCGGACGGGTCGTCGATCTCGAAGTGGTTTCCGCTGCGGTTCTTGTTCCCGGAGAAGTCGGAGCGGATGCCGCCCGAGCCGGTGTCGCAAACCGCCGAGATCGCAGTGCCCGCCGGAATCTTCAGCGTGATGCTGCCGGAGCCCGTGTCCGCGTGGACCTTGGCTGCCGCTTCGACCGAGCTCCACACGGCGAGGATGCTGCCGGAGCCGGTGTCGAGGTGCGCCGAGCCGCGCAGGTCGTAGGCCTTGATGCTGCCGGAGCCGGTGTCGGCTTCGAGACGGCGCACCGGGCCGTTGACGACGACAGAGCCGGAGCCCGTGTCGGCCTCGGCCTCCGTGATCTCACGGGTGAAGTCGAACTTCACGCTGCCGGAGCCGGTGTCCGCCTCGACCTTGCGGGCGGCGCCGTTCATCCGCACGCTGCCGGAGCCGGTGTCGAACGAGACGTCGACATCGCCGAAGTCACCGTTGATCTCGACCGCGCCCGAGCCCGTGTCGACGACGAGCGGCATGCCGGACGGCATCTTGACCACGACGGAGCCGCGCGTACGCGTCCCCTTGAACATGTTCCCGAACCAGCTTCCGGAGCCGCGCTTGCCCTTCCGCGTCGAGCGGATGACGTAGCGGCCGGACTCCTCGAGGAAGACGGGCTTGTAGGCTTCGATCGCTTCGGCAGCGCCGCTGCCGGTGATCTGCATGTCGATGACGACGTCGACGGAGTTGCTCTCGACGACTTCCACGCTGACCTCGTGGAACGCGACGTCGACGAAGACGGTCGTGCCGGCCTTGGCCGGGAAAGAGTGCTCGTAGTGCTCGGCGCCGAGCGCGGGCAGCACCGTGAGAGCGAGCGCGAGAGCGAACAAGAAGGCGTAGCGGAGTGNNGAGTGCGGGACGACGCATGGTCATTCTCCTCGGGAGCCACCACAAAGAGCGGTAGAAGCGAAAGCGCGGTGGGTTGTCGCCCGATAGAACGCCATGGCCCACCATTTGGTTGCCCCGCCCCCCCACCTTTCTCCGTTGACATTCGACGAATGGTCGCCGTACGGTAACGGCCGCCGCACCCGGGATCCCGGTGGCGGCGCCCGCTCAGGCCGCAAGAGGGGGAGGCACGATGGCCCGGTCAGTCGCCGCTCGGATTCCGTTGTTTCTAGCGCTCGTGGTGTGCTCGGCGGGACCTCTCCTCGCCGACTGGTCCGGCTACGCCGTCGCGCGGGAAGACGGCTTCGGCAAGGACGTCCGCCTCCACTTGGCCGGTAGCGCGGCCCCCGGCGTCAGCGCCCCGCAGCTCCACCTCGGCTGCCGATCCGGAGCTCTCGAGCTCTTCGTGCGCTTCCCCCTGGCCCTCGGTCACCAGCGGGTCCCCATCGCTCTCGTCTTCGACGACGAGGCCCCACAGCAGGCTCGCTGGCGGCTCTCTGGCAACGGGCGAGCCGCCGCGCCGCCGACAACCGCGCTCGAGCCGCTCCTGCTCTCCATGCTCGAGCACGAACGCCTCGAGCTCGTCGCGCGGCCCGGGAGCGTGCACCCCGTCCACGCTCGCTTCGAGCTCGCAGGACTCGCCGCGGAGGCCGCTCCGCTCTTCGACGCCTGCCGACCGCGCGAGCCGCAGCTCGCGCGCCACGCCGCGCTGATCCGCGCGAGCCTGCCCGAGTTCCCGGATACGCTCCCCCGCGGCACGAAACCGCCCCGATCGCTCCCCGGCTCGAGCCCTCTCGCCACGATGCCGAGCAGTGCGCGGCGGCACGGCGTGTTCGGCACCGTCCGCCTCGAAGCCCTCGTGATGCCGGATGGGAGCGTGCGCGCGGTGACGATCCTCGACGGACCCGACCCCGACGCCGGCCTTGGCGAGGCGGCGGCGACAGCGCTACGCCGCTGGCGCTTCGAGCCCGCACGCCGGCGCGACGGCGTGGCCGTGCCCGCGCGTGCGGTCATCGACTTCGAGTTCGGCCCGCCGCGTTGACGCAAGACCGGGGGCGCTACTTCAGCGCCTCCGTCGACGCCTTGTGGAAGTCCCTCGTGTAGGCGACCTTGGCGTGCGCTTCCTCGGGGAGCTGCGCCTTGCCGTCGACGACGAGTGAGGCGACCTCCTGTCCAACTCCCGGCCCGAGCATGAAGCCCTGGCCGCACATTCCGACCGCGAGCGTGAGCCCCTCGATCTCGGGCACGTTGTCGATGATCGGCACGCCGTCGGGCGTCATCGGGTAGAGACCGCGCCACACGCGGCGGACGAGCAGGTGCTTGAGGCGCGGGATCAGCGAGATCATGCGCCGCGCCAGGATCGGCAGGAACTCCGAGAGGCTCTCGCGGTTGTCGCCGATGAAGAGCTCCTTCGGCGTGTAGCAGAAAATGATCTGCCCCTCGTCGTTCTGGCCGAAGTAGAAGTTCGCTGTCTTGCCCTCGGGGCCGGGGCGCATGTCGACGATCAGCGGGCGCAGGAAGTGCTCGACGGGCGCCGTGATCCCCGCCTCGTGCGAGTCCGGCTGCACCGGGATCTCGATCCCGAGCATGCGCCCGTCCTCGGCCGCGTCCGCGCCCGTCGCGACGACGACGTGCGGCGCCTCGTAGCGCCCCTTGTCCGTGCGCACGGCGACGATGCGCCCGGCTTCGATATCGTAGCCCGTGACGCGCTCGCCGAAACGAAAGACCGCGCCGTGCTCCATCGCGGCGCGCTGGAACGCCACGGGAACCTTGAGCGGGGAGAGCTGGCCGTCGTTGGGGGAGTAGGTGCCGCCGCGCAGGTCCTCGCGGACGATTCCGGGCACGAGCTCCGCCATGCCCTCGGGGTCGACCCAGTCGATCTCGAGTTCGTAGCGGTGCTGAATCGGGAAGAGTCCGCGCAGCGTCGTCTCGAGTCCCTCGTCGTAGACCGGGAACGCGTAGCCGCCCGGCTTCCAGCCGACGTCGACGCCGAAGCGCTCCTTCCACGTCGACATCTCTTCGAGGGTGCGCGAGCAGAGCAGGATCTTCGCGGGGTCGGAGTGCGTCGCGCGGATCCCGCCGATCGCGGCTTTGTTGTCGCCCTGCCCCACCGCCGTGCGGCGTTCGAGACAGAGCACCTTGAGACCGCGCTTCGCGAGGTAGTAGGCCGAGGGGACGCCGGTGCTTCCGCCGCCGACGACGATGACATCGAAGCTCGTGTTCATTCCTGCTCGCCTCCCTCGACGAAGAGTCCAAGCGGCATCTCGGCAACGAGCGGGCGGATCGTACCCGGGGCGACCTCGCCGACCTCGACGCCCTGCTCGCGGAAGATGCGGAGCACGAGTTCGGTGCAGGTCTTGCCGCCACAGCCTCCCATGCTCGGCCGCGAGAGCGCCTTGAGCTGGTTGATGTCGCGCACGCCGGACTGGATCTCGCGCACGATCTCGCTCTTCCTCACGCGCTCGCAGCGGCAGACGATCGGGTCTTCTTCCTCGCTCGGCAGCCGAAGCTCGAGCGGCTCGGAGGGCTGACGGATCGCGAAGCCTGCGACACGCAGCCGGTCTTCCCAAGGCACCTCGACCTGGAGCAAGCGGCGGCGGTCCTGGTCGTCGCGCTCGCGCACGGCGACGACGCGCCCCTCACCCACGACGAGGCCATCGAAGTCCGTCGTCGGGACGGTCTCGCCGAGCGGGATGTCGTGCTCGCCGAACTCGAACGGCAGCTCGAGCAACGCGCTGGTCTTGGCTTCGTCGTAGTCGCGCTGCACGAGGTTGATCGCAAGTCCCGGGCACTTCGCGACGCAGGAGCCACAACCGAGGCAGCCGCCGATGTACTTCGGCAGGCCCATGATCCCGTCCATCTCGATCAGGCCCTCGGGACAGGCCGCGCTGCACGGGTTGCAGGGGATCTCCTGCACGCAGCGGATCATCGGGAAGACCGGCTCGTCCCACTCCTCCGCCTCGAAGGGCACCGTCTCGCCAGGACGGCTGCGCAGTACTGCGGCGAGGCCCTCCCAGTGATCCGGGATGTCGACGGGGATGCCGAGCTCGCGCGCGATGCGCCGCCCGACGATGCGGCCCGAGAAGATCGCGGCCGAGGCCTCGGCCACCTCCTCGCTATCGCCCGCGGCGTGGACGTTGAGTCCGTACTCGCGCGCTTTGCAGAGGATCTCGTCGACGGGCGCGAGCCCGACGGCGATCAGCAACGTGTCCGCCGCGAAGGTCTGCTCCGTGCCGGGCACGACGCGGAAGCGATCGTCGATGCGCGCGATGGTCACGCCCTCGAGGCGCTCCTCGCCGAAGGCCTTGACGACGGTGTGGCGGGTCCAGATCGGCACGCCGAGGCGCTTGATCTTGTCCGCGTGCACCTTGTAGCCGCCGCACTCGGGCAGCGCCTCGACGAGACCGACGACGTCGATGCCGGCCTGCAGCGCGTGGTAGGCGCCGATCAGGCCGACGTTGCCGCCGCCGAGGATGAAGAGCTTGTCCGCCGCGGTGACGAGGTCGCGGTTGACGAGAGTCTGGAACGCGCCGGCGCCGTAGATCCCGGGCAGGTCGCAGCCCGGGAACGAGAGCGCCTTCTCGCGCGCGCCGAAGCTGACGACGAGAGTGTCCGCCGAGACGAGCTTGAAGCCCTCCGGCGTTGCGACGCCGACCTTGCCGTCGCTGAAGAGCCCGAGCGCGGTCGCGTCCGTCCACGCGGTGACGCTCGGCAGCGCTTCGACCTCTTCGGCGAGGTGCACGCCGATGTCGGTCCCGCGCATCCCGGCGAAGCAGTCGGCGACGGAGCCGAAGAATCCGTGGGTCTGCAGCGTCAGCTTGCCGCCAAGCTCGGGCTTGTCGTCGATGACGAGCACCTCGACGCCGACACGGCCGAGCTCGATCGCGGCGCAGAGGCCGGCCGGCCCGCCACCGAGGATCGCCACGGGTACGTGGGTCTCACAGGCGCGCGAGGTCATGTTCGCCGGCAGTTCGTCGTCCTCGGGCAGCGGCGGGCGGCCCTGGTACGAGCGCACGTCCATGCCCTCTTCCGCCGCGACCATGCACGACTTGACCATGCGCCCGTCTGCAAGAACGAGGCACTGCGAGCACTGACCGTTCGCGCAGAAGATGCCCTGGGCGCCGTCATCGCGGTGGTGGTGCCCGAAGACGGTGATGCCGTTTGCGAAGAGCGCCGAAGAGATCATCTCGCCCGGGCGCGCGAGGACCTCCTGCCCATCGAAGGTGAAACGGACGCTCGCGGGCGGCAGGGGCTTCAGGATCGGGTGGGATGTGATTCGATGTTGGCTCATGCTCCCGCTCCCGTCTTGGGGGCCCGGGCCTCGAGGCCCGCGGCCGCGATCGTCGCCGCGAGCAGCGGCTCGACGTGCGTACGCCGCCAACCGCCGCGGCGCTGGGCGATCAATAGCTGGTAGAGCTCGACCGGCGTCGCCGCGTAGAGCGCGCGCGCACCGGCCGTCTCCGCTTCGGCGAGTCGCGCGAGCAGCGCGTCCTGCTCTCCCTCTTTGAGGGTGAGGGCGTGGCCGAGCACCGGCGCTTCGGAGATCGGCACGACTCCCGCGCCGAAGCCGGAGAGCGCGCCACCTTCTGCGGCCGAGCGCGCGGCCGCGACCTTCTCTCCCATCGCGGGCAACGCAAGCTCGATCCCGCGCGTCGCGAGCAGCTCCGCGAACGAGCGCATCGTGCCGCCCGCATCGCCGAGCCGGCCGCCGCAGCCGCCGCAGAGCGAGTAGAAGGTCGTCCCCGGCAGCGACTCAACGAGGCGCTTTTCTCCACCGCGGAACCCGCCCACCGCGACCCCCGCCTCGATGCCGAGCTCGGCGAGCACGCGAAGCGCGTGGCCAAGCGCCGAAGCGAGAGCCCCGGTGCCGGTCCACTCCTCGAGCATCACGTCGAGGTAAGGCACGGCAGCGGCGAGCAGCGCGGGCTGCCCCGGCTGCGCCACCGGCAGATCGTGCTCGGCGAGCCAGCGCGCCGGATCGGGTACGAGTTCGTCCCGCTCCGCGAGCCACTGGAGCAGACCTGCGACCGCGTCCTGGTTCTCGACGAGCAGGTCGGGCGGCGCGGGAGTGCTGATCGCGCTCGGCGCGAGCGTCGCCGCGAACTCCTCGATCGCGGTGACCGGCCCACGGCGTCCAGGCGCGGGCTCGACGAAGGCAACCCGCCCGGCGCCGAGGCCCGCGAGCTCCGCGAGACGGTCGACGCGCGCGACGGTCTGCCGGCCGTGATCCTCCGCGCCGTCGAGGCGGCAGGTCGCCTCGTGGCGTCCGAGCACGAGCACGCCGGCGAAGCCGGACGCGAGCGCGCCGAGGAGCTGAGCCTGGCTGACGCTTCCCGCGCAGGGCATCTCGAGGGCGCTCGCGCCCGCGGGCATCGCGGGGGCGCCCGGTCCGCAGAGGTTCGAGCGGCCGCACGCGACGACGAGAACCGGCTTGTCGGTCTCGGCCGGCGCCGGCAGCGCACGCGTCGCGCCGGGCTGCGTGATCGCTCCCGACGGGCATGCAGCGACACAGACGCCGCACGCTTTGCAGACCTCGGCGTTGATCGCGGCGACGGCCGGCGCATCCTTGCGCAGCACGACGCGCGGGATCGACCACGGGCACGCCTCTTCACATGCGCCGCAAGCGCGGCAACGCTCCGCGTCGACCTCGCAGACGGCAAGCGGGAAGCTCCGGCCCCAGATCGTGTACTCGGTGCCGACGCGCTGCGCTTCGATGTGATCGGTCGGACAGATCTCGGCGCAGGCGCCACAGCCGACGCACTCCTCCGGCGGGTCGCCGCCGAAGGTTCCGATGAACTTCTTCGTGCCGCGCTCGATCGTCGCGATCGCGGAGGTGACGTAGGTCTCGCAGACCCGCGTGCAGAGCGAGCAGAGGATGCAGGTGTCTTCCTCGGCGACGAAGCGGGTGGTCTCGACGCCGAGGCGCGTCGCGACTTCGCGGATCGCCGGGACCTCGGGACAACGTGCGAGCAGCGACTCGGCGGTCATCCGCCGCGAGCGCATCACCTCGTCGGTGGCCGTACGGATCACCATCCCGTCCTCGACGGGGAAGTTGCACGCCGTGACGATCTTCTTCCGCCCGCGGTGCTCGACCTCGACGAGGCAGAGCCGGCACGCGCCGGCGGGCTCGAGCGCCTCATGGTCGCAGAGCGTCGGGATCTCGATGCCGTAGCGTCGCGTGATCGCGAGCACCGGCTCGCGGAAAGCCGCTTGGAACTCGTGTCCGTCGAGGGTGATCGTCACCGTCTTCGGCTGGTCTTGAACCGACATGCTGGCTCCAGGGCTAGGCGCGGACGACCGCGCTCTTCGGGCATACGGACAGGCAGGCGCCGCACTTGATGCAGCCGTCGGCGTCGATGACGTGGGGCTTCTTGCGCTCTCCGCTGATCACGTCGGCGGGACACGCCACCACGCAGGCGCGGCATCCGTCGCAGAGCTCCGCGTCGATCGAGTAGCGGATCAACTCCTTGCACACGCCGGCGGGGCAGCGCCCCTCCTCGATGTGCGCCACGTACTCGTCGCGGAAGTGGCGCAAGGTCGAGACCACGGGGTTCGCCGCCGAGCCGCCGAGGGCGCAGAGCGAGGAGTCCGTCATCCAGGCGCCGATCTCCTCGAGCAGGTCGAGATCTTCGAGCTTGCCCTTGCCCGCGATGATGCGGTCGAGCACCTCGAGGCTGGTTCGCAGGCCCTCGCGGCACGGCGTGCACTTGCCGCAGGACTCCTTGAAGAGGAAGTGCACGAAGTAGCGGGCGACGTCGACCATGCAAGTCTGGTCGTCCATCACGATCATGCCGCCCGAGCCCATCATCGAGCCGACTTCGGTGAGCTGCTTGAAGTCGACGGGCAGGTCGAGCATCGACTCGGGCAGGCAACCACCCGAGGGTCCGCCGGTCTGCACCGCCTTGAACGCGCGGCCGCCGGGGATGCCGCCACCGATCTCCTCGATCACCTGGCGCAGCGTGATGCCCATCGGCACCTCGACGAGGCCGGTATTGTTGATCTTGCCGACGAGCGAGAAGATCTTCGTGCCCTTGCTGTGCTCGGTGCCGATCGCGGCGTAGGCGTCCGGGCCGTCCGCGATGATCGGAGGCACGTTGGCCCAGGTCTCTACGTTGTTGAGTACCGTGGGCAGATCGCGCAGGCCGTGCTCGACCGTGTGCACGTACTTCGCGCGCGGCTCGCCGGCCTTGCCTTCGAGCGAAGCCATCAGCGCGGTCGACTCGCCGCAGACGAAGGCGCCGCCACCGCGGCTGATCTTGATGTCGAAGGAGAAGCCGCTGCCGAGGATGTTCTCGCCGAGCAGCCCGGCCGTGCGCGCCTGCTCGAGCGCGGCAGCGAGGCGTTCGACCGCGAGCGGGTACTCGTGGCGCACGTAGACGTAGCCGTCCGAAGCGCCGACCGCGATCGCGCCGATCAACATCCCCTCGATCACCGCGTGCGGGTTGCCTTCGAGCAGCGAGCGATCCATGAACGCGCCCGGGTCGCCCTCGTCCGCGTTGCAGATCACGTACTTTGGCTCACCGGCCGCGGCGCGCGCGCCCTCCCACTTCCAGCCGGCCATGAAGCCGCCGCCTCCGCGGCCGCGCAGCCCGGAGCGCGTCACCTCTTCGATGACCGCGTCGGGCTTCATCTCGAACAGCGCGCGGGCGAGACCCTTGTAGCCACCGATCGCGAGGTAGTCGTCGAGCTCGGCCGGGGAGATGTGTCCGTTGTGCGCGAAGACCAGCCGGTGCTGGAGCGCGTAGAACGGGATCTCGTGTTCGAGCGCGATGCGCTCACCGCTGACCGGCTCGGTGTAGAGCAGCTCCTCGATCACCTCGCCGCCGACGATCGTCTTCTCCACGATCTCGGCCACCGTGCTCTTCTTCACCCGCGGGTAGAAGACGTTCTGCGGCCGGACGACGATGATCGGCCCCTGCTCGCAGAAGCCGTGGCAGCCGGTCAGAACGAGTTCGACCTTCTCGCCCAAACCGCGCTCGGTGAGCTCGGCCTTCAGGGCATCCGCCACCTCGCGGCAGCCCGCAGCCTGACAACCCGTGCCCCCGCAGACCGAGACCTGCATGCGGTCTTTGGGCCTCGCAGCGACGGCGCGCTCCCGGCGCGCGCCCAGCTCTTCCCGCGTCGCGATGCGCTCCATCAGGACTGCTCCTTCTTCTTCATGCGCTCGATGCGGCGCGAGAGCTTGGCCACGGTCATGTGCCCCGCGTGGATGCCGTCGATCTCGACGACGGGCCCAATCGCGCAAGCGCCGACGCAACCGACGGACTGAAGCGTGAACGCCTTGTCCTCGGTCGTGCCGCCATCCTCGACGTCGAGGTCGCGCGCGGCGGCGTCGAGCAGGAGTGGGGCCTGGCGGACGTGGCACGCCGTGCCCATGCAGACGCGGAGGAGGTGTTTGCCCCGCGGCTCGAGCGAGAGCACGTCGTAGAAGCTCGCGACGGAGTAGACCTGGGCGCGCGGCACGTCGAGCGCCGTCGCCACCTCGTCGAGCGCCTCCTTGGGCAGGTAGCCAAACTCGGCCTGGACGTCCTGCAGGACCATCACCAGGCTCTCCTGGGTGCGGGGGTAGCTCTCGAGGATTCTCTCGACCATAGGGGACCTCTTTACTAGTTGGTTAGGCGAGAGTAGCCCACCTGATACGAAGGTCGCTAGCGCTTTTGAAAGGTGCCGAGAGCTTCCCGATTGAACGCCGGAGACGCCCTTTTCATCCCGTTGAAAAGGGGTCACTTAGCGCGAGCCCGCGCGGTGTTCGCGCGGGGCGCCGGGCTCACTTTTTCGGGGCATCTGGACGGGTTAGTCGGGGAGCTCGAGACGCTNNGGGCCGTCTCGGCGGGCTCGAAGAGCACGAGCCGGACGTGTCCGTGAGGCACGACGCGGTGGCGCGTGCCGCGCGGCACGATGAAGAACTCGCCGGGCCCGAGCCGTGCTTCGAGCTCACCGCTGAAGATCGTGAGCGCGCCCTCGATCACCCAGAAGAGCTCGTCCTCGTCCTCGTGGACGTGCCACGGCACGCGGTCGCCCTCGAGGCGCGCGAGCTTGACGTGCTGGCCGTTGAGTTCCCCGACGATCTTCGGCGAGAAGGTGTCCTCGAACAGGCCGAAGCAGGTGTCGATGTTGACGACGGTGTTCATGGTTCGCCTCCTCCGGGCCGGGCCCGGGTGATGCTCAGCTCGGCGGGACTCCCAGGAGCGCGCGTGCGCCGCTCCAGAGCCGCGTCAGAAGTGCCGGATCGTTGTGAACCTTGGCGAGCAGGATGCTGCCCTCCACGTAGGCGAGCAGTTGCTCGGCGCGCGCTTCGGAATCTCCGGGAGGCAGCTCTCCCCGCTCGGAGCCTTCTGCGATCTTCGCGGCGAGCCGATCGCGGAAACGCCCGAAGAGCGTGGCGAGTTGATCGCGCACTTCTTCGTTGCTCGCCGAGAGTTCCTGGGCGAGGTTGCCGAGCAGGCAGCCGTGGATCGAGCCCGAGCGGGCGCAGCAGTCCCCGTGCC
>NPIG01001121.1_pt2 | contig 10436 bp, 14 predicted proteins | sample 8637441 | NCBI WGS metagenome assembly NPIG01 (sample SAMN07420675, study PRJNA396082) | bioreactor metagenome | isolation source: sample BR6 brine-fed electro-methanogenic bioreactor BR | place: Japan: Kochi | collected 2016-06-14
GCGTCTGAATTTACAACTATAGATAGGGTGATCAACCATGATTTTTAAGAATGTCGTGATTTACAAGTTCACGAAACCTTGGAATGTAAGCCAGGGTGAACTGGAAGCACTATTGGCAGATAAACATTTCGTACCAGTCGGTGAACACGAAATTAGCCGGCAAGGGTGGGTGTCAGCACTCCCTGGTGACGATTATCGAGCATTCGAGGTGAACGACTGCGTTTTCATCCGGCTCCGGAAGGATGAGAAAGTCCTGAAAGCGTCAGCGGTGAACCGGGAAGTGAACGACATTGTTCAGGTGATAGAGCGGGGGCAAATGCGGAAGGTCCGGAAGAAGGAAAAGGACGAAATCAAGGACAGGGTTGTTGCGAAGCACTTACCCCATGCTCTGATTGAGTCCAAGTATGTATCGGCTTATGTCGATCTCAGGAAGCAGTGGATGATCGTGGATGCTGGCACCCATAAGATCGCTGAAGACCTGACGCACTTCTTACGGGTTACTCTGGAATCACTGCCTGTCCGCACTTTCCCGGTGGAGATATCACCCACCGTAGTGATGACGAACACCCTACACCCGGATATCGGGTCGTGGTTATACAACAGCTTCACCCTCGGTGAAGAATGTACGATGGTTGATATCGAAGGTGCCAAAGCGAAGTTCTCGGACATCGACCTCATGAGTGATGAAGTCACCAGGCATATCACTGATGCAGAGATGATGGTGACCAGTCTAAGACTGAGTATTGATGACAGGGTGGCCTTCACCGTAACTGACGACTTCCGGGTGAAGAAGATCAAGTTCCTCGACAAATTCCAGGAAGCAGTGCTGGACCATGAACCGGAAGATGAAGACCTAGACGCTGGTCTGTCCTATGCCACGGCGAACTTGTTCCTTATGACCGGGGAGTTCCGTGATCTGCTGGACCGTTTGATCGAGTGTATGGGAGGTGAAGAAGAATCCTTCGATCCGATGGAGGGGTTACAGTAAGCAACCTTGAATGATGGCACGGAACTCCGTGTCTGACTGACGAAGCCGTTCTCTCTCGATGAGTACGGCTTTTATTTTATCACCAGGGGTTGAGTCGATTGTGAGCTCATTTGAAGCACTGGGAACAACCACCGGTACATCACCACTGTCAACGCATGGAACCGGTACCGGAACGTCTACATGAACCGTTTCAACAACGGTGTTGGTACCACAGCCTGTAAGCAACATCATGATGAAACAAACAGTTGAAGGTTTCATAGCCCCAACGCCTCATCGATAAGACCGATCCCTTCTTCACAGGTCGTTACTGTGCTCGAATTCAATCTGCCCAACAGTTCATTCATCCGAACACCCTGTTTCCTGGCTTCCTTGAGTGCGTCAGACACCTGTTCCTGCTTCTGTTGAGCGACCCCCTGCCACCGGAGTATTTCAGCGTTCTGCGTATCCAGTGATGCTGTGAGTGTTGCGTTGTTGGATGCACACTGTTCTATTTCGAGGTTCTTTTCCGCAACCGTGGTTTCCAGCTTCGACACTCGCACGTTGAGAAACGCTACATAGGAGACAACACCGGATAAAACCAGTGCGGCTCCCACATAGCGCCAGGGTACACCCTTCAATGCGAGTGGCAGGATCATAGGTTATGGATGTTAATGCCGAAGTTCGTTGACCCGTTGGCACCAGTGACCACAACCCGGAACGGTAGGGTGTCAGAGAACGTGAACCGCTCTGGTCCCGGCTTCACAGCAAATACCCAGTCAGGATGTTCAGGTAGGGGTTCCAGAACATTGTCCGGACGCTCTGTTTCAAAGATGAACTTCACGGTGGCTGAACCGAGCGATCCGTAAAAACCCAACACGGTTTCGCCATTGAGTTTGATAGGACGACTACCCGGGTCAGGATAGGTGCCGTTCGCAGTGACACCATCCAGGATGTTAGATTCAGAATACTTTCCAGACATTGTTATACCCTCAAAAGTTAGTTGTAACTCAGGCTGATCTGTGTGATGTAAGCGAGCTACGCAAACTCTGACGTAGACCGTCCGAACCCTCACCTGCAGGTGGTATATCTTTCACCAGTGTAATCTCGTCGCTGACCAATATGTTCGAAACACCACCGGTTGCACTCTTATGGTAGGCATGAATGCGGTAAGTCCCGTCTTNNCCATTGAAACCGTGGCAGATTGAGCGCCGGATTGAGTTACACCCAATACCTCTTGAGCACCGTCCTTAATGGTGGGTTCAGTTTCCGTAGCATTCGGTGATGCGTAGAAATAGAACCCACCATCCCCAACATCCGTATTTACGGTGATGTTGATGGTCCCGTAAACAGTACCTGCTGCTACCAACGTGTCGATTACCGGTACCACAGGTTCGAACGCCTGCACTGTTACCGTAAAACTGTCCTGAATACTTACACCATCACTACCCATCGCAGTGACCGTAAGTGTCAACGGTGAATCTGATGCGTCCGTGCTGTTCACAGTGCCGGAGATAACGGTTCCTGAGAGCGACAATCCCGACTGGTCAGGAAGACCAGCCACCGTGTAGGAAGATGCACCAGAGAAGTAGTCATCAAAATCAATGGCTACTGTGTCGAACTCATCCAGGTTGAGGTCAGGTAAAACTTCATATTGAACCGGTAGAACTGCAGCCCGCGTTGTTACGCTGAACGAATCTGAAACCCCGCCGATTTCAACACCGCCAGAAACCACGGCTTCAAATGTGCCAGCAACCAGCTCTACGGTAATCGTGTCGCCTGTCTCTGCCGCACTTGGTGATGCAGTGGCGCTACCTGTTGCAGTGACGCTGACAGATTCTCCGGCCTCGATACCGGACAGAACAAACGTGCGTTGAACTGTTGCACCTGGCTCTGCTTCGATTACATCTAAGCCAAGGTCGAACTGGTCAGGCGTTGTGTCTACCGCTGAAGGCAATCCTTGCGCCGTAAACGTGCGTTCAAACACATCGCCCGCATTATTGATGTAGAAATACGGGTACACGCCCTCGGCTTCCGCACTGACGTTTAGGTGCTCGTCAACGGTCATGTCGAGCGGATCGTAAACAATCTGCTCACCGACCTCAGCAGGGCTCGGCCATTCTTTGCCGGGGATGCTGTCAATGTCGTGAACGATGGGGTCGGCCAGCGTTGTGGCGACCATGCCATCGGGAGGTACGTAATTAACCGTAACGGATGCAGACTCAACAACCGGTATGGCTGCCAGCGTGATCTGACCACTGCTCAGAACATCAGACGGATTGCCCGCGTCATCCTTGTGCATCACATGGACGTGGTAATCGCCAACAGGCAGCATGAGCGTGAATGTTTGTGCGCCGGGTGCCGTGATGGTCGTTGCGGCATCTGCCCCGGACTCTACGGCAGCGGCAAGCTCTGTCGCATTACCAGAGGCAAGCACGTACATGTCGCCATTGTCTTCATTCGTGCTCACCGATACGTCGATGGTATCCGGATCAGTGCCAGAGGCCACAAGCGAAGTCAGAATCGGCGCGGTTACATCAGCAGGTACGCCAATCGTGTAGCTAAGCGCCTGAACATCGTTAGTTGCAGCGATAATGTGGTTAAGCGTGTACGTACCATCAGCGCCCGTAACCACTCCCGAAGCATCGACAGACACCGCTGGGCTCGGAAACTCGATCTGATCCCCGCTTACCGGCGTAACTGGAAAGGCGGCATCACCAGCCCACGAGGTGAGATCAACAACATCTCGCCCTGGGGCCGGAAGATAATTAGCCGTTACGGTGGCCATTAGGCTGTGGCCAGCTCAAGGGTGACTTGGCCGAACTTGGGAGACGTGCCGCTATCAGTCAGCGCAGGCATAGTCCCTGTAACCGTATACGTGCCACCTCCGTCATCAACGACCGTTACCGGCACCGTGCCCGTGTACGAGTCTTGCGTGATCGTCGCCGGAGATACCGGAGCCGATGCGAAGTTTGTGGCTGTGGCGGTGAAGGGCTGACCGGGTTGTAGGTCGCCGGAGAGGGTGACGGAAGGGGGTGGCGGTGCAGCGTCCAGTACTCGCATAGCATTGATAAAAGCGGGGCTGTTCGACCCCGTAATCACAAAGACAATATCCCCTGAGCCGTCAGCGGTAGCTGAAACGACTGTCGTTTCTGTTAGATTTATGGGCGTAACGCCTGCGCCCGCCAAAGCGACCGGGGCCGCCCCGTTCACCGCTACTGTTGCGCTATACCCTGCCGTCGCCCCGCTGTAAAATTCCAGATCCTTTGCTTCTCCAGGGGAGAACCCAGAAAGCGTAAACGTCCTTCCCGATTCATCAAACGAGTGAGCGTCATTTATGACCGCCGCCTCTTGCACCCAAGCCGCATCACCAGAGGTCGCGTTATCTGACTCTGAGTTAAGGTTCTTCCAGTCAACAACGGTTCCAGACCGCGTAAGTGTTGTTCCTGTGGCAACTCCGTCTTCATCCTCCAACTCAGGCGGATTAACCAGCGGCAGAACCACGTTCCAATGCTTGTACGTATCTAGTACCGGCGCCGCTGTGCCAGAGTCGCTTTGAAACGCTAAATAAATGCCCGCCATTACAATAGCTCCTGTGGAATTGAGTCTCTTACCACTAAATCGTCAATGGCATACCACTCGGTTAGTCGTTCAGAATCCTGAATGGTCGAGCCGTCCGGACGTTCGTTGAACGAATCATTTCCGCCTATTTTCAAAACGTCCCAGCTTGCGTCAGCATTACCGCCGTTTTGTATCCACGGCATTTGCTCGTTACTAAATACGAGTTCATCCATAAGCCACTGTTTCAAAACCCCATCTTCCGCGCCAGGAGCCGAGTTCATCTTCACGTAGAACCCGACCTTGCGCCATTCGGAGCCGAACACGCGGTCGTGATTGATGACCGAATCATCGTTAGGGATGAACCCACCGTTAACCAAATCGGGGATTTCTGGAGTGTTGTCAATGGTGCCGTCGCCGTTCAGATCAAAGATGTTGTTACTCCAGCCGATTGACAGGTCGCCACTCGTCATGGCCCTCGGGAGGTCTTGGATAGATGGAGAATTCCATGTATTAGCGCCGGGCGAGCTTCGAAGCGATAGCTTGTTTCTGTGGCCGTAAGCGTTGTGTGAGTAACCCCATAAAACCCCGGGCAATATCGCAGACGAACTCCAAAAATCGTCTTTTACCCCGTTACTCCATCCCTGCAAGCGGAAGATTTTGGTCGATCCTTCCCACGTCCAGCCGGGTTGGAACTTGATCCAGAACTCGGCGTAAACCTCTTTCGGATTATTCGGTAGGATTTTGGCCAGAATGGAGTCTCCAGCCCAAGCGCTTGACTCGCGACCGAACCTGTAAGCGACAAACGCCTTTCCTGACCCACCCCTTACCTTATCGCTGTCGCCAGTTATATACGCCGACTCTTTGCCTTGCGGGTAGCCGTTTGAGGGCGACCAAACCCCCGTAGTCCGGTAAGCATCCCATCCAGCGGGCACGGTCGCTCCATCATCTGCCCACGCAGAACCGCCGTTATCGCCCGCCCAATCCGGCTGATCGTCAAAGTTCTCGCTGAAGATCACCCCCACCGGATCAGGGTCAACCGTCCCGCCCCCATCACCCGCTCTCGTCCCATCACGCAGTGCAGGTGCAGTGCTGATAATGGGCGAGCTGCGGCCCTTGATAAGCGGCGGCACGAGGTCGGCTAGATTGGTGTTCGGGGTTGGGATTCCGGGCATTATTTCACTCCGAGGGCGTCAATCAAACGTGATGATACTATCTACCATAACAGCGTAAAAGTGTAAATCTAACTTAAAATTGAGTTCGTGTCTTCTGTGCTGCAATGTCAAATACCGAATCCGCCATGTACCCAACACCCATAGCTGCTACCAGGGTGAGTTGTCCTGAATCGTTAAGTAGGATGTAACCGATCAGTGAGCCGCATAATGCCAGTGCAGTTTTATACGGACGCTCTGTAATATATTGACGTAATGACATGGTGCTGTTGGCTTCCCTCAGTTGAACAACTGTCTTAAGGATGTGAGCCATATGACCCAGTAGCATTACTGCCAGATAGAGGACATGTTCGTTCACGGGTATGACACCAGGTAAGGAAGGATGTGTAATTCGTGGGTTTCTTCACCTTCCAGTTCAGCCATCAGAATTCGGAATGCAGCCAGACTACTCGTTACGGCAATACGATGGGTACCCATGGAATCAGCCATCAACCCGTAATTGATCCCTGGACCAATGCAACCTTCCAAGTCATGCGGCCAGTTTGCAGGGTGAATCATGATGTAGGTGCGACCCGGGACTGCCGTAACTTCCCAACCCTCGGTGAATTCACCACCTGTGGTCCGGCTGACAATGCCTGATTTACGTTTACGAAGGGTATAGACACCATCTGGTATGCAGGATACCGATGGCTTGTTGCCGACCCACGGTGGTTCAACCGTGAACAGCTCCCTGCCCGAAGGGAGAATCAGCTTACCGAACGTTCCGGCAACCGTGGATGGTAATTCAGGACCATGGTTAAAACGTGTCAGTGGTATCGTAGCCATATGACCCCCGTTAATCGTGCGTCTTACCTACTTTCGAAGATATGTCCATTAGTAACGCTGTGAAGTCTTTTTGTAGATCACGAATCGAAGCGTTGAATGTGGACATACCACCTGTAATCTCTGTCTTTATTTCTGACCGGAATTCTGTGATCGATGTATGAATCCTGTTTATATCCCGGTCGTGTGAGTCCTGTTTTACATACTGATCTTTCACTTCAGACACTCGTCCATGGATACTTTGAATCTCCCTGGTGGTGTTGTGGTGCTTGTCGGCAATCTCTTGTCGAATGGTTGTCATCTCGGCAATGTGACGCTTTTCAAGTCGGGTTTGCCGATCTTCCGCCTTCTTGTCAAGGACGCGAACAATGGTGAAACCGAAGGTCCACAATGAAATAACTACACCTAATATCCCTATGATCAGGTCACCGTCCACAAGTACCCCCAACACCCAAAGTAGTCCAATTGCACACATGATATCAATTGTTTGACGATCATTAAACTTTTGGTTGTATCTAGGAGAGGCGAACATGTAGTGCTCCTGTCGAACTGTTTATGTAGAAACCTCCAACTGGTACCCCGTTACTACTGGCTGCAGTGTCATCCGCGTATTGACCGTATCGGTTACTGAGATACTGCCAGGTGGTTCCATCGAAGTAAACCGTCTGTCCCGTATCCCCTACAGAAACCTCCCACCCGGTCTTTGGTGCATAAATCTCCCAGTTACTATCATTGAACCGTGCTACTTTCCCAACGTGGGATGACCATAACCCTGTGGCACCAGTTGGAATGATGTATCGATCACCCGAGGCGGGTGTACTAGGTACATCCGTTGTTGACGAAATAACTGACAGTTGCAGCAGAGCACCCACGGCTTTCCAATTCTCATCAAGTTGTAACTTGATGCCGGATTCACCCGCATCCCACCCGTAATTTATTCCGATATTCGGTTCCACTTTGACTGGCATCAGATCACCCCTTTAGTAAGCATTGCCATAATTATAACCATATCCGGCACGTTCAACTTCAACAATGTGTGATTGATGCGAATCCAGACCATCCCGTACCGACTTCAGTTCAACACGGAGGACACTGTTAAAACGTAAACTCGGGGTTTCGGTTGAACCATCTGCGTGTACAAATATTCCTGTGGGTGCCAGCTCGTACTTGTTCAGGTCCGCCATTTCAGTAGCATATGAGTAAGTGGTACCGGTTAAACCGGTTGCGCTGCCCACCACTGTGTTGTCTTCATCTTTGATTACGATGTCATAGGTGACACCCGGTTCTGGTCCGATATTCCCCATCGAAAACAACGTGGGTGTGGTCAACAATTCCTGAATACGGTCACGGTGTGACCATGACACTACAAACGGACTCCCCACCCATGATGGGTACGATCCACCGTTGAACTTCAGATTACCCGGTCTGTAAGGTCGAAGTTGCCGATTCTGTAAGACATAATTTATTACAGGTGCTTGAGCTATTTCCAATTTATCCCGTGATGTTTCAGGTAATAGCTTGTACTGGGTTGTTTCACCTTCCACCCTGTCAGTGTTGTCCAGGACGTAATCATTACTTCCGTAAAACCACAGTTTTTCACCGACAGAATGTTTCGAAGGGACTGTATCGACCATCCCCCTGTTCACGGTGACTGTCTGTGATGAAAAATTAAACGATGTCAACTCAACAAGCTCGTCACCTAAGTACGCCAGCCCACCACCTGAAAGCTGTGTTACATCGAAATCTGTGAAGTCCACATTCAAAGTGCTATCTGAATACCCCACCTTGTTTGTCAAACTCAACTGAGGTGTGAACTCACCCTGTCCGACCTCGACACCACCAATGTTGTCGTAGAGCACCACGTTATTTGCGTCATTGTTGGGTGCGAGGGACGATACAGCCACGAAACCTACATCCGTAGGCCAGTCCAGCCGATCAGCACTGGTTGTGCTTGTGTAGAGCTCGTAGTATGTCAATTCAAACGGTTTCTGCTCAGTAACTGGTTCAGCATTCCTGCCGGCGTCAACCCAACCGATAGGTTGCCTGTCAACATAAGAGTTTGATGGTAAGCCAAACACATCTTCCACCGCCTCTATCTGAATCTCGCCTTTAACCAGATTGCCGAGATTCATCGTGCCAATTCGTACAGGTATACCGTTAAGCCCCAGGCGAGGCCAGTTCACTTTTACAACGTCACCAGGGTAGTGCCCCACAATGGACCGATTACATTTGATTGTGAATTTAGCGATGGGTTTCGAAAGAGTATTCAGATCACGTAATGCAACCCTGAATGCCATCTCTGGACTGCGGATGCCCGGGTAATCTTTCTTCTGTGAATTGATCTGACCAGTGATTGAGAAGTTGGCGAGGTTCTGCACTGTGACAGTATCGGTTTCACCATCTTCCGGTCGTGTGTATGCAACCACAACCTCATTGATAGTCTCACCCATAGTCTTACGTTGGAACTCTTCGACTGTGCAATTTGATTCGTTCAGTTCGAATAAGTTGTTGATATTGTAGTTGTCACGCACCATGATCATTCGCCACTTACCGGTTTGCCGGTCTTCTACCATGGTGGCGTTGATATGTTCACAAATCAGCTTTATGAATTCTTCAATGCTGGTCTGGCTTGTCCACTTCAGAGACAAACCGAAACCTTCATTGAACATGATATCTGCAGCCGCACGGAAGCTGGTATCGTCGATATCCTGGAACGGGTAGCCTAACCCCCACACTTTATTGAGAAGACATTCGTATATGATGTGAATAGGGTTTACATCATCACCGATCCTCGCTTTCGAGGAATACCAACCTTTCCATACTCTACGAACAAGGAATGAAGGTGTTTTGAAATAGGGATTCATTGCACCCCAAAGGAATGATGACCTGGCTAACCCGCTAACTATCAACAGGTTGAAAAAATCAGAAACTGAGGGGTTGGGTGGGAAACTGTTAATACTATTCACTGTCCCTGGGTCTACTTCATCCCAAGGTGTGCCGTTCATGTTGACACCATCGGACCCTTTGAAGAAGATCGTGGATATGCCACGGTAAGCCGGTATATCCGATACACCTGTTGACTGGTTGATAGCACTACGTAACGATGGGTTTACCGGTTGGGTTTGTCCACCTGTCATGAAGTCAACGGTGCCGATTACACCACCTTCGCGCTTCTCACCCCCGAACAGATTCGGCATTGATACGGCTGCAGAGGATGAGCCTGTGAGGTTCCCACGCCAAGCCACCCTGTCACCAATCCTTATTTCATGAAGCTCGTCAACACCACCGTGTGCTATAGCGAAGTGGACGTTCATATAGTAATGGTAACCTACAGTTACCTTTCCACCTTTACCCCCGCCCATTGCGACGCTCCCGTGTGAACTCTACCAATCTGATAGCCATGGCATCACCTGTGTCAACGAACTGGCTTTCATGCAGACCATCTTTCACAAACGTTGCCCAGTCCAGGTTGTGACGCTTGAAGAATTCACGGGCACCGTTGTTGCAATACCTTAGTGCTCTGAGGTCGCTGTGGTTAACAATCACTTTTTCCCACCCTTACTCTCGATTTTCTTCGTCTGAGGATTCCCGTAATAGATAACACCAGCGTCCTTTACCCAAACCTTACCGAATATAACCGGGATTTCCTCACCCATAGGTGGGTGTGGGATATCCAACTTTCCCGCTACTGCATTCTTTGGACCTTCAGGTTTAGGGCTCAGTACGTATGCTACTACCTGTAAGGCAATGGATACCGCTATTGCAATCCACATGGAGTCACCTCAGAACATTGGGTTGCCGCTGAACGGATTTTTGGTAGGTATAAACGGTGTACCACCATAATTCTCAGCGTTGTTGAATCTTTGGGAGCATGTAGAGATCGTCCTGTCACAACCTGCATAAGCACGAACTTCTTTTCC
>NPIG01001681.1_pt1 | contig 10426 bp, 13 predicted proteins | sample 8637441 | NCBI WGS metagenome assembly NPIG01 (sample SAMN07420675, study PRJNA396082) | bioreactor metagenome | isolation source: sample BR6 brine-fed electro-methanogenic bioreactor BR | place: Japan: Kochi | collected 2016-06-14
TTAAAACTCTAACGCTTAAATATATTCTCACCCTTACTTCTGTTTACCCATGATCAATGTTGGAGTTCTTGGTGCTACAGGTGCCGTTGGCCAACGGTTTGTCCAATTACTAGCGAATCACCCCTGGTTTGAACTTACCACACTTACCGCGTCAGAACGGAGTGCTGGGAAGCCATACGGGCGGGTTGTGAACTGGAGAGTGGATGCCCCTTTTCCAGAGACTGTGGCTGATCGTATCGTGAGCCCGACAACAGTCGAGGCTGTGAAAGATCTTGATATCGTCTTCTCTGCACTTCCTGCGGATGTCGCAAAGACACTGGAGATGGATATTGCCGAAGCAGGGGTGATCGTATGCAGCAATGCGTCATCATATCGGATGGATCCCCAGGTTCCCCTGCTCATTGCCGAGATAAATCCGGATCACACCGGTCTTATCGATCTCCAGCATGACAGCGGACGGGATGGATGTATCGTTACAAATCCAAACTGCTCGACCATTATGCTCTCATCATCCCTTGCACCACTGATGCCTCTTGGTATCTCCGGTGTCACTGTTGCTACCCTTCAGGCGATATCGGGTGCAGGGTTTGATGGTATTCCCGGCATGGCGATATTTGATAATGTCATTCCCTATATTGGATCTGAAGAAGAGAAGATGGAGAGTGAGCCGAAGAAGATCCTGGGTACATTTAACGGAGCTGAGATTGAACCCGCAGCATTTCCAATCAGTGCAAGCTGTAACAGGGTGCCGGTTATTGACGGCCATCTGATGTCTGTCTGGATTGACGCTGAGTATGGTGCTGCTGAAGCGAAGAAGGCTTTTGTCGGATGGAGGCCGCCATTCTCCGGTCTGCCAACCCAGCCTGAGGAGACATTACACATCTTTGAAGAGCCTGATCGCCCCCAGACCAGGCTGGATCGAAACAGGGGTAACGGGATGACGGTCTCAATCGGCAGGATCAGGGAAGGTATCCGCTACACCGTTATGGGGCATAACACAATCAGGGGGGCAGCAGGTGCGTCTGTCCTCAATGCTGAACTATTGAAGACAAAGGGTTATATTTGAGGGATCATATGCAGACAGATAACACAGTATTCGTTGGTAACAAGCCGGTTATGAATTATGTACTGGCAGTAGTGACACAGTTCAATAATGGCGCGGAGATGGTCGCCATCAAGGCCCGGGGAAAAGCAATCTCACGCGCAGTGGATACTGCTGAGATTTCATTGAACCGATTCCTTGAGGGTGTTGGAAAGAAGGATATCTGTACCTCAACAGAGGAGATTGAGACAGATAGCGGCAGGACCAATGTATCCAGTATCGAGATCATCCTCACAAAGACGCTCTGAAAGATAGTTTCACCTCTCCCACATGAAGATGGATTCCATCTTTTCTTTTCTCGTTTTTCCAAATGTTTTGGCAGCCTTCATACATGTAGTCTGATGACTTCGTCCAGAGGGTTTCGACCAGAAACACTATAATTATATGAAACAAATATATTTTGATGAAAACAGGCATTCTGGTTGCGGCACTCCTTATATTCGCCTTATCTTGTATGCCTGTTGCCGCATCTGATCCCGAAAACAGGTACAGCTATATCACCTTTGAGAGCGTTGATATCGCTCTTGATGGGGCAGATGCTGTTGTTACGGTCAATTATTCGATCGATACCGGTGTTCAGGTATTGGTTATGCTTCTTGGAAACCATGATCTCAGGACAAAAGTACTCCGTTCAATGAATTTTGAGGGTGCAAAAATCCAATATGCCGATCTCGAACGGGCAGTTCTTACTGTAGACGATGCGTCTTTTGATTATGGTGATGGGTCATTCTGGTTCCCACGTCATTCATTCATGGTAACTATTCCTGAACTTAACATACAGACGCCACAATCCACTCGTCGGTTCTTCATGATTCAACAGATGGAAGAAGGATTTGGGTACTTTACTGCCCGTTCATAATCGCGATATACACATGGCTTTTAAGGACTGAGAAATAGTGTTTTTTGAGGGCCCAGATCCACCTGAGATCAGATACGCTCAAAATCAATGTATCCCTTCTCAGGATCGGTTTTTAAAAGGCGAACCTGAACTCTCTGTCCAACCTTCAATCCATCCATGTTCTTTACGACCCGACCTTCTACAGGCGGATCAATGATTCTGGCATAGGTTCCTTTCTCTGAAGCACCGGTGACAAGACCCCTGAATGTCTCACCCACCCTGTCCATCAAAAGAACAGCACCTGCTGCTTTTCTCACAAACCGCTCCACTTTTTTTGCGGCTTTTTCTGATGCAGAGAGGTGTCCGGCAAGCATAGTCAGCTCATCTATGTCATAGGGGGGTTCTTTCCTCTCAATACTGGCTTTGATCAGCCTCTGGATGATTATATCCACATAACGCCTGTTTGGTGCCGTGCCATGAGTATAATCAGTTACTGCAAGGGCAAAATGGCCAACCGAATCTTCATCCGGCGCTATAGCCACATATTCGCCCGGCCCCATGAGCTTGACAACGGTAAGGGAGAGATCAGGGAATGACTCGGGATCTTTCTTCTTCATTGCAATAAGAAACGAGGCAAGTGCCTGGACATCAGGATCAGCAGGTAATCTGTAATGGTGTGATGCTGCCTCTTCGACTATTCCCTGCCAGTTCCTTGGAGTCCTGACAATCCGCTGGATCATCGGATACGATCGTTCATTCAGGCGGGCAACAAGTGTCCTGTTTGCGGAGATCATAAATTCCTCAATGAGAGAATGGGCAAAACTCTCCTGTTGAATAACCAGGCCGGTGACGTTTCCCTCAACCATAACCGGCGATGCTTCAATTGTCTCAAGATCAAGAAATCCCTGCTCTGCTCGCTCCGCCTTCATCTTTTGAGCTGCTTCATGCTGCAGGAGAAGCTGTTCCGGGAGTTTTGGAATATCAAGATCTTCATAGGGAAAAGCACCCTTGTTTTCGAGCCATTCTCCGACAACTTCATACACCAGCTTTGCTTTGTTATGGACGATTCCCGGATAGATATCCCCGTGACGGATTGATCCATCAGAAAGAACGGTATATTCGATAACAACTGCCAATTTGTCTTTTTTTGGGTGGAGAGAGGTGATATCTTCCGAGAGGCGGATCGGAAGCATCGGGTAGGTTACAACACCGGTATAAATCGAGGTTCCATGCTTTGCAGCGTGCCGATCGGTTGCCGATCCCTTCCCGACAAGGTGATCGACATCAGCTATTGCGATCTTCACCTGTATTTCGTCATCCGGCCCCTTTTCACAGAACTGTATCTGATCAATATCCATAGTGTCATGATTGTCAATTGAGATCCAGAGAAGGGACCTGAGATCACCGGCAGATCTTCTCTCTTCAGGTCTCATCTCATCATTGAGGTTGTTTACTTCTGAGATGACACTCTTTGGAAATGTCGGTAGGAAGCCATACCTCTCCATTGCCTCATCTGCTATCTTCCTGAGATCCGGTTGATTGCTTGGCTGCATAAAAGATGAATACGGTGTGACTGATGATGAAGCTGTTGGAGATTTTATCTCATAGCTAAGTCATCCGAAAGGCTTTACCAGTAATTATAAGCCTGATCGAACTATTTATTCTGATAATCTGTTGAGAGGTGGATTGTGAATAAACCTGAGATAATTGGCATTATTCTCATTATTTTTGGTATTTTAGGCATTATCGGGACCGGATACAGCTACACTCTTGGAACTGCCGCTGATGCTCAAAAAGTGTTGCAGGATAGCGGAACCATAATTGAGCGGCATGAAGAAGCAGTCCGGTCAACCGGCGAATCAATTAAGGGAGTCGGATATCCTATGCAGCAGGTAGGTGGATACATGAGGGATGCCGGACGACTCATCAATCTGATCCCTTTGGTCAGGGCAGGAGATCCGCTTGAAGATGGTGGAGAGTTGATGTATACCGTCGGCAGTACAATGAACGAAACAGGATCAGATCTTATTGAAACAGCAAATAATATGCGAAGTCTCGCAGAAAACCTGAAAAAACTGAGTGATGACATTGTCACCATGATGAATCTGGCAATGGCCGGAATCGGGCTTATGTCGTTTATGTTCATTATCGCCGGTCTTGGCTTCCTTGGTATGGGATCGGACCGAAGAGAGATTAAGAGGCTCCGCCTTGAACTTGATGAACTGAAGAAGAAAGGAACATAAATGCTTCTTCAACAAACTTCCCACTTTTAATGAGTGATGAGGTATTGTAATAGATGAGGGACTCTTGTGGATTTTGACCGGATGCATGATATCCCTGACCAAAACACCTTCCCAGAGGATGGTGGCATCCCAGCCTTCAACACAATAGAGGGTGACCACTTATGAGTAGTGCGGGTATTTGTCAAGGATCTCATCATAGGTTAAGTTGGAGTCTTCCTCAACAAGTCCGGTGACCGTCAGCCGGTACTGAGTGATATCAACATACCGTGGACCACGGATTGCATTTTCGCGGAAGTCATTGACTGATGAGAGGTCAAGTCCCTCATAATTTTTGATCTCAACGGCTGAGAGGGCTGTTGGATCGCTGCCTGACATCCTGTTATCTGCTCCAACATGGGGGAGGAGAAGGAAGATAACCGCACTTAAGAGGATAAACAGGGCGAGGATCAGGATGAGGAAGGAATGTTTCTGCATGAGAGGGGATGGGAATTAGGAATGATAAAGGCATGCATCGGGTTCAGTGACCTTTTTTCCTCTTCATTATAATGTGTTGATGACATTTCATGCATTACTTTTAAATACTATTTCTCGTATTGATATTTTATGCAAAAAAATTGTGGACTATACCTTTTAACAGTCTTACTTGGACTGCTTCTTCTCTGTGCACCGGTTGCTGCCCAGGCTGCATCCCATACCACTCTTCAGGTTTATACGGATGAAACAGTACTAGGACGGGTTGTTTCTATCACCCCGGCATCTGATATCGGTGCATATGCAATTACTATCACACGCGGTACCAGTGTACAGCCTGCAATGGTTGGCGATACTCTCCGCCACAAAGATATCATTACAATCCAACGCGGCTCGTTTGCCGATATCCAGCTTGTTGATCGGAGTGATAAAACCATGCTTGGAGGAGGAACAGGGGGCACAGCAATTCTGCTTGAACGGGCAGGCAGTAGTTTTGGCAAAGCTGCAACTCCTGAACCGACAGTGTCGGATGGGGCAAGCGGTTCAGTCTATGTGGAAACAGAATATAGTAATGAAGTGGGAACAATCAAATTCATCGAGGGAAAAGCCACTATTTTCAGAGGCGGTGGAAATCTTTTATTTTATCCTGCATCAGTGAGTGCAAGCCTTTTGGATGGCGATAGATTGGATGTCAAAGAGGGTTATGTGGTAGTTGAGCTTCATGATTCAAGAGTTTTAACTGTCTATGAGGGAAACAAACTCTATTTGTTTAAAAAAGAGACTCAAAAACCCGAGTCTTTCCTTGATCCTGTCTTCTCGTTCTTTGGAGATATATGGACGAGAGTAAAAAACGCTATTGCAAGTGTGGAGGCACAGATTCCAACAGCCACAGCAGGGGTCCGGGGATAATTCAGCCAGTATTGGGATCCTCCTTCTTCAGGAGTATAATCCAACACCCTGAATATCAACTTCATTTCTTCCCTTGTCTCTTTTTAATGGAAAGCATCATTCAGAAAACCTCATCAGTCATGATATCCATCTGAAGAGTATGCCAGTGATCACCACTTCTGATGGCATATCTCTCAGGTATGCAATTCATGGTGAAGGAAAAACAGTCATTTTTGTGCTCGGGTATGGAATGAGCCTCGATGAGTGGCCGTCCCGGCTGATATCACAACTTGCACAATCGTACAGGGTCATTCTCTACAACCACCGTGGGGTGTCCGGTGAGCGTAACCCGGCGATTGAGTTTACGATCCCGCAGGGAGCCCGGGATCTGCATGAGGTGATTACACAGCTTGCGGGCAGGGAAGGGTATGGACAAGATAGGGAGGAAGATAAGAAGGAATTGATAGAGGTAGAGGAAGGTGAGGATGATTCTGAAAAAGAGAGAGGTGTGCATATCATCGGGTACTCGATGGGGGGGATGATTGCACTTGAATACGCTCTTTTGTATCGGGATTCAGTCGACCGCCTTGTCCTCCTGAATGCCGACTGCGGTGGGGTGCTGAAGGTCCCGGCAGAGGAATGGGTCACAGCAGAGATGGCAAAAGAGCTCTCCACCCCTGAGGCATATCTTGAGCGTGCCGGAAAGCTTCTCCTCACGGAATCATATCGCTGTGAATTTCCCGATCCCATAACCTGGTTTGTGGATTATGGGGAGGTGGCTGACCCGCATGCAGTAAAGGAGCAGTTTGATGCGATGCAGCTCTGGGAAGGGGTCTGCCCGGATCTCCATACAATCCGCTCTCCGGCACTCATTATTGCTGGCGATCAGGATATTGTCATCCCCCCGGAGAATGCCGAAATTCTGGCAGCGGCCATGCCGGATGCCACGCTCCATATACTGGGCGGGCAGGCGCATGGGATGATCTTCTGCCAGCCGGTGAGGATTGCAGAGATGATCGAGGAGTTTCTTGGGTGAGCGGGGGGAGGGATGAGCGCCGGAGATGATGGTAACCCCAAACAATATCTTATTGTCATAGAGAAGTCTGAAACCAATTTCTCTGCATACTCCCCGGATCTCCCTGGTTGTGTGGCAACCGGAAAAACCCGTCAGGAAGCAGAAGAACAGATGTGTCAGGCGATTGCTTTTCACCTTGAAGGGTTGGAGGAGGACGGGATGAAAGGAGTGAGTGAGGATTAAAACCATGAAATTGATGAAATACTGCCTGTTACAAAAATATTATTACTCGCAGATGCATAATATGTTCAAATGAATGCTGATTCTATCTCCATGGAGGATATGAAAAAAGAGATCGATATCCTCAAAAAGGAGATAAAAAAGATCAAATCAGATATGATCGATCAAGATTCTATCCTTACCGAAGAGGATTATATATTCCTCCAAAAATATCGGCTGGAAAAGGAGAAAGGACTGTTGATCTCTGAATCCGAAGCAAGAAAAGGTCTTGGTCTGTGAATGTATCAGATCAGGTTGTCCTCACAATCTTATAAATACTTAAATGAGCTTAATCTCAAAACCAGAAGCCGTATCTTTTCAAAAATTGAAAAACTCAAAGAGAACCCAATTCCTCATGGTTCAAAAAGAATCAAAGGAACCAGAGACGAAATATTCCGCATCAGGATCGGAGAATACAGGGTACTTTATGAAGTTGATAAGGTTGTGGAAATTATCGCGATAATATGGATCGGTAAACGTTCGAACGTATATTGACCAAAGCATGGCACTTTGTGTATCCAATGGACGTTTTTGACAAAAAGGCGATGATTTATATTTAGATGTTGAGATCGGGTGTTTTACTGTATAGTAAAACCATCAGGATATTTACCACATCAACCTTCCCTTCAACTCTCAGACTCGATTCTATTCATTATAAATCAAGATTCTCTTCTTCTAACAGTTTCAGATAGTCCATATACATGGATATAGTATCAGATTGGCTACGTTTAGCTCTCTTATATCCATATTTCTCATAAAATGAAACAGATTCTGGTTTTGAATCAACGGTGATAATCCTACACCCCACATATTTTGATCCTGAACTCCCGCTGTTTATAGGCACTGGATCACAATAGGATCTCACATAACCATCTATTTCCTCAATTTATCCTCGATCTGGGCTTTTAATCGAAAGTACTTTATACTATCATGTGCCTATATTGTGTGGGCACAACATGGAGCCTATTCGAAGGATCAAAAAAACAGGTGGAAGAGAATACTGGTACGAAGAAACACCATACTACGACCCGGTATCAAAGCAGACTCGATACAAAAACTCCAAATATCTGGGTCGGAATATCGATGGAAAACCCGTCCGTATGCGGGATGCACCACAAGAAGTCAAAGATAAGCTCAAGAAAAATACTCAACCCATAACGATTCGATCTGCCTATGATCACGGCTCAATCATGCTCCTTACGCAGATCATGCATGACCTGAAACTGGATCAGTATCTTCATGAGATACTCAACGACTCCGATGCGGCAATGGTGACTGCACTAGCAATGAACCGTATTGTCCGACCAATGGCAATGAAAGATGTCGGGACATGGTATGCCGGAACCACCCTTGCCCTTGATTCACCACAGAGGTCTATTACCGGCCAGAGGATCAGTGAACTGCTTGCTCGAATCGGAACCAGTACTGTTCCGCAGCAACTGATGGCAAGACTCCTGGAAGAGAACAGGACGAGACGAACACTGATCTATGATATAACCAGTCTCTCCAGCCATTCTTCCCTGATGAACCTCCTTGAATACGGGTATAACAGGGATGGCGTGTCACTTCCCCAGATTAATCTCTCACTCATCATGGACAAGGAACTCGGTATCCCGGTGATGTACGATCTCTATCCTGGGAGTATTACTGATGTCACAACGCTCACTGGAACCCTGAAGAAAATTGCCGCATATGGCGTGAAAGAGTATACCGCCATTATGGATCGTGGATTCTTCAGCCAGCATAACCTTCTGGAGATGCTGGAACAACAGATTTCATTCATTATCGCTGCAACGATCCAGCTGAAGGAAGTGAAACTCCTTCTCACCGAAGCTCAGCGGGATATCACCAATGTTGAATACCTGCAGAAGTTCAAAAACAGGACGCTCTACGCAAAGCCAGTGACACTCCCGCTTGAGTCCTCTCAATTGAAAGGGTATCTCTTCTATGATCCAAAACGGGAACTCGAGGAGAAAGAATCACTCACCAGCCGCCTGATTGATATCAGAGATAAACTGGTCACTGTCAGGCTGAAGAAGGAAAAACCTGCATATATCAGGTTTTATGAGATAGCTGGCAAGCTTAAGAATTTTTTCGATTGGAAAGCGGTTGATGATCGGATTGAGGCAACCATTCGGCAGAATGCTGTTGCACAACGGATGAACAGAATGGGGAAGTTCATGGTGTTTTATTCAGGAGATGTTGACTGGTTGACTGCTCTGTCTCTGTACAGGGAACGTGATGAGATCGAGAAGGAGATAGAGATGATGAAGTCGGATTTGGATGTTCTCCCACTGAATACGCATAAGGACAGTACCACAAGCGGTTTCATCTTTGTTGTGTTTGTGGCGTTAATTATCCACACCAGATTGCTGGGAATGATGAAGGATGCAGGGTTGCTGAAGCACTATTCTGTCAAGAGCCTCTTGCTGGAGCTCAATATGCTCAAAAAGATCACTCTTGCAGATGGGCAGGTGATGACAACTGAGATGACAAAGAAACAGCGGCTCATTCTTGAGGCACTTGAGATCATGTGACTACGTTTTCCGGGAGTTCAGGTTTGATATAGTTATCGTTATGGAAAGAACCTCACCAAGCAATTGAAACCCTAACCCTTTCCTCTGGTAGCGGGTATCGATTGCCAGCCTGGCAACCTTGATGGCCGGATATTTCCTGTATGGGTATCCTCTCTTTCCGTCCTGAGTATTGACTTGTTTGGCATCAATACAATCAGTCACCAGGGTGAAAAAACCGATAAGTTCTGTGTCAAGATAGGCAAGATGAGTGATCGACAGCCGCTCACTCTGGTATTCCATCGAATCTGATCTGAGAAAATCATCGAGATCGTGGTGACCACACGAGAAGCCGGTTATAATCGACTCATTTTTAAGAAGTTTAAAATGGATTGTGGGAGGCATACCCTCTCACAGGCATCGTTTTTGGGCTTTTTCTGCAGCGAATCTTATCAGTTTTCGTGCATCATCGGTGTATGTGGGCTTCTCCATATATTCATGAAATCGGCGTGCGTCTTTGCCTTTCAGGACGAGTCCCATTTTAATTTGTTTTGCCATAACTGCCCCCTTCTGAGTCCACCTGTTTCAGAAAGTACTAATTCACTACTACTATGGTAGTAGAGACAGGCTTATAGTTTTTTGTATCTTCATCCATTTATATGACTTTTATCCAAAGGTCTGATCGCCAAATTCCCCGCTTCCTGGGCAAATGTAAGCTGGATATCGCTTCTTTCTCTTTCCCCATAAATATCATTTGAGCAATGAGGGGCGGCTAGTCAGATATCTTGCTATCCATTACAATCTTGAAGATGTTTTGTTGGTACTAAAGTGCTAGTGCATGCAAATGCAGGAGAAAAGAAATGACTAAAACAGCTAAATTCACAAAATGGCCACGCCCTGAGCGTATTCGGCAGCGGATGCATTTAACCTTAGAGCAGGAGACTCACGACTTCTTATCAAACGAAGTCCAAAATGCTTCCCGATTCATCGATGAGATCGTTAAATCTATCAGAATGCAATCTAACGAATTTATGACTTCAAAAATAGAAACGATGCCCAAAATAAGCCTCGGGCGGG
>NPIG01001685.1_pt1 | contig 10379 bp, 8 predicted proteins | sample 8637441 | NCBI WGS metagenome assembly NPIG01 (sample SAMN07420675, study PRJNA396082) | bioreactor metagenome | isolation source: sample BR6 brine-fed electro-methanogenic bioreactor BR | place: Japan: Kochi | collected 2016-06-14
GCATCGCCATGCTGAAATACGGCATTCCGGATCTGCGCACCTTCTTCGAGTCCGACCTGCGCTGGCTGCGCCATTACGGATTCAAGGCCTTGGATGTCCCAAGCATGGTCGGGGGGCTCAACCAATGAAATTCACCCTGAGCTGGCTCAAGGAGCATCTGGACACCGACGCCTCGGTCGAGGAAATCGCGGCGCGCCTGACCATGATCGGCATCGAGGTCGAGGAGATCATCGACCGCTCGAAGGGCCTCGAGGACTTCGTCGTCGGCGAGGTGCTGGAGGCCGTCCAGCATCCCAACGCCGACCGCCTGCGGGTCTGCACCGTCGATTTCGGCAAGGGGCCGACCACCATCGTCTGCGGCGCCTCCAACGCCCGCGCCGGCATCAAGGCGGCGGTGGCCCAGCCCGGCCAGTATGTCCCGGGCATCGACGTTACCCTGAAGCAGGCGAAGATCCGCGGCGTCGAGAGCAACGGCATGATGCTCTCCGAGGACGAGATGGGCCTGGGCGACGACCATTCCGGGATCATCGAACTGGATCCCGGGTCCGAGGTCGGTACCCGCGCCGTCGACGCCATGGGCCTGGGCGATCCGGTCTTCGACGTCGGCATCACCCCGAACCGCGGCGACTGCCTGGGTGTGCGCGGTATCGCCCGCGACCTCGCGGCGTCGGGCCTCGGCACGCTGAAGCCGTTGGATACCACGCCGGTCGCCGGAAAGTTCAAAAGCCCCATCGACGTCGTCCTCGACTTCCCCGCGGGCGCCAAGGATGCCTGCCCCTATTTCGTCGGCCGTTATTTCCGCGGCGTCAAGAACGGCGAGAGCCCGCGCTGGGTCCAGGAGCGCCTGTTGGCGGTGGGCCTGCGGCCGATCTCGGCCCTGGTCGACGTCACCAACCTGCTGACCATCGGCCTCGACAGGCCCTTGCACGTGTTTGACGCCGACAAGGTCCACGGCAACATCCGGCCGCGTCTGGCCCGCAAGGGTGAGAAGATGCTGGCCCTCAACGGCAAGGAATACGAGGCCGACGAGGAAATGACGGTCATCGCCGACGACGAGTCGCCGGAAGCCTTCGGCGGCATCATCGGCGCCGAGCGCACCGGCTGCACCGCTGATACCGTCAACGTCTTCATCGAGTCCGCCTTCTTCGATCCGGTCCGCACCGCCACCACCGGGCGCAAGCTCAACCTGCAGACCGACGCCCGCTACCGTTTCGAGCGCGGCGGCGTCGATCCCGCCTTCCTGCAGGACAGCGTCGAGATCGCGACCCGGCTGATCCTCGACTGGTGCGGCGGCGAAGCTTCCGAGTTGGTGATCGCCGGCGGCGAACCCGATTGGCGGCGGACCATCGAGTTGCGCGCCGACCGGACGAAGACCCTGGGCGGCGTCGACGTGCCGGCCGACGAGATCGAGCGCATCCTTGCTGTGCTCGGCTGCGAGGTGACGCCCAAAAAGGGCGGCTTCAGTGTCGTCGCCCCGTCCTGGCGTCCCGACATCGTCGGCGAGGCCTGCCTCGTCGAGGAGGTCATCCGGGTCTACGGCTACGACCACATTCCGGTCGTTCCCATGGAGTCCGAGACCGCCCTGCCCCATCCGGCCCTGACCGCCGAGCAGAGCCGCAAGGCGGCGGCCCGACGCACCCTGGCCGGCCGCGGCATGGTCGAGGCGGTGACGCTCTCCTTCCTGTCGGCCGATCAGGCCAAGCTTTTTGGCGGGGTTTCCGACGCCGTGCGGCTGGTCAATCCGATCAGCAGCGACCTCGACGTCATGCGGCCGTCGATCCTGCCCAACCTGATCGCCGCCGCCGGCCGCAACGCCGATCGCGGCAACGCCGATGCCGTCCTGTTCGAGGTCGGGCCGCAGTTCGCCGGCGACCGTCCCGAGGACGAGGAGGTCGTGGCGACGGGCCTGCGGGCCGGCCGTTCGGGGCCGCGCGATTGGGCGCAGCCACCGCGTGCCGTCGACGTTTTCGATGTCAAGGCCGATACCCTGGCCGCCCTGGCGGCGGCGGGCGCGCCGGTCGACAAGGTTCAGGTGGTGGCCGAGGCGCCGTCCTGGTACCACCCGGGCCGCTCCGGCAGCCTGCGGCTGGGGCCGAAGGTGGTGCTGGCCTGGTTCGGCGAGATCCATCCGCGGGTGCTCAAGGCCATGGACGTCAAGGGTCCGGTGGCCGGCTTCGAAGTCTTCCTCGATCGCGTTCCGGCGCCCAAGAAGCGCAAGAGCGCGGCCAAGCAGCATCTCGAGCTGTCGCCCTTCCAGCCGGTCGCGCGCGACTTCGCCTTCGTGCTCGATGCCGATGTTCCGGCCGGCGACGTGATCCGCGCCGCCAGGGGCGCCGATGCCAAGCTGGTCTCCGAGGTCCGGGTGTTCGACGTCTTCGCCGGCGGTTCGCTGGAGGCCGGCAAGAAGTCGCTGGCCATCAACGTGACGCTGCAGCCGACCGAACAGACCCTGACCGACGCCGAGATCGACGCCGTGGCCAAGAAGATCGTCGCCGGCGTCGAGAAGGCGACGGGCGGCGTCCTGCGCTCCTGATCCGCGGTTTCCGGACGCGATCCCGATCCGGCCGGCGGCGGGCATACCGCCGCAACGTGATCGCGGCTGTGCGTCCGCGCGCGATCGGACGTGCCGGAAAGGGTAAATATGCCTCCAGGATTGTTGTTCTTGTTTGTTTCCCGTTAATCTATTACGCAGATTATTGGTTCGAGGCTCTGCGCCAAGGGGAACGGGTTCGTCCTGAATTCCGCGATGAGTGAAGCTGACGCCAGTTACGAGGTCTGCGTACGTGTGGGAACCCGCTGGGAAATCCACGCGCGCTATCCGACGTCTGGCGCGAGCGCAGCCATCGAAGAGGCCAAGCAGCTCGAACAGGCCACCAAGAACGCCGTCAAGGTCCTGCGCGAGGTCTTCGACGATTCGACCGGTCTCTACAAGCAGGTCGTCGTCTACAAGAGCTCGCAATTGAACCTGAAGACCGACCGGGCCTCTCCTGCGTCGTCCCCGGCGTCGCGAGGCCGCGGATACCGCTCGCGCAGGGGCCGGCGCGACGAATACAACCCCCTCTCTTACGATCCCGGCGACGGCTTCGACGATTTTGAAGAGGAAGGCAACCGCGGCGGCTTCTTTTCGCGTTTCCGGCGCTCCCCTACCCGGGACGAGGCCGGGGCCGAACCCGTGGACGTGGAGCCGGTCGTCCGTCCGCCAAGGCTGCCCAAACGGGTCACGATCGCCGGGCTGTTCGGCCGCATCGGTCTGGTGATCCTGGCCGGTTTGTTGCTGGCGGCGGCCGTCACCACGACCTTTCCCTTCCTTGCGCCCGAGATGGCCAGCAGGAAGATTTCCCTCGCCGGCGGCCAGACCAGCGCCCTGTTCGCCGTGTTCGTGGCTGTCTTCGTCGTCGGTTTCGCGATCCTCGGGGCGATCTTTCTGACCGGTCTCGAAGTCATTGCGCCGCAGCGGCCGATGGCGGTGCGGGCGGCCGGTCCGGCCGCCGCCGCGCCCCGGCGCAGGCGGCGCCTGTCCAAGGCGCCGGAGCCCATTCTCAAGCCCTTCGACGAAGAGCCTTCCGAACCGGCACCGTCCGAGTTGGAAAACGGAGCCCGCGCGGTGGATCAGGCCGGGGATGCCGGGGAGGAAGAGGAGGTCGAGAACATTCTCGACGCCGGGCCCGAAGCCGAGGAGGCCGCTGAAATCCAGCTCTCCCCGGCCGGCGAACAGCACAAGGCGACCATGATGGGCTTCGTGCAGGGCGTCCTGCAGGAGCTGTCGTCCGAGGGCGACATCGATGCCTTCTCGCGGTTCGGGATCAACCTGTTCCTGGCCGGTGCCGTGGAATCCCTGGGCACCACCCAGGGGCTCGATACCCGGGATTCGCACGGCGTGCTGAGTTCCGCCGTCCAGGCTCTCGGCACGCCCAGGGACATGGCCCAGAAATTCGCCGACAGCGCCGCCAGCTACCTGATGCAGCCCAAATACATCGAGATGTATGAAATCGGCCGGCGCTCGATGATGACCTTCCTCGAAGGCGACGCCGAGGGTGCCAAGCAGCTTTCACCGGCCTTGGACAGCTGGCGGAACCCGACCAAGACGGAAGAAAAATCCGGGCCTCTTGCCGTGCTGTTCACCGATATCGTCGGCTCGACCAACATGACCGTGACCATCGGCGACGAAGCGGCCCAGTACGTGGTCAGGACCCACAACCGCATCGTCCGTTCGGCCCTGACCAACTTCTCGGGCCGCGAGGTCAAGCATACCGGCGACGGCATCATGGCCTCCTTCTCGACCGTGTCCAACGCGGTCGAGGCGGCCATCGAGATGCAGCGCCGGGTCGCCGCCAACAACGCCGCCGAGGGCGATATCCCGCTCCACCTGTGTATCGGCATCAATGCCGGCGAGCCGGTGGTCGAGGACGACGACCTGTTCGGCGTGACCGTCCAGCTTTCGGCACGGCTGTGCGCCGCCGCCGAATCCGATCAGATCCTGGTTTCCGAGGTGGTCAAGGGCCTGTGCTCGGGCAAGGACGTCAAGTTCGTGGCCCGCGGCACCAAGGAGATGAAGGGCTTCAAGGAACCGGTGCCGCTCTACGAGGCCCTGTGGAAGGAGAACGGCGCCGCTTGAGCAGCGCGCCGCCGGCGTCTACCCGGCTCGCCGTCCCGGCGCCGCCGGCGCCCGGTAACGCGACAGGTAATCCGGCAGGATGAACTCGGCCGCTGTCGCCTCGATCCCGAGGTCGGCCAGGGTCAGCGCGCCGTCGGCGACGACGTTGTCGCGTTGCAGCAGCCGGACCTGGTCGCGGGTCAGCAGCGGCTCGGGCAGCTTCTCCAGGAACCAGGCCTTCATGGCGACCAGGCCGAAGGGCACCGGCACCAGCAGGCGCTTGCGCCGGGTTTCGTCCAGCACCAGTTCCATCAGTTCCTTGAAGCTGTAGACCCGGGGGCCGCCCAGTTCGTAGGTCTTCCCCGCCGTCTTGACGTCGCCCAGGATGCGGGCGATGGCTTCGGCGACGTCGCCGACATAGACCGGCTGCATGCGGGTGCCGCCGTCGCCGTAGACATCGAGCGCAGGCGCACCGTCGGCGCTGCGGCCGAGGCGCGGGAAGGTCGGGCAGCCGAAGACCGGCAGGGCCGGCGAAATCCGCGTCATCATCGCGAACAGGTTGAAGAACTTGTCCTCGGGGCCGAAGACGACGCTCGGGCGGATGACGGTGGCATCGGCGAAGGCCGCGCGAACGGCCGCCTCGCCGGCCGCCTTGGTGCGCCCGTAGGCGGCTTCCGAGTCGGGATCGGCGCCGATGGCCGACATCTGGACCAGCCGCTTCGCTCCGGCTTTCGCCGCCTCGGCGGCGACGGTGGCGGCGCCGTCGACATGGACCGCCTGGAAGGTCCGCTTGCCCCGCTCGTAGAGGATACCCACAAGATTGACGACCGCTTCGGCGCCGGCCACGGCGGCGGCGACGGAATCCGGCTTGGTGATGTCGGCGGGGAAGGGTACGACCTGGCCGATATCGCCGGCCGTCTTGAGGAACAGAGCCGCCTCGACGTCACGGACGGCGGCGCGGACGACCCAGCCGTCGCGAACCAGCCTGCGCACCAGATGGCGGCCGATGAAACCCGAGCCCCCGAACACAGTGACCACGCGACGGTCCATCACCCTCTCCTCGTTACAAGCGATCGGCTACCAAGAAGCCCGGCCATCCGTGGCTTCCGGAAGCCCCTCATCTGTTTGGCTTACAATGCTCACGAGCCGATCGTCAACCTCCTCGACAATAATCCCGGTTGACAACGCGGGCCTATCGGTCTAACGAACGGCTGCCAGCCGCTAGTCGGCTGGCGAACACCTTTTGCCCAGGTGGCGGAATTGGTAGACGCGCAGGTTTCAGGTACCTGTGGCCGCAAGGTCGTGGAAGTTCGAGTCTTCTCCTGGGCACCATTTCTTCTCTCCCTCTCCGCGCAAGAGGGTCCCGAGTGACCGATCTCATCTCCACAGAAGTACATGTCGGCGACCTTCCCTCCGGGATGTCGTTCGGCGATTCCGTGGCCGTCGATACCGAGACCATGGGGCTGAATCCGCACCGCGATCGTCTGTGCGTGGTCCAGCTTTCGGCCGGCGATGGAGTCTGCCACCTGGTCCATTTCCCCAAGCCGGTCTTCGACGCGCCGAATCTCAAGCGACTGCTCGCCGACCCGGCAGTGACCAAGATCTTCCATTTCGCCCGCTTCGACGTCGCGGCGATCCGGAAATATCTCGGCATTGTCTGCCAGCCGGTCTATTGCACCAAAATTGCGGCCAAGATGACCCGGACCTTCACCGACCGCCACGGTCTCAAGGACCTGTGCCGGGAATTGCTGGGAGTCGAAATCTCCAAGGAGCAGCAGTCGTCGGACTGGGGGGCCGAAACCCTGACGCCGGAACAGGTCAGCTATGCCGCAAACGATGTCCTGCACCTGCATGCCCTGCGGGAGAAACTCGATCCGCTGCTTGCCCGCGAGGGCCGGACGGAACTGGCCGATGCCTGTTTCCGGTTCCTTCCGACGCGCGGCGAGCTGGATCTTGCCGGCTGGGACGATCCGGATATCTTCCAGCACTGAATCGCGGTCCGGTATCCGACCGCGCAAACCGGCTGATTTATTGACGATTCAGTGGCTTAAGCGCATACTCCTCACGCATGGGATTGGGCTGAATCTTGCCGTCGTCGATGCGGGACCGCCGGCACCGAACGGAATCGGGCGGGAGCCGACGTTTTCCCTCAACCGAAAAGCGGAGTGACATGACCGGTTACCAAGTGACGGCAGAAAAAGACGTGGTCGAAGTCGATTCCGATATCGAATCCGCACGCCGCGTGTTGCGCCTCGAAGCCGAGGGGCTCGAGGCCCTGGCTCGGTCCATCGGCACGCGGTTTTCCGACGCCCTGACCCTGCTGGGCGGGCTGTCGGGACGGGTCGTCGTCACCGGCATGGGGAAAAGCGGCCATGTCGCGCGCAAGATCGCCGCGACCATGGCGTCGACCGGCACGCCGGCGCTCTATGTCCATCCCGGCGAGGCCAGCCATGGCGACCTCGGCATGATCGTCGAGGGGGATGCCCTGCTGGCCCTGTCCAATTCCGGCGAAACGCCGGAGCTGGCCGATCTCGTCGCCTACTGCAAGCGCTTCGAGATCCCGGTCGTCTGCATGACCGGTGTCGAGGGCAGCACGCTGGCCGAGGCCTCCGAGATCGTGCTGACGCTGCCGAAACTGACGGAAGCCTGCCCCATGGGTTTGGCGCCGACCACCTCGACGACGATGATGCTGGCCCTCGGCGACGCGCTGGCGGTCGCCATGCTCGAGCGCAAGGGGTTCTCCCCCGACGATTTCCATATCCTGCATCCCGGCGGCAAGCTCGGCCGGCGGCTGCTCAAGGTCAAGGACCTGATGCACGGCGGCGACGAACTGCCGGTCGTCAGCGGCGACCGCGCCATGTCCGAGGTGCTGGTCGAGATGACCGCGAAAAGCTTCGGCTGCGTCGGCATCGTCGACGGCGGCGGGCGCCTGCAGGGCATCATTACCGACGGCGACCTGCGCCGTCATATGAGCGCCGAACTCCTGGGCCGCGCCGCGTCAGAGGTGATGACCGTCAATCCGACCACCATCCGTCCCGACGCCCTGGCCAGCGAGGCGGTCCGGGTGATGAACGCCCGGGCGATCACCAATCTTTTCGTCGTCAGCGACGGAATCGCGGTCGGGGTCTTGCATATTCACGACTGCCTGCGGGCAGGCGTTGCGTGAGGGTGGCTATGGACGCCGGACCGGTCAGAAAAATTGCGAGTGCGGGCGCCGCGGCGGTGCCGGTCGGTGGCCGCAGCCGCGACGAGCGCCGCAGGAGCGTTGGTGCCCAGTTCGCGCCGCGCGTGGCGCGCCGCCTCAGCGTCGGTTACAGCCGGTTCGTCGGGGCCATGAAGATCCTGCTGCCCGTCGGCGCCCTCGCCCTGGTCGCGATCGTGGCGGCCTGGCCCTACATCCAGCCGTCCGACAGCCGCTTCCGCATCGGCTTCGCGACGCTGGTGTCGAGCGAGGCGCAAAGCCCGAACATCATCAATCCCCGGCTGGTCGGGACCGATTCCAGCGACCAGCCCTTCTCGATCACCGCCGACATGGCCAAGAATTTTCAGTTGCGCGAGGATTTCTGGCAGAACGGCGCGCCGGTCGAGCTGGAAATGCCGAAGGCCGATGTGACCCTGGAGGACGGCACCTGGCTGGTTCTGACCGCGAATTCCGGGTTGCTGATACCGCAGACCAAGACCCTCGATCTGCTGGGCAAGGTCAACCTGTTCCACGATTCCGGCTACGAGCTGCACACCGAGAAGGCGACCGTCGACCTCAAGGCCGGGGTTGCCGAGAGCAATGATCCGGTCGAGGGCCAGGGGCCGTTCGGGCACCTCAAGGCCGAGGGCATGCGGCTTCTGGATAAGGGCAAGACCATTCTGTTCACCGGCAAGGCGCAGGTCACGCTCTATCCCGGCGCCGGGAACCCCGAATCATGACCGCCCCGGGCCCTGTCGGCCGGACCGTCGTGGCCGGCATCGCGGTTCTCGCCTGGCTCTGGGTTGGGCCGGCCGCCGCGCAGAGTCTGAATTTCGGGGATTCCAAGTCCGACCTGCCGATCGAGATTCAGGCGGACGAGGGTATCGAGTGGCAGCAGGGCGGTCAGGTCTTTCTCGCCCGCGGCAATGCGCGCGCCACTCGCGGCGAGGTTTCCGTTCATGCCGACGTTCTGCGCGCCTACTACCGCAAGAACGACGAAGGCGGCAGCGAGATCTCACGCCTCGACGCGCTCGGCAACGTCCGCATCGTTTCTGTCGGTGAAACGGCCTACGGTGAATCCGGCGTCTACGACGTCGACCAGTCGATCCTCGTGCTGAGCGGCAAGAAGGTGCGTCTGGAGACCGCGGTGGACGAGATTACCGCCGATCAGCAGTTGGAGTACTACGACGTCAAGCAGATGGCCGTGGCCCGCGGGAACGCGGTGGCGCGCCGCGAGAACCGGACGCTGAAGAGCGACGTCCTGGTCGCCTATTTCGAGCGCGACAAGGCCGGCAAGAGCCGGGTCCAGCGGGTCGAGGCCTTCGACAACATCCATATCGTGACGGCGAAGGACGAGGCCTGGGCCGACCGCGGTGTCTACAACGTCAACACCGGGATCGCGACCCTGACCGGCGACGTGCGCATCGCCCGCGGCGAAAATGTCCTGGCCGGATGCAGTGCCGAGGTCAATCTGAACACCGGTATCAGCAAGCTGAAAAGCTGCGCCACCAAGAACGGCCGGGTGCGGGGACTCTTGAAATCCACCGAACGCCCCGGTAAGGAAAAATAAACGGCTTCGCGCTAGGAACGGAAAGGTATGGAGACACAACGCCCCCAAGACCCCGAAGGCCGTCCCGCCGCTGAAGCGGGGGGAAGCAAGCCGAGGCTGGTCGCCTCGAACCAAGGCCTGGTTGCGAAAAACATGGGCAAGCGGTTCAAGAAGCGGCCGGTCGTGCGTGGTGTCAGCATGCAGATCCAGCGCGGCGAGGTCGTCGGCCTTCTCGGTCCCAACGGCGCCGGCAAGACGACCTGCTTCTACATCATCACCGGGCTTATCGCGCCCGACTACGGCAACATCTTCCTCGACGGTCAGGACCTGACCGACCTGCCCATGTACCGCCGCGCCCGCATGGGCATCGGCTACCTTCCCCAGGAAGCCTCGATCTTCCGCGGCCTGACGGTGGACGACAACATCCGCGCCGTTCTCGAGGTCGTCGAAAGTTCCCGCGACCGCCGCGAGGCCATCCTGGAATCCCTTCTCGCCGAGTTCTCGATCACCCATCTGCGCCGGACCCCGGCCCTGGCCCTGTCCGGCGGCGAGCGCCGGCGCGTGGAAATCGCCAGGACCCTGGCATCGAACCCGCATTTCGTGCTGCTCGACGAGCCCTTCGCCGGGATGAACCACGACGAGACCATGAAGGCGGTGGAGATGGTCCGCGGCGTGCGCGACCGCGGCATCACCATCCTGCTGGTCGAGCACGACATGCAGGCGGTGATGAAGATCAGCGACCGTATCGTGGTGCTCAACTTCGGCGAAAAGATCGCCGAGGGGACGCCGGCGGAAATCCAGAGCAACGACCGCGTGATNNTATATCATTCACGATGGAATGGTTTTGATGGAAGGTGCACCGGCCGATATCGTCGGGAACGATGACGTACGCCGGGTGTATCTGGGCGAACGGTTCAGCCTCTAGGCGGGGTCCGTCGGCGGAATGATCCGCTGCCGGACCGACGGGACGGAAGACACGCGATGATCGTTACCCCGTTCAGGTTCGACCATCACCGATCGCGGTCGCCGCGAACCGGAACCGTTGCGGTAACGGG
>NPIG01001692.1_pt1 | contig 10356 bp, 10 predicted proteins | sample 8637441 | NCBI WGS metagenome assembly NPIG01 (sample SAMN07420675, study PRJNA396082) | bioreactor metagenome | isolation source: sample BR6 brine-fed electro-methanogenic bioreactor BR | place: Japan: Kochi | collected 2016-06-14
GGCCGGGGCGGCCCAAAGGAAACACCAAATAAAACCGGAAAACTGTCAACGAGGTTCCCGGTCTAAAGGTTCAACGATGATTCCGGTTGCTCAGGGGGGGGACTGCCAAAAAACGCGGCACTTCCGCGAAAGCGGATAGGAAAAAGCGGGAAACACAGAGACCACAGAGGGTTCACAGAGGATCACTGAGAAAAAAGATAGTGGGCTTCGCCCGCATCAAAAAACTCTGTGATCTCTTTGACTTTCTCTTTCTCAGTGCCCTCTGTGTTCCACTTCCTCTTCCCTCTCTCATCGTCATGCGCGGACTTGATCCGCGCATCAAGGGGTAAAGGCGGTACGAGCGGATCATGTGCCCCCCGGGTCAAGCCCAGGCGTGACGGACGGAGGGAGATGCGCTCCATTCCCCACCAGATTTCGTCAAGGTGGAGTATCGTTTAAGGTTGATAATTCCTCGTATTTGCTATATATTCCTATTGTTCGTACACCATGATCGAGTCGAAAGCTTAACTAATTGATATTAAAAGAAAATATTTCAAAACTGTTTACATCTGTTTACATTTTACCCTCTGGAGAGAAGGCCTTTCCTTTTCGACCAACGGCTTAGCCCGAAGAGGCCGCACAGAAACCGCTCCTGAACGGCTCGAATCGGCCAAGGACCGGCCCGAAATCGCCTCCAAACGGCTCCCGACCGCACCATTTCAGAACTCCTCGCAACACGGTTCACCATCCTGAACCAACGCCTGTATCCGTGGCCTTCCCGCCCTTGGTTCGGTATACTGACTATTAGTTCGAAATACTGAACGACCGGGAATAAGCACAAGAAACCCGAGAGCAACTCGTCGAACCGAGACGCGGAGGAAGACGTCCATGTTCAAGCTTCAGAGGGGGCGCTGCACCAATTGCCTGTTGTGCATGCAGGCCTGCGCCTGGGCCCATGAGCGGCCGCAGCAGGGGTTGGCGTTCTCGCGCATCCACATCCAGGACGACTGGCCCGAGGTCAAGGCCATCCAGGTCTGCGTCGCCTGCGCCAAGAAGCCCTGCATCCCGGCCTGCCCCGAGGACGCGCTCGCCTGGGACGGCTACCTGAAGCTGGACAAGGACCGCTGCACCAAGTGCATGGAATGCGTCCCGGCCTGCCCCTTCGGCGGCATCCTGGTCGACCAACGCGACGGCATGCCCCTTTTCTGCGATACCTGCGAAGGCAAGTACGCCTGTGTCTCCCACTGCCCCACCGGGGCGATCCGGAGGGTTGAAGCATGAGCGCGATGCATGGATACGTCGGCCGCGTGCTGGAAGTCGACCTGACCGCCGGCACCACCTCCACCTGGGACCTGCCGCGCGAGATGGCCGTCAAGTACCTCGGCGGCAAGGGCTTCGGCGCCCATATCCTGTCCAAGCGCCTGCCTGCCGGCTGCGACCCCCTCGGCTCCGAGAACATGCTGGTCTTCGCCACCGGCACCCTGACCGGCACCATGGTCCCGACCAGCGGCCGCATGGTCGTCTGCACCAAGAGCCCGGCCACCGGCCTGTGGCTCGACTGCAATGCCGGCGGCGCTCTCGGCCCCGAACTCCGCTATGCCGGCTTCGACGTGATCGTCATCTCCGGCCGCGCCGCCGAGCCGGTCATGCTGTGCATCACCGACGGCGAGGCCGAACTGCTGCCGGCCGGCGAGCTGTGGGGGCTGGATGCCATCGAGACCCACAAGAACCTCAAGATCCGCTTCTCCACCGACCACCGCATCGCCTGCATCGGCCAGGCCGGCGAGAGGCTGTCGCCGCTGGCCGGCATCCTGTCCGAGTACCGCATCTTCGGACGCGGCGGCGCCGGCGCGGTCATGGGCTCGAAGAATCTCAAGGCCGTGGTCGCCCGCGGCCACGGCGCGGTGACCATCGCCAAGCCCGTCGAGTTCGACCGCACCCTGCGCGAGTCCTTCAACGAGCTGGCCAACAACCCCGACACCGGCGCCGCGCGGCCGGAGTTCGGCACCAACGTCATCCTCTCGCTGATGGACTATGTCGGCGTCCACCCGGTGAAGAACTTCAGCGCCCACTCGCCCGAGCCGGGCGGCATCGACGAGCACGCCGTGGCCCGCTTCTACGAGCGCCACCGCGCCTGCATGTCCTGCCCCATCCGCTGCAGCAAGATCGCCCGCGTCACCGAGGGGCCGCTCAAGGGCAAGTTCACCGAGGGTCCGGAATACGAAACCGTCTGGTCCTTCGGCGCCCAATGCGGCAATGCCGACATTGCCACCGTCATCGAGGCCGAGCACCTGTGCGACGCCTACGGCCTGGATGCCGTGTCGGCGGGCAACGTCGTCGGCTTCCTGATCGAATGCGCCGAGCGCGGCCTGCTGCCGCCCGAGCAGGCCGGCGGCATCGAGCTGAAATGGGGCGACAGCGAAGCCATCCTCGCCGCCCTGCACCTGATCGGCACCTGCGAGGGCCCGGGCAGGCTGTGGAGCCAGGGCGTCAGGCGCATCGCCGAGACCATCCCCGGATCGGCCGGCTTCGCCGCCCACGTCAAGGGCATGGAATTACCGGCATATGATCCCCGCGCCAGCAAGGGCATGGCTTTGGCCTACGCGACCTCCGACCGCGGCGGCTGCCACCTGCGGGCCTGGCCCATCGCCTACGAGGTCATGCAGTCGGCCGGGCTCCAGACCACCGAGTTCAAGGCCGAGCGCGTGAAGTCGGAGCAGGACATGTTCTGCCTCGGCAACTGCAGCGGGCTCTGCCTGTTCGCCACCTTCGCCATGACCCTGGAGCAGATCACGCCGTTGTTCCACGCCGTCACCGGCTTCGACGAGTTCGCCTCGGCCGACTACCTGCTGGAGGCCGGCGAGCGGGTCAACAACCTGGTCCGCCTGTTCAACATCCGCGAGGGCCTGACCCGCGGCGACGACACCCTGCCCGAGAGGTTCCTTACCGAGCCGCTGAGCGGCGGGCCGCAGAAGGGCCGGATCGCCGAGCTCGAGCCCCTGCTGGTCAACTACTACAAGGCGCGCGGCTGGGATGCCGAAGGCATTCCCGCCCCGGCGCTGGTCTCGCGCCTCGGCCTCGACGGCGCGCTGCGCACCTGAATTCGTGAAGGAGAACAAGAAGATGTTTCGTCCCCAAGGCGTCTATCCGGCCATGCTGACCCCGTTCGACGCGGACGGCCGGATCAACGAAAGCGAATTGCGCCGCCTCACCGAATTCAGCATCGAGAAGGGCCTGCACGGCCTGTTCCCGGTAAGCTCGGTCGGCGAGGGCATCCACATGAGCTTCGAGGAGAAGTGCCGCTGCATGGACATCGTCGTCGACCAGGCCGCCGGCCGGGTGCCGGTGACGCCCGGCATCGTCGCCTCGGCGCCCGACGAATGCGCCCGCCTCGCCCACCACGCCGAGGACCTCGGCTGCCCGGCCGTCGTGGCGACGCCGCCCTACTACTACAAGCCCGGCCCGGCGATGGTCGAGCGCTTCTTCGAGACCATCCTCGAGAACAGCGACATCCCGATCATCCTCTACAACATCCCGCTGTTCGTGCAGCCGCTGGACTACGACACGGTCAAGCGCCTGTGCCGCTACGAGAAGGTCGTCGGCATGAAGGACTCGAGCGGCAGCATGGTCGACTTCCTGCACTTCAAGGACAAGATCAAGATCGCCGGCGAGGACATCAGCATGCTCTCCGGCCGCGAGGAAATGCTGCTGCCGACCCTGGTCATGGGCGGCCGCGGCTGCATGACCGCCTCGGCCGGCATCTTCCCCGAGATCATGGTCGGCATCTGGGACCACTACCACGCCGGCAACATGGACGAGGCCCGGCGCCTGCAGGAATCGCTGCTGGTGCTAATCCGCACCATGTTCGCGGTGCCGCTGCCGGTCGGCTTCAAGCTCGGCCTGGAGATCCGCGGTTTCGACATGGGGCCGCCGAAGCTGCCCCTGTCCCACGCCGACGCGTTCCAGGTCACCACCGTGCGCTCGCGCCTGAAGATGCTGATGGAGCCGGTGCTGGCCGAGTTCGGAGAAAGGATCGCCGCCTAGACCGCGATCAAGGAGCCCCATGACGGACAACCGCTACAACGTGCCCGCCCTCGGACGGGCCGCGGAAATTCTGGATTTCCTGTCGCTCCAGGACGCCGACTTCACGACCATCGTCGAGAATGTCGGTCTGCCCAAGAGCAGCGTCTATTCGTTGCTGCGCACCCTCGAAGAACTGGACTGGGTCCGCGCCCTGCCCGGCTCGCGCGGCTATGCGCTGGGCTTCAAGCTGTTCGAACTGGGCAACCTCGCGATCTCCAAGATCAACATCCGCGACCAGGCCATGGACCTGCTGCACGAGCTCTGCGAGCGGGAGTCGCTGACCTGCCATCTCGGCTGCCTCGACGGCAACGACGGAGTCTATCTCGCCAAGGTCGACCCCCGGTCCAGCGTCATGGTCGTTTCATGGGAAGGCAAGCGGGTGGCGCTGAAAACCTCGGCCATGGGCAAGGTCTACCTGGCCTGGCGGCCGCCGGCCGAGCGCAAGGTGCTGATCGAGGCGACGCCCTTCATCAAACGCACCGGCCGCACCATCACCGATCCCGCCGCCTTCGCCAGGCACCTCCAAACGGTGCGCGAACAGGGCTGGGCCCTCGACGACGAGGAGGACGTGGTCGGAATCCGCTGCGTCGCCGCGCCGGTGTTCAATCCGCACGGCGAGGTCACCTATTCGATCAGCATCTCGGGGCTGGCCACCGACATGCCGGACTCGCGCCTGCCCGGCCTCGCCGAGGCGGTCATCGACGCCGCCCGACGCCTCTCCGCCTCCATCGGCGCCCCCGGAGTTTAGGCGGCCCGACGTGGTTGCATAACGCCCTCTCCGGCCCCAAATGGCATCCCCGAGCGGCGGCATCGCCGCCGGCTCCGCCAACCATTTACCGGAGGTGCTCTTGAGCTACCACTTCACCCGCAGCATCGACCTTCCCTTCGACGACGCCATCGCCAAGGTGACCGAGGCCCTGGCCGCGGAAGGGTTCGGGGTGCTGACGACCATCGACGTCAAAGCGACCCTGAAGAAGAAGATCGATAAGGATTTCCGCCCCTACACGATTCTCGGGGCCTGCAACCCGAACTTCGCCTACCGGGCGCTCGGGCACGAGCCGAAGATCGGCACCATGCTGCCCTGCAACGTGGTGGTCGAGCAGAAGGACGACGGCACCGTCGAGGTTTCGGCGGTCGATCCGCTGGCCTCGATGCAGGCCATCGAAAATGTGGACCTCGCCGATGTCGCCGGCGAGGTCCGTAGCAAGCTCAAAGGGGTAATCGAGGGGCTGTAGGCCGCCTGCCGTCGAAAGCGGTTCAGGCGACCCGGGCGAGTACGGCTTCTTCGCGACGCTCGGCGTCGGGGTTCAACAGGTCCGTCGCCTCGAGAACGCGGCAGTACAGTTCCGCGTCTTCGCGCTCGTCGAAGATCCGCAGCATGAAGGTCCCGTCGAGGGTGACCATCCAGTGCTCGTGTGACTCGGTTACCGGCAAGACCCGGAGGCGGCTTTCAAGAATTTCGGTTGGATCGTACACGGGATGTACTCCTCTTGCGCCGGTCTCGGCCCAGGCCGAATCCGGCGGATTCGAAAGTAGCTATTCCTGACTGTCCCCGGCGAAGCCTTTCAAATCGTCAGGCCGGTCACACGCGGCCTTCCGGCTTCCCGCAGCAGGGCGGTTCGAAACCTCGATTCCATCTTCGCCGCTAAAGGTTAATGGAGGGTTACGCTGCAATCGTCCTCCGGCAAGTCCTCCTAAATTCCGGGACCGGCATCGGGACCGTGATGGTATTCTGACGGCCATGGGATCCTGTTTCGGGGTGGGGCATGTACGATCACATGAGGCAGCCGCGCCGATTGACCGGCATGGTGTTGGTGGCTCTTTCCATCGCCGCCTTTTTCTGGGCCGCGTCGCCGGCCCTGCTCCGGGTGGCGCCGGCCGGCCTCAAGTGCTGGCACCTCAACCTGTCCGAACAGCCCGGCCTTTATGCGGACGAAGACGACGTACTGGCACTCGCCAGTCTGCCGCTCTCGGACTTCGTCGCCCGGGTCACCAAGGGCCGCCGGATCGAGGTCGACGGGCCGGAATGGAAGGCCCTGTTCGACACCGTCCTGGGATCGGCCACCCAGTGGCGCGAGGATCTGCCCTCGGCGATCCGTCATCGCGTGGCCGACCGCGAGGCGGACCACGTCGCCGCCCTCTTCTTCCGCGCCGACGAACCGCCGTTCGCCGGATCGGATGCCGTGCCGGCGGCCGGCAATTACTTCTACCTGTACCTGAGCGGCCATCCGGAGACCGAGCCCCTCCAGGTCATGCATCTGCCGGAGGGCGCCACCGAAGGCGCGGTCAGGGGGTGCCGGTGGTACTACCGAAGCTTCACGGTTGCCGACGCCTTCGTCCATCCGTTCCGGGCCTACGCCGGCTGGCTGGCCTTGGGCGGTCTGCTTGTAATCGCCTGGAGCCGCCTGACACGGCTTGCCGCCACCCTCGCCGAGCGTCCGGCGTCGCGCAGACCCGGCGTCGTCAATCGGCGCAAGCGCACGGTGCGGATCGGCCTGGCCATCACTCTGCTTGCGGGCGGCGGGGTGTTCGGCATGATCGGCTGGGGCGGTCATATGGACCTGGCGCCGCCGCTGATCTTCGTCGGCGGGTTCGTCTTCCTTTCCGGCCTCCTGGTGACGGCCGGCCTGTGGCGCAGCGCCATCCGCCTGGATCGCCTGATCGCCGGCGACGGGCTGATCGCGAATTGGACCTACGCCCCCGCCGAGTGGCGGGAATGCGTCGAACTGGCGGTAGGTGTAGAAACCCGCGACAAGCGCGGCGTGCTCGGCCTGATCGGCGTCATCATGCTGGTCATCGGCGGCGGCTTCGTCGCCATCATGCAGGACCAGGCCAGCCTGATCGTGGTCGCCGTCCTGGCCGGGATATTCCTGCTGCTCACATTTCTGCTGGTGGTCCTGCCTCCGGCCCGACGCCGCAGGCTTCTCGCCCGCCCGGGGATCGCGCTTCTGGGCCGGGACGGCGCCTATTTCGCCGGCGAGATCCACGACTTCCGGCTCTTCCTCTCGCGCTTCGAGAACGCCGAAATCGGACGGGTCGGCGATCGTCTGGCGCTCGCCGTCTCGTATTCCTACCTGTCGCGTTACGGCCGACAGTACCAGACCGCCATCATTCCGGTGCCGCGGGCGCAGGAGGGCGACGCCGAGCGGGTCGCCGGCGAGATCGTCCGTCAGGCCCGGATGGACTGACCGCTTCAGTTCGAGCCATGGCCGATCAGCGCGGTCTCGGCCGGCAGTCGACGGTTCGGCTGTTCCACCGGTAGGGGCCGTAGTGACCGTTGAGATGATAGGCCGGCCAGACTTCGTAGCGCGCCCCCACCTCGCACGGCATCGACGCCGTGAACTCCATCGATCCCCTGGCCGGCAGTGACTGACCGCGGGCGGTGTGTCCGAAGTCGCACGGGACGTTCCCCTTGCGGCACCCGACGAAAACGCCGTTGCTGTCAAACGTCAGCACTTGCCGGGACAGGTTCTTGAATACGAACCGCACCGCGATCACTGCCGACGTGCCTTCGAGGCTGGCCCTGAACGATTGCCCCACCTGGATGCCGTCGCCCGACGGGTCCGCGGCCAGGGCCGAGCCCGACAACAGTGCAGCGATCGCCAAAGCGCCCGCTGCCAAGAAGCGATGCTTCATGGATCGATCCTCCTCCGATGTCCGAGGCCGTACGTCAGGGGCAGCTGTCGGCGCAGACCAAACCGCCGTCGCAATTGGTGAAATTGCCGCTGCAGGAAGTGTGATTGATGGAGGTCCACATCCAGCTGCCGTTCTTCATCTTGCATTCCGCGGTGATACGGGAGTCGCCCCAGGACACGTTGCGGCAGGTCCGCCACGCCGTTCCCCGCAGGGTGCATCGCAGGTTTCCGTTATCGTTGCTCACCGAACCGTCCTTGCACGGCCCGTACCAGATGGACGTCTGTTGCTTGCTTCCGTTCTTCTTCTTGCATGAACAGGACAGCTTGGCCCCGCTGTCCGAACATGACTCACAGGACTTGCTGTAGCTTCCGGTCGCACCGGCGACAACAGCTGTCGGCGTCAGAGCCGTCGCTATGGCGAATGCCATCGCAACGCATGTTGCCCTGAAACATCCACCCCACAACATTGTCGTTTCCTCCGCTGTTCTTCACGGTTATCAGACAATTATTGTGCGCCTTTGGCGATTATTGATAAAAGTGGAAATCAATAGTTCATTGGTAGTATGCGCCCGCCCATTCGATTAGAGCGATCCTGTTCCGCGGGAGACCTCGGAGTAGTATTACCCCTGACGCAAAGCCGACAGTCCCTCCCGGAGTGACGTCGCCAGCAGATGGCTGTCGCGGGAATACATCAGGGCGCGAAAGCCCTCTGCCATCCAGGTCCGGCCCATGGCGACGTCGTTGGCGAGAACACCGGCCGTCTTGTCGTGTTTGCGGCAGGCCTCGACGATCCGTTTTACCGCGGCGACGAACCTCGGGTGATCGAACTGGGCCGGAATGCCCAGGGAAACGGAAAGGTCGAAGTGCCCCAGCCAGGCGACGTCGACACCGGGTACGGAGACGATCTCCTCCACGTTCTCGACGCCCTCCTCCGTTTCGATCTGGGCGATGACCAGGGTGCGTTCGTTTTCGCAGGCCATTTTCTCGGCAACGTCGCCGCCCTCGTAGTCGTCATGGGCAAGACCGAATGCCGCCCCGCGCACGCCCGACGGTGGATAGCGGGTCCAGCTGACGAACTGCTCCGCCTCGGCGCGGGATCCCACCATGGGCATCATGATCCCCAGCGCCCCGCAGTCGAGCGCCGACGAAACGAAGTGGTAGGACATCGCCGGCACCCGGACGAAGGGCACGATCCGAAGGCCGCGGCACAGGGCGATCTGCGGCCTGATCGCATCGATGCCGAAGCCGCTGTGCTCCATGTCGTACATGACGAACTCGGCCCCGCAGGTTTCCAGGATCCGCGGCAGGCCCGGCGACAGGAACTCGAAGATCATGGTTCCGAAAACCGGTTCGCCCCGGCTCAACTTTTCCTTGATCGGATTTCCCCGCATCGCGTTTACCTCCTTCAGGTCGCTTCGCCGCAGCCGGCGTCACCAGCCGCCGCCGCCGCCTCCCCCGCCGCCGCCGCCGGAGAACCCGCCGCCGCCGCTGCCGCTGCTCGAACCCGGCGCCGTCGCCGAGGACGACAGGGCACCCGCGAAGGCGCCGCTCAGCGATCCGGCGAAGGCCCGGCTGTTGTTCGGATTCCAGTTCCGCCCGTAGTACCAGCCCGGCCGGTAGTCGTCGCGCTCGGCCGCCGCGTCCACGCTGGCGGCGAACTGTTCGCTCCAGGCGTTCTCGACGTCGAGGGCCAGGGCGTAGGGCAGGTATTTCTCGTAGAGCTGCGGCGTCATCTTCGGCGGGTGCAGCATGTCGAGCCGAGGCTGCTCGGCCACCGTCAGGTAGAGCCGGAAGCCCTCGATGGCGTCCATGATCCGGCGTCCCGCCGCCGTCGGCGCCTGCATCAGGTGGATGAACAGGGCGTTCGATGCGACCAGCAGCACCAGCAGCCCGAACGACGGCAACGCCCCGATCTCGATCGCGGCTACCGCCGCGAACGCCAGGAAAACCAGGGGAAGGACCGTCATCACCGCCCCGGAAAAGAGAGCGCCGATCCGCCGGCTGAACGGTACCCCCGACGATACGGCGGTCTTCAGGTTCCGCCCTCCGGCATAACCGAAGGCAGCCGTCGCCATGGCCGCGAAGAGGCCCAAGACGAGCACCGCGCCGGTGTCGCCAAAAGCCGGTGCCGCGGCGGCCATCGCCATCAGGGTCACGACGCTCAGCGCCACCCCGGGCAGGACGTGCTTGCGATTATGGGCGAAGAAGGCCCGTCCGTATTCCCCCTTGAGGGCGTCCTTCAGCGCGTCGCGGGCGCCGCCGACGATGCTGTGGTTCTTGTTCTTCAGTTCCACCTCGGTGCGGGCACTGTGGAACAGCTTGCCGGCGACCTTCTTCTCGCCCGGCGACAGGCCGGCCTTGGATTCGGTCTTGCGCCGCAGGGTGAACTTCCGCTTCTCGGCGTCGATGACGAGGTAGCCCTTGACCGCCATGTCGACGATGGCGGCGGCGAAGGCCTTGTCGTCGAATCTCATGTTCAGAACGTAGCGCACCGCCGCCGGCGACAGGCCCTTGGGCGGCTCGAACAGCGGGATGATGACGCCGCGCTCGGGATCGCGCCCAACCCGCTTCCATTGCATGTAATGGAGCGCCACCACCAGCAGCAGCCCGACGATGCCGGCCAGCACGCTGGCATGGTCGCCCAGCGTCATCCACTGGC
>NPIG01001664.1_pt2 | contig 10328 bp, 7 predicted proteins | sample 8637441 | NCBI WGS metagenome assembly NPIG01 (sample SAMN07420675, study PRJNA396082) | bioreactor metagenome | isolation source: sample BR6 brine-fed electro-methanogenic bioreactor BR | place: Japan: Kochi | collected 2016-06-14
TGAAATAATCCCCGAACGAGAAGTTGCCGAGCATCTCGAAAAAGGTGTGGTGCCGGGCGGTATAGCCGACATTGTCCAGGTCATTGTGCTTGCCGCCGGCGCGTACGCATTTCTGCGCGGTGGTGGCGCGTTTGTAATCGCGGTGCTCGACCCCGGTGAACAGGTTCTTGAACTGAACCATGCCGGCGTTGGTGAACATCAGCGTGGGGTCGTTGCGCGGCACCAGCGGGCTGCTGTCCACGACCTCGTGGCCCTGCTTGGCGAAATAGTTCAGAAAGGTTGATCGGATGTCGTTCAGCGTGGGCATTGCATGTCTCTTGACGGGCTGGATGGGTGGCCGGGTTCCCGGGTTTCGCGCAGGTTTATCCCCCTGCCCCGGCGCTGTCTACCGCCCGCGCGCAGACCGGCACGCAAACAGGGCGCGCCGCATGGCACGCCCTGTCTGAAATCGGTCGGTTTTAACGGGCGGCCGGCCCCGCCGGATCAAGCCTCAAGGATATCGTCGCCGTCCTCACCCTGGCCACCCCTGTCGAAGTCCAGGCCATGGGCGGCGCGGATCTTGTCCTCGATATCCAGCGCGATGGCGCTGTGTTCGCGCAGAAACTGCTTGGCGTTCTCGCGGCCCTGGCCGATGCGCTCGTCGCCATAGCTGAACCAGGCGCCCGACTTGTTCACCACCCCGGCCTTTACGCCCAGGTCCAGAAGCTCGCCCATCTTGGAGATGCCCTCGCCATACATGATGTCGAACTCGACCTCCTTGAACGGCGGCGCCACCTTGTTCTTGACCACCTTGACGCGGGTGGCGTTGCCGACCACCTCGTCGCGGTCCTTCAGCGCGCCGATGCGGCGGATATCGAGCCGCACCGAGGAATAGAATTTCAGCGCGTTGCCGCCGGTGGTGGTTTCCGGGCTGCCGAACATCACGCCGATCTTCATGCGGATCTGGTTGATGAAGATCACCATGCAGTTGGAGCGGCTGATCGAACCGGTCAGCTTGCGCATCGCCTGGCTCATCAGGCGGGCCTGCACGCCGACGCTGCTGTCGCCCATATCCCCCTCAAGCTCGGATTTCGGGGTCAGGGCGGCGACCGAATCGACCACCACCATGTTGACCGCGCCCGATCGCACCAGCGTGTCGGTGATCTCCAGCGCCTGCTCGCCGGTATCGGGCTGCGAGATCAGCAACTCGTCCAGGTCGACGCCCAGCTTGCGGGCATATTGCGGGTCCAGCGCGTGTTCGGCGTCGACGAAGGCACAGACGCCGCCGGCCTTCTGCTGTTCGGCGATGCAATGCAGGGTCAGCGTCGTCTTGCCCGAGCTTTCCGGCCCATAGATCTCAACGATCCGCCCCATCGGCAGGCCGCCGATTCCCAGCGCGATATCGAGCCCGAGCGAGCCGGTCGAGCTCGACTTGATCTCCTGTATCGGATTGTCACCACCCAGTTTCATGATCGACCCTTTGCCGAACTGCCGTTCGATCTGGGCCAGGGCACTGTCGAGCGCCTTTTGCTTGTCCGCGTTCCGCTTGCTGCTCATCGTCAGAAGATCCGCCATTGTCCCGTTCACCTTTCTTATTGTCACACCCGGTCCCGGGCGGCAATCGCCGGTTTGTTCACCTCTTGTTCCTTATGAGGGCAAAAGGAGAACATTTCAATCGAAAACTTGACCCGCTCAATCGTTTCGCATTTGAGTTAAATTTGCGTGTACGGCCATCTTGGCCCAGGTCAGCACAGGGGGTACTAAAGCTAAATGCTTGTTTTCTATAAAGAACGCCTTGTGTTCCTGTCGGTACCGAAAACCGGCACCACGGCCTATGAAACCGCCCTGCGGGATCGGGCCGATATGGTCATTTCCGATCCGCCCGAGCTGAAGCATGCGCCGGTCTACCGCTACAACCGGTTCTTCCGGCCGATGTTCGAAAAGGTTTGCAAGGCCGATATGGAAACCCTGGCGGTGATGCGCGAACCGATCAGCTGGCTGGGCAGCTGGTATCGCTATCGCCGCCGCCCCTTCATGAAGGACAAGCCGAATTCCACCCATGAGGTCACCTTCGATGACTTCGTCGCGGCCTATCTCAAGGGCGACAAGCCCGGCTTTGCCAATGTCGGAAGCCAGGCCAAGTTTCTCGAACCCCGGCCCAACGGCGTTCATGTCACCCATCTGTTCCGCTATGAAGAGCCGGACAAGCTGACCCGGTTTCTCGAAGAGCGGCTGCAGACCCGGATCGAAACCGCGCGCGAGAATGTCTCGCCACCGATGGAGCTGGAGCTCTCGGCCAAGACCGAGGACCGCTATCGTCGCAAATGCGCCGAGGAGTTCGCGCTCTACGACAGCATCTGCTGACCGCCACCGCCCGCCGGCGGCGCTTCAGTGCATCTGCTCATAGACTGTTTCCGCCAGCTGCGTCAGCGAAAAGGGCTTCGGCAGGAAGACCGAGTTCGGCACCTCGGCCTCGGCCTCGCCGAACGCCCCCTCGGCATAGCCCGAGACAAAGACCACGCGCACATCGGGCCGCATCTTGCGCGCCTCGCGCACCCAGCTCGGACCGTCCAGGCCGGGCATCACCACATCGGTGACGAACACATCCACCCGCAACTCCGGATCCTCGAGCATTTTCAGGGCGTCCTCGGCCGATTCCGCCTCCAGAACGGTATAGCCGCGCAGGCGCAGCGCGCGGGCGGCAAAGGCACGAACCGGCGCCTCGTCCTCGACCAGCAGCACCACGCCGTCGCCCTGATGCGGGGTGGATCGGGCCGGCGCGGCGGCGGCCGGCGCGTCCTCGCCGGCCTGATCAAAGACCGGGAAGAACAGGGTGAACTCGGTGCCGCTGCCCTCGACGCTGTCGACAAAGATGAACCCGCCGGTCTGCTTGACGATGCCATAGGCGGTGGACAGGCCCAAACCGGTGCCCTCGCCGGTGCGCTTGGTGGTAAAGAACGGCTCGAACACCTTGGGCAGGTCGTCGCGCGGGATGCCCGACCCCTCGTCGCGCACCTTGACGGTGACATAATCGCCGGCCGGCACGGTGGCGCGATCCCGCTGGATCGGCGCATCCAGCGTGACCACCTCGGTCTCGATCCGGATTTCCCCGCCCTGCGGCATCGCATCGCGCGCATTGACCACCAGGTTCATCAACACCTGCTCCAGCTGCCGCTTGTCGGCCCGGATCGGCCGCAAGACCGGATCATGGCTGAGCGTCAGGGTCACTTTCTCCCCCACCAGCCGGTTCAGCAGATGGGTGAGATCCGACAAGGTGTTGCGCAGATCCAGAACCTCGGGATGCAGGGTCTGCTTGCGCGAGAACGCCAACAGCTGCCCAACCAGCGAAGCCGCGCGATTGGCGTTCTGGCGGATCTGCTCCAGGTCCGCGTAATCCTGGTCGCCCTGATCATGCCGCAACAGCAACAGGTCGCAATGCCCCGAGATCGCCGTCAGCAGGTTGTTGAAATCATGCGCAATCCCCCCCGCCAGCTGGCCGATCGCCTGCATCTTCTGGCTCTGGACGAACTGCGCCTCCAGGGTTTTCAGCTCGGTCGCATCGTTCAGCACCGCGATCAGGACCGGTTCGCCGCCCTCGACCACGCGGCTCAGGCTGACCTGAACGAAGATCTCCTTGTCCTTGCGCGTCAGACGCAGGAATTCCGACTTCTGCTGCGCCTCGCCCCGAAACGTGTCCCGCAGCCAGTCCGAGATCGGGCGCCCCAACCCCTGCATCACCGATCCCAGCGTCGCGTCCGGGTCCGGCACGCCCCCCAGGAGATCGGTGGCCTGCCGGTTGGCCGACAGGATGCGCCCGTCCTTCGCAACCCGCAGCATCGCCACCGGCAGGGTTTCAAACCCCGAGGCGCGCGCCTGCCCCTCGACCCCGTCGGTGGGCAGGAAAAACAGCTCGCGCCGCGCCGCGCTGCCTTCGAACTCGGCGAGCAGCACATCGCGCAGGCCATCCTTGGTCGAAATGACATTGACCGCGCCGTGCCGCAGCGGAAGCGTCGGGAACAACCGGTCCAGCGATTTGACCCGCTGTCCGACCAGGTCCCGGGCCGCCGCGTTCATGAACAGGACCACGCCCGACCGGCCGACCGAGATCAGCGGGATCGGCAAGGCTTCGGCACCCTGGGCGGCATGCGGACGCTCCGACATGTCCTCGACCCGCCACAGGAACCCGTGCTGGCCCATCTGGTGCACCGCAAGGCGCACGTGCCCGCGCTGGGTGACCAGATCCTCGCGCGCGGCGCCCTCGGCCGCGGCCCGGCTCTGCAGCCGGTACAGGACGGCCGAAGGGTTGGAAAAGATCGAGCGCAGCGTCCCCGCCAGCGTGTCGCTCTCAGTTTCGGGGAACAGCGCCCCGGCGGCGGCGTTGCGCGCCAGGATCCGGCCATCGGCATCGGCCACCAAACTGGCCGAAGCGTCCTTTTCTATGAACCCTTCCAGGAAGGAATTCGCCAGGTTCAAACCGCGTTCGGTCACGATCCGATGCAGCGCCATGCCGGCGCTGACCAGGCCCAGCGTCGCGCCGGCCGCGACCAGGCCCAGCGATAACAGCCCCGGCGGCGCCAGCAGCAGCCCCCCGCCGATCATGCTGACCGCCAGCAGCAGCACCGCCACGACCCGCGCACGTGCCGGGGCCGAGAGCGGCAACAGGGCTTTGACTGTGATCGGGCGGCTGGTCACATTCGGGCTCCGTCCCAGGGGATTCGCTGCCGCCCATTTCGCGGCATGGCGGTTAAACCCGCCTTAACGCTATGATAATCCGCCCAAAGGTGATTACGACGGCTTTCCGTCCCGGGTCAAGTGTGCCGCAAAGAACCCGTCGGTCCCCGCCTGCACCGCCCACCCCCGCTGCCATCGGCAGGACCAATCGGGATGACGCCGCAAAAAGGCGGCGACCTGATCGCCGTTTTCGGCGGTCAGAACCGAACAGGTGGCATAGGCCAACAGCCCTCCCGGCGCCACCAGACCGGCGGCCCGGTCCAGGATCTCGGCCTGGGTGCGGGTCAGATCGTCCAGCGCCTCCGGCGTCAGCCGCCACTTGCCCTCCGGTGCCCGCCGCCAGGCGCCGCTGCCGGAACACGGCACGTCGCACAGAACGAGGTCAAAGGGCGCCGCCCGGTCGACCCCGGCACCGTCCAGAAGCTCCACCGCCAGCCCGGCCCGTGCCGCGCGCTCGGGCAGGTCGCGCATCCGGTTCGGCGCCGCATCATGGGCGAAAAGCTTCAGTTGCGCCCGCGCGCCCATCGCCAGCGTCTTGCCGCCGCCGCCGGCGCAATAATCCAGCACCCGCATGCCATCCTTGAGCGGCAATGCCCCGACCAGCGCCTGGCTGGCGGCATCCTGCAACTCCACCCGGCCATCCAGATAGGCGGCGGCATTGCGGATGCGCCGCGCCCCCTCGGTCACTTCCAACGCGGTCTCCGCGGCGGCATGCGGCCCGGCGACCACCCCGTCCCCGGCCAGGGCCGCGATTGCCGCGACCCGATCCGTCTTCGCCAGATTGACCCGCAGATGCACCGGAGCGCGGTGCTGCAGGGTCCGTGCCGCCGCTTCGGCCTCATCGCCCAGGCTGTCCCGGAACGCGGGCCAGAGCCAGTCGGGAATATCCAGCGCCTCGGCCCCTGCGGCCGGAGCGTGGCCCGCCGCACGTTCCTCCTCGGTCAACGGGGCGGGCGCATGGCCGTCGCCGCAAAACACCGTGTCCGGGTCAACCCCGTCGCGGCGGCAGGCGCCCAGCATCAGACCGCGGCCGGTCTCCGCCCCACCCAGCGCCGCCAGCGAGCGCTGTGATCGCAGCGCGTCAAACACGTGATCGCGCACGGCGGCCCGGTCCTTGGACCCGGCGAAGCGGCTGCGCCGCGCCCAACCGGTCAGCGCCTGTTCAGCCGGCTTGCCCGCCAGATAGACATCGAGGATCTCGATCGCGGCCTGCACCCGTGCCGCGGGGGTCATGGCGCGACGCCCCGAAACCCGGCGCCGTCGCGCTCCAGCCGCATGAATTTCCCCGGCCCCATCATGTGCCCGCCGCTGATCACCAGCCGCTGGTCGGTGATGGTCTCAAAAGCCGCCCGCCGGGTCGCATCGCCCTGCGCGCTGTCACTGTCATAGCGGGTGTGCACGGTGGGATCGCCGATCTGCAAAGCAACCGAATGCACCAGATCCCCGATCAGCGCAAAGCCTTCACCCAGCCGCAGCCCGATATGCCCGGGCGTATGCCCCGGCAAGTGCCAGACCCGCAGCCCATGGCCTAGGTCCTCACCATCCCGCACGGTCTCGATCCGCCCGCCACAAGCCGCGATCAGCCGCCCGCCGGCCGTGTCGCCGCGGTCCCGCCAATAGGCCAACTCGTCCGCATGCATAAGGATGCTTGCCGCCGGAAACACCGGGTTGCCCTCGGCGTCCAGGGCACCCGCGGCATGATCACCGTGCAGATGGGTAAAGATGATCCGGCCGATCCGGTCCGGCGCGACGCCAAGCGCGGCCAGCAGCGCGGGCAAACGCCCGCCCGCCCCGCCATAGATCTTTGGCCCGCACCCGGTATCGACCAGGTCGAGCGATCCGTCCGCGTGGCGCAACAGATGCACATTGACCTCGATCCGGACACTGCCCGGATGGGCGGCCTCGCGCCGCTCCGCTGCGACCTCGGGGAAGACATCCGGTCCGAGGTCGAGCAGACCATCGGTCAGACAGACCACCTCCGCCCCGCCGACCCGAAGGCGCGCAATGCCCTCCACGGTTCCGCTCACCCGATCCGGTAGTTCGGGCTTTCGCGGGTGATCTGCACGTCGTGGACATGGCTCTCGCTCAGGCCCGCGCCGGTGATCTTCACGAAGTTGCAGTTCTTGCGCATCTCTTCGATGGTGCCGTTACCGGTATAGCCCATCGCCGCCCGCAGACCGCCCACCAGCTGGTGGATCACCGTGCCCGCCGGACCCTTATAGGGCACCTGCCCCTCGATCCCTTCCGGCACCAGCTTGTCGCTGGCGGCGTCCTTCTGGAAATAACGGTCGGCAGAACCGCGCGCCATCGCGCCAAGGCTGCCCATGCCGCGGTAGGATTTGAACGAGCGGCCCTGGTACAGGATCACCTCGCCCGGGCTTTCGTCGGTGCCCGCGATCATGCTGCCGACCATGGCGCAGGAGGCGCCGGCGGCAATCGCCTTGGCGAAATCGCCCGAGAACTTGATGCCGCCGTCGGCGATCACCGGCACATCGCCGGCCGCCTTGGCGCAATCCATGATCGCGGTCAGCTGCGGCACACCGACGCCCGCCACCATCCGCGTGGTGCAGATCGAGCCCGGCCCGATCCCCACCTTGACCGCGTCGGCGCCCGCATCGATCAGCGCCCGGGTCGCCTCGCCTGTGGCCACGTTGCCCGCGATCACCTGAACCTCGTTCGACAACGCCTTGACCCGTTTCACCGCGTCGAGGACGCCCGCCGAATGGCCATGGGCGGTATCGACCACGATGATATCGACCCCGGCCTCAACCAGCGCGCCGGAGCGTTCGAACCCCGCATCGCCGACCGAGGTCGCCGCCGCCACCCGCAACCGGCCCAGGTCATCCTTGCAGGCGGTGGGGTTCAACACCGCCTTCTCGGTATCCTTCAGCGTCAGCAGCCCGGTCAGCTTGCCTTGCGCATCGGTGACCAGCAGCTTCTCGATCCGCCGCGCCTTCATCAGGCTGATCGCCTCGTCACGGTCGGCCGGCTCGCGCAGGATGGCGAGATGTTCGGAGGTCATCATCACATGCACCGGCGTCGCGTCGCTGGTGGCGAAGCGCATGTCGCGGTTGGTGACGATGCCCACGACGCGGCCCTGGTCGTCCACCACCGGGAACCCGGTGAACCCATAGCGGTCACACAGCGCCTTGGCATCCGCCAGCGTCTGGTTCGGGGTCAGCGTGATCGGGTTGTAGACGATGCCGCTCTCGAACCGTTTCACGCGCCGCACTTCCTGCGCCTGCGCCTCGGTATCCAGGTTCTTGTGGATCACCCCGATGCCGCCCGCCTGCGCCATCGCGATGGCCATGCGCGACTCGGTCACCGTGTCCATCGCGCTGGACAACAGCGGAATGTTCATCCGGATCGTGCGGGTCACCTGCGTCGAGGTATCGGCCGTTGACGGCAACACCGACGAAGCGCCGGGTACAAGCAAAACATCATCGAAGGTCAGCGCCTCACGAATCTCCATCGGACATCTCCTGGGGTGGCATCGTTTGGCGCTTCCCTATTACATGGATGGCAGGGAGAGGAAAGGCCAATTCGCCGCTTGTCGCCGCGGCGCATTGCCCCCAGCCTGAGAGCGCAAAACACAAGGGGAGAGCACCGCCATGACCACGCACGACTACGACACAGGCCGCCTCAACCTGCCCTTCGTCGGTATCTCGACCTTCGGCAAACGGCCCTATGTGCAGGATTGGAGCGCGATCGACGCCGACGTCGCGATCCTGGGCGCGCCGTTCGATTTCGGCACCCAGTGGCGCGCGGGTGCCCGCTTCGGCCCGCGCGGCGTGCGCGAGGCGAGCACGCTTTTTTCCTTCGGCCATGCGGGCGCCTACGATCACGAGGACGATACCACCTATCTCGGCGGCGATGTGCGCATCATCGACATCGGCGACGCCGACATCGTGCACACCGACACCGCGAAAAGCCACGCCAATATCGAGGCCGGGGTGCGCGCCATCCTCGACGCGGGCGCCCTGCCGGTGACCATCGGCGGCGATCATTCGATCACCATCCCCTGCATCAACGCCTTTGCGGGGCGCGGGCCGATCCACGTGCTGCAGATCGACGCCCATCTGGATTTCGTCGACGAGCGCCATGGCGTCCGCAACGGCCACGGCAACCCGATGCGCCGCGCCGCCGACCATGACTACGTCACCGGCCTGACCCAGCTCGGCATCCGCAATGTCTCCTCCACCACGAAAGAGGGCTATGACGACGCCCGCGCGATGGGCTCCGACATCCTCTCGGTGCGCCAGGTGCGCGCGCTGGGCCCCGAGGCCACCGCCGCCCGCATCCCGCTGGGCGCGCGGGTCTATATCACCATCGACATCGACGGCTTCTGCCCCTCGATCGCGCCCGGCACCGGAACGCCCAGCCATGGCGGGTTCCAATATTACGAGGTGATGGAGGTGTTGCAGCGGGTCGCGCAGGCGCATGAGATCGTCGGCATCGACCTGGTCGAGGTCGCCCCGCCCTACGACCCCTCCGAGGTCACTTCGGTGCTGGCCGCACAGGTTCTGCTGAACCTTCTGGGCTATGTCTTCGACGGAGGGAACGGCCCCGCGTGACGCAGCCAAGCCGGATTTTGCCGCTTCCGCCCTTTCCCCTGCGGCGCAAACGGCTAAGTTGCCCCGGCGCGAACACCTCAATAACCGAAGGCAGGTCATGAGCACCGATCCCCTCGTCGTCTTCACCCCTTCCGGCAAACGCGGGCGCTTCCCCAAGGGCACGCCGGTGCTGACCGCCGCACGCCAGCTCGGCGTCGATCTCGATTCGGTCTGCGGCGGGCGCGGCATCTGCTCGAAATGCCAGGTCACGCCGTCCTATGGCGAGTTCCCCAAGCACGGCGTCACCGTGCGCGAGGATGCGCTGTCGGAATGGAACAAGGTCGAACAGCGCTATGACGAGAAGCGGGGGCTGAAACCCGGCCGCCGGCTGGGTTGCCAGGCGACGATCCAGGGCGACGTGGTGATCGACGTCCCCCCCGAAAGCCAGGTCCACCGCCAGGTGGTGCGCAAGGCCGCCGCCGTGCGCGCCATCACCATGGACCCGGCGACGCGGCTTTATTTCGTCGAGGTGGATGAGCCCGACATGCATTCGCCGACCGGCGATCTGGAGCGGCTGGAACGCGCGCTCCGCGAGCAATGGGAGATCGAAAGCGTCACCGCCGACCTCACGCTGCTCGCGAAGCTCCAGCCCACCCTGCGCAAGGGCAACTGGCAGGTCACCGTGGCGCTCTACCGCGATCACGCCGGCGGCGCCGCCCGGATCACCGAGATCTGGCCCGGCCTGCACGAGGCCGGGCTCTTTGGCCTCGCCATCGACCTGGGCTCCACCACCATCGCCGCGCATCTGACCGACCTGGACACCGGCGAGGTGGTCGCGTCCTCGGGCATCATGAACCCGCAGATCCGCTTCGGCGAGGATTTGATGAGCCGGGTCTCCTACGCGATGATGAACCCCGGCGGCGACAAGGAAATGACCGCCGCCGTGCGCGAGGCGATCAACGATCTGACCCGCGCCATCGCCGACGAGGGCGGCATCGACCCGGCCCTGATTCTGGAGACCGTCTTCGTCTGCAACCCGGTGATGCACCACCTGCTGCTGGGCCT
>NPIG01001405.1_pt3 | contig 10316 bp, 9 predicted proteins | sample 8637441 | NCBI WGS metagenome assembly NPIG01 (sample SAMN07420675, study PRJNA396082) | bioreactor metagenome | isolation source: sample BR6 brine-fed electro-methanogenic bioreactor BR | place: Japan: Kochi | collected 2016-06-14
TCCGTGTTATGGCGCCTTTTTTGTTCTTTTTCGGCGCGTCTTGCGCCTCGGGCACAGCGCATGGATTCGGGCTAAAGTTTTCCGGCGCGCTGCCGATACTCAGATCAAGATTGAGACAGTTCGACCCGAAAGGTGGGCGCTGGGTGTCAATCCCAACACCGCGAACAGCGCTGAACGTCTCAAGTTCTTACCTCCTTGATTGCGTCATGGTCCCTGGCTATGACGCTTTCCTTTTGTGCGCGCATCCGCCCATCCAGCGCGCCTTGCTCCTCAGCGTAACGGAAAGGACGGCGGCCCGGGTCACTCCGGCGCGTTTGCGCGCGCGGCGGCCACCGCTTCACGAAAAGCGGCCGCCGACTCGGGATAGTCATCGAGGGCGGCCCTGCCCGCTTCGCTCAGGCGGTAGACCCCGCGGCCGACGCGCTCGAACCAGCCGTAATGATTGTCATAAAGAATGGCGCCCGCCTTGTCGCCCACGCCGAGTTCCCGAAGCTGTCTGGGTGAGGCCTCGCCAAGGGCTTCGAAACAGACCGCCGCGTGGATGGCGCGCTCGCGATATGCCGTGAGCAGCTTCCGTCCCGTGCTGCCGCCGCGGTTGCCGTCGCGGGTGCGGGCGGCGGCCTCGCGCAGGATGGCCCGGCGCTTTTTCGGCTGGCGGCGGCGCGTGAAGGGGGCGGGATGCAGCTTCACCTCGACGCGCGCGCGGCGGCCCGTGAAGGACACCAGGATGAGCCCGAGTTCGAGGCGGCGCAGCATGTGTTCGATGCCGCGCCACTTGCGGGTCCAGCCCAAACCGTCCGGCCGCGGGATGGCGACGTACACGGCGTCGGCCACCTTCTGGCGCTGGGTGGCCTGGATGAGCAGGTCGATGCCGAAGCGCAGCTTCATTTCGACAACCACGAGTTCCTCGCCGCGGGTGGCGGCAATGTCGCAGCCCATCACCTCCGAACGCACCGTATAGCCCTGGTCCTCCAGGTAGCACCGCACCGGCTCGTACAGGTCGGTTTCCCTTTTGGGCTTTCGCCGCCGCGCGGTCATCGCGCCTTCGCTGCGGCGCGCCGGTGGCGCTGGTAAACTTCCCCGTGCACCGCGCGCGCGGCCTCCAGCAATTCGGGATACGGCGAGTCAGTGATGTTGACGAAACCGATGTTGTAGTTCTCGCCGTCGAACCAGCGGCCGGTGGCGGGCTCGTCCACCCATTGAAACCAGTGGCAGCCCACGTAGGCGGGGTGGTCTGCCACGCTGCGCACGTAATGCGCGTAGGCTTCCGCGCGGGCCCGCTGGTTTTCGGTCTCGACGAGCCCGGTGTGGAACATGCCGCGGTCCAGTGCGCCGAAGTGGAACTCGCCGATGAGGATGGGCGCGCCCAGCGCGTCTTCGCCCACCCACTTTTCCGCGTCGACCTCGGTACGGTAGATGTTGAAGCTCACCACATCGGCCACCTCTGCGCAGGCGCGAACCACCGGCTCCGGCGCCGTGGAGAAACGCGCGCCGAGATAGAGCTGGTTGGGCGCGTGCTTGCGGCACGCATCGCGCACCACCTCGAAGTAACGGCGCGCGAAAACATACAGGAAATCATCCAGGTCTTTCTCGACGGTTTCATTGCGCTTTCCGGGGAGTTGCAGCGCGTCCCAACTTGCTGCGGCGGTTCCCCAGGCGGCGTTCAGCTTTCCGAGGTTGCCGTGCCGTTCTTCAAGCCAGACGGTAAAGGCCTTACGCGCCGGCTGGTCCACGGGGCTGGCCAGGAGACCGTTCATGATGCCTTCCCAGGCGAGTTCGTTGTCGACGAAGTACCCTATGCACAGGGGATTGGCGCCGTGCTTTTCACCCGCCCACCTCAGCGCCGCGTCCGCCTTCTCGGGGAATTCCGGTGCGAAGACGTCTTTCATCTTCGACCAGTAGCCCGTGGCGCCTTCGATGAGCCGCACGCCCCCCACGCCTGTGGCCACTACGTAAGGAATGGTGCTGTGCTCGAGCACATCGTGCTGCGACCAGTTGCCGATGGTGTTGAAACCCCAGGCGCGCAGGCGGTCATAGGTAGTGGCGCGCCACTGCTCCGGCCAGCCTTCGCCATACTTGCGCGCCAGGTTGGCGGCGTAGAAACCGAAGGTGCGGCCTTTGCCGCCGATGGGCTCCGCGCCGCTGTGCGCGCCCTCATGGTGCTGGAACAGCCCGCCAAACACGGGGTCATCCTCCTCAGGCAGCCAGGCGAACCAGTCGCCGCGCCCCTCGACAAAGGTCTGCGACCAGGTGCCCACGCAATCGATGCCGTTCGAGAAGAAGAGCGTGCCGTCGGGCGTGACCAACCACCACACCCCGTCCACGTGTTGCGCGCGGAACCAGCCGGTGGCCTCCAGTTTCGGGCCAGTCGCCCAGCCGCCCCACTTGTCGCGGCCCTCGAGGGCCGGCGCGTTCTCGAGCGCCTGCTCCTCCGCCTGGCGGCGGGCAGCCAGTTCTTCCTCGCTGTGCAGCTTGCCGGGCCAGTCCGCATGAATATACTGGCCGAAGCGGTCGATGAAGGGCATCGGGACCTCCGCTTCAGCCCCGCCCGGCACCGGTTCCAGCCAGACGCGCTCGATGAGCAGCGTGTGTTCCCGGGCCGGGCGCGGCAGGAAGACCTGGAACGCCACGATGGCGCTGCGGTCGAGCCGCGAGCCCTGCCCCACGGGGCCGTAACCGGGGATGCCCCGCATGCCCCAGAACCGGCTCATGGCCTTTGACGCAAAGCGGCAACGGAGCACCCGCGATTCACCGGGACGCACCAGGGCCTGCACGGTGTCGGAATGGACGGCGCCATTGCCGCCCGGGTTGTCGACGCGCAGGGCGGCGGTCACCGGGATTTCGGTGGGGTTGGAGACCTTGACAGCGAGGGCGCGGTAGGCGGACCAGTCCCAGCCTCCTTCCGGGCCCTGGAAAAAGACATTGGGCCAATCGACGACCTGGAACCGCACTTTCAGCGCGTGACCGGCCCCATGGGTCACCCGCTCTACCGCGGTGTCGTGCAGGACCATGCACTCCGGGAGGGCGCCGCTCTCGAAGTCGAAGAGCGTCGACTCCGCCGCCGCGCCGGCCCAGGCCACACTCAACACCGCCAACAGCAAACACCGAAGAACCGCCATGCTTCACCCCGCTCCCGATGGTCTCTGGATTCCGCATTTCATTTGACAACGCCCGCGTGCGAGCGGTATTATACGCAACTCTGTGGGCCCCTTACAGGGGAATTATGTCTGCTTTGGCGCATGCCCGCGCGGGTGGCGTCATCCCATATAACAGTGTTGAGCGGTCAAGTGCGCCGCGCGAACGAACTGAACCGAGAACGTTCAACCGAAAGAAGAAGAACAGGATATGGCGAGATATCTGGGACCGAAACACAAGTTGTGCCGCCGCGTCGGGTCGTGTATCTGGGGTTCGCCCAAGTGCCCGTCAATCCGGCGTCCCTATGGGCCCGGCCAGCACGGCATGAACATGCGCCGCAAGCCGTCGGTCTATGGCGAACAGTTGGTGGACAAGCAGAAGATCCGCGTGCATTACGGGCTGCTCGAAAAACAGATGCGCAAGACCTTCAAGGAAGCGCAGCGCATGGGCGGCGTCACCGGCACCAATTTGCTGATGCTGCTCGAGAGCCGGCTGGACGCAATTGTGTACCGGCTCGGCTTTGCCCCGACCATCCCCGCCGCGCGCCAACTGGTGAACCACGGCCACATCCTGGTGGACGGGCAGCGCACCGATGTGCCATCGTTCCGCGTGATGCCCGGCATGACCATCAGCATTCGCGAACGCAGCCGCAAGGTGCCCATGATCCAGGAAGGCGTTGAGCACCTGCCGCCCGCCATGCCCGAATACCTGTCGCGCGAGGCGAAGTCCTTTGAAGGCAAAATGACGGCCCTGCCGAATGCGGAGACGATTCCGTTCCAAGCGGATACTGCCGGGGTGATCGGGTTCTACTCGCGCTAAGTGCGCATAGTATCGTATTCTACTTGGGCGGGCCGCAGTTTGCTGGCCCGCCAGTTTTGTGTGTGGACAACCCGGGCAACAGAGGGAAGCCAGATTATGAGCGTCGAAATAGTGGTTGGTGCGAACTGGGGCGACGAGGGCAAGGGCCGCATGGTCGACTACCTCGCGCAAGACGCGGATTTCGTCGTGCGCTATCAGGGCGGCAACAACGCCGGTCACACCGTGGTCAATGACTTCGGTGAGTTCAAACTGCACCTGCTGCCGTCCGGTGTGTTCAACCCAAACGTGACCAATATCCTCGGGCCCGGCATGGTGATCGACATCCAGGCGCTGGCCGAGGAGATCGACGAGATTCGCGGGCGCGGCATCAATCCGCGCCTGGCCGTGTCCGAGCGCGCCACCATATGCTTCCCCTTCCACCGCATGGAAGACACCTGGGAAGAAGAGCGCCTCGGCAAGAAGGCCTACGGCTCCACACGCCGCGGCATCGCGCCGGCCTACGGCGACCGCACCATGAAAAAGGCGATCCAGGTCGGGGAACTGCTGTACCCCGAGCGGCTGCGCCAGCGCCTGGCCGACATCGTCGAGTGGAAACTCACCCGCGCCAGGCTGTTCTACGAACAGGACAGCCCGTTCACTTTCGAGGAGATGTGGGACTGGGTGCAGACCTACGGCCTGCGCATCAAGGACCTCATCTGCGACACGTCGGAACTGCTCGAGAACGGCGCGCGCGAAGACAAGCGCATCCTCTTTGAGGCGCAGCTCGGCACCCTGCGCGACCTCAACTACGGCATCTACCCGTTCACCACGTCGTCGTGCACGCTCGCGTCGTTTGCGCCCATTGGCGGCGGCTTGTTCGGTCACGGCCCCGACCGCGTCTGCGCGGTGGTGAAGGCCTTCAGCACCTGCGTTGGGGAGGGGCCGTTCATCACGAAGATGGAAGAAGACGAGGCGCACGAACTGCGCGAACGCGCCAAGGAATACGGCGCAGCCACCGGGCGTCCCCGCACCATCGGCCACTTCGACGCGCTCGCCACGCGCTTCGGCGTGTGGGCGCAGTCGGCCACCGAGGTCGCGCTGACCAAGCTCGACAGCCTCAGCGGCCAGAAGACGCTCAAGATCTGCACCGACTACGAATACAAAGGCGCCCCGGTCGGCCGGTTCCCGCTCAACGCGATTCTCGACGAGGCCACGCCCGTTTACGAAGAAATGCCCGGTTGGGACGACGACATCACCGGCGTGCGCCGCTTCGAAGACCTGCCCCAGGCCGCGCAGGACTACGTGTGCGAGATCGAGCGGCTTATCGGATGCCCCGTGCGCTACGTGTCTGTGGGGCCCGAGCGCGACGCGCTGATTGACCGCGGCGCCGCCTGATTGCGTGCAGCCAGGGCGAGCCTACCCGCAAGCCCGCCTGTTTTGGATTCGCATGCAGGCGCACGGGAAGGAACGGTGTTCAAAGGGGCCTGGGCATGCCGCGAACAAGCGGCCGCGCAGGGCTTCCCCTCACCACAGCATCCCGCGAATCAGGCTGTAGACATACCGGGCCGCCACGCGCGACACGCGGATGTGCGACTGGCCGCAGCGGCGCGGGTATTCATGCGCGGGCACCTCGGCCATGCGGTAGCCCTGGCGCAGGGTGCGCATGATCATCTCCTGTTCGATAGTGGTGATGTCTTCGCGCAGGTCCAGCGCGCGCAGCACGTCGGTGCGGATGGCGCGGAACCCGTTCTGGCTTTCGCTGAGCCGCACGTCATAGCGCCAGTTGATGCACGCGGTGATGAAGGAGCTGCCCATGAGCCGCAGGCATTCGTCGAAGCCGCCGTGCAGTTCGCTCGAGCCGCCGAGCAGGCGGCTGCCGGACACATGGTCGGCTTCCCCGGCGAGGATGGGCGCCACGAGCCGCGGGATGTCGTCGGGGTTGTGCGAGCCGTCGGCATCGATAAAGACGACGACATCGCCGGTGACCTCGTGCGCCGCCTGGCGCAGGGCCGCCCCCTTGCCCCTGCCGTTGTCGCAGACCACCCGCGCGCCGGCCTTTCCTGCCAGTTCACAGGTGTTGTCCCGTGAGTGCCCGTCGATGACGAGCACCTCGCCCGCATGGGGCAGGCAGCCCGCGATGATGTCCGCGATAGCGCCGGCCTCGTCTTTGGCCGGTATGACGACGGAAATGCGCATGGACAGTATGGCCGCGCGCGCGGCCCCCCTCAGTCTATGTACCCGTAATATCGGCCCAGCCAGTAGCCGAGCAGGTAGTCGTGCCCGTTGAACTCCATCGGGCTGTCCGCCGCCGCGTCTCCCGCGCTGTTGTAGGGATCCTGCACCCACGCGGACCATGTCTTCCCGCGGCGGTCTATGGGCAGCGGCGCCTGCTCCGCGGGTTCGGGACTTTGCGGCGCGGCGGAGGCCTTGAAACCGAATTCCTCTTCATAGGCGGCGATAGTGGCGGTATTCCACTTGATGCGGAAAGGAAACCAGCGCAACGTGTTGGCGGCCGGCTTCAGCATTTCGGTGTCGTCGAGATAGCGCGCCGCGAGAAACGCATAGATGGGGTTGGCCTCCGGCTTTACGCCGGGGAAGCGGTCGTTGCCCTCGTACATGCGCCTGAACCCGCGCAGATAATGGGCGCGCAGCGTCTCATCGGTTTCCAGACGCAGTAGCGGCTCGTAAGCGAGGAAGAGCAGCACATCGTCCGAGTGGTTGACCGCGCCCCTGAAGTTCGGGTTCAGCAGGAGGCGGCCTTCCGCGCCGATTTCCGCGTATCCTTCGTCGAAGGCGTACTTGCGGTAGGCCTCTTCGAAACGCGCCTCGCCCGTGGTCTGCACCGCCACCTTCAGCGCCTGCAGCCACAGCAGCGCGTTCATCTTCGCGCGGCGTTTCACATATTCCGGCCAGTACTTGCCCCAGGTGGTCACTTCGCCATCGTAGCCGATGATGCGCAGGTCATTGTCGAGAATGTGCCCAACGAGCGCGGCCACATCGCCGGCGATCAGCTTCTTCTGCGCTTCATCCGCGACGAGTTCGTGCGCCAGTGAAAAGCCGTAGAGTACGCCATCCACCTGGTCGCTGCTGACGTCGCCGCGCCAGCGATACCGGCCGTCGTCGCTCAACCGCCAGATGCCGTCGTCCTCCATCGGGCGCGTCGCCGGCCAGGCCGCGCGCGCGAGCAGCCCCGGCCTGCCGCTGACCGTGCACAGCAGGTGCAGCGCCGCGATGCTCTGCGCGGCCTTCGCCCTTGTTTCCTCGTCCCCGGTGACGGCGTATTTCATGGCGAGCGTGCCGAGATAGATGCCGGTCATGTAGGCGTTGTCCGGCATGTTGTACGCGTCGAAGGGCCGGTCTTCCGTGGGCACTTTCAGTTTGCACAGTGCCTGCCCGTCGAGCAGGAACCTGCACTCCATATCGTGCTGGAACACCTCGGCCTTGCGCGCCAGGGACAATGTCTCCGCGTGCGCGCCGCACGCCACCATCGCCGCCGCAATGAACAGCCACCGCATATCAGACCCCTCCGCGTTCTGCGCTCAGCCGATCTTCTCGGGCGGGTCCGGGTGCATATCCCGCTTGAGTCCGCCCGCGATGCGCGTGGGCCGCGCCCAGCGCACGCCGTTGTAGAGCACCTGGAGCACCTGCTCATTGTAGAAAATGGGCAGGGTCTCATGGCCGGGCCGGAAGTAGAACAGTTTGCCCGCGCCCCGGTGCCAGCAGCAGCCGCTGCGGAAAACCTCGCCGCCCTGGAACCAGCTGATGAAGACCTGCTGGTCCGGCTGGGGGATATCGAAGTGCTCGCCGTACATTTCGGTCTTGTCGAGCACGATGCATTCGGGCAGGCCGTCGGCGATGGGATGCGCCGGATCGACCACCCAGATGCGCTCGCGTTCGCCTTCTTCGTTCCACACGCGCCACTTCAGCATGCAGCCGGTGCCGAGCAGCGCCCGGAACGGCTTGGACATGTGCCCCGAGTGCAGCACTACCAGACCCATGCCGGCATCGACAACGCGGCGCACCACCTTCTCGGCGTTTTCGTCGCTGACTTCGTGGTGGGCCATGTGCCCCCACCACGTCATGACGTCCGTGGTCTCCAGTATCTCGTCGGTGAGCCCCTGGCCGGGGTCGTGGAGTTGCGCCACGCGCACCGAGGCGATGCCGGGCCGGCCTTCGAGCGACTGCGCTATCTGGTGGCCCATCCCCTGGGGATACACCTTCTGCGCCTCGGGATTCGATTGCTCGTGCTTGCCTTCATTCCAGACCGTCACGCGAATTCCGTCACTCATGCACTGCTCCTTCGATTGGATTGCACGGACCAGGGCCGCCACGGTTGGCGGTGCGCGCACATTGTAGGCGCTCAGCCCGAAACACGCAAACCGGCCACGCGCCCGAACGGCCTTTCCGCGCCGGGCCAGGCGTCCGTCGGCCGTTACTGAAGCAGCACCGGGCCGAGGTCCACCTCGGACCCCGGCGGCAGCGCCACCGGGGGTATCTCGAGCTGCTCGCCCGAGGCCGCCTTCACCATGAGCAGGAACTCTCCCGCGGGCACCGGGCCGAAACGCACCTCGCCGCCCGGGCCGGTGTCGGCCTGGGTTGGCCACCAGGGTCCCAACTCAGGGTGGAACATCATAAGCCCCACGTTTTCGCTTGCGACAGGCCGGCCGTCGGGATACAGCAGCGTCGCCGTAAGCGCGGCGGCGCGCACCATGACCAGCGTCATCTCCGAGGTCACCTGCCCGGAATCCGGCACAGCCTGGAAGAAGTTGTTGGGAAACCACGCGAGTTCCGGGTCCCAGCCGCGCACGAAAAGTTGCTTGTCGCCGGGGAAGTACAGATGGCTGCGGCCGTCTCCGCCGGTGGGCGGGCCCGACGCGACCGGCTCGGTGAAGGCGTTGCGCGCTTCGGTGGCGATGGGACGGATGCCGGCGAGCGGCTTGTCGTCCAGCCCGACAACGCGCACATAGCCGAGCACCTGGCCTTCCGGGACCTCGGGGGCCTGCGCGGGCGCCCCTTTGCGCGGTGTCCGCTGAAGCTGTGGCGGCGCCAGTTCCGGCTGCTCGCCGGGCTCTCCGCCGCAACCCGCCAGCGCGCAGGCAGTGAGCAGAAATCCGGCCGCCGCCCGAAACCTCATACGCGCGCCTCCTGGGGGCCGAACTGCGTGTCGTACAGGCGCTTATAGATGCCGCCCCGCGCGATGAGCTCCCCGTGCGTGCCCGTTTCGGCAATGCGGCCCTGGTCGAGCACGACAATGCGGTCGGCGCGGTGGATGGTCGAAAGGCGGTGCGCGATGACGATGGCGGTGCGGCCCTGCACGAATTCATCGAGCGCCCGCTGGATCAGCCGCTCGCTCTCGGAGTCGAGGCTCGACGTCGCCTCGTCGAGTATCAGGATGGCCGGGTCTTTGATGATGGCCCGCGCGATGGCGATGCGCTGGCGCTGCCCGCCGGAAAATTCGTGCGGATAGCGGCTGCCCCAGGACGGATCGTTGCCGACCGATTTCATGACCTCCTCGACGCGGTCGCGGATCTCGGGGTCGGTCATCTCCGGGAAATGGAAGCGCAGCGGCTCTTCCAGCGTCTTCTGCACGGTCATGCGCGGGTTGAGCGACGCGTACGGGTTCTGGAAGATCATCTGCATCTTCCGCCGCAGCGGCTGCATGGCCTTGGGCGACAGGTTGTCGATGCGCGCGCCCCGGTAATGGATCTCGCCGCCCGAAACGTCGAGCAGCCGCATGATGCAGCGTGCCAGGGTCGACTTGCCGCAGCCGCTCTCGCCGACCAGGCAGAAGGTCTCGCCCTGCGGGATGGCCACGGAGACGCCGTTCAGCGCGCGGACGACGGGCTTCTCCTTCTGCCAGAAATAACCGCCGAGATCGAAAGTCCGCTCGACGTTGCGGGTCTCGACCAGAGGGGCGCCGGCCGTGGCGGTCTGATCGTCGGACATCACAGGCTCCCCTCCATCAGTTCTTGGGCCCGGATGCAGCGGCTCTGCTGGCGGCCGACCTTCATCATGTCGGGGACCGCGGCCCGGCAGCGGTCGACGGCATAGGGACAGCGCGGATGGAAGGCGCAGCCCTCGGGGATCGAGTCCAGCGCCGGCATGTTGCCGGGAATCTGGTTGAGGCGTCGTCCGGCGGTTCCTTCCTGCGGCAGCGCCTTCAGCAGGCCCTGGGTGTAGGGATGCCGCGGATGGGTGATGATGTCGACGGTCGGGCCCTGCTCGACGATGCGCCCGGCGTACATGACGACCACCCGCTCGGTGACCTGCGAAACGACGGCCAGATCGTGGGTGATCAGGATCAGACCCATGTTGTGGCTTTTGCACAGGTCCAGCATCAGCGACATGATTCCGGCCTGGATGGTCACGTCCAGGGCGGTGGT
>NPIG01000829.1_pt1 | contig 10312 bp, 8 predicted proteins | sample 8637441 | NCBI WGS metagenome assembly NPIG01 (sample SAMN07420675, study PRJNA396082) | bioreactor metagenome | isolation source: sample BR6 brine-fed electro-methanogenic bioreactor BR | place: Japan: Kochi | collected 2016-06-14
GACGAGTTGAGGAGCGCCGCCTGGAGCTCGGTCAGCCGGTAGTTGAGCCCGGGCAGCACGTGCTCGTACCACTCGCCGCCCATCTTCCGGCCGCAGTTGTGGTAGGACCACGCGCGCTGGAAGACCGCTTCGTCGTTGGTCAGGAGGATGCCGCCTTCGCCCGCCGCGAAGTTCTTGCTCGACTGGAAGCTGAAGNNGACGCCGGGCGAGGTTTTCGTCATCCGTGCAGCAGACGCCGCCCTCGCCGGTATGGATGTGCTTGTGATAGTTGAGGCTGAACACGCCCATATGGCCGAGGGTACCGACCGGCCGCCCCTTGTAGGTGGCGAAGGGCACCTGGGCGCAGTCCTCGATGACGACCAGGTCGTGCTCGGCGGCGATTTCCATGATCGCGTCCATGTCGGCGGGACGGCCGCCGATGTGAACGGGGTAGATCGCGCGCGTACGCGGCGTGATCGCGGCTTCGATCTTCGTCGGGTCGATGTTGTGCGTCCCGGGCTCGATGTCCACGAACACCGGCACCGCACCGATCGCGAGCGCCGCCATCGCGGTGGCCATGAAGGTGTAGGGCGTCGTGATGATCTCGTCGCCGGCCTCGATCCCAGCCGCGACGAGCGCAACCTGCAACGCGATCGTGCCGTTGCAGCAGGCCACGCCGTACTTCGCATCGTGCAGCGCCGCGTAACGCTTCTCGAGCTCCGGCACCTGCGCTCCGCCGACGCCCCACTTCCCGGAGCGAATCGACTCGACCACCGCCTTCTCGTTCATCTCGTCCCAGACGGGCCAGGAGGCCCAGGGGCGGGTCCTCACCGGCGTGCCGCCGTGAAGGGCCAGCTTCTCGCTCATCGCGCTCTCCTCGAGATTCCCCCATAAGCGGGAGAGTTGGATCATGCTCCTTCACCGGAGGCGCCGCAAACGGGGTGGGAGCGCACGCTTCGCCCCCCTTGACCGCGAGGCCGGCGCTCTGATCTCATCGGCCCTTCGGCGGGACGCGGTCTCGGCTCCAAGGACCCCGGGAGCTCCACCGCGTGCGCCGGAAGGGCGCGCGGAAATAGGGTCGCCCATTCCGCGAGAGGGGCGCCACAGGCGACTTCCGGGGTGCTGGGGAGCCTGAGATGACGAGTGCGCACAACGAACGGGACCGCAAGGTCGCGGCCTTCTGCCTGATAGCTTTCGCTTTCCTCCTCGTCTCGGCGATGCTCCTCGAGCTGGTCCTCGTCGACCAGACCGGCGGAATGCACAACCTCAGGTCGGAGTTCGCCGAGTCGGCGAACCTCGGCTTCCTCATGCCGTACTTCCTCGTCTACCTGGCGATCGGGGCCGTCGGCCTGATCGGAACGCTCGGCATCGTCGAGATCTACTCCGCGGGCAGTAAGAGCCGGCTGCTCGTCGAGCTCACCCGCCTCGCCGCGCTCGGCACCTTCGCGATTAAGTACTGGCTCTGGTCGGCCTCCTGGATCGTCCTCCACAAGGTGACGACCCTGACCGACGTCCCGACCAACCCCGACCCGTGGGTCCTCGAGGAGTACAGCTCTCTGAGCGAGTCCATCTTCGCGCTCGGCGGCTGGGGCGGCCTCGGGCCGGAGCTCGTGCTCTTCGTCGGCTTGGCACTGCTGCTCTTCCGCGGCGCCCGCTTGCTCCCGCGCTCAGCCGCGATCTGCTTCCTCGGCGCGGCGCTGCTCAGTGTCATCGTCCTGGTCGGCATGGGCCTCAAGGGCATGGCGGCCGCCAACACGAGCGGAGGCATGCTCGTCCTCGATCTCGGGCTGCACCTCGCGCGGCTTGCGGCGTTCCTGCTCGCAGGCGCGGCAATGTTCACCGAGAAGGGTGTGTTCGCACGCTCCAGCACGCGTTCGAGCACGCGCGTCCGACGCTGACTCGGTTGCGGGGAACGCTGGGAATCACATCTCCGGGCTCGTGAAGAGTCCGGGCCTTCCCTGCCACAATAGGGTCATGGCCAGTGACGACCGACTTCGCGAAGCCCTGAGGCTGCTCGCAGAGTTCGCCCAGGAGCGCCTCGTGCGCCACCCGGGCGGCGACGCCCTCGGCACGAGCGATCGACACATCGAGCTGCCCGTCGAGGTGCCGCTACTCCCGGAGGAGGCGGCTCTCGACACGTGCGCCGAGACGCTCTCGCGCGCGGTGGACGAGGCCGTCCTCGACCACGTCCACGCCCGCACCTTCTTCCACCCGGGCCGGGTGCGCTGCCTGCGCTGCGCCTCGGTCGAGTGCGAGCACGCACGGCCCGCTTCCCCGCGCGAGGTCTTCGCCGGCTACGGTCCGTCGGGGATGCCGCGCTTCCTCGACCTCGGCGAGCTCCTGCTCGAGCGAGAGAGTCCCCGTCTCGGCGAGCTCTTCGCGACCGGCGGGGGCATCGTCACGGAGCTCCTCGACGAGAGCGCACTCAACGAGCGCCTGTTGCCGGCGTTCCGGAGCGCCCGCGGCGAGAGCCGGGTTCGCGGCGCCGTCCTCGCGGGCTGGTACCGGGTCCCGGGGCTGGCCCAATCCGAGGCGATCGCGCTCTCGTTGCTCCTCGTCCACGCGCGCTCCCGCCGAGGCCGGCACCGCTGGGGCCTGAACGTCCTCGGCGTCACTCCCGACGGCGCGCCGCTCGAGCATCTGCACGACAAGATGAAGAACCTGCCCTGGGACGCAGGCGTTCGCTGGCTCCGTTCGGGGATTCGAACGCTGCGGGCACCAGACGCCAAGCGCGTCGCGGGCCTTCTCGGAGGCCTGGCCCGTCGCCTCGAGCGGGGGGAACGCGCCAGCGGGCGGCGCACCTCCCACGCCCAGGACCGCCACGCGGGCGGGAGCCGGCCGACGCGCATGGCCATCGCTGACTTCGAGGGCGCGAGCGTGGACGCGATCGCCTTCGACGAACGCAAACGCACTTTCGTCGTCGTGGGCGAGCGCGGCCGCTGCCACGTGTTCAGTCCGCAGGGGAAGCTCGTCACCTCCGTGCGCTATCCCGCACCCACGATCGAGCGCCGCCGAAAGAGCGGTCAGTGGCGTGCCGCGAGCTCCGAGGAGGTCTCGGCGCTGCGCCAGGCCCTGCGGAAGCTCGCGCCAGAGCACGAACAAGGCCCTACCCAAACGGGATCTCGCGACCCAAGTTAGAAGTGCGGCCCCCTCTCCGGACAGGCCCGAAACACCGGGGTTCTGAGGAAGAGGCGCCCGACCGACGGGCCGCGGGAGCGAGCTATGTGGTGGGAAAGGAACGCAGAAAGCGAAAATCAAGCGAGTAACGAGGGCGAAAGACGCGGCGCAGCGGTAGCAGTCCCCGAGGGTACTCCGGTCGCGATCCCGGTCGTCCCCGGCCAGCCAGGGGCACGAGGAGGCGGCAGCTTCATCGTCGACCGCCTCGGTCACATCCTCGCGTTCGACCGCGGTATGGAGCGCCTGACCGGGTGGGCCGCGTTCGAGGTCGTCGGCCGCCACAAGGACCTCGGTATCTACGATCGCCCCGACGAGAACGGCGTCCGTCCTTTCCGCTCACGCCCCTTGTTCCCCGGCGCCCTGCCACGCCCCGACCGCAGCCGCGCGATGCACGTCGAGCTCCAGCGAAAGGATGGCCAGCGCCTCGAGGTCGAGGCGGTGATCACTCCCCTCGGCCTCGGGGGTGAGCGCTGCTCCGTCGAAGTCCAGCGTGTCCTCGCGCGCATGGGCGACGGCTCTCCCATGCCGAGCCAGGGCGGCACAGACCCGGTGACGCAGCTCCCGGACGCAGACCACTTCCTCGAGACGATGATGCAGGGCTTCGAGCGCGCGAGGCGGCAAGGCACGACGCTCGCGGCGCTCTTCGTCAACATCGACCACCTCAGCGGGATGGTCGACCGCCTCGGCCGCGAGGGAGCGGATGAGATCGTGCGCCGCATCGCGGGCATCCTCCGCGCGAGCCTGCGCCAGACCGACGTGATCACCCGCCTGACCGGCGACAACTTCGGCATCCTGCTCGAGGGCACCGGACGCGGTGACGCGCGCCACGTCGGCGGACGCATCCGCCAGACGATCGAGCGCTTCGCGTTCGCACGCCCCGGGGGCACCGCCGAGATCCGCGTGACGGTGAGCATTGGCGTCGCGTGTTATCCCGCCGACGGAGAGACCCCTGCCGAGCTGACCCGGCGCGCCGAAGAAGCGCTGAGCGAGGCCCACCGCCTCGGCCGCAACCGCGTCTGGTGTTATGTGCGGCGGCCGCGCGTGTCTCTCGAGACTCCGGTGTACTTCGAAGGGCCGAATGCGCAGCGCCTCGGCGACAGCCGCGACCTGTCCAACTCCGGCGTCTTCATCGAGACTTCCGACCCTCTCCCGCTCGGGATGCGCCTGGGCCTGAAGTTCCGCCTACCCGGATCCTCGAACTCGGTGCACGTCGTCGGACGGATCGCCCGGCAGGTCACCCCCGACAAGGACACACTGGGTGAGACCGCGGGCATCGCGGTGGAGTTCGAGCGTTTCGAGGGAGACGCGAGGGCGGAGATCGAAGCCTTCATTCACCGGCGCGTCAGCTAGTTCGAAACGGATAGCCAGTGGATTCGCGGCGGCTCGTCCAACGAGCCGCCGCGATTGCGTTTCAGTGGACCTGCACCCCCGAGATCACCGTCGCCGTCACCTTGGCGTCGAGCACGGCGCGGGGGGCGCCGTCTCCGAGCTTGCGATCGAAGACCGTCACGTCGCACCACGCACCGACCTTGAGCGAGCCTTCGTCGGCCTCCGCTCCCACGGCACGCGCCGCGCCGGCCGTGAACGCTTCGAGCGCCTCCTCCCAGCTCAGCCGCTCGTCTGGTCGCCACCCTTCGGCGGGGCTTCCGGCGTGATCCTGGCGCGTGATCGCCGAGTAGAGGCCGAAGCGAGGATCGATCGCCTCGACGGGGAAGTCCGATCCGAACGCGACGAGCGCGCCGCTCTCGAGCAGACTCTGCCAGGCATACGCCCCCTCGAGGCGCGCCTCGCCGAGACGCTCACCCGCCCACCCCATGTCGGAGGTGGCGTGAGTCGGCTGCATCGACGCGACGACGCCGAGCTTCGCGAAGCGGGGTAGATCTGCCGGGTCGAGGATCTGCGCATGCTCGACGCGCGGAGGGAGCGCAGGTTCGCCGTGCGCGATCCCGAGCTCGAACGCGTCGAGCACCGCTCGGTTCGCCGCATCCCCGATCGCGTGCACGGCGGGCTGGAGCCCGGCTTCCATCGCTTCACGCACCGCGAGCTTCAGCTCGCCCGGCTTGAGCAGCCACAACCCCTCGTTACCCGGCTCGTCGGAGTACGGCGCCAGGAGTCGCGCCCCGCGACTCCCGAGCGCACCGTCCGCGAAGAGCTTCACGCCCTCGAGGTGCAGCCGGCCGGAGTGCTGCCTCCCGCTCTCACGCAGCGTCGCGTAGAGCTCGCTGCCCGCCGAAGCGTAGGCGTGGACGTTGAGCGGAAAGAGACCCTCGGCCGCGAGCTCGTTCATCAGCCGCCACGTGCGCTCGTCGACTCCCATGTCGTGGACACCCGTCAGGCCGGCGGCAGTCAACGCCTCGGCAGCGGCGATCAGGGCTTCGCGCTCCTCGGCGTCGCTCGGCTCCGGGATCAGGCGCTCGACCAGGCCGATCGCGGCGTCGATCAGGATGCCGGTGGGCTGCCCCTTGGCATCGCGATGAATGCTGCCCCCCTTGGGGTCCGGCGTCCCCGCCTCGATCCCGGCCAACGCGAGCGCGGCGCTGTTCGCCCAGAGCGCGTGACCGTCGATGCGCCTGAGGGCGACGGGGCGCTCGGCCACGACGGCGTCGAGGTCCCGCGCATGGGGCCAACGACCGCCCGGCCAGTCGTTCTGGTCCCAGCCGCGCCCGAGAATCCATGCGGAGTGCTCGTGGGACCCCGCGTAGCTCGCGACGCGCTCGACCGCTTCCGCGAGGCTGTTCGCGCCGACGAGGTCGACCCGGCTCAGCGTGGCCCCGTATCCGAGGATGTGGGCATGGGCGTCGACGAGACCCGGCACGGCGTACTCGCCCGGGAGCTGCCGCAGCGTCGCGCCACGGCTCGCCCACTTCGCGACGTCCTCACGTTCGAGGAGGGCGACGACGCGGCCCTCGGCCACGGCGAGGCCATAGACGACGGGACGTTCGGCGTCTCCGGTGACGAACTGCGGCCCGACGAACACGTCGACGGGGCCATCGGGCGTGTCGGAAGGAACGCAAGACGAGAGAGAGATCATCAGGATTGCCAGGAGCGCGAGGCGCGCGGGGTTGAGACGGAGAGACATGGGGAAGGACTCCTCGGCCCGCATCGCGAACGCGGGCAGCCGGCACATTCTACTCGCGGGCGATTCGGGGCGCGGGATAGGGCGTGGGGCGGGGCGCGCACACACGGCCACGGCGGGCTCTCGGCGCAGGAGGATTCGGACACATTGACCGCCGCATGATGGTCATTCGGCACAAACGACCGTCGTTTACCAGCTATTCAGCCGTCAATTCTGCAAAATGACCCCCGGATCGCGCCGAATCGCTTGACTCACGCTGACAGCCGGCATATACCCTAGGCCGTGGCGGCGGGACGCTTCGCCCCGCGCCCGAGGGCGGCCGAGACCGCGGCGAGAGGAGCTTCGATGGCGAGAACGGAAGCAGAGGCGCGGGCGATCCTGCGCGACGAGAAGGTGCGATTCCTGCGCCTGGTGTTCACCGACATTCACGGCGTGATCAAGAACGTCGAGGTCCCGGACAGCCAGTTCGACAAGGCCCTCGCAGGCGAGATCATGTTCGACGGCTCGTCGATCGAGGGTTTCGTCCGGATCCAGGAGTCGGACATGCTGCTGCGGCCGGACTACGGCTCGCTGCGCATCTTCCCCGCGCACGACGGCGAGGTGAATCGTCGCGCGATCCTGATCTGCGACGTCGCTCTTCCCGACGGCTCCCCGTTCCCCGGCGACCCGCGCTACGTGCTTCGGCGCGCAGTCGAGAAGGCGAAGACACTCGGGCTGACGCCGATGTTCGGTCCCGAGGCGGAGTTCTTCCTCTTCCACCGCGCGGCCGACGGCTCCCCGACGACGGTGACGCACGACCAGGGCGCCTACTTCGACCTCTCGCCGGTCGACCGTGGCGAGAGCGCTCGCCGCAGCATCGTCAACATCCTCGAGCGCATGGGCTTCGAGGTCGAGGCCGCCCACCACGAGGTGGCTCCGGGCCAGCACGAGATCGACTTCAAGTACGCGGAGGCGATGGAGACCGCCGACAACCTGATGGTCTTCCGCCACATCGTCCGCAAGGTCGCCCTCTCTCACGACCTGCACGCGACCTTCATGCCGAAGCCCCTCTACGGCGAGAACGGCTCCGGCATGCACGTGCACCAGTCCCTGTTCTCCGAGGACGGCTCCAACGTGTTCTGGGACGGGGACGCCGAGTGGGAGCTGTCGAAGACCGCGCTCCACTACATCGGCGGCCTTCTTCGTCACGCGCGCGGATTCACCGCGGTGACGAACCCAACGGTGAATTCGTTCAAGCGCCTCGTCCCGGGCTACGAGGCCCCGACGAACGTGACCTGGTCGGAGAAGAACCGCTCGCCGCTCGCCCGCGTTCCGGCTCGCCGCGGCGTTGGTACGCGCGTCGAAGTCCGGATGCCGGACCCTTCCTGCAACCCGTACCTCGCGTTCGCGGTGATGCTCCACTGCGGCCTCGCGGGCATGGAAGCGAAGCTCGACCCGGGACCGCCCGTCAACAAGGACCTCTTCAAGATGAGCGAGCGCGAGAAGCGGCGCCTCAAGATCGACTCGCTTCCCGGCGACCTCTTCGAGGCGGTCCGCGCGCTCCAGAAGGACAAGGTGGTCCTCGAGGCTCTCGGCGATCACGTCTCGGAGCACTTCATCCAGGGCAAGCTCGCGGACTGGCAGGAGTACATCACCGTCGTCCACCCCTGGGAGGTCGATCGCTACCTCGCGATGTACTGATCGCGGCCGGCCCGTTCTCGAAGGGCCTAAGAATAAGAAGAAGGCAGGCCGATGGCCTGCCTTCTCTCATTTCGGGTCCGCACGCGCCCCTTTCGAGGGCTCCGGCGGCTGTCACGTGCGCGCCGCTCCGCTTCCGCGGGGCGCGCTCGAAACTCAGGCGGTGATCGAAGCCTTGTAGGCGCCGATGATCGACACGCCCTTGTTGGTCTCGACGGCCATCCAGTTGTGGTAAACGCGATCACGTGCGAGGTCGAGGACGTAGTTCTCGCCCTGGAAGCTGTAGCTGACGAGCTGCTTGACCTTCTTGGTCGTCTTGCGCCGGGTCGTCGTCTTCTTGGTTCCGAGAGTCGCCATCCTGGAGTCCCCTATGCTCGTGCCGCGAGGCGTTGTCAAACAGACCTATCAGCAAGATCGCTGCCACGTATGCAACAATCACCCCCTCTTCACAACTCGCACTTTTTTAACGACTTACACATTCGCGCCCATGGGTTCGTGACGATAGCCCTTGCTAACGCGGCTTTTCTGTCCTCTTTTTTGCGGACATCGAGGCCAGGCTGACCTAGAATAGCCGTGGATAGGGTGTGATCAGGCTTCGATGCGCGGAGGCCTCTTATGAGTAATGCGGTCTTCCCCGTCACAGCCGAGAGAGTGGCCATTCTGGCTACTGCCGACCCCGAGCTCAGACGGCTCGTCGAACAGGGCAGCCGGGGCCTCATCAAGCGGCTCGCCCACGCGGACACTATCCCCCAACTGCGCGCGACGATCGAGGACCAGAGGCCCGATGTCCTCCTCGTCGACTTCACGCTACTCGGTGACGATCCCGCCGACGCACTCTCCGCGCTCCCGGCCGAAGGGAGACCACCCGTGCTGCTGCTCGCCGAAGCCGGCGAGCGAGAGCAGGCCTTCGAGCTGATCGGCAAGGGCGCGGACGACGTGCTCGACCGCCCGCCACGAAACGGCGAGCTGCACCTCAGGATCGATCGCGTGCTCGAGTCCCGCGAGATCGACGCCCACCTCGCGTCGCTCGAGGACGAGATCACCGAGCGCTCCCGCCGCTCGTATCGCGCGCGCACGATCGTCACGCGCTCACCCGCGATGCGCCAGCTCGCCGACACGATCGAGCGCGTCGCGCGCATGCGCACGACCGTGCTCGTGCTCGGCGAGAGCGGTGTCGGCAAGGAGCTCGTCTCACGCAGCGTTCACTTCAGCTCCCCTCGCATCGAAGGGCCGTTCATCGCCATCAACTGCGCCGCGCTGCCCCCGCACCTGATCGAGTCCGAGCTCTTCGGACACGAGAAGGGAGCGTTCACCGGTGCCGTCGATCGCCGCGCCGGCAAGTTCGAGCTCGCGCACGGCGGCACGCTCTTTCTCGACGAGATCGGCGAGACGGACCTCGCGACGCAGGCGAAGTTGCTCCGCGTTCTCGAAACGCAGGAGTTCATGCGCGTCGGCGGGACACGCCCGGTCAAGGTGGACGTCCGCCTCGTTGCGGCGACGAACGTCGACCTCGAGCGCTTCGTCCGCGAAGGGCGCTTCCGTGAAGACCTCTACTACCGCCTGAAGGTGGTGACTCTCCAGATCCCCCCTCTGCGCGAGCGCCGCGAAGACATCCCCGACTTGATCTCGACGACGTTGAGCAATCTGTGCCGGGAGAACCAGATCCCGCGCCCGGAGCTCTCCCCCGAGGCGATGGAAGCGCTCTCCGCCTACGCGTGGCCAGGAAACGTGCGCGAGCTGATGAACACGCTCGAGGCGGTCCTCGTCTCCAACACCTCGCACCGCATCGGAGTCGCCGAGCTTCCGCCTTCGATCGTCGCAACCCGCTCGGACACGAAGCACACGGGGACGCCGCTCGAGCTCGTCGGACGCTCGTTGCGCGAAATCGAGTCCCTCGCCATCTCCGCCACGCTTCGTGAGGTGGAGGGCTCGCGCACACGTGCCGCAGAGCTGCTTGGCATCAGCGTGCGCACGCTCCGCAGGCGAATTCACGAGCTTGGGCTCGAAGAAGAGCATCCGGCTCGTCCGGGCCGTCCGCGACTTCGTTGAATCGACCCGTCATCACGAAGAGAAGCTCCCTGGCGCGCTCGAAAACGGCGCGCTTCGCCCTCGTCGACTCGATCGTCGGCGAGAACGGCTCTTGACAACTTCGAAAGGCTTCAACCATATTGCCCGCGAAGGTTTAGACAAGGTGCAGAGTGCACCGAAGCGAAGCCTGCGAGCACTTCTGCTCGAGAAAGGAGGAACGAAGCATGGCAGTGCGCAAGGCCACGAAGAAGAAGGTGGCGAAGAAGGCTACCAAGAAGAAGGTCGCCAAGAAGGCTACCAAGAAGAAGGTAGCGAAGAAGAAGGTCGCCAAGAAGAAGGTGGCCAAGAAGAAGGTCGCGAAGAAGAAAGTCGCGA
>NPIG01001697.1_pt1 | contig 10308 bp, 6 predicted proteins | sample 8637441 | NCBI WGS metagenome assembly NPIG01 (sample SAMN07420675, study PRJNA396082) | bioreactor metagenome | isolation source: sample BR6 brine-fed electro-methanogenic bioreactor BR | place: Japan: Kochi | collected 2016-06-14
CATCCAAGCAAAAGGGGGGCGATATTCGCCCCCCTTTTGCTTGGATGCTTTCAAGTGGAGCAGTGGTTATCGGGAGGCTGGTCCGGTTTGGTCGGTTTGCGGTCCAGGGCCTGGCACTTGGTCCGGCCCGGACAATCGGATCGTTCGCAGGGCTCGATATGAATGATGACATCGGAGCCGGGGATCTCGGATTCGATCTTTTTCTCCAGGCTGTCGGCTATTCGATGAGCCTCTTCAACCGACAGGTGTTTACAGACGGTAAGATGAAAATCCATGATTTTCTGGGATCCGGACCGCCGGCTGCGGAGGTTGTGATAACCAAGCGGTTCGCCGGGAAATGATTCGATGATCTGGGAGACCTGTTTGAGCAGGTGGGGCGGAAGTTCTTGGTCAAGAACGTCGCGCAGACTCTGGCGGACCAGTTTCAAGGCTTCAAAGAGGATATAAAGACCTACCAGGATCGACAGAGCCGGGTCGAGCCAAGGCTTCTGAAACGCCGCAATCAGCGACAGGCCGATCACCAGTGCCAGGTTGGTGTAGACATCCATGGCGAAGTGGAGCGAATCGGCTTCAAGGGCAGTGGAATCGGTTTGCCGGGCGACCCGCTTGAGAAATCGGCTGATCCACCAGGACACGGCTGTACTGCCGGCCAGAACCAGAATGCCGCCGCCCAGGCGGGCCGGCTCGATCCCGTGAATCAGGCGCCGTCCGGATTCAACAAGGATCCAGATGCCCGAAAGGGCGATAATGGTGGCCTGGATGAAGGTGGCGACGGTTTCGAACTTGCCGTGTCCGAAGGGGTGACTTTCGTCGGCCGGTTTTTCGGCCTGCTGGATGGCCAGGTAGTTCACGCCGGACATGAGGATGTCGAGCAGGGAATCGACGGCCGAAGAAAGAACCGCCATGGAGCCGGTAATCAGCCCGGCGGCAAGTTTGATGATCGCCAGAAAAAATGCGGTGGCAATGGCGAAACCGGCGGCCCTGATTTTCGTTGAACCTGCGGACATGGCTAGTCAACCCCAGAGAGGTTCAGGGCGGAGGATTATGTGTCGAGACTGCACTCCCGGTCCCAGGCGATATAGCCGTTCTCTTTGATGGCCCAGAACCTTTCGATACGCTCAGCGTAATAGTCGAGGTCGGCACAGTCCCGGCGAACATCGTTCACCAGCTCATTGGAAACCCTGCCAAGCTTCTGGCAGTAAAGGTAGAAAGCCTCTACTCCTGCGAGGATCCCGCCGAGTTCGGCCATATTGGGTTCCAGGTTTTTGATGATGTACCAGTTGCCGGCGAACTGGCGGACCCTGCCTGGACGGATTAGGAAAATATTTTCCTGCCGGTCGGGAATGATGAATTCCCGCAGGAAATAGTCGGCGCCGTGAGCCAGCAGCCCGGCCTGTACCGGGGGCAGGTTGCCCTCCTCAACCATGTCCAGGTAAAAGAACCGCAAAAGCGCGCCGCAAAGTTCATCGACGCGGATCTCGTCCTGAAGATTGGCGATGTTGAACTTATCGGGGGAAAATTCCGAATCGATATCAAGGGATTTGGGCTTTTGGTTCATATATCCTCCTGTAACCACGGCCTTTCTTATCATTGCCAGACCACCGGGTCAAGGCAATTTCCCAGAGCTTCGTTAAACCGCCTGTCCGTTCGTTGCCCGCCGCAAGGCCCGATGCCTGTTTCGCGTCCCGAACGGAAGGTGCTTCCCTGTTTACATCCCCCAGGGGGTTTGTTAACATAACCCCGGCTAATACCTGGATCCCGTACCCCGCCGGCATCCAGTTTTTTTATGACAACAATCCGGCTTGTCCCGGAATGAGGACCTTCTTGCATGACCAGCAATCTGACTCCCATGATGCGGCAATATCTGGAAATTAAATCCGATTACGCCGATGCCATCCTTTTTTTTCGTCTCGGCGATTTCTACGAAATGTTCATGGAGGACGCGGTTACCGCCTCCCGGGTTCTCGACATCACCCTGACCTCCAGAAACAAAGGTTCAAGCGAGGAAGTCCCGCTGTGCGGAATCCCTTATCACAGCTGCCAGCCCTACATTGCCAAGCTGGTCGAAAACGGATTCAAGGTTGCCATCTGCGAGCAGGTTGAAGACCCCCGGGCCGCCAAAGGGATCGTCAAGCGGGAGGTTGTTCGGGTTGTAACCCCCGGCCTGGTGGTCGATACCGATACGCTGCAGCCCAAGGAGAACAATTACCTGATGGCCCTGGCCCCGGGTGCCGGAGACCGATGGGGAATTGCCGTGCTCGACATCACCACCGGCGAGTTCAGGGTGACCGAAACCGGCGACCGGGAGGGGCTCAGCAGTGAAATCACTGCTGTCAATCCCCGCGAGGTGCTGCTGCCCGAGAATGGAAACGGCCGGGAAATCCAGCGCCTCCTGAGCGGCCAGCTCGCCGGTCGGATGGTCAACCCGGTACCGGAATGGGTCTTTGAGCCGGATCGGGCCGCGGGTCTGCTGAAAGATTTTTTCAATTGTTCTTCCCTTGAAGCCTTCGGCTGCGCCCAGCTGCCCGGGGCGGTGCGGGCGGCCGGGGCCGTGCTTCACTATCTGGGGGAGACCCAGAAAGGGGCGGTCGGTCATATCCAGAAACTGACCACCTACCATACCCGGGACTACATGGTTCTGGACGAGGCCACTCGCCGCAACCTGGAATTGACCGCCACCCTGCAGGACGGCAGCAAGCGCGGATCGCTGCTCGGCGTTCTCGATCGAACCGTCACCGCCATGGGCGGACGCAAGCTGCGCCAGTGGATCAACGCCCCCCTGGTCGATGGCGGCCGGATTCGCAGCCGACACCAGGCGGTGGCCGAGATGGTCGGTCAGAGCCTGGTGCGCGAGGATTTGCGCCATTTGCTTGACGGTGTTTACGATCTTGAACGGCTTAATGCCAAGATTTCCATGGCCACGGCCAATGCCAAGGATCTGGTGGCCCTGCGGGCATCGCTGGAACGACTGCCTGCTATTGTCGGGTTCCTCGCCCCCCTGGAGAGCCCTCTGCTCGGCGAACTGCGCCAGGGAATCGATCTGCTCGAAGACGTGGTCGAAACAGTCGGTCGGGCGATTGTCGACGATCCGCCTTTCGTGCTGCGGGAGGGCGGATTGATCCGGGACCAATTCGACGCCGAACTGGATGAGCTTCGCACCATCAGCCGTGAAGGGAAGGGCTGGATCGCCCGCCTGGAACTGCAGGAACGGGAGCGCACAGGGATTTCGACCCTTAAGGTGCGGTTCAACAAGGTCTTTGGTTACTACATCGAAGTGACCAAAAGTCACATCGCCCGGGTGCCCGAGGACTACCAGCGAAAGCAGACCCTGGCCAACGCCGAACGCTACGTTACCCCGGCCCTCAAGGAATATGAAGAGAAGGTTCTGGGGGCCGAGGACCGCATTGTCCAGATCGAATACGATCTGTTCCAACAGGTCCGCCAGCAGGTGGCTTTGCAGGGGGGGAGAATTCAGCAGGTCGCCGATCGGCTCGCCAGCCTCGACGTGCTGCTATCCCTCTCCGAACTGGCGCACGAGCGGAACTATGTCCGCCCGGAAATCGACGACAGCGATGAGCTGATCATTATCGAGGGGCGGCACCCGGTCATCGAAGCAATGACTCTCTCGGAGCGGTTCGTTCCCAACGATGTCATCATGGATACCCGGGAGAATCAGATCCTGATCATTACCGGGCCGAACATGGCCGGCAAATCGACGTTCATGCGGCAGGTGGCTCTTATCACCCTGATGGCCCAGATGGGGAGCCTGGTGCCGGCGAAATCGGCCCGGCTCGGGGTGATTGACCGGATCTTCACCCGGGTCGGCGCCAGCGACAACCTGGCGCGGGGACAGTCAACCTTTATGGTGGAGATGACCGAGGCTGCTAACATCCTTAACCATGCCACTCCCCGAAGCCTGATTGTCCTCGACGAAATCGGCCGTGGCACCTCGACTTTCGACGGCATCAGTATCGCCTGGGCGGTGGCTGAATATTTGCATGATAGCAAGTCAGTGGCGGCCAAGACCCTTTTTGCCACCCATTACCACGAACTGACCGACCTGGCGCTGACGCGCGAGCGAGTCAGGAATTTCAACATTGCGGTCAAGGAGTGGAACGATCAGATCATTTTCCTGCGCAAGATCGTCAAGGGGGGCGCCAGCCATTCCTATGGAATCCAGGTCGCCCGACTTGCCGGACTGCCTCAGGCGGTCATTGATCGGGCCCGCGAGGTTCTGAAAAACCTCGAATCCGGGGAATACGAAAAGGAGGGCGAACCGCGCCTGGCCCGAGGCGCCCAGGCTAAAAAGGCCAAGGCCGCTCCTCAGTTGTCCCTTTTCGACCAGGGCCCCGACCTGCTCCGGGCGCGTCTCGATGACATCGATGTTTCGGTTCTGACCCCCCTTGAGGCCTTGAACCTGCTGGACGAACTGAAAAAGATGGTGTAGCCGGATGAAATTTCTGAGGCTGACAATCATGCTCGGTGCTCTGCTGCTGGCCTTCGTTCCCGCGGTGGCGGCCGACGACGGGGAACGCGCTTACCAACAGGCCCGGGGAAGCTACACCGGTTTGACCAAGTCGTCCCGGAACAAAATGTACCGGGAAAACTGGATTCAGGTCATTGACGGTTTTCTGCAGGTGGCGGCCAGCCACCCTAAGCACAGGCGAGCCGCAGATTCACTGTACATGGCGGGCAAGTCGTGCCAGGGGCTCTATGCCATCTCCCGGGTCAAGAGCGACGCTATCCGAGCGGTTGAGATCTATGATCGGCTTGCCGATGAATATCCGCGGGACTCGCTCGCGGATGATGCGTTGGTACTGGCCGGGGAGCTCCTCGAATCGGTCCTCAAGGACCTGCCGCAGGCTTATCGGCGTTATGCCCGGGCGGTGGAGAATCATCCCGAGGGCGACATGGCCTCGCTGGCTGGCAAAAAAAGACGGGAACTGGCTGCCCATGCGCCGGCTGCGCCCACTGTCGCCAAGCCTTCTTCGGCCAGCCCGACTGCCGTCTCTGCCGGCGGCGACGCGGCTTTGACCGGAATCCGCTTTTGGTCCAATCCGGGCTATACGAGGGTCGTGGTCGATATGAGCGGGGCCACCGAATACACGGCCAACCTTCTGCCGGGCAATCCGCAAAAAGGCATCGAGCCGCGCATTTACGTCGATCTTCAGGCCGCAGTTGCCGCTTCCGGAGTGGCTGAGGTCACCGAGGTTGAAGACGGGCTGCTGCGCAAGATCCGCACCGGGCGTCCGGGCAAGGGCAAGGTTCGGGTGGTCCTTGACCTGGTCAGTTTTCAGGACTACAAGGTCTTCCCCCTGGCCGATCCTTACCGGATTGTCATCGATGTGGCCGGCGAGCGTACGCCAGAGTTGACCGCCAGCCAGCCGGAACTGCGGTCCCTGCCGGCTGGTAGCGGCGATGGCATCGCCAAGATTCTCGACCAGGCGCCCCGGGAGCGGACTCTGAAGGTGCGGATACCTTCGGCGGCGGCCGGTAACGGGCTGCGGCGTATCGTGGTGGATGCCGGCCATGGCGGCAAGGACCCCGGTGCCGTCGGGCCTTCCGGGGTTCTGGAAAAGGATGTGACTCTTGCCATGGCCAAGGTTTTGGCCCGCAAGCTTGAGGCTGAACTCGGCTGCGAGGTCATCCTGACCCGCGACGGCGATGTCTACCTGCCCCTGGAGGAGCGAACCGCCATCGCCAACAAGGTCGGCGCCGATCTGTTCATTTCCATTCATGCCAACGCCAACCGCAACCGCAGCGCCTATGGGGTTGAAACCTACTATCTCAACTTTTCCAAGAACGACAAGGCCGCGGCGGTTGCCGCGCGGGAAAACGGCACTTCGATCAAGCAGGTCGGGGACCTTGAACTGATCCTGTTCGACCTCATGGCCAATGCCAAGATCAATGAATCCAGCCGGCTGGCCGCTGAAATCCAGAAATCCCTGGTTGCCGACCTTGACCGGCATTATTCGCACATCAAGGACCTCGGTGTTCGGCAGGGCCCCTTCTACGTGCTGGTTGGCGCCACCATGCCATCGGTGCTGGTGGAAACTGCCTTTATCAGCAACAAAAGGGAGGAAGCCCGGCTTACGGACAAGAAGTTCCACGACAAAACCGGGTCCGCCATCGTCAAAGGTGTGCACAATTACGCTAAAGCCCTTAAACTGATTGCGTCCAAATGACTTCCACGAAAAATTTCAAGGTCGAGACTTTTTTTTCGCCCGAATTGCTGACCGATTCAGAGATCCCTTACGAGCAAAGGCGCGGCATGCTTCTCGAAGCCAGCCGCGCCTTTTTGCAGGTTCATAAGGATGCGGTCCGGAAACGTCACCGGGAAGGTGCTTCCGGGCGCCAGACGGTCGGGAGTATGACCTCGCTCAGCGATACTCTGATCCGCAATCTCTACCGCAGCGTTTCTGCCGATATCCCCCTGGAGGGCTTAGGTTCCTGCTCCCTGATCGCCCTGGGGGGCTACGGGCGGGGAGAGCTCAATCCGTATTCGGATATCGACGTGATGTTTTTCTATCGGGGAAAGGACGGCTCTTTTGCCGAGCGGATTTCCGAGCGAATGCTCTATCTGCTGTGGGACCTTGGTCTGGAAGTCGGGTACAGCGTTCGCACCGATCGGGACTGCCTGGAAATGGCCGAGCGCGATATCACAGCCCGCACCGCGCTACTTGATTCGCGCTTTCTGGTCGGGGACGAGACGCTTTACCAGGAGTACGAAAAGCTGGTGTTCGATCCGGTGCTGGGGAAAAACAGCCTGGGGTTCATCAGGGAGAAGCTCCAGGAAAATGAACGGCGACTGAAAAAATACGGCTCTTCGGTCTATCTGCTTGAACCGAACATCAAGGAAGGCGAGGGCGGCCTGCGGGATCTGCAAACCGCGCTATGGATCGCCCAGGTCAAGTTCAAGGTCCGTAATCTTAGGGAGTTGCTGATCAAGGGGGTGTTGACCGAAGAGGAGGCCCAGGCCTATGAGGCTTCACTCGAATACCTCTGGCGGATCCGTAATGAGCTCCATTACCTGTCACCGCGCAAGAACGACCAGATCTACTTCGATCACCAGGAGAAAATCGCCAGATTTCTCGGCTACCGCGACACCAAAAAGGCCCTGGCGGTTGAGCAGTTCATGCAGGACTATTACTCACACGCCCTGCAGGTTGAGCATATTGCCGCAAGCCTGATCGCCAAGGCGACTCAGCAGGATGAACCGACCTCTCGGGTGTTGGGCTACCTGACCCGACGGTCGGTGGACGACGGCTTCTATATCCTCAGGGGGGAACTGCGAACCAGTCGGGCGGATCTCTTCGAGCAGGATCCGGCGGGGATGATGAAGGCATTCCTGCTCGCCCAGCGGCACGGGGCGAAGATGAGCCTGCCGGTTAAAAAGATGATCCGCGACAATCTGCATCGAATCAATGACAAGGTGCGCCGGTCGCGGACCATGACCGAAGGCTTTATGGAAATCCTCAGCAACCCCAGGAGGATGGCCGAGACCCTGCGGGACATGCACCATCTTCAGTTTCTGAACCGGTTCATTCCGGAATTCGGCCGCATCTACTGCAAGGTGCAGCACGATGCCTACCATATCTACACCGTGGACACCCACTCCCTGTTTGCCGTGGAGGAGATCGCCAAGCTCTGGCGCGGTGATTACAGGGAAGAAAAACCGCTGCTGACCCAGGTGGCCAACGACATCGAAAAGCGTGGCCTGCTGCTGCTGGCGGTGCTGTTTCATGATATCGGGAAAGGGGAGGGGAAGGACCACTCCAACAAGGGGGCGGATCTCATCCCGACCATTGCGCGGCGTCTCGGCCTCAACAAGGAGGACAGCCAGCGGCTGGAATTTCTGGTCCGCAACCACCTGATGATGGCTCATATCGCCCAGCGCCGCGACCTTCATGACGATAAGCTGATCGTACAGTTCGCCAAGGCCATGGGGATGAGCGAAAACCTCAAAATGCTTTACCTGCTCACTTTTGCCGACATCAAGGCGGTGGGGCCGGATGTCTGGACGACCTGGAAGGGTTTCCTCCTGCAGGAGCTTTACGAGAAGGCCTACCAGGTGCTGGAACGGGGCAACTTCCAGCTCGAACAAAGATCGGAAAAAGTGCGTAACCGCAAGCGCAAGGTCGTTTCTCTGCTCGGGGATGAGTTTGGCCAGCGGGCAGTCAAGGACTTTCTCAAGGCAGCCTCCACCCGCTATATCCTGTCCTACCGCTCGGCCCATATTGTCGAACATCTGCGGCTGGCTTTCAGTCGCCAGGATTCTACCCTGACCATGAAGGTCGAACACGAACCGCAGGGCAAATACACCCAGGTCATGATTTCCACCCTCGATATCCCGGGGTTATTCGCCCAAATTGCCGGAGTGATGGCGGCCAACGGAATCAACATCCTTGGAGCCCAGATCAATACCATGAGTAACGGGGTGGTGGTGGATATCCTTCAAGTCACCAATTCCGGCGGCGAGATGATCGACAACCCGGCCAAGTGGGACAAGGTTGAGCAGGACCTGACGTCGGTGATCGAGGGGCGGGTCAGGGTCGATGACCTGGTCGGCAAGCGCCAGCGACCCAGTTTTCTCACCGAACGCCCTAAGCCTCGATTTCCCAATCGCGTCGAGGTGGACAACGAGGTGTCGGAAGAATATACCGTCCTCGATATCTATGCTCACGACAAGGTTGGCCTGCTCTACAATATCTGCAAGGGGCTTAAAGAGCTCGGACTCTATATCGGTGTTTCCAAAATCAGTACCAAGGTTGATCAGGCGGCTGATACTTTTTATGTTCAGGATATATTCGGCCAGAAGGTGACCAAGTCGGAAAAGATCGACGAGATCCGCCGCCATCTGCTCGAAAGCTTTGAGGAGGACGGCTGAAAATTGTCGGCCCAATAGACTCTTATGGACTCAAACCTCGACCTTTTTCTGAGCTATCTCGTGGTGGAAAAAGGGCTGGCCCGCAACACCCTGGAGGCCTATGGCCGAGACCTGACCCGTTATCTGACCTTTCTGGAAGAAAACGGCATCAAAGACCCGGACGCAATCGGTCCGTCGACCGTTCTGCTTTTTCTCGCAGGGCTCAAAAAGGCCGGTCTTTCCCCCCGCAGCCGCGCCAGGGTACTGGTTTCCCTGCGCATGTTTCACAAGTTTCTGCTGGCCGAAGGGATTGCCGCCGGCAATCCCGCCTCCCGGGTCGAAGCGCCCAAAAGTCTCACCGCTCTTCCACATACCCTCTCCCCCAAGGAGGTCGAGCATCTGCTGGGGGCTCCTGCCGGAGACGAACCGCTTGGCCTGCGGGACCGGGCCATGCTCGAACTGCTCTATGCCACCGGACTGCGCGTCTCTGAACTGGTGGGGCTTCGGCTCGGAGATGTTCAGGCCCAGATCGGCTGCGTGCGCACCATCGGCAAGGGGCGCAAGGAGCGCCTGGTGCAGGTGGGGGAAAATGCCCTGTCGGAACTCGAATCCTACCTGCACAATGGCCGGCCTGCGTTGGAGAAAGGGCGCGGCAGTTCGGTGGTTTTTCTGAACCGCTCCGGGCAGGGGTTGACACGTCAGGGATTCTGGAAGATGATTAAGCGCCGTGCCCTGGAGGCCGGTATCCGGACGGACATCACGCCGCACACGCTGCGCCATTCCTTTGCGACACATCTTCTGGAAAACGGTGCCGACCTCAGGGCGGTCCAGGCCATGCTGGGACATGCGGACATCTCCACGACCCAGATTTATACCCACGTCACCCGTGAGCGGCTGCGCCGACTGCATGAGCAGTTCCACCCGCGAGGGTGACCGGGAAATAGCGGGAATTGCACTTTGTCAAATAGAGCATTGTTTCAACTTGCGAAAAATTTTGAACAGTTGAGAGCGGCCCCCTGGGGATGAGTAGGTTCTTCCCGCGCATTCTCACACTTCACGCCTCACCCCTCACTGGTTTTAAAAAAACAAGAGGTCATCATGAAATACATCGTTCTGCTTGGTGACGGCATGTCGGACGAGCCGCTGGTGGAACTTGGCGGACGCACGCCGCTGGCCAAAGCGGATACCCCCAATATGGACGCCCTGGCTCGCCAGGGTGAAATCGGCATGGTTCATACGGTGCCGGAAGGATTTCACCCCGGCAGTGATGTGGCCAACCTGTCTGTTTTCGGTTATGACCCGCGAAACTGCTATACGGGGCGCTCTCCGCTTGAGGCGGCCAGTATGGGGATCGAACTGGGGCCGGAAGATGTCGCTTTCCGGCTCAACCTGGTCTGCCTGACCCCTCATTACGGGAAAATCTACATGGAAGATTTTTCCGC
>NPIG01000203.1_pt3 | contig 10289 bp, 7 predicted proteins | sample 8637441 | NCBI WGS metagenome assembly NPIG01 (sample SAMN07420675, study PRJNA396082) | bioreactor metagenome | isolation source: sample BR6 brine-fed electro-methanogenic bioreactor BR | place: Japan: Kochi | collected 2016-06-14
TTCTTCGCCTCTGATGTCCTGTCGGAGGCGGACTGCAAGCGAATCCTGGCCGAGTTGGGTAAGACCTGCGCTACCAGCCCGGCATGACCTGTCCATGGCACCCGCTGTCGGGGACGATTGGCAATGTGAGGGAATGGAGTGCGCCGCGGGCGCTTTGAATGTCCAATCGAGCCCGGTCAGGAGCTTCAGTTCCCGCTCTGCGTGTCCAATCGCCGTTGAACCCGCTCAAGATTTCTGGCAGCCGCCTCGTGCCCGGGGGTCAGTTCCAGGGCCGCTCTGAAGTGCCGCTCCGCAGCTTCGTACGCACCGTGCCTCACGCACACCACGCCGGCATTGTTCAGGGTGTCGGGGTCAGGGCCGTAGGCCGCCATGGCCTGCGCCACATGGTCCAGGGCGTCTTCCGCCTGTCCCGCGCGGAACGCGTCGCGGGCGCGCGCAAGATGGTACTCATACACGATGGCTGTCGCCGTGTGGTCGCCGCGCGTGTCCTCCGGCGCCAGCGTGTGCCACTTGTAAGCGGCCCACCAGTCTTTGCTTACGGGCGTCTCGCCCGCTCGCACCGCCTGCCACAGCATGCCCGCGGGCACGAAGCGGACCTTTGAACCAGCGGGCGGGTCGAAGGGGCGCGCAAAAAAGGCGGGGCGTGTGTCGTGGGCAAGTATCCACGCGAAGATTTCCGGTTCGTGGCGGCGTTTCGGGAAATCGCCGATTTCCCCGCGCCGTTCAACCGGCATCCCTTCCGCGAGAGACATGTCCACGTAGCCGTACTTGCGCCCAATCGTCACGTCGGCCCGCAGACCTTCGACAATCTGCAGGTAGAGCGCCGGGAAAGCGCCGTGGTCCGTGTCGGGGAAATACAATGCGTTCTGGGGAAGCGGCTCGAGCATATTCCGCGCGTAGTCTTCGGCCCAGTAATACTCGGAGTTGTTGTTGTGCCACAGGTGCGCCACGAAGGGGCTGACTACGCACAGCAGTGCCGCCGGCAGCGCCAACAAGGTGCCCCGCCGCACGCGGGTCAGCGCGTCGATGCCGGTGCCGATGGCGATGCCGGTCATCATGTAGGCGGGAATGCCGAACACCGACATCACCCAGTACCATTCGCGGGTGAAGTTGAAATTCTGCACATAGCTGAAGGCCGTGGGCACCAGGACCGCAATCAAGGCGATGAGCGCCGCGTACCCCTTGTGCCGGCGCGCCAGCGCAAACAGGCCGAAGAGGCTGAAGAAGCTCACCCACGGCGTGAACTCGCGCAGCCAGAATCCGGTGTATACGACCAGTTGCCAGAGGAACCTGCCGAGGCTGCGTTCATACTGGGAGAACATGAAGGCATACTGTTTGCGCCGCGCCACCAGCCACCAGTTTTGAAGGGTTTCCGGGTTGCCCCAGTCCACCGGCGGGTCGGCCAGAGAGCGGAGCGGCAGGTAGAGAAAAACCACAAACGCGGTCCCAAACGCCAACGCCATCATGCCCGCATAGGTCGGAAAGTGGCGCCAGGGACGTTTGTGCACGGCCATGATGAACAGCGCGAATACCGGCCCGAGCACGACCATCGTGTAGTGGTTGCCCAGGCTGAGACCATAGGCGAAGGCGAAGGCATACAGCATGCGGTCTGCGCGCGCGTCACCACGCAGGCGGCGCCCGTGCCAGCGCCACAGCAGCAGCAGGCACACCCCCACACACAGCGCATTGAGGGCGTAGACTTCCGCGATGATTGCCTGCTCCCAGAACTCCCGGGAAAAGGCCAGCGCCAGCCCGCCCGCCACGGCCGCCAGCGGGGAACGCGCGACAGAGCGGATGAGCAGCACCAGCACGGCGACCGTGGCGGCGGCGTAGAACGCGGAGGACAGGGCCACCTGCGTGGCGACCGTTCCACAGGGCAGCCATGTGAACGGATGGGCGGCAAGGCACCAGAGCGGATACCCGTGCGGGTGCGGAATACCCAGCGTGTAGGCGGCGGCAATCAACTCACCGCTGTCATCACCGGTGACGGTGGGGGGGAGGCACAACACGTAAACCGCCAGCGCGGCAAGGCCCGTCAGGCCGGCAAGCAGGCAGTCAGCCCCGGTCAGCGGCCGCGGAAAGACCGTTTTCGAATGCATGTCTCTGGGCATACCACTGTTCGTTCGGACAAGCGTCCCGGCTTGTCTGCGTACTTGACTGATTGACTTCTAACAATTATGGCGCTTACAATGGAGACTCTCAAGTGTACAGGAGGCAGTCATGTCACTCAACAAGGAGCTGGAACTCGAGCGCCCAATTGAGGATATCCGGCACGAGGCCGTGCTCAACATCGTGCGCACGGCCAACGTGCTGTCCATCCAGGGCGCGGCCCTGTTCCGTGAATACGGGCTTACTGAAGCCCAGTTCAATGTGCTGTTCGCCTTGAAGTACAAGGAGCACGAGTGGACCCAGTCCGACCTGGGGCGGCGCCTGGTCGTCACCCGCGCGAGTGTGACGTCGGTGCTCGACAAGCTGGAGGAGAAGAAGCTGGTCAAGCGGAGCCGGGTTGAGGGCAACCGCCGCATCTACCACGTCAACCTGACCCCGAAAGGCCTCGAGCTGGTCAATGAAGTCGAGCCGGTCTACCGCAGCGACATCCATGAGGTGCTGAGCGACCTCAAACAGCGCGACTTGAGGCAGCTCATCGGGCTGCTCGAGAACATTCGCCTGCGCGCAGCAGCCTGCGACGAAGAAGAATAGACCCGGGGCCGCAAGGCCACGGCGGGAGAATACCTGGATGAACCCGGCAACGGAACGGAACCAGTCCTTTGACAAGCCCGGTTTCTGGAGCTTCATTGCCACCCAGTTTCAGGGCGCCTTCAGCGATAACCTCTACCGCTGGTTGATCGTTTTCTATGCGCCTGTGCTGTTGGCGGAAGACTTCCCGGTCACCGGTCTGGCGATGCTGCTCTTCAATATCCCCTGGCTCATGTTTCCCGCCATCGCCGGGGCCATCGGCGACAAGTACAGCAAGAAGTGGGTGACGGTGGGCACCAAGGTGTGGGAGGTGGGCGTGATGGTGCTCGGCGCGGTGGCCGTCATGCTGCAGATGCCCTACCTGCTGTTCTTCACCCTGTTCATGATGGCGATGCAGAGCGCCTTTTTCAGTCCCGCGAAGTACGGCATCATGCCGCAGATGTTGCCCGAGTCGAAGCTCTCTTGGGGCAACGGCATGCTCAACATGTGGACATTTGTGGCCATAATTCTGGGCACAGCGGCGGCCGGTTTCCTGCTCGACATCTTCGCCTCGCGCGTGTATCTGGCGATGCTGGTCACGGTCGCGTTCTCGGTGGCGGGTCTCTTCGCTTCCCTCCGCGTCACGCCCGTGCCTCCGGCCGAGCCCAGGCGCAGGATTCCAGTCAACCCCTATTCCGGGCTCGGCAAGTACATGCGCCTGTTCTTCGGCGACGCGCGGCTCTACATCACCATGGTGGGCATCGCCTTCTTCTGGTTCGCCGGGGCGCTGGTGCTGTCCAACGTGGCGGAACTCGGCAAGGAGATCGCGCCGACCACGCGTGAGGCCAGTTTCCTGCTGACCAGCATGGCGCTGGGCATAGGCGTGGGCAGCGTGGTCGCGGGGTACCTTTCCCGCGGCAAGATCGAAGGCGGCCTGGTTCCCATCGGCCTCGGCGGCATGGCGCTGATGTGCGTGTTGCTCGCGGTCCCCTGGGACAGCCTGTTCCGTGTGTATTTTGTGGAGCAGCAGGCGGGCCCGACCGGCATCATGCACTCCGCCATGTGGGCCAACTACGTGGTGCTGCTGGTGGTCCTCTTCGGGCTGGGCTTTTTCGGCGGCGTGTTTGACGTGCCGCTGGCCGCCATGCTCCAGCAGCGCAGCCCCGATGACGTCAAGGGCGGCATGATCGCCACCTCGAACGTCATCACCTTCGCGGGCATGACCGTCGCAGCGGTGCTGTTCATCCTGTGTTTCAACGTGATTGGCCTCTCGCCCCGGGCCATTTTCCTCGTCTCCGCCGTGCTTACCGCGGGCATGCTGCTGTATCTCGCGCGGAAGACGCCGGTCTTCATCCTGCGCTCACTCCTGTGGATGGTCGACGGCACGCTGCTCCGGTTGCGCGTGCAGCATGCGGGCCGTCTGCCGGAGAAGGGCGGCGCCCTGCTGGTGGGCGGCCACCTGTCCTTTGTTGAGGCCCTGGTGCTGCTGTTCTCAACCGGCCGCGACATCCATTTCGTTGTTGGCGCGGACATCTACGAAATCCCCTGGATGCGGCGCCTTGCCCGGCTGATGCACATCATTCCCGTGTCGCCCGGCGCGCGTGAGGGCGAGTTGGACGAGGTGGTGGCGCGTATCCGCGGCACGCTTGCCGCCGGCCACGTGGTGTGCGTGAATGACCAGCCGCGCCTGCACAAGGACGGGCCGGTGCTGCCGTGGCACAGCGACTACACAATCCTCACGCGCGGGCTCGATGTGCCGCTGGTGCCGGTCTACATGAGCCGTCTGTGGGAGATTCTTTATGTCTTTGAGGACGGACGGCGTCTGCGCTGGCGTTGGCCCGGCCGGCTGCGGCATCCCGTGTACGTGTGCTACGGCGAGCCCATGGCGCCGCGCGCGTCCGCATTCGAGGTCCGGCAGGCCGTGCAGCGGCTCGGCATGCAGAGTTATCTCGAGCGCCCGATGCGGCGCGACCTGCTGCATCGCGCGTTCATTGGATACGCGCGCTCGCGGGCGCGGCGTCTTGCCGTTACCGACGCGGTGTCGGGTGAACTCAAGTACTTCACGACGCTGGTCGGCACGATTGTGTTCGCGCGGAAGCTGAAGAAGATTCTTGGCGAGGAGGAGATGGTGGGGGTGCTGGTGCCGCCTTCGGTCGGCGCGGTGCTGACTAATGCCGCGCTCGCGCTGCTGGGGAAGGTGGCGGTGAACATGAACTACACCATGCCCGCCGAGACGCTGGAATCCTGCGCCCGGCAGTGCGGCATCACCCAAGTGCTCACTTCGCGCAAATTTCTCGAGCGGTTGCCGTTGAAGGTGCCCGGCGAGGCGGTCTTCCTGGAAGACATTCGCGAAACGGTGACCAGGAAAGAGCGCATCGTNNGTCTGCTCTCTGCGCTGTTTGTGCCCGCGCGGCTGCTCGAGCGCCGCTTCGGCCCCGCCCGTAGAACACCCGACGACGTTGCAACCGTCATTTTCTCCAGCGGAAGCGAAGGTGAGCCCAAAGGGGTTGTGCTCACGCACCGCAACATTCTCTCCCAGATGGACGCGGCCGAGGAGACCTTCCCGCATCACAAGGAGACCTGTATCATCGGCTTCCTGCCCTTCTTCCATTCCTTCGGCTACACCGGCACCCTGTGGATGGCGCTCTGCACCGGTCATCGCGCCGTCTACCACGCCAATCCGCTGGAGTTTCGTATGATCGGTTCGCTGGCCCAGAAATACGGCGGCACGATCCTGGTCGGCACACCGACATTCCTGCAGGGCTTTGTGCGCCGCTGCACCTCGGAGCAGTTGCAGGCGCTCGAGTTCGTGGTGGCCGGCGCGGAGAAACTGCCCGAGCGTGTGCGCCGCGCCTTTCACGAGAAGTTCGGCACCGAACCGCTCGAGGGCTACGGCGCGACCGAATGCGCCCCCGTGGTCTCCGTCAACCTGCCCAATTGCGCGTCCCCCGGTTTCTTCTGGCTGGGCACCCGCCACGGCACCATCGGGCGCCCACTGCCCGGCCAGTCCGTGCGCATCATTGACCCCGACACCAGGGAGCCGTTGCCCTGCGGCGAATCCGGGCTCATGCTCGTCAAAGGCCCCAACGTGATGCAGGGTTATCTCAAGCAACCCGAACGCTCCGAAAAGGTGTTGAACGACGGGTGGTACGAAACCGGGGACATCGCCGCGGTCGACGAGGACGGGTTCATTCTGATTACCGACCGCCTGGCGCGGTTCAGCAAGATCGCCGGCGAGATGGTGCCGCACACCAAGGTCGAGGAAACGCTGCACAACCTGCTCGACCTCGAAGAACAGGCCCTGGCCGTTGCGAGCGTGCCCGACCCCCAGAAGGGCGAGCGGCTCGTGGTGCTGCACACGCTCAGCGACGAACTGCTCGAACAACTCTTCGCCAACATGGACCAGTCCAAACTGCCCAACCTCTGGCGGCCCCGTTCCAACGCGTTCTACCGCATCGACGAAATCCCCGTGCTCGGTTCCGGCAAGATGGACATCAAGGCCGTCAAGAAACTGGCGCAGGCCTTCGACCTCGGGGAGTAGGGGTGCATCGGGGCGGGCGCTCCCGGCCCGGCCGGCCATGACATCGTCTTCGAGCGTTGCATTGGCGGCCGCGCGCTCTGTTCCCGTAGAATCCCGTGCCGGAGGTTGTCATGCGACTTACAGCACTGATTTTCGCCGTCTTCTTGTGCGCCGCCGAAGCCGAAGCCGGGGCGGACCCCGCGCAAGGGGCAAGGCCGTGCGCCTTTGAAGACGTCGCCCGGCCGTCGGTGTTGCTCGACGGCGAACGGCTCGCCGAGGTGCGCAGGGAACTCGAAGCGCCGTCGTGGCGCAGGGAACTGTACGATACGGGCGTGCGCGCCAACGCGGACCTGTGGGTCTCCCGCGAGATTGTCATCCCCCCGCGTTCGGGCCACTACCACCATTTCTTCTGCACCGACGGCACCCTGCTCGAAATCCCCGGCGACCAGCGGTTCACCACGCGCGAGTACCGGTGCCCGGCGTGCGGCAAGGTCTACGCCGGCAAACGGTATACCGGCGGACGGCGCCATTTCGAGCATCGGTGGCTGTACGGGGCCTGCCGCGACCTCGCCCTCACGGGCGCGCTCGAACAGGATGCCCGGTACACGAACAAGGCCGCTGAAATCCTGCTGAAGTACGCAGAGGCCTATCCGGGACCGCACACCTCTCCAAGAGAGGGCGGCATCATGTTCCAGTCGCTTGACGAGGCGGTCATGATGATCCCCCTCGCTCAGGCCTATGATTTGGTCCGCGCGGCGGGCGCGCTCGATGAGAATCAGTGCCGCAGCATCGAACACGGCCTGTTCTGGCCCTCCGCGGAGGGCCTGGTCGCCATGGGCGTGGGGGGCAACTGGGGTTCGTGGCACCTTTGCGCGGTGGGGGTGATTGGCGTGGCCACGCGGCACCAGCGTTTCACCGACTACGGCGTGCGGCAGTTCAAACGGCAGATTCGCGAGCAACTCGGCACCGACGGTCTCTGGCCGGAGTCGGTGCACACCTACCATTTCTATCCCCTGCGGGCGTTCATTCACCTTGCCGAGGCCTGCGCACACGCCGGCATTGACCTCTGGGGATGGCGCGCGGACAACGGCAACGGCCTGGAAGACATGTTCACCGCGCCGCTGCGCTACATGTATCCGGATACCCGCCTGCCCGCCATCAATGACGGCTGGTTTGACACATTCCTGCCCGGCACGCAGTACGAGATTGCCTACTATCGATACCGCAAGCCGGAACTGGCCTGGGCGCTCGAACGCTGCCATGCGCGGCTGCCCCGTAACCAGTTGAAGGAGGAGGGCGAAGGTTACGCTTATGTCGAGCCGTGGGCGTTGCTTCATGGCGTGGACCTGCCGGAATCACCCGAGCCGCCGCCGCTGAAGCCCCACGACTTCGACCATCTCGGCATTGCGGTATTGCGCAACGACCCCTGGACCGCCGGCCCACCCATCATGCTCACCTTTGACTACGGCCCCTACCTCGGCCACGGACAACTGGACAAACTCGGCGTCACGCTCTACGGGCTGAACCGCCTGCTTGCCGCCGACTACGGCACACCGGGCTATGGTTCGGAGATCATGCCCTACTACCACGGTTCGACCAGCCACAACGTGGTGGTGGTAGACCGTGGTGACCAGGCCAAGACGGGCACGCGCGCGCTGACGCTGTTCCGGCGGGAACCCGGCGATGACAGCGAATTCGCCTGTGCGCTGGCCCGGCCTCAGGCCCAGGCCGATGAGGTGTACCCCGGCGTGCAGTGGAAACGCTCCGTGGCCGTTGGGGCCGGCTCCGCCGCGATATTCGACAGTCTGCGAAGCGAGACCGCGCGCGAATTCGATTGGCTGTTCCACTGCGAAGGGGAGCGGCTGGACCTGCCAGGTGAGGCCAATCTCCTACCCATCGAAGCCGAGGCAGGCTACCCGTACTTCTCCAGCGTGCAGGCCTACGCCTGCGCGGACACCGCCACTACGGCGGTCTGGCGCCTTGACGGGGGCGCGGAGTTGTGGCTCTACATCGAGCATGGGCCGGAGGCGGTGGTCTTCACCGCGCGCTGCCCCGCCGAGACCGGGGCGCGCACGGTTCCAGCGATTATCGTGCGCAGCCGGTCGCTCCGGGCTGACTTCTCGGCGCTTCTGATGCCGCGGGGCGGTTCCGGGACGGAAGCGCCGGTGGAGGGCATGGCCTTGTCCTCCCTGCTTCAGCGGTACCGGGACAGCTTCCCCGGCGAATAAGCGGCACAGGAAAGGCGGCGCGCGCGGCGCCGCCCATCCTTGCGTCATGTGCCGTCAGGCGATAGGTGCTCAGCCTCTGGCTTGTTCGTAGAGTTCTCCGACCTTTGCCCAGTTGACCACATTCCACCATGCCTCGATGTAGTCGGGGCGGCGGTTCTGGTAATTGAGGTAGTAGGCGTGCTCCCACACGTCCAGACCCAGAATCGGAACATGGCCCTGCATGTAGGGCGAATCCTGGTTGGCCGTGCTGTACACCTCCAGCTTGCCGCCGGGGGCCACCACCAGCCACGCCCAGCCGCTGCCGAAACGGTTGGCGGCGGCGGCACTGAAAGTCTCGCGGAATTTCTTGAAACCGCCCAGTTCCGATTCTATGGCCGACGCCACACCGCCGCCGGGCTCACCGCCGGCCTTGGGGCCCATAATCTGCCAGAACAGCGAGTGATTTGCGTGGCCGCCCCCATTATTGATTACCGCCTGCCGTTTGTCCTGAGGCACGGCGTCAATCTGTCGAAGCACTTCCTCAATCGGCCTGGAGGCCAGGTCATGGCCCTCAAGCGCGGCATTGACTTTGGTGACATAGGCGCCATGGTGTTTGTCGTGATGAATTTCCATCGTCTTCGCATCGATATGGGGCTCCAACGCATCAAATGCGTACGTCAAATCCGGAACAGTGTAAGCCATTTGTCAATCTCCTTCGTTATTCTCAGTGTTTTCGCTTGTGTACTGCGTTTTCCACTCCACGTATGCCGCCATGCACGGGCGAACTGGAGATGGTCGGAATCGACATTAATTGTTGTCCCAACTTTGCTAACATAACGCGCCGCGCCCGGCCGATATTTCGGGGATGCCGGTGGCCGGCCCCCGGTGAATTCTGGACATTCCGTCCCGGTTGCGGTATGCTGGAGTAGGCGGTGGACTTCGCCGCCGGCAAGTTTACGGTTGCAGTAACTGGAAATAGTGCGCATGCCAAAGAAGATTTCGAACCTTTCGCATGACCGCCGGCTTGATGGCGAGGACATGGTGGTCAGTCCCGACCTGCGCAGCATGAATCGCGGGCGGCGGGTGGCGCCTCGCACCGAAGTGTGCCGCCCCTGCCTCGTCTGGTTGCCGGACGCGCCGGGCGAGCGGTGGCAGGGCGTGATGCTCGATTTGAATCCTTATGGCATGCGAATTCGGATGCTTGACACGCTCGAAGAGGACACGGTCCTGGCGGTGCAGATGATGCGGGACGAGGAATTTCGCCTCCCGCTGTCGCCGCCGATCCGCGTTCGTGTGGTGCGGGTGGCCGAGTCGCCCGACGGGTTTATAGACCACGGAGTGAAGGTGTTGTTGAGCAAGATTCGCAAGCCTGAGGAGGGGCGGCGTGTGCGTCCGGAAGCGCCGCAGGTGTTTCGGCCCCGCAGGCCGCGCATGCACACAGCCGACCTCAATCGCGGAGGTGGACCGCGCCGTCCTGGGAGGAATCGTGGCTAATCACAAGATACTGGTAGTCGACGACGAGCCCGATGTGGTGGCGATGATCGAGACGACCCTGCGCGCAGAGGGCTTTGACGTGGTGACCGCCTACGACGGAATCGGTGCGCTCGATGTGGTTACACAGGAGCGTCCGCATCTTATTCTGCTGGACCTGATGATGCCGATGATGAGCGGCTATGAGGTGTGCCAGCAGTTGAAGGCCAATCCGCAGACCCAATCCGTTCCCGTGGTCTGCCTTTCGTCGGCGCACAGCCCCGATGCGCGCGCGAAGAGCCTGCGTTCCGGCGCGGTGGAACTTATCACGAAACCTTTCCTGCCCGCGGAACTGGTTGCCCAGATACGCCGCCATCTGCCCGACGGTGCCGAGCAGGCGCCGGCCGGGTAGCGGC
>NPIG01000761.1_pt3 | contig 10288 bp, 9 predicted proteins | sample 8637441 | NCBI WGS metagenome assembly NPIG01 (sample SAMN07420675, study PRJNA396082) | bioreactor metagenome | isolation source: sample BR6 brine-fed electro-methanogenic bioreactor BR | place: Japan: Kochi | collected 2016-06-14
AAGCGCTGAATCGCCTTCCAGACTTCGCCGCCCAGCCCTTTGGCACCGATCATGGCAGCGATAACCACCATCGACAATGACAGCATGATGGTCTGGTTGATGCCGGCCATAATTGTGGGCTTGGCCAGCGGAATCTGCAATTTAAAAAGCTTCTGCATCCGGTTGGCGCCGAAGCTGTCGGCCGCCTCAATCAACTCCTTGGGCACCTGCTGGATCCCCAGGCAGGTGAGGCGAATGGCCGGTGGCATGGCGAAGATCACCGTTGAAAAGATTGCTGAAACCGGCCCGAGGCCGAAAAAAGGAATCGCCGGAATCAGGTAGACGAATGCCGGCATGGTCTGCATGAAATCAAGCACTGGCATAATAACCCGATTCATCCCCCTAAAAAGGGCCGCCAGCACACCGATGGGCAAGCCGAGCATCACCGCAATCAGGGTGGCGATCAGCACCAGAGCCAGGGTCGAGATGGTCGGGGCCCACAGGCCGAGATTCCAGATCAGGGCAAATCCAAGCAGGGTAAGAATCCCCGCTTTGCGCCCGGCCACCCACCAGGACAGCGCGCTGAAAATCAGGATCAGCAGCCAGGCGGGGAAAAACATCATACCGTCCACCAGGAGGTCGATGCCGGTCTCGATAACCTCGGAGATGCCCCGGGTGAGAAAGGAAAAATGCAGAGTGAGAAAATCGATACTCTGCTCAATGCTGCGTCCGATCGGTATTTTCGGTATCGGCATGCTCATGACGACAGCCTCCCTTCCGCCAGTGCGGCCAGCAGGGAACCGCGGACGATGAGTCCCTGCAGATGCTCTTCCTCGTCGGTCACTGCGACGGGGAATTCCTGCTCCGCAAAAATTTCGTTGATGGGCGTTTCAGGACGCACGGTCGTGACATCCCGCAGGATGATGCTTTCCAGGCTGGTTTCATTCTGCTTTGCAAGCCGTGAAGCATCGTCGGCCGACACCCGGCCCAGAAGCCTTCGGTCGCGATCGACCACCAGGATGCTGGAAATGCCCACTTCCTTCATTTTGTGCAGCGCCGTTTTGGGGCCGTCCTTGGGGAAGGTCACGGTAGAAGCTTTATGCATGACGGTTCTTGCCGTCAACACCTTGGCCAGGTTGACGTCCTCCACGAACTTTTCCACATACTCGGTGGCGGGATTGGTCAGAATATCCTCCGGCGTGCCGTTCTGCACAATGGCGCCATCCTTCATGATGATGATGCGATCACCCAGTTTAAGGGCTTCGTCAAGATCGTGAGTGATAAACAGGATCGTCTTGTGCACCCGGCTCTGCAGGGCCAGCAGTTCGTCCTGCATTTCCCGGCGGATCAATGGATCGAGAGCGCTGAAGGCTTCGTCCATGAAGAGCACATCGGGGTCGACCGCCAGCGCCCGCGCCAAACCGACACGCTGCTGCAAACCGCCGGAAAGCTGCTCGGGGTAGGAGTCCTCCCAGCCCTCGAGCCCAACCAGCTTGAGGCTGGAACGTGCTTTTTCGGCTCTCTGTACTGGGTCCATCCCCTGGATCTCCAGGCCGAATTCGGTATTCTGCTGCACCGTGCGGTGAGGCAGCAGGGCGAAGCGTTGGAACACCATGCCGAACTTTTTCTGGCGAAGGCGGCGCAATTCAGCGTCGGACAGGGCGGTTACGTCGATCCCGTCCATATAAACATGGCCTGCGGTGGGTTCGATCAGGCGGTTGAGACAGCGCAGCAGAGTTGATTTCCCGCTGCCCGATAAGCCCATCACCACCAGCATTTCTCCTTCCGCCACTTCGAAGGAGGCGTTGTTGACCCCCACCGCGAGGCGGGTTTTTTTCATGATCTCTTCCTTGGAGATCCCCTGCTCGAGCATCTTGATGGCGCGCTTGGGATCGCGCCCGAAAATCTTGGAGACTTTGTCCACCTTGATCTTGGGCTGTTTACTTTTGACTTCTTCTGCGTTCATTCGCATTCCGTTCAGTGAAGGACGTATGTCCGTGTGGGTTAAGGAGGCAGCGGTGAAGCTCTCAATTGCCCGACCTCATTCCCGAAAGGTGTTCTGTGCAGACGACAGGGCCAGAGCGCCTGTTCCAGCCGTGCGGACGGAACAGGCGCTCTGGCGCAAAAGAAAGCTTCTATCAGAAATAGTAGCCGAAGTTGACGTTGATGCGCGTGGTGCGCCCTTCGTTGCCGTCGCCGACCATGTTGCCGCCGCTGAAGATCATGTTCTTGCCGGAGATGACATCCACATAGGTGTAGACCGGCCCTGCGGCGATCAGGCAGCCGACCACGTTCTGCCAGATGCTGTCGAAGCGGTCTTCGTCCGGCTCGATCAGGGTGTTGTCGGAGTAGAAGGTGAGGCTGTCGATGGGGCCCCAGTTGTTGACCGGCAGGGTGTAGGCGAGGTTGGCGATGGCGATCTGCGCCTCGGCCGGTGCACCCCAGGAGTAGGAATAGGCGCCGAGGGTGATGATATCGTCTGAAATCCTTACATTTTCTACAACATCTACAACCTTATCCTCTTCATCAACCTTTTGTCCTGTAACATTCTCATAAGAATCTGGATTTTCAGGATTATATTCATAGGTGGCATACATCAGCTGCAGATTCCAGCGCCCATAATTACCATTAAGGTGGGCGGCCCCTGCCCAATGGTCGCCAGTATCTTCAGTGGTTTTATTGTACAGCTGGCCCCATTGCCCAGAAACACCGACCTCGGTCGTCCCTAGGTCACCGTGGTCGAGAGTATGGGCAACACGCAAATTGACCTGGTTGGTTTCTTCGTTGCCGTCAGGCTGAAACCCGGCATAGCCACCATCTCCGTTGCTGATCACATCAACTGAATAGCGGCCGGCTTCTCCCGAATTACCCAGCTCGCCGTTTTTATAGAAAGCCAGCGCCAGGTCCCAGGGGCCGGTGTTGTAGAGGAATTTCACGCCCATGTCGTAGTCGTCCTCAAGACCGACATAATAGGCGCCGCTGAACCAGAAGTTGTGGCTGGCGTAGGGCTGCAGACCGAACGGCACCTGGTGGATGCCGACCTGCCCCTGCAGGCTCTCGGTAAAATCATAGCCGATCCAGGCGTGATGAGGGGCGTGCCAATCATCCTGGGGATAGAAGCGATATTCCGCCGACAGCAGCATATCACTGATTTTGCCATCCAGGTTGAGGCGGAAGGTGTCGAAGTCAAAATCGCCGCCGCGCTCCCTGCTGCCCGAATCCCAATCGGTATAGGAATAGTTGACGCGCGCCGCGCCACCCCAGGTAAAGCCGTCATCGCTTTCGACTTTCTCGGCGTCGCGGGATTCTTCGGTCTCTCCGCTGGTGAGCTGCTGTTCGAGCTGCTGGATGCGCTCCTCCAAGGCCTTGATCCGGGCGTCATCCGCCGCCAAGGCCGACAGCGGCAGCGCGAACAGAATCAGGGCGCAAATCGCAAACCATCTCTTCATGTGTAACCTCCTTGCAGACAATTAGGTCAAAAAAAGCTCGGGGCATGGCGATATCCGCGGGCGAAAAAACACCAGGATATCATCAGGGCACGACCGGTTAAGGGAAAGGCTGCATTCGTCAGACTCCCGCAACCGGGATGTGCGACTGCATGTAATTNNCTGCTCGACACGGCCTGAGCGATCCAGACACGTGGATTTCAGCAATAGGACAGGCAGGGAGACTGCCCGGTAAAACGAATACGGAAACCTAGACTATATCGAAACAATTGTCAAGTTGAGGAATTTTCAGCGTTTTTTTATTTTGTGCAGGGAATTAGGGGAAATTACGGATCTGCCGGGGGGCCAGAAAAGTTTCGGGGCCGGCTACGGGAGGAGGCATGTCCCGAAAACCGGCCCCGAGGGGTCTTGCCAGAGGGAGTAAGAAATGAAGAAGGACAATGTCCCTGATCAAAAGACCGCCTGCCACAACGGCCTCTTGATGTCTCTATTTCTACCTTACCCAAATGAAACTTAACAGGGTATGTCGCGTAAAAAAGCCGGGAATATTGTCCGTTTCAAGACTGTACATTCGCACAGTCGGCTTGTTATGGCTTGGACCGAAGGGTTTACATGATTGCGTTGAATTCAAAGCCGCAATGCTCAAGCATCAGTGCCACCTGCTGCTCGCGCGATTTCTGGTGGCTGCGCTCCAGAAGTTCTTCCGCCAAGGTTTTTCCCTCAGTCAGAAGAGAGTCAACCGATTTGAGATAGATCCCTTCATCCTCTCCTGCCTGGTTGAGGACCCCCTGGGCTGAAAGCCCGCTTCGAGCCATATCGACAAGCTCGCGAACCAGGTCCAGCAGACTCCCGCGGACGACCGGAGTTGAAAGCCCCATCCGCCAGGATTGGGGGTAAATGCGGTCTATTTGCGGCAATACCTGCCGCTGCAGAAGACCCAGGCTTCTATCCAGAATGACGGGATCGTACATCAAGCCCTTGACAAGGGCAGCAACCGCCATGGTCATGGTCGGCGGCAGGCTGTCTGCAGAGCGTAGCTCAATCTGAGGACGCAGGCGCGCTTCGGGGAAGAGAGTGGACAGGTGCAGATCCCAATCGGCCAGTGTCGCCCGATGCGATCCAAACCCTTCCTGGAGAAATTGACCGAATGTAAATCGCTGCCGGGTGAGGTCGATAAACCGCCCGTCGCGCTCGATGAAATACATCGGCACGTGCAGGGCATAGTCAACATAGGTGCCGTAGTCGGCATTTTCCGCAAACAGGGCCGGGATCAGGCCGGTACGATCTGGATCTGTCCGACTCCAGATTTCACCCCTGGTGGACAGAAAGCCGCTGGGCCTGCCTTCCCGGAAGGGGGAATTGGCAAACAAGCCGTAAAAAACCGGCGAAAGCAGCAGCGCCAGACGGATCTTGGCCCGCCAGTCCACTTCGTCGGAAAAATCAACATTCACCTGCAGGCCGGCACTCTGTTTCATCATCGCCTGACCCAGATCGCCGGTTCGTTTCATATAGGGGCCCATGATCCCGTAGCGGGCCTTGGGAACCCAGTCGATCTGATCAATCGGTGTAAAGGGCTGCACGCCGAGCCCCAGAAAAGCCAGTCCCTGGCGTGCGGCCGCGTCATTGAGGGCATTCTGGTAAAGAACGAAGTCAGCCACGCAACAATGCAGATCGCCGCACAACTCTCCCGAGAGTTCCAGTTGTCCCCCCGGTTCGAGGGTAATGGACGAGGCCTGACCCTGAAGGGCAATCAGCCTTTCTCCTTCGCGCACCCCGCTCCATGCCTGACTCTCAGCCATCGTCTCGAGAAGTTTCTCGATGCGATCGAAGTCGGCAGCATCGCCTGTTTCACGATCGATGACCAGGCGTTCCGATTCGGCCCCGATCCCCCACTTGTCCCGCGGACGGGCGCCGGCCGCGATATAGGCGTCAAGGTCACTTCGCTGGGTGACAGGCTGATCAAGCCCTGTTTTGGAGAAAGTCGTCATTGCGCTGGTGCCATTTCAGGAAGCGAGGTATTCAGTAATCTTTTCGCCGATGGTACGGAATATCTTGGTAAACTCCTTTTCGTCCTGTTCAAGCAGGGTAATGCGAAAACCGCGCTCTTCGGTACAGAAAGAGGAGAGGGGAACAACGCAGATACCGGTGGAGGCCAGCAGATAGTAGACAAAGCGCTTGTCCACGCTGACACCGGGTTGATTGACAAGCCCTTCCACCAGGGTCCGCACCTCCTTGACTTCAATCGGCAAAGTCTGTTGATCGGTGAGCAGATCGCGCTTGAACACGACGCTCATATAAAAAGCACCGTTGGTCCGGTTGACCTTGATGCCGGGGACCTGCTTCAGGACATTATAAGCGATGTTTGAATACTTTTCATAACGTTCCCTGCGGGCGGCCAGGTAGACCGGGTACTGCTCGTGGCTGAGAATTGGCGGAATCACCTTCTGCGGCAGGGTCGTTGAGCAGACTTCCACCATTTTCGAATCGACAATGCTCTGGATGTAGCGCCTGAAAACTTCATCCTTGTCGGCATTGTAGACCTCGATCCATCCGCAGCGCGCACCGGGCCAGGGCAACTCTTTACTGATCCCCTTCATGGCTATGCAGGGGACATCGTCAATCAGATCGGAAATTGGTTTGGTCGATTCTCCGTTGAAAATCAAATTATGATAAATTTCGTCACAAATAATAAACAGGTCATATTCTTTGGCAATTGTAACAACCTCTCTGAGAATTCGATCAGGAAACACGGCCCCGGTCGGATTGTCGGGATTGATAATCAGGATGCCGGAAATTGCGGGGTTGTATTTGACCGAGAGGCGCAGGTCATCCAGGTCAGGATACCAGTTGTTGTCTGGGTCCAACCGGTAGGTCACCGGTCGCTGGCCGGCGTGGGCGGCCTCTCCGGAGGAGTGAGTCGAATAGGTGGGGGAGGGTCCGATAACCCGAGCCTCCCGGCGCAGGAATCCATAAACCTTCTGGATGGCGTCGCCAAGGCCATTGAAGAAAATAATATCCTCTGGACTGATCTGTGTTATACCCCGGGCATTGGTCCGGTCCGCAAGAAATTGGCGTGTTTCCAAAAGACCTTTGGTGGCACAGTAAGCATAGGAGCAATCCTTCATGGCCATATCCGCCACGATTTCCTTCATCCATTGCGGGATTTTTTCTCCCTTCGCTACCGGGTCTCCGATGTTCTCCATATTGGTTTTTATGCCGAGTTGATTAAGCTTTTCGGCAATGGCAACAATGGCGCGGATTTCATACGTCAATTCTCCGGCGCCGATATGAACGATATTATTGCGCATGCTTGCTTCTCCTTCGCGAACTGGACCGGGTCATTTCTCAGCCAGGCCCCATAGACTAAAAAAGGCCATGGGTGTCTGCCCATGGCCTTTTGAGATCAAAAATAATATAATCCTAATTTTGCCGGTAAGCAGAAAACGAGTCTTTTTTCACTGCGGCCGCCGCCGCGCTGGTCGCTCGTGCCATCTGGCAAAATGAGTTCTGCATGTTAGGCTCCCTGGCAACATTTAAGAGTGAAAAGCAATACCATGATAAAACTGTTTCAGTCAAGCGAGGTTTTCAGCTTTTCCCCTCATTTTTGCCCTGACTTTCCTTATTCTTCCGACTTACTTCATCACCCTGGTCTTGCGCTGCTCCCGGCATGATGATCTGCCCGTTGATCCGGACCCCGGGTTCAACCTCAAGCAGGGGAGTGGTGATATTGCCTTCAACAACAGCCGGGGCACGCAGCTCAACCTTTCCGGTAGCGGTCACATTGCCCTCAAGACGACCGCTGAAAATCAGTGATCCAACCTTGACTTCGGCAATCATCTCTCCGCTTTCGCCGACAATCAGNNTCGCTCGATTCAATTTCACCCCGGAAGGCTCCGTCAAGACGCACAATTTCACTGAAGGACAACTTACCCTCAAACTGGCTGCCGGCACCTAGAAAGGCTTTTATGTCGTTCTTGTCCCGGGACTGAGAATAGGATGAACCGCTTGTGCTTTTTTTCTTGAACATGTTCAGCTCCAACCTTTCGGGTAGACTCCGGTGACCGGGCTTATTGAAGTGAAGACAGGACCCGATCCAGTTCCTCGCGGGAAGAGAAGGTGATTTCTATCTTGCCGCCTTTTTTCCCTTTAGGCTTAATGGCAACCGGCACCGAGAGAGCGGCATGAATTTTTTCCTGCGCCCTTTTCAATTCCGGATCCTGCAGCGTTTCTTTGTTGGGCTTTTCCTTGGGAGGGGAGGCCGGTCTTCCGAAACTCTTGATCTTTTTGACCATGGCTTCGGTTTCCCGCACGGAAAGTTTTTTACGCTGCAGCTCACGGCTGCCCTCCAGAATATCCTCCTCGTTTTCGAGAGAGAGAAGGGCGCGTGCGTGGCCCATGCTCAACAGTCCCTTAAGCAGATCGTCCCGAACCGGGTCGGGTAATTTCAGAAGACGCAGGGAATTGGCGATGGATGAACGATCCTTTCCTACCCGGCGTGCCACTTCTTCCTGGGATAGGTCGAAATTACCGATCAGATTGCGGTAGGCTTCGGCTTCTTCCACCGGGTTGAGATCTTCACGCTGAATATTCTCGATCAGGGCCATCTCCAGCGCCCAGTCTTCGGACACATCTTTGATGACAACCGGAACCTCATCAAGGCCTGCTTTCTGTGCGGCCCGCCAGCGGCGTTCCCCGGCGATAATCTGATAATGGTCTTCCACCCGCCGCACCACCAGGGGTTGAATGATCCCCTTTTCGCGCACGGAGGCGACAAGTTCCTCCATTTTGGCGTCATCAAAGAATTTACGCGGCTGGTCCGAATGAGGACGAAGATCGGTCAGAGGACAAAGGAAAAACTTCTTATCGGTGGCCTGGGCAGCGGAGCCGAGCAGCGCTCCCATTCCCCGTCCCAAAGCGGGTCGCTTTGCCATATCAATCTCCCATTCCGATGATTTCGCGGGCCAGGTCCAGATAGGCAACCGCACCCTTGGAGCTGACATCATACAGCAGAACCGGAACTCCATGGCTTGGCGCCTCAGATAGACGGACATTGCGCGGAATCATCGTCTGAAAAACCTGCCCTTGAAAATGCTTGCGGATTTCGACGGTGACCTGATGGGACAGATTGTTGCGCCCGTCGAACATCGTGAGAAGAATTCCGTGTATTTCGAGACGAGGGTTGAGCTGGTTTTTGATGATGCGGATGGTGTTCATCAGCTGGGACAACCCCTCCATCGCATAAAATTCGCATTGCAGGGGCACCAGGACAGAATCTGCAGCAGTCAGCGCATTGACGGTCAAAAGTCCCAGCGAAGGAGGGCAGTCGATGACGATAAAATCATATTCGTGACGGATGGTTTCAAGCGCGCTTTTAAGCTTGATTTCGCGGGCAAGCGCGGTCACCAGCTCGATTTCAGCGCCGATCAGGTCGGTGTTGGATGGAAGCACATCAAGCAGGTCAAGGTCGGTTTTGATCAGAATATCACGGACATCGGCTTCTCCGAGCAGTGCATGATAAACCGTGTATTCAAGCGCTGTTTTGTCGATCCCTAAACCGGTGCATGCGTTGGCCTGGGGATCCATATCCACCAGGAGGGTTCTTTTTTCCGCAGCAGCAATGGACGCCGCCAGATTTACCGCGGTGGTCGTCTTACCAACGCCGCCCTTCTGATTTGCTATGGCAATGATTTTGGCCATGATTCAACTCCTCGTGAGCACATCAAGGGCGACAGCATAACACAAGGATGGCTGCAGCAGAATAAATAAAATTTCCATGAATGTTGAAGGTACGATTCAGGCAGTTCCCGCAGCAGATTTATTGCTTTTCATAGATCAACAGGTGGCGGCGCGCCTTACTTACGGGAAGAACGATGGGGCGATTTTCGCGTTGAATAAAACCCTGAAGATCGGTATGAGGCTGCGTTTCGTCGGCATCGCCTTCGCGCGGACCTTTCATGGCAATCATCAGCCCCGCACCCTTTAAATACGGCGATGCCCATTGCAGCAACTGGGGCAATTCAGTCAAGGCGCGGGCAATGACGACATCAAAAATTTTTTCTTTTTCGAGGAGCTGTGGGTAATTTTCTATACGCCCCTGATAAGCGGTGAAATTCGAAAGACCCAAATGCCTTGCGGCGTGCCGCTGAAAATGGACTTTTTTCGCGACAGCCTCTAGAGAGACGACTTTCAGATCAGGCCGGGCCACTGCGAGGGGAAGCCCAGGCAATCCCGCGCCGGAACCCATATCTAACAACCTGCTGCCTTCAGCGATAAAGGGTAATGCCGTTAGCGAGTCGACCAGGTTTTTCTCGACACTCTCTTCCGGGTCACAGACAGCGGTCAGGTTGATCTTTTTATTCCAGCGCAACAGCTCTTCCTGATAGATCAGCAACTTCGTCCGAACCTGCTCATCCAGATGCAGACCAAGGGCTGCCATGCACTGCTTTATTTTCGTATCGAGGAATAATTTTGCTGCCATGGCCTTCTTATTTTTTGCGTACCGCAATGGATAATACCGCAATTGCGGCAGGAGTAACGCCTGGGATGCGGGAAGCCTGGCCGAGTGTTGCGGGCTGAGTCTTCATCAATTTTTCGCGCACCTCAAAAGACAGCCCGGAGAGTTTTTCGTAGTTGAACTCTGCCGGGATCACCACCTGCTCGGTCCTGCGAAACCTTTCGACCATTTCCTTTTGACGTTCAATATATCCCGCATACTTGGTTTGGATTTCCAGCTGTTCCCTGGCGGACAGAGAAATGGATGTGAGTTCCTCATCGAGGAACATCAGATCATCAAGGGTTACCTCCGGCCGCCGCAGCAACTCCTCGAGAGTTTGTCCCTGGCGCAATTCACTCACAGGCAAACG
>NPIG01001619.1_pt3 | contig 10274 bp, 7 predicted proteins | sample 8637441 | NCBI WGS metagenome assembly NPIG01 (sample SAMN07420675, study PRJNA396082) | bioreactor metagenome | isolation source: sample BR6 brine-fed electro-methanogenic bioreactor BR | place: Japan: Kochi | collected 2016-06-14
CCCACCTGCCAGCGCGACCGGCCGAGACCGAGGCGGCCGCCGCCCGCTTCGCCGGTGCCGGGAGCCGTCGCCACCCGCCAGCGGGTCACCGCCGGCGTGGGATCGCTCTCCTCGCGCGCCGGACGCAGCAGCAGGGCCGTCACGCCACCGCTTTCGGCAGCCAGCTGGAGCCGCCGCGCCGCCGTCACCGTCAGCCCCTCGGTCTCGCCCAGCACCGCCGCCAGGCTGCGGCTGCGCAGGCCCTCCTCGAGCACCCACAGCACGTCGGTCCTGCTGCGGGGCCGTACCAGGATCAGCCGTTCCGGCACCAGGCCGAAGGCGGCCAGCCCCGNNGGCGGCGCGCCGCCGTCCGGCCGAGGGTTTCGGTTTCCCCCAGCACCGCCGACAGGCCGCCGCTACGCAACCCTTCCTCCAATACCCAGAGCACTTCGGTCTCGCGTCGGGCCCGAACCACGACGAGCCTGTCCGCCTCTAGGCCGAAGGCGGCCAGCCCCGGGCCGTAGAGACCCGGGCCACGCCGGCACCACAGCACCGTTCCCGCCGGCCCGGCCAGCCGCGCCAGCAGGGCGGCACAGAAGCCGGTGGCACTGCCGCCGTGGACGGCCAGAACCTCGTGCAGGGCGGCACGCGGCAGGCCGCCCCAGGGCAGGGCGCCATCGATCCCGTCGACGCCCAGGGACACGACGCCGGGCCGCTCGCCGTCTTCCGGCACCGGACTCTCGATGCGGCGGATGCGCGCCCGCAGCGCCTCGAGAACGGCCGGATCGGGCCGGCTGAATCCTGTTGACCGGGACATGGGGGAAGGGCCTCCGGCTTGACGATCCACTGGGTTATTCGGTTAAATGTTCTTCTTTTGTTCTATACCCGAGCGGAACGGTTCGTCAAGCCGGAACCGCGTACGAAACCGGAAAATCGGGAGTATCCGTGGCTTTCGCGGGAGATCAGGCGAAGCGGTCGAGGCCGAGCCCGTCAAGGTCGATCTCCGGCGGGCGGCCGGCGACGATATCGGCGACCACCCGTCCCGAACCGGCGCACATGGTCCAGCCCAGCGTCCCGTGCCCGGTATTGAGGAACAGGTTGCGGTACTTGGTCCGCCCGATCACCGGCACGCTGTCCGGCGTGGTCGGCCGCAGCCCGGCCCAGAACTCGGCCTTGGAGGCATCGCCGCAGTGCGGGAACAGGTCCATGGCGGCGTTCAGGATGGAGTGCGCCCGTTCGTCTCGCATGGACGTGTCGTAGCCGGCCAGTTCGGCGGTGCCCGCCACCCGCAGCCGGTCGCCGAGGCGCGAATAGACGATCTTGCGCTCGTCGTCGATCAACGCGACCTTCGGCGCCCCCTCGGAGCCGCCGGTCGGGATGGTCACCGAATAGCCCTTGGCCGGATAGACCGGCAGCCGGATGCCCAGCGGCCGCAGCAGCAGGGGCGTATAGCTGCCCAGCGCGATCACGAAGTTGTCGTAGTCCTCGCTGGTCAGCGTGCCGCCGGTCGTCGCCACCCCCATGATGCCGTCGCCGCCGGCGATCAGGCGCGTAACCTGGTTGCGGTAACGGAACTGCACCCCCATGCCGGTGCAGATCTTGGCCAGCTTGTCGGTGAATACATGGGCGTCGCCGCTTTCGTCATCGGGGCTGTAGGTACCGCCGACCAGCATGTCGCGCGATTCGGCCAAAGCCGGTTCTCGGGCGACGCAGCCGTCGACATCCAGCACCTCGCGGATACAGCCGAACTCGCTCATCAGCTTGGCCTTGGGAATGGCCTGTTCGAACTCCCTGGGGTCCGAATAGACGTGCAGGATGCCGCGCTCGGCCTGGTCGTACTCGATCCCGGTTTCGGCGCGCAGGCCGGCCAGGCATTCCCGGGCATAGACGGCAAGGCGCAGCACCCGCTCGGTATTGAGCCGGTTGCGCGAAGCGGTGCAGTTGCCGAGGAAACGCAACAGCCACGTGAACAGCGCCGGATCGAAGCGCGGCCGGATGATCAGCGGCGCATCCTCTCGGCCCAGCCATTTCAGCGCCTTCAGCGGCGTCGCCGGTCCGGCCCAGGGATCGGCATGACTGGCCGAGATCTGGCCGCCATTCGCGAAGCTGGTCTCGAGGCCGGCACCGGGCTGACGATCGGTCACGACGACCTGATGTCCCGCTTTGGCCAGATAGTACGCCGTGGTCACACCGACCACTCCAGCGCCAAGAACCAGCGTCCTCATCAAACTCCACCTTTCATGGAAACACGCATCGGAAACCAGGGGCCGTCTTTATAATCCTGCACCGCCGTCAAGCCTAGTCCATGAATAGAATACCTCGATCAGCGGCTTTCGGCAGCGCCGCCGCGCCTTTAGAATGGACCCGGCAGCGGGATGCCGCCATCAAGGGAAATAGGCCGGGAAGACATGCACAACAACCACCTGCTCAGCGTCGACGAAATGTACCGGGCCGATGCCGCCGCCGCGGCTGCCGGCGTTCCCAGCATCGACCTGATGGAGGCGGCGGGAACCGGCGTCGTGCGGCAGATCCGCGAAATCTGGCCGCGGCCGTGCCCGGTCTGCGTCCTCTGCGGCCCCGGCAACAACGGCGGCGACGGTTTCGTCATCGCCCGGCTGCTGCAGCAGGCCGGCTGGTCCGTCCGTGTCGTTTTGTTGGGATCACCCGAAAACCTCGGCGGCGATGCCGCCGTCAACGCCGAGCGCTGGACCGGCCCCATCCAGCCGCTCGACGGCCCGGAAGTCCTCGACGGCTGCGAACTGGTCGTCGACGCCCTGTTCGGGGCCGGGCTGGCCCGTCCCCTGGAAGGCAAGGCACGGGCCGTCATCGAGGCCGTCAACGAACGCGCCATTGACTGTGTCGCCGTCGATATCCCCAGCGGCGTTCACGGCGACACCGGCGAAATCCTCGGTGCCGCACCGCAGGCCGCCCTGACCGTCACCTTCTTCCGCGCCAAGCCCGGCCACTATCTGCAGCCGGGCAGGGATCTCGCGGGCGACCTCGCCGTCGTCGATATCGGCATCCCCGAAACGGTACTCGACGGCATCCGCCCGCCGACGGCGGTCAACGGCCCGGACCTGTGGGGGGAGCGGTTCCCCTGGCCCCATTCGGGGAGCAACAAATACACCCGCGGCCATGCCGTCATCGCCGGCGGATCGGAGATGACCGGTGCCGCGCGGCTGGCGGCGCGGGCAGCGCGGCGGGTCGGCGCCGGCCTGGCGACCATCGCCACGGCTCCGGAAGCCTTCGCCATCTATGCCTCCGACATGCCGGGCACCCTGGTCAAGCCGGTCGCCAACGACGTGGCCTTTGCCGAATACATCGCCGACGCGCGGCGCAATGCGGTCCTGGTCGGACCCGGCGCCGGCATCGAAGGCTCGACCCGCAACCGCGTCCTGGCCGCCCTGAACGCCGGCAAGGCGACGGTCCTCGATGCCGATGCATTGAGCGTCTTCGCGACCGATCGCGCGGCCCTGTTCGCGGCCATCAAGTCGCCCTGCGTCATGACCCCGCACGAGGGTGAATTCGCGCGCCTGTTCCCGGCCGACGGCGACAAGCTGTCGCGGGCCCGCGCCGCCGCCAAGGAATCGGGCGCCGTGGTCCTGCTCAAGGGGTCGGATACGGTGATCGCCGCGCCCGACGGCCGCGCCGTCATCGACGCCGCCGGGCCGCCGGAACTCGCGACCGGCGGCACCGGCGACGTGCTGGCCGGGCTGATCCTGGGACTGTTGGCCCAGCGTATGGATGCGTTCGACGCCGCCTGTGCCGGAGCCTGGATTCACGGCTCCGCCGCCACGGCTTTCGGCCCCGGCCTGATCGCCGAGGACCTGCTGGACACGACGCCGCGTGTCCTTCGGCGGTTGCGCGCGCTCGACTGACCGCTAAATTTAAAACGGGGCAGAAAGATAAATCCGGGAACGGAACGACAATGGTGGAAAAGACCAAGGAAGGTTTCCTCGACCGAACGCTGCGGAACCTCCGCACCGCTTGGCAGAATATCGCCGGATCGGCCTACAACGCCGAGGCCGCCAGCATGCGCCCCCATCTTCCCGAGGAGGACGTGGCCCGTCTGCGCGAACAGATGCGGGCCTGTCTGGAGGGGAAGGGAGGCGAGGTTTCGGCGCGGGCGCGGGCGGCCGCCCTCGGTCGGGCCTATCTGAATCTCGACGCGAACGGACGCCAACGGTTCCTGCGGGTGTTGGCCGAAGACTTCGACACCGACCGGGAGGCCGTCGACAAGGCGATTGCCGGTCTGGCCGCAGCCTCCGGCACCGAAGAGACCCACAAGGCGCAGGCCGCCCTGAAAAAGGCGCTCGAGGCGCCGCGTCTGCGCCTGTTGACCCAGTTCAACGGCCTGCCCAACGGCATCAAGTTCCTGGTCGACATGCGCGCCGAACTGCTCGAACTGGCCCGCCGCGACCCCGTCTTCAAGCCGGTCGAAGCCGATCTCAGGAGCCTGCTGACCAGCTGGTTCGACATCGGCCTGCTCGAACTCAAGGAGATCACCTGGTCCTCGGCCTCGGCGGCGCTGCTGGAACGCCTGATCGCCTATGAGGCCGTACATGCCATCCAAAGCTGGGACGACCTGAAGAACCGTCTCGCCTCGGACCGCCGCTGCTTCGCCTTCTTCCATCCACGGATGCCGGACGAGCCGCTGATCTTCGTCGAGGTCGCCCTGGTCAACGGCCTAGCAGACAACGTGCAGGAGTTGCTCGATGAAACGGCGCCGATCCAGGACCCGCAGGCGGCAGACACCGCCATCTTCTATTCCATCTCCAACGCCCAGAAGGGACTCGCCGGGATCAGCTTCGGCAACTTCCTGATCAAGCGGGTGGTCGATCAGCTGACCCACGAGTTGGAGGGGCTCAAGACCTTCGCGACCCTGTCGCCGATCCCGGGTTTCCGGGCCTGGCTCGACCGGACACTGGCCGAGGGCGAACCGGGGCTGCTGCTGCCGGCGGAGCGCAAGGCCCTGAAAACGGCCGAGAACAACGCAGGGGGCGCCAAGGGAGCCCTGAAGCGGCTCCTCACTACGCCGGACTGGCACCAGAACCCGGAGATCGCCGAAACCCTCCGCGCGCCGCTCACGCGCCTTTGCGCCCGCTATCTCGTGCACGGGAAGCGCGGCGGCAACCGGGCCCTCGATCCGGTCGCGCACTTCCATCTGACCAACGGCGCGCGGATGGAACGACTCAACTGGCTCGGCGACACGTCGACCTCGGGGCTCGAGAAGTCCGGCGGAATGATGATTAACTACCTGTATAAGCTCGGAGATATCGAGGCCAACCACGAGGCCTATTCGGGGTCCGGCAAGGTCGCCGTCTCGTCCTCGATCAAGGCCCTGGCGAAAGGTTGAGGAAATATCCTACCGCAGTCTGATTGACAGAGGCGGTTAAATGTATAGATTTGCGTCCCCGCCGGAGGTCTGGGGACTGTGGCGGGCGTGGTGGAATTGGTAGACACGCAGGTTTTAGGTACCTGTGACGCAAGTCGTGGGGGTTCAAGTCCCTCCGCCCGCACCAGTTTTCCTTCCATCGCTCCATGCGTCCGAGCCCGCATCCGGCGGACCGGTCGATTGTGTCGTCATCGCAAATAACTCGAGTGTTTATCCATGCAGGTCACCGAAACGAAGACGGAAGGGTTGAAGCGGGATTTCAAGATCGTGGTTCCCGCGACCGATATCGAAGAACGCGTCAGCAGCCGTCTCAAAGAGCTGGCAGCGAGCGTTCGAATCCCTGGTTTCAGGCCAGGCAAGGTTCCCATGTCGCTGATGAAGAAGCGCTATGGTGCCTCGGTCATGGGAGAGGTCCTCGAACGTACCGTCAACGAGACGACGATGAAGGCCATGAACGATCGTGGCATGCGTCCCGCCGTCCAGCCGAAGATCGAAATCACGTCCTTCGACGAAGGGGCCGACCTGGAATACACCATGGCCGTCGAGGTCATGCCCGAGATCGAGGCCGTCGACTACGGCAAGGTCTCGCTGGAGCGCATGGTCGTCGAGGTCGAGGAATCCGCGATCGACGAAACCCTGGAGCGCATGGCCGCCGCCAACAAGTCCTCGGAAGCCGCCGCGGCCGATCACAAGGCCGAATCCGGTGACGTCGTGGTCATCGACTTCGTGGGCAAGGTCGACGGCGAGGAGTTCGCCGGCGGCAAAGCCGACGGCTACCACCTGGAACTGGGCACCGGCTCGTTCATCCCCGGCTTCGAGGACCAGCTCATCGGCTCGAAGGCCGGCGACACGGTCGAGGTCAAGGTCAAGTTCCCGGACGAGTACGGCGCCGCCGAACTGGCCGGCAAGGACGCCGTCTTCGAGACCACCGTCAAGGAAGTCCGCACGACCAAGCCGTCGGACGTGGACGACGAGTTCGCAAAGAAGGCCGGGGTCGAGAACCTTGACGCCCTGAAGCAGGCGATCCGTGACGAACATGAGCGCGAGTACAAGCAGATCGCCCGCATGCATCTGAAGCGGGCGCTGCTCGACGCGCTGGCCGAGATGTACGATTTCGAGGTTCCCGAGGCTCTGGTCGAGCAGGAGCTGGAAGGCATCTGGACCCAGTTCGAGGCCCAGCGCAAGGAGAACCCGGAAGCCGTCACGGCCGAATACGGCGACAAGGACGACGACGAACTCAAGGCCGAGTTCCGCGACATCGCGATCCGCCGCATCCGCCTGGGTCTGGTTCTGGCCGAAGTCGGACAGAGCAACAACATCCAGGTCACCAAGGAAGACATCAACCGCGCCATCATGGCCGAGGCGCGGCGGTATCCCGGCCAGGAGCAGCGGGTCGTCGACTTCTACCGGAACAACGCCGAGGCGATGAACTCGCTGCAGGCGCCTCTGTTGGAGGACCGTGTCGTCGACTTCATCCTCGAGATGGCCGACATCAAGGAGAAGAAGGTCTCCCGTGAAGAACTGCTGCGGGATCCGGACGCCGAGGACGCGCCGGCCGAGACCGAAAAGAAGGCGGCGAGCAAGTCCAAGAGCACGGCCAAGAAGAAGGCCGCTCCGAAGAAGACCGCCGCCAAGAAGAGCACGGCGAAGGACAAGGCTTGAGTCGGCACCCGCAATCGGGCTGCAGCAACCCGCGAGAGGGAACTAGGCTATGAGAGATCCGGTGGAAACGTACATGAGCAATCTCGTCCCCATGGTCGTCGAAACGACGAATCGCGGCGAGCGCGCCTATGACATCTATTCGCGTCTGCTCAAGGAGCGCATCATCTTCCTGACCGGACCGGTCAACGACGCCGTCGCCAGCGTCATTGCCGCCCAGTTCCTTTTCCTCGAGTCGGAGAATCCGACCAAGGACATCGCCTTCTACATCAATTCGCCCGGTGGCGTGGTTTCCTCGGGCCTGGCGATCTACGACACCATGCAATACATCCGTCCCCCGGTTTCGACCGTCTGCATCGGCATGGCCGCTTCGATGGGATCGTTGCTGCTGACCGCCGGCGCCAAGGGCAAGCGGTTTGCGCTTCCGAACGCCAGGATCATGGTCCATCAGCCGTCGGGCGGCACCCAGGGCCAGGCCACCGACATCGAGATCCAGGCCAAGGAAATCCTCAAGCTGCGGGATCGGCTCAACGGCATCTACCAGAACCATACCGGCCAGCCGATCGATGTGATCGAACAGGCGATGGACCGTGACCGCTACATGTCCCCGGAAGAGGCCAAGGAATTCGGCCTCATCGACGAGGTGGTGACCAGCCGGCCGGTTCCGGAAGAGACCGACGAAGCGGAAGACGACAAAGATTGATGCCAGACCTTCCCGGAGCGCCGCTCCGACCTATATGAAGGTGTGCAAGTACGCTGTGATCAATGACCCTGTCGGCCAAGACAGCTGGTATCCCAAAGCGCGATGCGGGGCGGCAAGGCCGAATCCCGGGGTTTTCGGCGGCGCGTATTTTCGATTGTACGAGCATGAGGCAACCGGCTAACATTGTTTGGACCCAGCCGGCCGAAGGAACGGAGAGTCAATGAGCAAATCATCCGGCGGAGATTCCAAGAGCACCCTCTACTGCTCGTTCTGCGGAAAAAGCCAGCACGAGGTACACAAGCTCATAGCCGGACCGACCGTATTCATCTGCGATGAATGCGTCGAACTGTGCATGGACATCATTCGCGAGGAACACAAGACCAACCTTGTGCGTTCGCGCGACGGTGTCCCGACCCCCGGCGAGATCTGCCAGGTACTCGACGACTACGTCATCGGGCAGCCCCATGCCAAACGGGTTCTCTCGGTAGCCGTCCACAATCACTACAAACGTCTTGCCCACGGCTCGCGAGGCGGCGATACCGCCCTGGCCGCCAAGGGCAATGATGTCGAACTGGCCAAGTCCAACATCCTGCTCATCGGCCCCACGGGTTGCGGCAAGACCCTTCTGGCGCAGACCCTGGCGCGGATCCTCGATGTTCCGTTCACCATGGCCGACGCGACGACGCTGACCGAGGCCGGCTATGTCGGCGAGGATGTGGAGAACATCATCCTCAAGCTGCTGCAGGCCGCCGACTACAATGTCGAGCGGGCACAGCGCGGCATCGTCTACATCGACGAAGTCGACAAGATTTCGCGCAAGTCGGACAACCCGTCGATCACCCGCGACGTGTCGGGCGAGGGCGTGCAGCAGGCTCTGCTCAAGATCATGGAAGGGACGGTGGCCAGCGTTCCGCCGCAGGGCGGCCGCAAGCATCCGCAGCAGGAGTTCCTGCAGGTCGACACCACCAACGTCCTGTTCATCTGCGGTGGCGCCTTTGCCGGTCTCGAGAAGATCATCACCCAGCGCGGCCGCGGCACCTCGATCGGGTTCGGCGCCGACGTGCGTTCCCCCGAGGAGCGGAGCACCGGTGAGATTCTGCGGGAGATCGAGCCCGAGGATCTGCTGAAATTCGGCCTGATCCCCGAGTTCGTCGGCCGCCTGCCGGTGATCGCGACCCTCGACGATCTGGACGACGCGGCGATGATCGAAATCCTTACGACGCCGAAGAACGCCTTGGTCAAGCAGTACCAGAACCTGTTCGAGATGGAGGACGTCCGCCTGTCGTTCTCGAAGGGAGCGCTGGAGAGCATTGCCAAGAAGGCGATCAAGAGGAAGACCGGCGCCCGCGGGCTGCGTTCCATTCTCGAGGCGATTCTTCTCGACACCATGTTCGACCTTCCGACGCTGGAAGGGGTCGAGGAAGTCGTGGTCAATCGCGAGGTCGCCGAAGGCCGGGCCAATCCGCTCTATATCTACTCCGAGCGGCGGGATGACGTGGAAACAAGTGCCTGATCCGGGTGGCGCGACATCGCCGCGGCGGCGGCACTCCCTTGACCGGTCTGGCTTACAAGACCATTTCTGTCCCGTAAGCCTTCCTTTCCCGCGATGTTCCTTTGCGGGTTTGGTCTACGTAAATACCTGATTCGATCGGAATTTGACGATGCAAGACGAGCTGTATCCCGTTCTTCCCCTACGCGACATCGTCGTCTTCCCGCACATGATCGTCCCCTTGTTCGTGGGCCGCGATCGTTCGGTGCGGGCCTTGGAAGATGTGATGAAAAACGACAAGCAGATTCTGCTTGTCGCCCAGAAGAACGCGGCGCAGGACGACCCGACCACCGACGACATCTACATGGTCGGCACGGTTTCCACGGTGCTCCAGCTTCTCAAGCTGCCGGACGGTACCGTCAAGGTGCTGGTCGAGGGCGGCCAGCGGGCCCGTATCCGCCGCTATGCCGACAACCCGGATTTCTTCCAGGCCGAAGTCGAGATCATCGACGAGTCCGAGGGCGAGGTCCAGGAACTGGAGGCCTTGGCGCGATCGGTCGTCTCGCAGTTCGAGCAGTACATCCGGCTCAACAAGAAGATCCCGCCGGAAGTCCTGGTTTCCGTCAACCAGATTGACGATCCCGGCAAGCTGGCCGACACCGTGGCCTCGCATCTGGCGCTGAAGATTTCCGAAAAGCAGGAACTGCTGGAAATCGAGACGGTCGCCGAGCGGCTGGAGCGGGTCTACTCGCACATGGAATCCGAAATCGGCGTCCTGCAGGTCGAGAAGAAGATCCGCAACCGCGTCAAGCGGCAGATGGAGAAGACCCAGCGCGAGTACTACCTGAACGAACAGCTCAAGGCGATCCAGAAGGAGCTTGGCGAAACCGAGGACGGCCGCGACGAGGCGGCGGAATTCGAAGAGAAGATCGAGAAGACCAAGCTCAGCAAGGAAGCCCGCGAGAAGGCCATGGCCGAACTCAAGAAGTTGCGGTCCATGAGCCCGATGTCGGCGGAAGCCACGGTCGTGCGCAACTATCTCGACTGGA
>NPIG01000985.1_pt4 | contig 10273 bp, 9 predicted proteins | sample 8637441 | NCBI WGS metagenome assembly NPIG01 (sample SAMN07420675, study PRJNA396082) | bioreactor metagenome | isolation source: sample BR6 brine-fed electro-methanogenic bioreactor BR | place: Japan: Kochi | collected 2016-06-14
TGTCCTTCGCGCAATACGAACGCGAGATCGCGGGGGAACGCATCCGAGACAAGGTCGCCGCCGCAAAGCGTCGGGGCAAGTGGTGCGGAGGGCCGCCGCCGCTTGGATACGATGTGGATTATGAGAACAAGCGACTGATCGTCAACGAGAGCGAGGCGCAACTCGTCCGGCGTATCTTCCGACGTTTTGTCCAGACCGGCTCTTCGCTGCAAGTCGCACGGGAACTGAACGCCGATGGGCTGACCACCAAGTCCTGGACCACCAAGAAGGGCAATCATCGCGCCGGGCATCCGTGGTCCGTCGGCCATCTCTATCGCCACTACAAGAACCGTCTCTATCTCGGCGAGGTGCAACACAACGGCAATACCTATCCCGGCGAGCACGAGGCCATCCTTGACCGTGCGCTTTGGGAGCGGGCGCAGGAACTGCTGGCCGACAACAACCGGACGCGAAGGTTTTCCGGTCGCCAGACCTCCAATTCTCCGCTACGCCGACTCATCCGCTGCGGGCATTGCGACAGCGCCATGAGTCCGACCTACGCGAAACGCCACGGACGCCAGTATCATTACTACGTCTGCCAGACCGCTGCAAAACGCGGCGCGGGCGTGTGTCCGGTCAGCCGTGTCGCGGCGGGCGAAATCGAGAAGGTCGTTGTCGAACAACTGGGCGCGGTCTTCCGCACACCCACGCTGGTCGCCAGAACGTTCATGTCCGCTCGGAATCAGGAAGACGAGGAGCGCCGCCGCCTGAACGATGAACAGGCGCGGCTCAGGTCGGAGTTGAAGGCGCTTCAGGATGAAGCGATCCGGCTCGTGCGTGAAGGCGGCGATGCCGACCGGATCATGGAGCTGAACACGAAGGCATCCTCGGTCGGCCAGGACCTCGACCGGATCGAGCGCGATCTGGCTGGACTCGGTCAGACCAACATCACCGAGCATGACGTCGCCGAGGCATTCGGTCCGCTTGAGGAATTCTGGGAGGTGTTATTCCCAACTGAGAAGCAACGCATCGTCCAGACGCTGGTCGAGCGGATCACGGTCTGGCCGGATGGACTCGATCTGAAACTGAAAGCCGTAGGCGTCGCGGGACTGGTCGCCGACCTGAACGCTTATGCCGACGAGGCGCGGCAGCGAGGAGGCCAATCATGAGCGACGGCAAAGTCACGATCCGCCCCACCGCCGACGGAGGCCTCTTGATTCACGTGCCGATGCTGATGCGCAAACGCTTCGGGCGAAAACTGATCATCGCCCCCGAAGGACTCGACGGATCGAGCACCGGCGACCATCCCGCGAGCCAGGAACGGCTTGTCGCCATTCTGGCCCGCGCACATGCCTGGACCCGGCTCCTCGATGAAGGCAAGTACGGATCGACGAAGCAACTCGCCGACGCGTTGGGCAAAGACCCATCCTATGTCGCCCGCGTCCTGCGGCTTGCCACCCTCGCGCCCGATATCACGCAGGCCATCCTCGATGGACGCGAACCCAACGGGCTTTCCTACATGAAGCTGATCAAGGTCCTCTCCTACGACTGGGACGAACAGCGCAAGGCGCTCGGGTTCGCGTAGCCGTCTCATCCCATTGAAATCTCCCTCGCCTTCGATGCCGGAAGCGCACGCCGCGCCTCCGGCTTTTTGCTGTCTTGAGGTCATTTCCCGGTCACTGAGCGTGGGGCAGGCTTGCCGTCATGCCGTCCACGAAAGGAAATTCTCTCAAGAAACGCTTCCCGACCCTGGAAGCGAGTGTCAGGAAGGCTTCCAGGCAGATCGCGTCTCGGCCTTTGTTTATGCGGGTTTTGTGAAACGGCTGTGGACTTCCGGTTCGATAAACGGCTTCTGGGGCCGGTTTTCGGGCAGGCCGTTCGATGGCCAGTCACAAAACACAGAAACCAACGAAGGCCGCAACGCCTTGAAATGGCTTGAGTTATGCGAAATCGTCTCCTCGGACTGAGTCCACAGGTATTGGAGAGAACAGAGAGAATTGGGGAGAAATGTGGCCGAATCGTCTGGAAATGCAGGATGGCAAGTCCACAGGTCGGGGCGGCGGGAGACCGCGCAAAGGCCCGCCAGTAAAGGGCCGAAACGCAAAACGCCCCCTCGGGCCTATTGCCCGAGAGAGCGTGGTTGCATCTTGGAAAATGGTGGAGGGGAACGTCGTCCCTCGCGGAAGAGAAGAGAATTCGCATATATCGACATCACTTTGGGCTGCCAAAGCTTACGCTACGAATTAAAGCGCATCTCCAACCTGAGCGAAGGGAAGGATTTCAAATACTCCTTCTTCAGTGCTTGAGTCTAAGCAGCCTCAATCCTTATCAAAGCTCTCTTGACCGCGCAGGAGGCACTCTTGGCCTGAGCACATGCCGCTTTCTTGGAGGTGCCAGTCGCCTTTGGCCCGAGCAAAGTGGTATTCAATACCGTAGTCGGGACGCTTTGCCCTGTGGCTCCTGGCGATGAAGACTTCGACCTTGGCATGTGCATCCCCCACAATCCCCAATTGCCGGCCAACGGTAATGAGTACACTTGTCTTGTGTCCGTCCTTCTCAAACTCCTTTGTGATCTCTGCAACGTGGGGCGTAAGTTGGCGACGCAGGTGCATACTGTCTGCCACGGAGATGGTGGCTACCACGAGACTCAAGGCCAACATACCCAGAAGTGCCTTGGTATGACTACGACGTTGTTTCTCGGGAATCCCAGCTTCGTTATCGGTCTTGGTATTTTGCATAGTGCCGTCCTTGTTGATTCAGACCCCGATTCGTTCTCAAATACTTTTGTTCTGAGTCTCCTCGCTCCGCCATCTTGCAAGCCTCTGGGGATCGACACCGCAGGAATATGCGGTTAGAATCAGCCAGTGCAAGGCCGTGGTTTTCAGCGTACCCTCATTGCGCCAGCGTCGAGAGGAGGTAATGGCAGCTGCGGACGTAGTTTCTATTCTACCTAGCTCTCGCAGAGTCTTGACCATCAGCCAGTCTTCGAGTATTGGTACGGCTTCGAACCCACCTACCTTCTCGAAAGTGTCTCTCCGCAGGAACAAGCCTTGGTCGCCGTAGGGGACTTGAAGATGTTTAGAGCGAAAGCCCGCAACACGTTCGATTAGCTTGATGGCAGGACGTGTGTCGTCAAATGCCAAGCGAAAAGCACCTGCCACGACTCCCGTTCGTGACAGGACAAGATCTATCTGTTCCCGATATCCAAAAGGAGGTCGTGTGTCGGCGTGCAAAAAGAGCAGGGTGGACGCCCGTGCTGCGTCAGCTCCTGCGTTCATTTGCAAGGCGCGTCCGCGCTCACAATGCAGTACGCGCGCCCCGGCCTGTTCTGCGCACAACACGGTTGCATCCGTACTGCCGGCATCTGCAACGATGATCTCGATGTGCGGTGAATCACCAAGGACGGCGAGCGTGTCGGGGAGGTTATCGGCCTCGTTCACGGTGGGGATAACAATCGAGAGAGTAGGACAGATTGTGTCCCGGCCCGATGCTGCCGCTTCAGATTGGCGCCACTGCCAGAGGTCGTTAGGCTCGTCGATATCGGTTTTGGTATCGAGTACGGCCACAGAGAGCCGCTGTTCCCTCGCGCGCGACAAGGTGGCATCGAAAACTGCGGCCGTGCCCCAGGGTATGTCCGCAAAAAGAGTGCGACATGGCTCTCGCATACCTATCAGGTAGTAGCCACCGTCACTCGAAGGCCCAATCACTACATCTGACGACGCCAGTTCATGAAAAGCCTGTTGGATGTCGGTGTGGCTCAATGAAGGACAGTCGGCCCCTACCGCAATGATGCGCTCTGCACCAGCACGCGCCGCCGCCTCGAAACCCTGCACCAAACGGGCGCCCAGGTCACCTTCGCCCTGGCGAACGTAACGGTGGCATCGTCCGAACATAACCCGCATTGCTTCTTCGTCACCATCGGAAAAATAGACCTGAAACTCGTTCGGTCCACACCACTTCCAAGTTTCCGCTATGNNNCATTTCGCGTTGCAGATTGGCAGCGCCTTGAGGGCCAAGCGCAGGTATGAGTCTCGTTTTGGCGCTCCCGGGTACCGGGTATCTCGTAAAGACGAGAAGGTGATTGGCCGGCTTCCTTTCGCGCAAACCCTGCAATGCCTCCCGGGCAATGGTCCATAATATCTTGCTTCCCGCGCCGGCGACGCCCCGGATTGTTCCCGAAATCTTGGATCGGCCAATACGTTTCTTGTAGGAAACGGGTGCTTCGACAACGCGCAGCCCGAACCGCATGGCACGCGCCTGCATCTGGACGGTCCAGCCATAATCGAGGTCATCCATGAGCAAGGCTTGCAGTGCCTCGAACCGGATAGCGCGAAACGGTCCCAGATCCGTGCATACTTGTCCATAAATAATGCGCAGGAGTGCACTGGCCAGCACATTTCCAAACCGCTGGGGCATCGTCATCGATCCGGGAGCGGCTTCACCCAGCACGCGGGACCCGATAACCAAGTCCGCCTCGCCATCGCGAATGGGGGCGATGAGATCTTCCATTTCTCTTGGGTCATCACTGGCGTCCGCATCAATGAATACAACAATATCGGGACGCCCTACCGCTGCGAGGGCACGAAGGCAAGCGGCGCCATAGCCACGCCTCGGCTCATATACGACATGTGCCCCGTGCGCTCGCGCAACCTCGGCTGTCTTGTCTGTGGAGTGGTTGTTCGCAACGATAATTCGGTTTACCCAAGACGGAATGGCATCGATCACCGCACCAACCGCGCGTTCTTCATTGAGAGCGGGAATGACTATGGCGATCTCCATGTCAGGTTTCACGGTGATATCCTTCCGGCGCAACGCGATGTGCCGCTTGCCAGCGGCGCGCAGCTTCCCATCCGAGAAGCACAAAGGCAGGCACGAATTGTAGCCAGACAACACCATAGTCAAAATAATCCGCATGGCCAGCATCTCGCATTGGAAAGCGCAGATAGTACAGCGGCAAGGTGAAGGATAGAATAAGTAGTCCCGGTGAGGGGTGAATGGCCAACAAGGGAAGCATCCACGTGTAGTACCAGGGAAACTGGGTTGGACTGAGTAGAAAGAGGGCGGCAACAATCCAGAGCGTATACTCGCAACGTTGCTGTGGGCTGCGTTGCGGGCGAGTCGTTAGCCATGTAACCCAAGCGATCAGCAGCACGGCAACGGTGAGACGCGCCAATGTCTGTGCATGGTCACGATAGAAAAGGCCGGCCACCGCATGAATGAGCAGATAGAGGGAATCGTTCATCTGCCATCGGCTTGCATAAGCGCGCAAACCCGACGACTCATCGTAGCCCGTCCACAGAAAAAGCGCCGCAGCCAGGCCGGCAGTGAAGCCGAAGGCAACAGTCGCACTCAAAGTTGTTCTCCATTTTCTAATGGGTTTACACAGAAGCACAGGGAACACCAGCACTGGCCACAGTTTTACCCCGACTCCAAAACCAAGCACCAATGCTGCCCAGTTTGGGCGGGCCATTGTCACAAGGAGTAGCGCGCCGATTAGAAAAGGGAGAATCGCGACATCCATATGGGCTGAATTGTAGATTTCCTTGATGAGAAGGGGGTTCCACCAGTAGATCATGGCGTTGGCACGATCTATCCCAATACGCCAAAGTAGCGCTATCAGCAACACCATGGCCGCGGCATCGAAACCAAACCAGACAAGGCGCAAACCTTCTATCCGCCATGGCGCCACCCAGTGGGCCAAGGCGAATGCACCCTGGGCGACATACGGGTAAATCGTGCGTAGATGAGGATGATTGACACGTTCAACAACGTTGCCTGCGGATTTCGCCATCCCTGTGATTGAGGTTGAAGCGTTAACCTCGATCACATCGGCAGGGCTGTACCTGTAGGGATTGTATCCATGAGCGGAAAGACCTCCGTCCCACAAATAGCGGAAGTAGTCATCTTCCAGCATCGGGGTCGAAGAAAACATCAGCAGGCGCAATAAGAGGCCAACTCCAAGCATCCACCCCCACCAAGCAGTGCCTCCAAAGGGGTTCTTGAGCATTATCCAGACCGCGCCCAAGTAGAGAAGACCCGCAGCCATGAGTACGAGCACCATGATGCCTGTTGGCCTGTGAACAACGGGGGTTCCGTAGGCGAAGCGAGAAGACAGGGCGAGAAGCATGGTAAAGGCAGCGACAAGTCCAATGCCGAAGGTCATCCACACGACCGTCAGTAGTTTCCGAGCGATTTCAGCGGAATGCATATCTATTCTTAACGCCTTGTCCGAGCAGCACAAGAACGATAGCGAAGACGGGATGGAAACCGAATGGCCCATCCCGTCCATCTCAATTTGGTTTGTGTCATCAAGGGGCTATCGAGTTCCAGACCCACCCGAGGAATATCCGCCCTGCGGCATCGGCTCCACATCAGTCTCTACCTCTTCCACAGGCTTCATGCCGGAGCCGCTTGGTGAATCACTTTCCACAGGCTTCATGTCGGACCCCGAAGCGCCTTGTGCTTCTGCGGGAGCGGGCGTGTCCTCCGAATCGCCCTGCTGCATGAGGAGAACGGCGCCTACGCCAATCGCCGCCAGCACCAGGAGCACAATGATTGCTTTGTTGTTCATGGTTGTCTTTCCTCTCGTTTTTCAAATGGTGTACCGCGGAAGCCGCCCACCGGGTCATCCGGGCGCGGCACCAAAGCCATCGGAATCTTAGTATCGTGACCCCGAACCGCCCGTACTGGATGGCGCATTGGGCTGGCTTTTACTACCCGAGCCTGCATCTGGCGTGGATTCGTGCCGGATTTCTCCACCGCCTGCCCCGGACTTTCCACCCGTCGTGCTGCAAGAGACCAAGGTGACTCCCGCGGCAACGATGCCCAGCACTAACATTGCAACAATTAGCCTTTTCATATGCTGTGTTCCTCGCGATTGTTTGTGAATTGCCATTCAGAGCAGCCCTGCTCTCTATCGGCGCCACTTTAACAACACTTCGAAAACGCGCTTCACGCCTGGAGTAAGGCGTGTGCGGTTATAGGCATCGGCCGCCTTCTTTAGAATTTCCGCCTGGGTCGGATAAGGGTGAATCGTTGACGCAAGCGTTCCCAGACCTTTGCCCGCCATCATCAGGGTCGTTATCTCCGAGATCAGGTCTCCCGCATGCCGCCCGACAATCGTCGCGCCAAGCACCTTGTCCGAGCCTTTCTTCGTGTAAATGCGTACGAAGCCTTCTTCGTCGCCATCGAGCACGGCGCGATCCACGTCCTTGAACTCAACGCGTGTCACAGAAATTTCAGACTCCTTCTTCTTCGCCTCTTCGGCGGTCATGCCAATGTGGGCGATTTCGGGGTCCGTATAGGTTGCCCACGGGATCTTTAATGCACTGACTTTCTGCCTGCCGAAGAACAGTGCGTTGCGAACGACGATTCGTGCCATGGCATCCGCCGCGTGGGTAAACTTGTAGGCCGAAGCGACATCCCCGGCGGCATACACCCTGCGGTTGGAGGTTTGGAGATAATCGTTCACAAGAACGCCCTGTTTTGAATCAAAGTCAATGCCCGCCCTCTTCAGATTAAGCGCCTCGACGTTTGGTGCTCTTCCGGCAGCCAAAAGGACTTCATCTACCGCTAATTCAGATTGCACGTCATTACATGTCAGTCTCAGTCGTTTCTCTTGCCCCTCTTCGCTGACCTCCAGCGTCTTGCCACCACAGAGCACCTGGACACCATCACGCTTCATGGCGGCTTCGACGAGCTGGGCCGCGTCGGCATCGTCCCGCGGGAGGATGCGCCCGCCGGCTTCGATGAGCGTGACTTCGGAGCCGAGCCGGGCGAATGCGTGGGCCATCTCGCACCCGATGGGGCCACCACCAATGATGGCCAGCCGCTTTGGCAATTCGGTAAGTGTAAAGAGCGTTTCGTTCGTCAGATACGCAATGGTGTCCAGCCCCTTGATGGGTGGTGCTGCCGCGCGGGCGCCCGTTGCGATAAGGGCGCGCGCGAACTTGAGTTGCGCACCGGCGACTTCGATGGTGTCTTTTCCGGAAAAGTGACCTTCGCCCAGGAAAACATCGACTCCCAATTCCGTGAACCGCGCTGCGGAGTCGTGATGACTCAACCCAGCGCGGAGGTTCCGCAGGCGCTCCATGACCTTGCCGAAGTTCGCAGAGACCTGACCCTCGATGCGCACCCCGAAGGTGTCTCCGTTTCTGGCCTCCGCGGCGGCTTTCGCACAACGAATCAGCGCTTTGCTCGGCACACAGCCCACGTTAAGGCAGTCGCCCCCCAAGAGGCCCCGCTCGACCAGCGCGACCTTGCCGCCCATACCGGCGACAGCCGCGGCCGTCACGAGACCGGCCGGTCCCGCGCCAATGACGACCATGTTGTAGCGTTCCTGGGGCGTTGGGTTTTGCCAGCCCTCGGGGTGTACGTACTCACGCCACCGCGCGTTGTGTTCGTCCATCGGTTCCAAAGGCGCCAGGTGCCGGTCCTCCCCGCGCATCAACTTCTCGTTCGCCTTGTTCATGGGAGGTTCTCCTGATTATTCAATGCCCAATCGTAGGGCAACCATTCGACCGTGACCTGACCCGAACCTTCCATGTGTGTTTCGAGCGGCGCGAAGTAACGGGCCACATAGGCCAAAATGCTACCGGCCACCTGCTCGAAATCTTCGCCATACCAATCGTAGAGTTTGGTCAGGTGTATTTTCTCTGCCTGTTCCTCAAAGCGCAGCCAGCGCGAACCGTCGGTGTGAACAATCTTGGCCTGCGCTTCAAGCTGGTCGGGCAGGTTTTTCTCCGTGTACGCTTCATTACGCAAGGGTGGGCACCCCACAGCCGCGCACACCAACACCCAATGGATGTTGGGTTCCTTGAATTTGGGCCGGATCTCCTGATGTTCGATCTCGTTCAAACTGTATTCTTTGCCAGCGATGTTCCATCGCCTGGCGTCCCACCGCTGAGAGGCGGGTATGTCGCGAATCGAGGTGATGCCCGAATCAAGGTGCTCCAGAATGAGCTGAAGTGTGAACGCATTGTAGGCGTTGATAAGCAAGGCGAGCTTTCCATCACGACCCAACGCCTTGAATGGGGCTTCCGCGATGGATTCAATGTATTGCGTTAGCACAGGCTGCTCTTTTGCAATCCCACCGTAGTCCACCCCGCCGTTTTCGTTGACGTGTCGCTTGAGAAGCCCGTCAAAGACGGCATGGTCGAAGGTAGCGCTGCCCGCGTCCTCTTCATAGGCTTCAGCCAGCGCCACGGATGGGGGGCCGAAGATGTTCTTGAGCATCCCGGCATTGAAGTGGGCCAGCGTGGCCAGCGCCACGGCCACAATCGCTGCGGTCGCAGCGACCAGTGTGCGGGGCCAACCGCTCTTGGGCGCGCCGGCAGGTTGCTCCTGACTGGCCACCGCGGCCACTTCTTCATTCTCGGAGGCATTCTTGATGGCCCGGCGGGCAATGCGCGTAATGTACACCGTGACCACGACAGTCGCGACGAGGCCTACCGTCAGCATGATCCACTGCCCCAAACCGCGTTCCGTGCCGCCTGCCGAGGCAGCAGTCAGACCCGCGCGCCCGGCGTAGCCGAGGTAGACGTACATGAAAGCGCCCGGAATGATGGCGACCGCACTGGTTGCGACACACGGGAGGAAGCGAATTGCGGTCAGGCCGTAAAAATAGTTTTGGAGGTTGAAGGGCACGGCGGGTGACAGCCGCAGCAGACCGACTATCTTCCAGCCCCCTTCCCCCACGGCACGGTCTATCGCCGCGAAACGAGGATACTTGCTGAGTGTGCGCTCCACGCTGCCGCGAGCAACGTAGCGTGCAATGAGAAAGGCGCCCGCCATGCCCAGTGTGGCGCCAAGCACGACGGTTATCGTGCCCACCCCCAGGCCGAACAATGCGCCGGCGCCAATGGAGAGCGGCGATGCGGGTATCATGGAAATGGTCACCAGTGCGTATATGAGTGCATACACAAGGGGACCAATCATTCCCAAATCCTCGATGACACCCGTCAAGTGCTGAATACCCCGCCCCACGGGGAGTGTGCGTGCCACGTAGATAAGCGAGATGACAATGAGCACAATTGAGATGCGCCGAACCCAGAGCAGCGCTTTCAAATTTCGGTCCGAAATTTCCATATCAATAAGACTCCTGCTCGTTAATCTCGACTATCGATAGTCCGGGTTAGGGAAATCGAATCGGCAGCCCGCATCCCATTCAGAGCGTTGGTTCCCGTGCACCGGCAGCCCCCCGGCGTCTTTCAGCATTCGCGCCAGATGAAGCAGGTTCCAGGTCATGAAAGTGGTGTTGCGGTTCGTGAAATCGTTCTCGGGGCCGCCCGATCCG
>NPIG01001274.1_pt1 | contig 10263 bp, 6 predicted proteins | sample 8637441 | NCBI WGS metagenome assembly NPIG01 (sample SAMN07420675, study PRJNA396082) | bioreactor metagenome | isolation source: sample BR6 brine-fed electro-methanogenic bioreactor BR | place: Japan: Kochi | collected 2016-06-14
GACAAGAGTGGGCTGAACCCTTTCCCTACGGGCGTTGGAGGGTGCGAGTGGCGTTGGTGGACAAAAAAAGGGGGCGGCGCATCGCGCCGCCCCTTTCCGTCGGTGATTCCTTGGTTCGTCAGGGTGCCGGGTACAAGTGCTCCCACCACGCGCTGTCTTCCTTCAGCTTCCAGTCGAAGTAGGCGAGGATCGTCTCCATCCACTTCTTGCGGTGGACATAGTCCATGATCAGGTGGTTCTCGCCTTCGACCTTCACGTAGTGCACGTCGCGGCCGAGGATACGCAGCGCGGCGTGCATCTGGTCGCTCTCGCCCGGGGGGACGTTGGTGTCGACGGCGCCGTGGAGCAGGAGGAGCGGCGTCGTGATCTTGTCCGCGCGGAAGAGCGCGCTGCGGCCGACGTAGATCTCCGGCGCGTTCCAGGGGAACTTCTTCGCGGTGGCGCCGGCGCTGTAGATCGTGCCCCAGAAGCCCTCACCCCAGTAGCTCGAGAGTGAGCTGATCCCCGCGTGCGAGATCGCCGCCGAGAACTTGTCGGTGTGGGTGATCAGGAGCTGCGTCATGAAGCCGCCGTAGGAGGCGCCCATGCAGCCGAGGCGCTCGGGGTCGACGAAGGGGTGCGCCTTGAGGAAGGCGTCGGTGCCTTCGATGATCTCGCCGACGACCGTGTCGCCCCAGTTGTTGACGTGGCGGGCGGAGAACTCCTGGCCGTAGCCGGTCGCGCCGCTCGGCTGCAGGACGTAGACGATGTAGCCGTGCGCGGCCCAGACGTTCTCGGGCCAGCGGCCGCCGAAGCCGCGGGAGACCGGCGAGGTGCCGCCGTAGTAGTAGATGATCGCGGGGTAGCTCTTCTTCGCATCGAAGTCGTAGGGGTAGACGACGTGGCCGTCGATCGTGCCGTTCGTCTTCGACTCGAAGGTGAAGGTTTCGACCTTGCCGAGTTTCAGGCCGGCGAGCGCGTCGGCGTTCGGCTTGACGAGGGTGCGCACGCGCGGCGCGTCGCCGAGCTCGATGATCTGGAGCTCCGGCGGCACCGAGGACGACGCGGCGACGAGCGCGATGCGCGACGCGTCGGCGGCGATGTCCCAGCGCGCGACGTTGTCGAGCTCCACGGGGAGCGCCGTGCATCGCGCCGCCGCGGGGTCGCAGCGGTAGAGGCGGACGTACTCGCCATCTTCGGCGCGCAGGTAGATCTGGCCGTCACCCTTCGAGTAGACCACCTGCGTGAGCGCCGGGTCGAAGTCCTTCGTCAGCGGGCGCGCCTTCTTCTTCGCGATGTCGAAGAGGTAGGCTTGGCCGTCGTAGATGTTCGGCGTGACGCCTTCCGGCACGTCGAGTCCCATCTCGCCGAAGGCGAGCGGGCTGCCGGTGACGAGCGCGCTCTTGCCGTCTGGCGAGTACGAGGCGCCGAGAGTCCAGGGAGCCGTGACGAGGAGCTCGGCTTCGAGTGTCGTCAGGTCGAGCTGCCACAGCTCGGTGAAGTTCATCGGCCAGCGGGTGGCGTCCGGCTTCGAGCGCGTGAAGAGCAGCGCCTTGCCGTCTGCGCGGATGTCGGCGAGCGAGGTGTCTTCGGCGCCGGCGGTCAGGCGGCGCCGGCGGCCGTCCTCGAGGCGGAGCTCCCACAGATGCACCGTGTCGCGATAGCCGGGCCAGCGGTCTTCGATCGAGCGGACCTCGTCGAGGCCCTTCGTGTCGCGCTTCTCCTCCGGGGTCGAGATGCTGTAGACGATCGTCTTGCCGTCGGGAGCGAAGGCGTAGCCGGCGAGGTGCTCGACGTCCTCGAGCAGCGCGCGGGAACCGCCGTTCCAGGTGGCGAGCCAAAGCGTGGCCTTGCCCTTGTCGGCGGTGACGAAGGTGTACTCGTTGCTGACGGGCGACCACTGGAACTTGCCGAGCGCCTTCGGCGTGCGGCGCAGCACCTTGCCGTTCGCCGCGTCGAGGAACTCGTGCCAGCTCTTGCCGTGGTCGGCGGGCACGGAGGGCTGCGACTTGCGCAGCGCGATGATCGAGCCGTCGTGGGAGAGCGAGACGCTCGACAGACCCTCCGCGTCGAGGATGTCGCGGATCGCGAGCGGCTGACCGGCGGCCGTCGTCACGCGTGGCAAGCGCGCCTCGTCCTTGCCCTCGAGCTTCGCGCTCACGGTCCAGGGCTCCTCGACGCTCGGGTCGCGCAGGGTCTCGACGAGCAGGCGGTGCACGCCGCGCGAGAGCGCGAGCTCGTAGCTGCCGTTGCCAGCGAGCGGCTTGCCGTCGAGGTGCACGGCCACGGGGTGTTTGCACTCGATGACGAGCTTGCCCTCGAAGAAGGCGGGCGCGTCGAGCTTGGTCGCGAGGAACGCGCTCGCGAGACCCTCGCCGCCGAAGGCCACCGCGCCGTCCTCGAGCTTGGCGTCTTGCCAGCTCGTGCCGACGAGTGCTGCGCTGCCGCGCTCCGGCCGGGCCTTCTTCGGGTCGAGCAGGCCGGTGCCGAGCAGCGACTTCGCCTCGAAGTCCTCGCCCTGGTCGTGCAGTGCGGGCAGGGTCTGTGCGAAGGGTCCGGCGAGGAGCCAGGCGTCGACCGCGCGGGTCTTCGGCTCGGGTTTGTCGGCGGCGTCGGCCGCGAACGCGGGGAAGCCGGCCAGGAGGGCCAACAGGACGAGGGCGATCAGGCGTGTGCGCACGGGGAATTCTCCTCAGAGTGTGGCCGAACAGTCTAACGAACTCGTTCGCTCATGCCCCGCGGGGCGCGTCGGGTGGTCGTTCGTGGTGCTCCAGAGGGGCGCGGGGCCGCTACAATGCTCACTCGAGAAAGGGACGAGATGAGCGAGATCCACTCGGAGAGCATGACGACCTGGATCGAGGCGCCCTTCGTGGTGCTCCTGATCGGCATTCGCCTCAACCGGCCCTGGAAGGTCCACCGTCTCTGGGAGGCGCGGCGCGCAATGAAAGGCCTGCTCGCCGAGCTCGAGGCGAGCCGCGAGCACGGCCTCTTGCACTACGAGTCCTTTCGCGGAAACCCGAGCCTGATCGTCCAGTACTGGCGCTCCTGGGAGCACCTCGAGACCTGGGCGCGCGAGCCGAAGGGCAATCACCGCTCGGTGTGGGTCGACTACGCCAAGCGGATCAAGCCCGGGGGCGACGTGGGCGTGTGGCACGAGACCTACGTCGTGCGGCCCGGCGACTACGAGTGCATCTACACGAACATGCCGCGCTTCGGTCTCGGCGCGATCGGCGAGCTCATCAAGACCAAGGGGCGGACCGGACGCGCGTCCAACCGCATGGAGCAGGGCAAGGAGCTCGTCCGATGAAGAGGGGACTCGTCGCGCTGCTTCTCGTTCTCGTCCTGGCTCCGTGTGCCGGTGCGGCGTCGCCGGTGCCGCTCGACATCGAGGTCAAGGCGCGGCAGATCGCCCCGGGCGAGCCGCTCCGCATCCTCGTGCGCTCGCCGCAGCCGCTCGACGAGCTCGGCGGCCGCTTCCGCGAGCATGATGTCACCCTCCTGCCGGACGACCCGGGCGGCCTGAGCTGGAGCGGGTGGGCGATGATCGGCTTGCTCGAAGGGCCGGGCAGCTCGGTGCTCGAGCTGCGGGGCCGCGCGCGGGACGGGCGCGAGGCCCACGGCGCGCGGGCGCTCGTCGTCGTCGACAAGGCGTTCCGGGAGGAGCGCCTCGAGGTCGAGCCGCGCTACGTCGAACCGCCCGCCGACGTGCTCGCGCGCATTCGCGGCGAGAAGGAGCGTTTGGCGGTGATCTACGCGCTCCGGACGCCACACCGCGCCCATGCCCCCTTCGTGCGGCCCGTTCCTGGCGAGAAGACCGCGCCGTTCGGGACCCGCCGCATCTTCAACGGCAAGCCGCGCGCGCCTCACTCGGGACTAGACCTTCGCGCGAAGGTCGGCACGCCGGTACTCGCGGCAGGACCGGGGACCGTCGTGCTCGCCGAGGATCTCTACTACTCCGGTCAGCTCGTCATCCTCGATCACGGAGGCGGGCTGTTCACCTTGTATGCGCACCTGTCCGCGATCGAGGTCGAGGTGGGCCAGGACGTCACGGCAGGCGTACGACTCGGCCTGTCGGGAGCGACCGGCCGCGTGACCGGGCCGCACCTGCACTGGGGAGCGAAGCTCGCGAACCGGCCCTTCGACCCGCGGGCGCTGCTCGACCCGGCGCTGTTCTCCAACTGAAGGAGGCCCGAACCCGGGCCGTGCGGCGGCCCCTCGTCGCGAAACGCGTTAGGCTCCCGCGCATGGAGATCATCGCCACGCTCGGCCCGCGCTCTCGTGAGGCGGCGTCCATCGCCCCGCTCGTCGCGGCGGGAGCGGACACGGCCCGAATCAACGCTTCCCACCTCGACGAAGAGGCTCTCGCCGCTCTGCTACGTGAGGCGGCGGCCGGCGGCTTCCCGCCCGCGGCGGTCGTCGTCGATCTCCAGGGTGGCAAGACGCGCTTCGGCGCGCTCGCGGCACCCCTTGAGGTTGACGCCGGGACTCCGCTCGAGCTCGTCGCCCCAGGGGCGCCGGGTGGTGGGGCTGGGGTACCTGCGCTGCCGGTCGATCGGCGCGCCTTCCTCGAAGCGCTCGCGGTTGGCGACCGCCTCCGCATCGATGACGGACGGGTCGAAGCGCTCGTCAGGCAGGTCGGTGGCTCCCGGGCGCTCGTCGAGGTGCAGGGCCCGGGTGTGATCGCGGCGCGGAAGGGCGTGGCCCGTGCGGGCGCGGCCCCGCTCGCGCTCGCCCGGCTGTCGGCGCGCGACCGCGCCTTGCTCGCAGTGGCGCGGCAGCACGGCGTGCGCCGCTTCGCCGTGTCGTACGCGCTCGACCCGGCGCTTCTCGCGGATGCCGCGGCCGACGCGGGGCCGTATGTGCACCTCGCTGCGAAGCTCGAGCATCCGGCGGCCGTCTCCGGCTGGGCTGCGCTCGCCGAGGCCTCTCACGAGCTCTGGCTCTGCCGCGGCGACCTCGGCGCGGAGGCTGGGCTCCAGGCTCTGTCCGGCTTGCAGCGCCGCTTCCTCGCCGAGGCCGTCCCCGCCGCGCGGGGCTTGCTCGCGGGGCAGCTCCTCCATCACATGACCGTCTCGCCGCGGCCGACACGCGCCGAGGTCTGCCAGCTCGGCGACCTCGCCCACGCGGGCGTCGCCGGCTTCGTGCTCTCGGACGAGACCGCGACGGGGCCCCACGGACCCGAGGCGGTGCGCTGGCTTGCGGCGCTGACTCGCGGGCAAGACGCCGAATAGGCCTGAGAGGATCGCGCGCGTCCACGCGTCCTTTCCCCGAGGGAGAGGACCTGCGGCGCCGCGCGTGCCCTGTGCCGCGCGGCGCCGCGCATACCCTCGGGAGGGTGCGATGGGCTGCCGCCGATCTCGTCTCGTGGTGTTCGTCTTGGCTTCCCTTTGTTCGACGGTCTCGCTCGCGAAAGGGCCTGCGCAACTGCACTATCAGGGCGTGCTGCGCGAAGCGGACGGAACGCCGCTCGACGGCGCCATCGACATGCGCTTCTCGTTCTACAGCGCAGAGAGCGGCGGCGACGAGATCCTGATCGACGAACACCGCAAAGAGGACACAGGCCCGGTCGTTGTCAGCGAGGGACTCTTCTCCGTCGCGCTTGGCAGCGGGAACGTCGTCGACGGAAGCGGCCCCGGCACCTACCTCTCGCTCGAGACGCTCTTTGCGAAGTACGGCACGGTCTACCTCGAGATCGAGGTCAAGGGCGAGACCCTGGCGCCGCGCGTGCATGTGATCTCGAGTGCCTACGCGATGAACGCGGCGCGGCTTGACGGCAACCTCTCTGGCGAGTTTCTCAACGTCGGTTCTTCGGTGCAGACGAAGAGCGGACCTCTACACGTCGTTCCCAGCGGCTCCGCACTCGTTTTCGGCTTCGAGTCGGAGGGGCGGGGCGGGGGAGGCTACTTCCGCGACTCGGACGACTCGGGATACGCCTACGTCGGTTACAAGAACAACGGTGTCGAAGGGCGTGGGACCCAGGCCGGCGGCCGTTTCTTCGATAGCGACGACACGGGTCAGGCCTATCTCGGCTACGGCGATCGTGGCGTCTACGGGCGTGGCTCTTTGTCCGGAGGCTACTTCGTCGAAGACGGCGGGAGTGGCATCACGAACGTCTGCTACCAGGGCTACGGCATCCACGCCCGGGGCAACGAGGCGGGGGGCTACTTCGAAGACCGGGACGGCACGGGCACCGCGTCCGTCGCGACGCAGAACTACGGTATCGAGGCCTACGGCGACTCGGCCGGCGGGCGCTTCGAGAGCAGTCTCGCGGGTGCTTACACCAGTGTCGGAGGGGGCGGAACCGGGATCTTCGCCAAGGCCGGTGGTACCGGCGGGAGGTTCCTCAACAACGGCACCGGCGCAGCGCGCCTGGCCTATGGGGACTTCGGTGTTCGCGCCGTCGGCGCCGACCACGGCGGCCTCTTCGCGAATGACGAGCAGCTCTCGGACACCTACGCACGGCTCGCGTATACAGAAGAGGAGTTCAGCTACGGCATCGAAGCGGTGGGCAAGACCATGGGGGGGTACTTCCTCGACCGCGATGCAGGGCTCGCCGCGCGGGTCGCGTTCGACACCTACAAGATCCAAGGTGCGGGCACGATGTCCTTCGTACAGAACCACCCCTACGAGAAGAGTGAGGTCATCGTCTACGCCGCGCCGGAAGGCGACGAGGTGGCCACCTATACCCGCGGGAGCGCGCGCCTCGTCGGTACCGAGGTGCGGGTACCGCTCGGCGAGACCTTCAGCCTCGTGACGAACCCGGACATCGGATTGACGGCCCACGTCACGCCCCGCGGCGGTGCGGCGACCCTCTACGTCGCTGCGGTGACGACCCAGGAGCTCGTCGTGCGCAGCGCGGGAGATGAACCCGTCGAGCTCGACTTCGACTACCTCGTCTACGGCCTGAGGATCGGCTTCGAAGACCACAACGTCGTCCAGCCGAAGACCGAAGAGGCTCCGATCCCCGCAATGCAGGTCCACGCGGAGCAAGTGGCGACGGACCCATCGCTGGCCCGCTACACGGCCCGGACACGATTTCACGCGATGCGCGCCAAGAGCGGGCTGCAAGCGCCCGCAGCAGACGGCGCCGCGGCGCGGCTGCAGCAAGCCGTTGGCGTGCACACGGGTCCGGTCAATGTGACCCGCCCGGCCCCGGAGACGCCGATCGAGCGCGCGACGCCGTCGATCGACGAGCAAGAGGCCACGAACGCGCAGAGAGACGCGGAAACCACCGAGCCAGGCCTGGCTGCAGCCATCGCGGTCCCCGCGAGCGAGGAAGCCGCACCCGCCACCGAAGTCCTCCTCCCCGTCAGCGAGCCCGTCGTCCCCGGCGACCTGCTCGTCATCGACCCCGAACGCCCCGGGAGCTTCCGGCGCAGCCGCAGCGCCGAGGACCGCACCGTCGTCGGCGTCGTGCGCGAAGCAAGCCGAACCGTCGGCGACTCCCTGGTCGCCCCGGTCGCCCTCGCCGGCGTCATCGAAGTCGCCGTCGACGCGAGCTACGGCCCGATTCTCCCCGGAGACCTTCTCGCGAGCTCACCCACACCAGGCCACGCGATGATCGCCACGGTGCCCGACGCGCGCAGCGTCGTCGCGAAGGCCCTCGCCGCACTGCCCGCGGGCAAGGGGCGGATACTCGCGCTGGTGAAGTAGAGGGGGACGATTTCGAGCTTGGTGCCGGGAGTGGGGCTCGAACCCACACGACCTCGCGGTCAGCGGATTTTAAGTCCGCAGCGTCTGCCAGTTCCGCCATCCCGGCCCGGTGCAGAGTCTAGCCTCTCCGGCTACTCGTTGCTCCGGAGAAGGCGCTCCGCTTCCGCCACGTTGCGGCGCGCGAGTGGCAGCATCACCAGCGCGTGCAAGTCCCACACCGCGCGCTCATCGAACGCGGCGAGCTCGTCGCGGGCCGCGATGCGGGCGGCGGGCGGCGCCGCGCCATCGCGCAGTGCGAGCGCGCGCAGTCGCGCGCAAGCCACGGGCACGCCGAGCCCCGAGTCGAAGAACAACGCGTCCTCGCTTAGGTGCTCGAGCGCTTGGTGTGGATCGAGATCGGGGCGCTCGAGCAACGACTGCGCGAACCAGAAGTGGTGCACGTCCCAGGGCGGGTTGTCCTCGATGTACTCGGCCACCATGGTCTCCTCCAGCACGGGCCAGTCTTCGGCGTGATAGGCCAGCACCATGCGGATCAACTTGGGCCACAGGTTGTAACGCTGTGCCGGGGGCCAGCTCGCAAGGAATCGCTCGCTGTCGACAGGTGACCCTGCCAGGACGTTGAGCAGCATGTGCTCGTAGGCGTGCATCATCGACTCTTCGCGCTGCCCCCACTCGTCCAGGCGCTCCGCAAGCTCCTCGTGGTGCCCCAATCGCAGCAGTAGCTCGGACTTGAGCAGCCGGTACCGAGCGGGCTCCTCGAGTTCCAGCGCCTGGCGCATGTTCGCAAGCGCCAGAGCGTGCTCCCCGCTCCTCATCCGGTAGGTCGCCGCGATGTACCACGGGATGGAGCGCAGCTCGGCGGGACTCTCGCGAACCGACGCAACGCGCTCGAGCAACGCCGCGCCCTCTGCCGGACGCCCGGCCTGCGCGAGCATGGCCGCGTCGAAGAGCCCCGCGTCGACGGCCTCTCTCCGCGCGAGCCACGCCTCGACACTCAGGCCGCCCCGCACGGCCGCGTCGAGCGGCACGCCCGTCGCCAGCTCGTAGCGCAGGTCGATGCCGCCTCCACTCCGGATGCGGAAGACCTCGCCCTCGAAAGCGATCGCCGACTCGCGATCGGTGGAGCGATACGGCAAGAAGGTGTACCACCCCCCCGCCCGTCGAACGTGGGAGACACTGGCGCGATAGGGCGGCGCCTGGCCCTGAATCTGCACCGAGGCAGGGAGGAGCGCGAGTATCGGACGCGGACCTGCCCAGTTGTTGAGCCCGGTCGCGAGCAGCGCGAGGTCCCGCTCGGGTCCGGTACGCACGGGGTACAGCTCCCGCAAGTGCCCCGGGTGAGAGTAGGCCGCGCTCCCGCTGATCCCCGCGAAGATGTGCAGCATGCTCGGATAGCTCGGCGTGTGGGTCGTCAGAAGCGCGGCGTACGGCTCGCCCTCCCGCCTCAAACGCTCGAGAGGAACGAGTTGGCGCGGGCGCAGCCATCCGCCGCCGACATCGTGGAACGGGGTGCTCCTGTAGTCGATGAGGCTCCGCGCATCGAGAGCGGGGCGCGGCGCCATGAAGGGCATGCCGATGCGGTGGATGTCGGGTTCCAGGATCCGCGCGTTCTCCGCGGCCAACGAGAACTGGAGCTCGCCCGGCATCAACACGACCCACGCGGGGCGCCATGGCCACGCGTCGTCCTCCTCGAGCTCGACGAGCGCCACCTCGCGATCGAAGGGGCCCTTGACGATCTGCAGCCCGATCCGAGTCGTCAGCGCTACGTTCGGCCCGTTCCAGCCCACACGAACCGGCTCGAGCGCCCAGAGCGTCCCCGCCACCCCCACGAGAAGCAGCCCCGCGAGACCCGAAAGCAGCGCGGCGCGCCGCGGCCTTCGCAACGCGAGACTCAACCGGGCAACGAGCGTCACGAACGCACCACGTCGCGCGAGCCACGCCCGCGCGACGTGCGCGCTCTTCGGCCGCGCTCCGGGCTCCTTGGCGAGCAGGCGCGCGATCAGCGCGCGCAGCACGGCCGGCACCCGCCGCAGCTCGCGGTTCGGCGCGGGTAGCGGCTCGCTGAGGTGCGCGTTCATCACCGAGACCTCGGAGCCTCCGGTGAAGGGCGGGACGCCCGTCGTCATCTGCCACGCGGTGACGCCCACGGCGTAGAGGTCGGCGGCCGGGCCGATCTCGCCCTCGCCGCGGATCTGCTCCGGCGCGCTGAACTCCGGCGTGCCGACGAAGCGGCCGACGGTGGTCAGCCCGCCTTGCTCGACGTCGCGCGCGAGGCCGAAGTCGAGGAGCACGACGCGCTCGGCGCCGGAGTCGTCGCGGGCGAGGTAGATGTTGGCCGGTTTGACGTCCCGGTGAACGACGCCCGCGTCGTGGGCCGCCGCGAGCGCATCGAAGAGGCCCTCGAGGATCCGCACGATCTCGGAGAGCGGCAGCGTGCCCTCGCGCGCGAGCCTGCGGTGCAGGGGCTCACCGGCCAGCAGCTCGGAGACGAGGTAGAGCAGCCCGTCCGCCTCGCCGATGTCGTAGATGCGCAGGATCCCGGGGTGGCGCAGCTCGCGCACGAGCTTGAGCTCGCGGCGCAGACGCTCGAGAGTCTGCCCACCGGCGGAGGGGTAGAGCACCTTGAGCGCG
>NPIG01001197.1_pt3 | contig 10258 bp, 7 predicted proteins | sample 8637441 | NCBI WGS metagenome assembly NPIG01 (sample SAMN07420675, study PRJNA396082) | bioreactor metagenome | isolation source: sample BR6 brine-fed electro-methanogenic bioreactor BR | place: Japan: Kochi | collected 2016-06-14
CCGGGTCCAAGACCTCGAGAGCGACGAGGAGCTCGTGTACGAGCTCGTCGTCCCGGACGAGGGCGACCCGAAGATAGGCAAGATCTCGCTCTCCTCGCCGATCGGCCGCGCGCTGATGGGCAAGGTCGAGGGAGACGAAGTCGTCGCGCGCACGCCGGGCGGCGAGCGCGAGTTCGAGATCGTCGAAGTGAAGACGCTCCACCAGCGCGGCGAGGGCTGAGAAGACACGGGGGAGGGGACCGGTGACGATGGTACGGGGCCTGCTGAGAAGCCTGCGGGTCCATCAGTGGGTGAAGAACGTCTTCGTCTTCGCCGCCATCTGCTTCGCGGGGCGGCTCCTCGACACCGGGGCGCTCTCGCGGGTCGTCCTGGCGTTCATCGCGTTCTGCCTGCTCTCCTCCTCGGTCTACCTCGTCAACGACGTCCTCGATCGCCATCGCGATCGCGAGCACCCGGTCAAGCGGAAGCGTCCCATCGCCTCCGGCGCGCTGCCGGTCTGGCTCGCGTTGGTCACGGCGGTCCTGCTCGTCGCGGGCGGCGTCGCGCTCTGCGCGTGGCTCTCGCCCTGGCTGCTCGCCGTCGGGCTCGTCTACGCGGCGTTCTCCTACGCCTACTCGCTCGCGCTCAAACACGTCGTGATCCTCGACGTGATGATCCTCGCGTTCGGCTACACGCTGCGCGCGGTCGCGGGCGCCGTCGTCATCGACGTCGAGATCTCGCACTGGCTCCTGATCTGCTCCCTGCTGCTCGCGCTCTTCCTCGGCTTCTGCAAGCGCCGCCAGGAGCTGACGAGCCTGGACTCGGACGCCGCGACCCACCGCGCGGTGCTCGCGAGCTACTCCGAGCGCTTCCTCGATCAGATGATCGCGGTCGTCACCGCGTCGACAGTGATCTCGTACCTGCTCTACGCCTTCGATCCTCGGGTCGCCGCGAAGCTCGGTACGCCCTACCTCGGCATGACGACGCCCTTCGTGCTCTACGGCATCTTCCGTTACTTCTACATGGTGCATCAGCGGGGTGAGGGCGGGCGGCCGACGCGCGAGGTGCTGACGGACTTGCCGCTGCTCGTCAACGTCGTGCTCTACGGGATCGCGGTCGTCGTCATCCTCTACGTGATCTGAGCCGCGCCGCCGGCTGAACGGCTGGGCGCTCAGTCCTCCGCGTCTTCCCAGCCCGGTGCGAGCTTCCTCGCCGCCCCGCGCAACTCCTTGCCTCGAGCCGCGTCACCCATCGCCGCGAAGAGCTCCGCCATCGCGAGCAGCGGCCGCGGGTCCTGCGGCGCGTGTTTGGCCGCGGTGACGAGCTCGACGAGCGCCTCCTTGACGCGTCCGGCGGCGTGGTGAGTGCGTGCGAGGACGAGCCGCGGTCCGGCTTCGGCCGGCGCCTTCTCACGGAGTGCGGCGGCCGTGCGGGCGGCTTCGTCGGGGCGGCCGGCGGCGAGGTGCGCGCGCGCGATGCGCTCGTGGGCCCAGACGCCGGTGTAGCGCGGGTCGACGTCGGCGAGTTGGGCGGGCTCGAAGCGCCCTCCCAGCACGCCCTCGAAGTGGGCGCGGGCGGCGTCGGGCGCATCGCTGGCCAGGGCTGCCTCGCCGCGCGCGAAGCGCAGGAGCGGAGGCTGGCCGAATTTCTTGTTCGCCGCGGCGAGCGCGTCCTCGATGCTGCGCTCTGGCTGCAGGAGCACAGCGAGGCGCAGGCGTCGTGCCGCGAGGTCGGCGGCCTGGTTGAAGCGGGCGCTGCCGACGCGCTCGTGGGCGCGCTCGAGGAGCGTCAGCGCCTCGCGGTTCGCGGGGATGCGGAGCAGATCGCCCCCGACCTCGACCGAGATCTCGCGCGCGAGCAGGTAGAGGCTTCGCGGGTCGTCCGGGGCGTCGGCGATCGCAGCGCGCAGCAGCGCTTCGTTGCGCTCGCCCTTGGCTTTCTTGCGGCGCGCCTCGGCGAGATAGCCGTGGTGCTGAACCCGAAGACCGGAGGGGGGAGGCGAGAGCCCCTCGGTGCCGGCGCGGCGGGCGACGGCCGCGAGGATCTGCTCGTGGACCCGGCCCTCGTAGCGATGCTCGGGCCGGTTGCGGAACAAGCGCGTGATCGGCGTCACCGTCACGCTGCCCCCCTCGAGCGGCGAGTGGATCTCGATCGTGAACGCTTCGTCCTTCGTCGAGGCGAGCCGCCGCCGAAGGGACGCGACGTCGGGTGCGTCGAGGCGTTCGTCGGCGTCGAGGACGAGGATGAAACGGCCTCGGGCCGGCGCGAGCGAGGCGTTGCGCGCCTTCGCGAAGTCGTTCTCCCAAGGAGCGTGCACGACGTGGGCGCCCGCGCGCTCGGCGACGGCCACGGTGCCGTCGGTCGAGCCGGTGTCGGCCACGACGATCTCGTCGACGAGCTCGCGCGCGGAGGCGAGGCAGGCGGGCAGGTCGCTCTCCTCGTCGCGAACGATCATGCACAGGCTCAGAAGGGGGGGCTCGGCGCTCATCGGGATCTCCTCGGCGCCAGTTTGCCAGCCGTGGACGCCGTAGTGCCCGCGCTCCTTGGCAAAAGCGCGCGCCAAGCTATGATGTGCGCTGCGCTGACTCGAAAAAACGAATCGGTAAGTAGGGTTTTTGTTCGCCCCTCGAAATCGCCGAGCTCCCTGGCGAGTCGAGCGGACCGGCAAGCACCGGATGAGGCATAATCGGAGGGTCTCCTCCAGAAGCGAGTGAGGACGAGAAGTATGCGAAGGCCCGTCAAAGAGTTCATGACCCGGGACGTCGTGACGATCAGAAACGACGCCGATGTGCACGAGCTCGAGAAGCTCTTCCTCGAACACCGCATTCACGGAGTGCCCGTCGTCGACGAGGGCGGCCGCCTCGTCGGTGTTGTCAGCCAGACCGATTTGATCTCGTGGCACTACGAGGTCGGCATCGACACGACGGGCTTCTACGACATCCCCCAGCTCCAGTTGATGGCGGACGGGAATGGCGACGAGGGTGCCGCGGAGGACGAAGAGGCGACCGAGCCCGAGAACCCGCCGCTCGAGCCCCAGGAGACCCTGCGCCTGACCGATGTGCGCTCCGCGACCGTCGAGGAGGTGATGACTCCGCTCGTGCACGCGATCCGGGCCGAGAACTCCGCCTCGGACGCGGCGGCCCGCATGCTGCGGCACAAGATCCGTTNNATCCACCGCCTGGTCGTCGTCGACGCCGACCTCAGGGTCCTCGGCATCATCTGTGCGATGGACCTCTTGCGCCTGATCCCCGGCGTGGCCGAGATGGCCCGGAGAGAGTAGGGCGCATGCCCCAGTGGAAGACCATCCTCTGTCCCACCGACTTCTCCGAATACTCCCGCATCGGGATCGATGAGGGCGCGCGCCTCGCGCGCGAGTGCGGCGCGAGGCTCGTCGTCCTGCACGTCGTCGTCGACGCGCCCCCGGCACTTCTGCCCGATGTCGCGGGCTTCCGCTACGACGAGATCATCGAGGACCTTCGCGAGCGTGCCGCGGCGAGTCTGCCCGAGTTCATCGAAGGCGAGCTCGTGAGCGGGCTCGACGTCGAGTACCGGACGGAGTTCGGCGTGCCGCACGCCGAGATCGTGCGCGTTGCCGAGGAACTGCCGGCCGAGTTGATCGTCGTGCCGACCCACGGACGCACGGGCGCGATGCACCTTCTGATCGGCTCGGTGGCGGAGAAGGTCATCCGCCGCGCGCCGTGCCCCGTGCTGGTCGTCAAGCATCGCCCGGACGCGTCGGCCGAGGTCTGAACGGTTGGTGCGCGCGCGGGGGCGGCGTGGCCGGATGTCCACTTCGACCTTATGCTTAATCCCATCATGAGGAAGATCAGCCAGCGCCGACTCGTGCCTCTTCTCCTCGTCTTCGTCGCGGGTGTCGCCGTTTCATGGACGCTCGCGAAAGGCTTCCCGTCCCAGAGCACCTATCGCTACCTCAAGGTGTTCCAGGAAGTCTGGGCGCTGACAAGGGCCAACTACGTCGAACCGATCGACGAACCCGCGCTGCTCGACGGCGCCTACCGGGGCATGCTCGCGTCACTCGACGCAGCGAGCGCCTACCTCGGGCCCGAGGAGGAAGCACTCCTCGCGCGCGCGGTCGGGAGCGGCCACGCCGGCCTCGAGGTCCTGCCTTCGGGCGGCGTGCCCGTCGTCGTGCGGGTCGACCCCGGAGGAGGCGCGGAGGCGGCCGGCCTCGAACCCGGCGACCAGATCTGGAAGGTCGGCAAACAGTCGACGCGCATGCTCGCGTGGCCGCTGCTCGTCCGCCTTCTGCGCGGTGAACCCGGCAGCACGCTCTCGATGGTCGTCCTCGACGGCCGCACTTTCAAGATGCGTGAAGTCGAGGTCAAGCTCGCCGCACCGAGCGGTGAGGGCTTCGATCTCACATTCGAGGAGCCGGGCGTCGTCGCCTTGCGCTTGCGCTCGCTGGACGCGCTCGACACCGGCGCGCTCGGCCGCGGCGTGCGCGGCAAGCTCGCCGAGCATCCCGGCGCGGCGCTGCTCGTCGACCTGCGCGGCGTCGTCGGACTCGACACCGACGAGCTGGTGCGCCTCGCGGGCGCGTTGATCCCTGGCGGAGAGCTCGTCCGTCTCGTCGACCGCGCGGGCGCGACGACGGTGGTGCAAGCCCCGGACGCGCTACCGCTCGAGGTGGGCGGCGGCCTCTTCGTGCTCGTCGACGGCAGCACGGCGGGTGTTGCCGAAGCGCTCGCGCTCGTGCTCAAGGAGCGCGCGGGCGCGCGGCTCTGCGGGCGGGAGACCTACGGTCTCGGCGCCGTGCCGGAGCGCATCCCGCTGAGGAGCGGCGGCAGCGTGCTGCTCGCGACGCGGCAGATGTTCTCGCCGGACGGGAGCGTGTGGACCGAGGACGGCATCACGCCGGACAAGGAGATCGCGTTCCGGAGGGTCGAGCGCGGCGACGACGAGTCGGCCCGCCCCGACCCGATGCGCGAGGATGCGCTCTCTTGGATTCGGGAGGGTGCTCCGGTCCAAGAGCCGAAGGAAGAACGCTTGGCTTCGTGACGTTCACGCTCGCTCAGGAGCTTTCGCGGCGCGCCGAAAGGCGCGTCGCGTCGCGTTTTGGGGCCTTCTGCGGCGTTCCGGCGCACGTGACCGGGAGGGGGTCGCAACCCATATTCGAGGCGGGGAACACCGGAGTCCGTGACGACGATGGCGAGCGTGGACCGCTTCGAGATCGAGAGCGAGCTGGGACGTGGTGCGACGGCTGTCGTGCACCGCGGACGGGACCGTCTCAGCGGCCGGCCGGTCGCGATCAAGGTCTTCCGTCCGAGCGATGCCGCGGGCTGCGACGGCGGGACGCGCCTCGAGCGCGAGGCGCGCCTGCTCAGCCGCGTCCGGCACCCGGGGATCGTCGCGGTGCTCGCCGCGGGGCGCCGCGGCAAGGACGCGTGGCTCGTCACCGAGTACGTCCCCGGCGAGAGCCTGCGCGAGCGGCTGCGCCGACGCGAGCGGCTCGATCCCGCCGAAGCGCTCTCGCTCGTCGCCCAGGCCGCGCGGGCGCTCGCGGCGGCCCATCGCGCAGGAGTCATCCATCGCGACGTCAAGCCGGCCAACCTCCTCGTCACCGACGACGGCGCGCTGAAGGTCACCGACTTCGGCGTCGCCGCCGAGTCGGTGGCGCGCTCGCCGGCCCGCGCCGAGGAGAGCGCCGTCTTCCGGGGTACGCCGGCGTATGTCGCCCCCGAGCAGTGGCTGGGACAGCCTCTCGACGGGCGCTCCGACCTCTACTCGCTCGGCGTCGTGCTCTACCGCTGCCTGACGGGACGCCGCCCCCACGAAGGGGCGAGCGTGCGCGCCGTCATGCACGCGAGCCTGAACGCGCCGATCACGCCGCCGAGCGTGCTTGCGCCCGGCTTGCCGCCGGAGCTCGACACGTTGTGTCTGACCGCGCTTGCGCGGGAGCCCGCGCGCCGCTTCGCAGACGGCGACGAGTTCGCCGCGGCGCTCGAGCGCGTCGCCGTGCCGGCGCGCCTCGGCGCGGCGCCGGGCGCCGAAGCGGTGCGCAGCGACAAGGCGCCGCCGCGCGAGGGGCGGAGCGCCTGGCGGGCCGCTCCCTGGCAGGCTGCTGCGGTTCTCGGGCTCGCGGTGCTCGCGCTGGCCTTCGCCGTCGCGCCGGGCGTGCCGGAGGGCGGCGAGGCGGGGCCCCACGCGGCCCGCGAGAGCGACGTCGCGATCTCCTGGCCCGCCTACGAGACCCCCGAGGCTCCGGCGGGCTCACCGCCCGCCGTGGCGGAGACTCCGTCCCCGGGCGCCGGGGAGCTCAGGGCGACCGACGCGGACGCGTTGCCCGATCCGGCACTCCTCGCGCGCTACGGCCGTTCGGGCGCGGCCAAGGTCTCGAAGCGCCGAGCTCCCGCGCCGACCCGGCGTGCGCAGCGCGAAGTGCGCAGCGAGAAGGTCGTGCCGGCCCGGCCGGCGCCCCGCGAGGTCGCTCTCGTCGACAACGAGCCGCAACCCGAGGCGGTGCGACCGCAAGAAGTGGCGCCGGCGCCCGAGCCGGAGTCGGCCACGCCCCCCGCCGTCGAGACGCCCGCGCCGGGGCGGGGCGTCGTCGGCATTCGTCACGGTCTCGACGAGGGGCTGATCGAAGTGCGCCTCGACGGCCGTCGCGTCGGTCTCGTGCGCCTGCGCCCCGAAGAGCGGGCGAGCCAGGGCGAGGTCGCCCGGGTGACCTTCCCGGTCACGCCGGGGGAGCACCGCGTCGAAGTGCGGGTCCTCTCCGCGAGCCACGGCGCCGACGCCGCGACGAGCTGGCGTACCCGCTGGGACGCGGGCGAGTTCCACGCCCGGGAGCTACGCCTCGTGCGGAGCGGTNNAGACCGAGTAGGGCAGGGCGTTCCGCGGGACGGGACTCCGCCCGGGGTCTCGCGAAGTGGAGAGTCCATGCTGTCGACCCGATCGGGCATCGCCTGCACCCTAGCCTTGGCCGCGCTCTTCCTCGGCGTCCTCTCTCCTTGTCTGTCGGACGACACGCCGTCCTCGCGGGCGGAGGCCTATGGCCTCTTCCTCGACGCGGAGAGCCTGGCCGCGGAGGGCCGCCTCGCGGAGGCGCGCCGGATGCTCGAGCGTGTGCTCGAGCTCGACCCCGACGCGGTCGTCGTCCGCGGCAAGCTCGCGCGTCTGTGCCTGCGCGCCCACGACGAGGTCTGCGCCGAGAACGAGGCCGAGCGGGCGATCGCGCGGCCCGGGGGAGGCGACCTAGAGAGCTACAAGGTGCTGGCCGAGCTCGCATTCGACCGCTACCGCGCCGGGCGCGACGCCGAGCATCTCGAGACCGGTCTCCTGCACCTCGAGCGCGCGACCGAGGTCGACCCGCGCGACGGGTGGGCCTGGGCCGTGTGGATCCGCGTGCTCGGGATCGAAGGGCGCATCGAGGAGGCGGAGACCGTCGCGCGCCGCGCGTCGGCGGTGCCGGGACTCGACCCGGCCGCGCCGTGGATCGCGCTCGCGCGCGTCTTGCTCACGAACGGGCGGCAGCAGGAGGCGATCGCACTGCTCGACCGCGCCGAGGTCGTCGATCGGGCGGCCGGCCCGATCCTCGAGCTGCTCGCAGACCTCAAAGGCAGCGAGGGAGACCTCGCCGGCCAGGAGTTCGTGTTGCGGCGCCTGCGCGCCCTGCGCCCGGAGGATGCGCAGGTGGCGCATCGGCTTGGCAAGGTCCTGCTCGAGCTTGGCGACTCCTACGGCGCCGAGGCGCCGCTGCGCGAAGCGCTCGACGCCCGCCCCGCCGACCCGCTGATCCGGCGCGACCTCGCCAACGTGCTCGTCCTGCTCGGGCGCGGCGCGGAGGCGCTCGTCGTGCTCGAGCGCGTCCCGGAGACCCACATGACACCGCACACGCACCTCCTCGGCGCGCGTGCGGCGGAGCAGGCGGGGCGCTTTGCCGATGCGGCGGAGCGCCTCGAGAGGCTCGAGGGACGGCTGCCGGGCGCCGAGCGCGAGAGCTTCGGCAACGCGATCCTTCGCCGCGCCGCCCGCGACTGGGTCGAGGCGGGGGAGGCGGACCGGGCGCTTCTGCTCATCCGCGCCTTCGACGGAGACGCGGACTCGCGCCGCACCCAGATCGCGGCCCTCGAGCTCCTCGAGCGCGAACGCGACGCCGAGACGCTGCTCGAAGGGATCGCGCGCAGGGAGCGGGACAACGGAGCGCTGATCGCGGTCGATCTCGAGTATCGCGTGCGCCACGAGCCGGTCGAGACCGCGCTCTCCCGTGTGCGTCAGCGTCTCGACGGCGTGAAGCAGCGCGACGTGATCCTGCTGCGTGCGGCGGGTGCGCTCGCCGCGTGGGGCGAGGCGAAGCTCGGGGCGGAGCTGCTCCGGGAGATCGACGCCCCGGAGGAGTTCGAAGCCGCGGAGAGGCACGTGCGCGCCGGTGTGTTGCTCGCGGCGGGGCACGACGACGAGGCCGAGGCGGAGTACCGCGAGGTCCTGCGGCGCCAGCCCGAATCGCACGCGGCGATGAACGACCTCGGCTATCTCCTCGCCAGCCACGGCCGCTCGCTCGACGAGGCGCTCGCGCTCTGTCAGCGCGCGGTCGAGCTCCAGCCCGGGCAGCGTGCCTATCTCGACAGCCTCGGGTGGGCGCTCTACAAGACCGGCCGCTCGGAGGAAGCGCTCTCGCTGCTCCGCCGCGCCGCGCGCACGGCGTTCGAGCCGGGGGAGGGCGAGATCCGCGATCACCTCGGCGACGTCTACGCCGCGCTCGGGGACTTGCCACGCGCGCTCTCGGAGTGGAAGGCGGCCCGCGCTCTCGGTCTCGAGAGCGAGGAGCTCGACGCGAAGATCGAGCGCGCGGAGTCCTCCGCGGCGACCGCGCCGTGAGGGCGCGCCGGGCCGTTTGGGCTCTCGCGCTGGTGCTCGCGTTCGCGGGCTGCGCGACGCGTCCTGCTGCGCCGGTCGCGTCGAGTCCCGCGGCGGCGTGCAGCGAGGCGCGGTTGCGAGGCATCTTCCGCCCGGCGGACCCCGAGGAGCGCGCGCGCCGCTTCCGCGTCGCGATCCGGCGCTGCGGCGCCGCCTCGGAGTTCGAGGTGCGGGGGCGAATCGGCCCCGTGCAGCTCGCGGGCTCGGCGCGCGATGGCGAGCTCCTCCTTCTCTTCCCGCGCCATCGGCGCTTCCTGCGGGGACGGGACGAAGGGGCCTTCTGGCAGCGCTTCACCGGGCTCCCGCTCTCCGCGGGCCTCGTCACCGGTCTGGTCTGGGATGGTGCGGAGCTCGGGACGACGCTCGGCGACGCGTGGACCGTCGTCGAATCGGAAGAGGACGAGGAGGGCCGCGTGCGCTGGCTCGTGCGCGGCGCTGAAGGGGAGCTCGAGCTGCGGCGGATCCGGCTCGGGCCGACCGAACGCGGGGTGACGCTGCTCGAAGCTCCGCCCGACTTTCGTGAACTCGAATCTGGCGAGACGCCGCTCGCCGAGAGCCAGTGGGAGTAGCGCGCCCGTGTCGACCCGCCTGACCCTTCGAGCATTCGCCAAGATCAACTTCGCACTCGAGCTGCTCGGGGTGCGCGACGACGGGTACACGGAGCTCGTCACCATCTTCCAGACGATCGATCTCGCCGACACGCTCGCGCTCGAGCTCGATCCGGCCGGCCCCGCCGAGACCACGCTCGAGACGGATGGCCTGAGAATCGATGCCTCTCCTCAGGGAAATCTCGTCTTCAAAGCCACGGAACGCTGGCGGGAGAAGGCGTGTTACGGCGGAGCGATCCGGGCGCGCCTGAGCAAGGTGGTGCCCTCCGAGGCGGGGCTCGGAGGCGGCTCTTCCGACGCGGCTGCGGCGCTTTGGGGCCTCGAGAGGCTCGCTGGCGCCCCCGTCGGGCCCGAGCGCCTCCTTCGGATTGCCGCTGAACTCGGGGCCGACGTGCCGTACTTTCTCGGCGGTGGATTGGCGCTCGGACGTGGCCGAGGTGACGCGATCGAGCTCCTCGACGACCTGCCGTCCCGCCCTTTGATCCTCGCTCGAGCGGGTGCGGGGCTCTCGACGGCGGCGGTTTTCGCCGGGGCTCGGAGCGGATTGACGCCTCGGGCTAAAGCGCCTAATATGCAGCGGTTCGTGGACGGTTCGGGCGCGGGGCTGGCCCCGCTTCCTCCCGTCTGGAACGATCTGCTGCCCGCCGCTGGGGCCCTCGAGCCCGCCATTCCCCGGCTGATCGACCGATTGGCCGGGCTCGGGGCGCGCGCGGGGATGACGGGGAGCGGATCCGTAGTGTTCGGACTCTTCGAGGAAGAGGCCGAGGCGCGCGTGGCGATGGAGGCGCTGCGCG
>NPIG01001380.1_pt1 | contig 10257 bp, 5 predicted proteins | sample 8637441 | NCBI WGS metagenome assembly NPIG01 (sample SAMN07420675, study PRJNA396082) | bioreactor metagenome | isolation source: sample BR6 brine-fed electro-methanogenic bioreactor BR | place: Japan: Kochi | collected 2016-06-14
GCCGGCGGCGGCATCGGCGGCGCAACGGCCGCAGGCGGTGCACGCCACCGCACATGCGCCGAGGGCCTCCTCGTCCTTCGCCTGGCTCTTGCATGCGACCCACAGCCGGTGCCGCAGCGGCTGCAGCGAGAACAAATCACGCGGACACGCCGCCACGCACGCGTTGCAGGCCGTGCACTTGCCCGTGTCCACCACGGGCAACCCGTTGTCATCGAGACGAAGCGCGTCGAACTCACAGGCGCGCACGCAATCGCCGAAGCCCAGGCAACCCCAAGCGCACTCCTTGCCGCCGCCCGCCACCAGGTGCGCCGCGCGGCATGAGTCGAGCCCCTCGTATTTTGCACGGTGGCCCGCCACGGCTTTGCCGCCCGCACAGGCGAGCCGCGCCACGCGCCGTTCCTCGAGCAACGCGGAGATTCCGAGATACGCAGCCACCGCTTCCATGGTTTCCGGGGTGGCGCCGGTGCAGCGGCCGGGAGAGATTTCGCCTTTCACCACGCTCTGGGCGAATGCGTGGCAGCCTGGAAGGCCGCAGGCGCCGCAGTTGTTGCCGGGCAGCATGGCTTCAACGGTGCCGATTCGGGGGTCTTCGCGCACGAAGAAGGCGCGGCGCGCCAGCGCGAGCACCAGCGCCAGCGCGGCGCCGAGCCCCGCCATGAATACACCGGCCAGAATGACTGTGGAAAGAGACATGAACGAATATCCGGTTATGCCCGGGTGTCCGTCCCTGGGGACGGTGGTTTGCCTGCGCGCCCGAAATGGGGCAGGCGCATTGCGAGAACCACGGGGGCGGGTGTGCGGCCTTCGCGCCAAGCCGATGCGGGGCCTGGAAACCGCCTCAGCACCGGCCGCAGCCACTCCCACCCACGCCCGTATTTTATCGCAATTCCGGCTGTTCAGTCCAATAAAAGACCACAAAAACAGGAAAAGGCCGGGTTCATGTACCCGTTATCCGGCACAGACACCGGAAGCGGCGAATGGGGGCAAACGCCAAACGCGCGCTCAAGCTGCGCGCGGTTTCCGCCGATACAGTAGGCACCGGCTCGGACACGGAGGTCGAGAGGGGAGCCGACACGGACGTCAAAATTGAAGACCAGCTTTTCCCGCGGCTGAGGTCGCGGGCAGGTCGACCCTCAGGAAAGCGCGTTGTGCGGTTGTGCAGCGCGTTTTTCTTTTCGCGCGCCCTACTCCCATTCGATGGTGCCGGGCGGTTTCGAGGTGACGTCGTAGAGCACCCGGTTGATGTGGCGCACTTCGTTGCAGATGCGGTTGGAGACACGCTGCAGGACCTCGGGCGGGAAGCGGAACCAGTCGGCGGTCATGGCGTCCTCGCTGGTGACGGCGCGCAGGCTGCACACCTCCTCATAAGTGCGCTCGTCGCCCTGCACGCCCACGCTGCGCACCGGCAGCAGGCAGACAAGCGCCTGCCAGATGGCGTCGTAGAGGCCGGCCTTCTTGATCTCTTCGATGAAGATGGCGTCGGCGTCGCGCAGGGTGTCGAGGCGTTCACGCGTAATCCCGCCGATGCACCGCACGCCGAGGCCGGGGCCGGGGAAAGGATGGCGCCCGACGATTTCCTCGGGCAGTCCGAGTTCGCGGCCCACGGCCCGCACTTCGTCCTTGAACAGCTCGCGCAGCGGCTCGAGCAGTTCGAGGTTCATCTTTTCGGGCAGACCGCCCACGTTGTGGTGGCTCTTGATGGTGGCCGAAGGCCCGCCCGTGGCGGACACGGACTCGATGACATCGGGGTAGAGCGTGCCCTGCGCGAGAAAGTCCATGTGGCCGAGGCGCGTGGCCTCTTCCTCGAAGACCTCGATGAACACGTTCCCGATGGTTTTGCGCTTGGTCTCGGGTTCGGTAATGCCCGCCAGCGCGGTAAGGAACCGGTCCTCGGCGTCGGCGTAGTCGAGATTGATGTGGAAGTTGTCGCGGAAGACGCGCTGGACCAGTTCCGCCTCGCCTTTTCGGAGCAGGCCGTTATTCACGAAGACACAGGTGAGGTTGTCGCCGATGGCCTCGTGAATGAGCACCGCCGCCACGCTCGAATCGACACCGCCGCTCAGGCCGCACAGCACTTTCCTGTCGCCCACGGTTGCGCGGATGTCCTCGATGGCCTTCTCGATGAAGGAGCCGGCGTTCCACGAAGGGGCGCAGTTGCAGATTTTGTGCACGAAATTGCTGAGAATCTGCCTGCCCTCGGGCGTGTGCACGACCTCGGGGTGAAACTGCACGCCATAGCGCCTGTTTGCCTGGTCGGCAATAGCGGCGTAGGGCGAGTTTTCGGTGTGACCGACGGGCTCGAAACCGGGCGGCAATTCGGCCACACGGTCACCGTGGCTCATCCACACCTGGGTGCGCGCATGCACGCCTTCGAGCAGCGGGCTGCCGTCGTTGTGCTCGAGGTAGGCGATGCCGTATTCGCGCTGGTCGGCGTGTTCCACGCGGCCGCCGAGCATGTGCGCGAAAAGCTGCACGCCGTAGCAAATGCCGAGGATGGGCACGCCCAGCTCAAATACCGCCGGGTCCGGGAAGGGCGCGTTCTCGCCGTGCACGCTGGAAGGCCCGCCGCTGAAGATGATACCGGCGGGGTTGAGCCGCCGCACTTCCTCGACGGAAGCGTTGTACGGCACGATGAGGCTGTAGACTTGCGCCTCGCGCACCCGCCTCGCGATCAGCTTGCTGTACTGAGCCCCAAAATCAATGACGACAACGGGTTGTGCAGTCGGTTCCATGAGCGCTTACCTCGGAATCTGATAATTGGGCGCGTCTTCGGTGATGGTCACGTCGTGGGGGTGGCTTTCCCGCAGGCCCGCCGCCGTTATCTGGACAAAGCGTGTATCGGTCTGCATCGCGGCGATGTCTTTGCAGCCGCAGTAGCCCATGGCCGCGCGCAATCCGCCGCAGAGCTGGTGCACATAATCCGCCAGCAGCCCGCGATAGGGCACGCGCGCCTCGATGCCTTCCGGCACCAGCTTGGTCGCCTCTTCATCGAACTGCATATACCGTGTGCGGCTGCCGAGTTGCATCGCCTTGATGGAGCCCATGCCGCGCACTACCTTGTAAGTGCGGCCTTCGTAGAGCAGTTTTTCGCCCGGGCTTTCCTCCGTGCCCGCGAAGAGGCTGCCGATCATCACCGAGTCCGCTCCGGCCGCTATCGCCTTGGCAATGTCGCCGGAATACTTGATGCCGCCATCGGCGATCAGCGGCACCCCCTCAGCCTTGCAGACCTCCGCCACGTCCATCACCGCGGTCAGTTGCGGCAGGCCCACGCCGGTGACGACACGGGTCGTGCAGATGGCGCCCGGCCCGACGCCGACCTTGACCGCGTCCGCGCCCGCCGCGACCAATTCGCGGGCGCCTTCCGGAGTCACCACGTTGCCCGCGATGACCTCCGTCTGCGGAAACGCTTCCTTGAGGTAGCCGACGGTCTGCGCGACCATGACCGAGTGGCCGTGGGCGCTGTCGACCACCAGCACATCGGCGCCCGCGGAAATCAGTTCATGCGCGCGGGCCAGTTCGTCGCGTCCGACGCCGAGCGCCGCGCCCACACGCAGGCGGCCCCGCTCGTCGGTGGCGCGCTGCGGGAAGTCGCGCGCCTTGATAATATCCTTGATGGTAAGCAGCCCCTCGAGTTCACCGCGCTCATTCACGATGGGCAGCTTCTCGATGCGGTGCTTGTGCAGCAGCTTCTTGGCCTCTTCGAAGGTGGTGCCCGGTGGCACGGTCACCAGCTTCTCGCGGGGTGTCATCACCGACGCGATGGGCACGTTCTGCTCTTCCTGGAATCGGAGGTCGCGGTTCGTCAGGATGCCGACCAGCAAGCCCTTCTTGTCCGTGATGGGCACGCCGGAAACGTGGTACCGGGACATCAGCTTCTCGGCGTCGGCGACCGTGTGGTCGGGGGTGAGCGTGAACGGTTCGGTGATGATGCCGGCCTGCGAGCGTTTCACGCGGTCGACCTCGGAGGCCTGGTCGTCGACGGGCAGGTTTTTATGGATGATCCCGATGCCGCCTTCCTGCGCGATGGCGATGGCCAGACGCGATTCGGTGACCGTGTCCATGGCGGCGCTGAGCAGCGGAATGTTCAGCGTGAGGTTGCGTGTCAGGCGGGTCTGCAGCGACACGTTGCGGGGCAGCACCTCGGAACGGGCCGGCCGGAGCAATACGTCGTCGAAAGAAAGTCCACGTGTGATGCGGTCTTGGTGGTTCATTGGCGCCTCGCAGAACAGTAATTCGATGGTTTCCCGAACCCGGTTCCGGAGACGGAAAGGCCTCCGGATGCAAGATTATAAGAACTGGAAAAACCGGATGCAAATCGCCGGCAAATCGCCCAAGCCGGCCGGCTTTCCAGAGGGAACCTGACGGGGCGGCACATTCGGAGGCGCGGGGCTCCGCACGCCGGCGGCTCGAAGGTGGATGATGCGGCAAATCGCCGTATCGCGGTTCAGCCGCTTCCCCCTCCGCCATATTCGGCGCAGCAGCCGTCCTCCGGCGCCTCGACGCGCCTTCTGCCCGTTCCTTTTCTGCCTTTCCGGGTGGTACACTTCCTTTGCAGAGGTACGAAACAGGGAATTCAGGCATGTCCTTCCACACACGAATCCGGGCAATGGCTTTTGCCGCGGCGCTGTGCGCCTTGTCCGCAACCGCGGCAGTGGCGGCGGACGAAGCGCGCCTTTACGACATCGAGGTCGGCGCACCCGCCGAGATCGACCAGCTTTCAAGGCTGGGCTTCATCATCGACGGGCGCCGGGGAACGACGGTGCGCATCCACGCGACCGGGCCGGAAGCGGCGGAACTGGCGCGGCTCGGCTATGCGCCGGCACCGGTGGTGGAACCGCCGCGCCCGCCGGAGAAGGCGGCCCGCGACCCGCTTGAACTCGGCATGGCGTATCACGACCACGCGGCCGTGACCACCTTTCTGCAGACCTATGCGGCAAGCTATCCGGGTCTGTGCAGGCTCACGAGCATCGGTGATTCGGTGCAGGGCCGCCCGCTGTGGGTGCTGCGCATCACCGACAACCCGGACGCCGAGGAAGACGAGCCCGAATTCAAGTATGTCTCGACCATGCACGGCAACGAACCCATCGGCACGGAACTGTGCCTGTATCTTATCGATTATCTGCTGGTGAACTACGGTTCCGACGCGCGCGCCACGACGCTGGTGAACGGGATAGACATTTCGATTCTGCCAATGATGAACCCGGACGGCAACACCCTGGACCGGCGATACAACGCGAACGGCGTGGACCTCAACCGCAATTTCCCGCGGTATCCGGAGGACTTCACCGGCACCGTCTACAGCGGAGAGGGGCTTGACACCGAATTCCGCCAGATCGAGAACATACATGTGATGGAATGGACCGCCACGAACAGCTTCGTGCTGGCGGCCAACTTTCATTCGGGCGCGCTGGTGGTGAACTACCCGTACGATGATGACGGCCTTGGTTCGGGTGTCGATTCCCCCAGCCCGGACGACGCCCTGTATGAAACGCTTTCCCTGTGGTATGCGCAGTCAAACCCGCCCATGTACAACAACCCGGCGTTTCCGCCCTACGGCATCACCAACGGGGCACTGTGGTATGAAATCGACGGCGGCATGCAGGACTGGAACTACCGCTACGCCGCCTGCATGGCGGTCACCATCGAACTGTCAAACATCAAGTGGCCGTCGGCGTCGACCCTGCCCCAGTTCTGGGAAAACAACCGGGAATCGATGCTGGCCTATATGGAGGGCGTGTTTCTCGGCGTGCGCGGCGTGGTGACGGATGCCCGCACCGGCGCGCCGGTCTACGCGCAGGTCACCGTGACGGGGAACAGTCAGCCCGTGTTCACCGACCCGGACGTGGGCGACTATCACCGCCTCCTGCTGCCCGGCGAGTACACGCTCTCCTTTGAGGCGGAGGGCTACGCGCCACAGACCGCAGCCGGGCTCGTCGTGGCCGGAGGCGCCGCCACCCGCCACGACGTGGCGCTCGACCCCGTGGTCGACAACCCGCACACCGCGGACCAGAACGCCAACGGACGCGTTGAGATGAGTGAACTGCTGCGAGGCATCCAGTTCTACAACGCCCGCGCGCTGCACTGTGACGCCGGCACCGAAGACGGTTACGCGCCCGGCAGCGGCGACGAGGGGTGCGTGCCCCACGCGAGCGATTATTACGGGGGCGCGGCCGACTGGCGCATCGACCTGCACGAACTGCTCCGGCTCATCCAGTTCTACAACGCGGGCGCCTACCGCGACTGCAGCGAGGCCGGGTCCGAAGACGGGTACTGCCCGGGACTGTAGCCCGGCCCGCCCGGGGTCAGGCGGTTTCCGTGCTCCCGGCCGGGTGGGGAAGCAACAGCGTGAGCACAATAGGCGCGATGAGCAGCAGGCTGGCGCCGGCGCAGGCGGCGGCGGGCCCGTAACGCCAGTAGACCAGGCAGGTGCCTATGGGGCCGACTGCGCGGGCGAGCGCGCCCGCCGAGCGGAAGATGCCGAGCAGGCGGCCCTGTTCGCCGGGCGGCGCGTAGAGGCTGAGCAGGGTGGTCGCGCAGGGCATGGCCTGGGCGCTCCCGGCCGCCAGGAAGAACAGCGCCAGCCCGAGCAGCCAGACACGCGGCCATTGCGCCGCGGCCGCCAGCAACAGAAATGAGACCGCCGCGGTCACCAATCCGTGCACGAGCATGCGCCGCACACCGATGCGGTTCGCATGGCGCCGCACGTAGCCTCCCTGCACCAGCGCCAGTATCAACCCGATGAACAGAAACATGATCGCGTTGCTGCGCGGGGTGAAGCCGAGCCGTTGCACGGCGAGGAAGGTCAGTGTGAACTCAACACCGGAAAAGCCGAGCAGGAACAGGAAGTTGATGAGGGTGGTGCGCGCGACGCCGGGCCACGGGCGCACGGCGAGCAGTGCGAGGGGGTTGGCGGTGCGTTCGGCGCGCGGGGCCAGCCCCGGCGCGCGCGTCTCGGGCATGCGCACCCAGACGAGCACGAGATTGCACAGCGCCAATGCCAGCGCGGCCGCGGCCGGCGCCGAGTAGGGGTTCACGCCCCATGCCGCGGCGCGCGGCCAGAGCGCGCTCAGGTCCACCAGCGAGGCAATACCCCCGAGCATGGGGCCGAGGATGAAACCGAAGGCGAAGGCAATGCCGATGATGGCCATGCCCCTGGGCCGGGTTTCCGGTGTGGTGGCGTCGGCCACCGCCGCGGTCACGGTGCTGATGTTCGCGCTCATCAGGCCGCCGAGTATCCTTGAGGCCACGAGCACGGCAAAGCTGCCCGCGAAGAACCACATGCCGGGCGACACCACCAGCCCCGCCATGCACAACAGCATGACCGGGCGCCGGCCGACGCGGTCGGACAGTGCGCCGAACAGGGGCGCGCAGATGAACTGGAGCAGCGAGTACAACGACCCCAGCACGCCGCCGAACAGCGTGATGGTGCGCCAGTGGCTGTCCGCGTCCACGTCGGGTCCGGCGAGCGAGCCAACGAAACGCATGAACGCGNNGGCCTCGACTTGCCGGTAATAGTCGAGCATCGAGGGGAAGAGCGGAAAGACAATGGAGAACCCCGCCAGATCGATGAACAGCGCCAGGAACGCGACCATCAACACGGAGCGTGTTTGCGGCGGCAGGGAGGAACGCTTCTCGGAAAGCATGTGTCTGCTCTTGCCTTTCTGCCTAAGCCGGCGGCCGCCACCAGGCCATGGCGTCGGCGCCGTCGCCGGTCAGGACAACCGCCTCGACTTCCAGCGAGTCCAGGCTGACCACGTGCACGCCGTCGGTGTGCTCGCAGCCCACAAACGCGCGCCTGCCGTCGGGGCTCAGTTCGACGCCGATGGCGTAGCTGCCCACGGGAATGCGCTTGACCTCGGTGCGCGTGGCCGTGTCGATGACAACAAGCACGCCCTTTTCGGTCCAACTCGGCACCAGTGCGCGCGCGCCGTCTTCGGTGAACCGTATGCGCACCGGCATGCCCGGGCACGCGAAGGTTTCGACGGGGGTGTGCGTGGCCAGGTCGATGACAGTAATCGAGCCCCCAGTCTGGTTCGCCGCCCACAGGCGCTCGCCGTCGGGCGTGAAGGCCATGCCTTCCACACCCTCGCCGCACGGTATCTGCGCCAGCAGTTCACCGGATGCGCGGTCGAGCACGGACACATTCCGGGAGTTGATATTCGCCGTGTAGAGGCGTTCCCCATCGGGCGAGACGAGCACCATGTGCGAGAGCTCGCCATGTGTGGAAATGCCCCGCGTCACGGTGTTCGCGTCCGTGTCGACCTCCACCACGTAGCCGGTCTGCCCGGCCGTGAAGTAGGCGTGCGCGCCGTCGGGCGCCATGGCCGCCCCGTGGATGCGCGTGTATTCGCCGGTCGAAATCTGCGCGATGTGCGTCTGCGAGCGCAAATCGATGACCGAGATGGTGTCCCCCGGCGCCGCGTAGTTTGAGAGATAGGCGTATTGCTGGTCCGGAGTGACGGCCATCTCGTGCGGATTCGGTCCCGTCGAAATGGTTTTCACCACGTCCAGCGAGACCGGATTGATGAACGACATGGTGTCGTCATGCTTGTTCGCCACCAGAAGGTACGGGGCGGTATCCTGGGGCGCCGGCGCCGGCGGTGTGTCAAGCGGCAGCAGGTCCACACGGCGCACGAAGAGTTCGGCCCCCTCCGACTGAATCTGGATGCGCCCCGCGCTCGGTTCGACGTGAAGTGCGTGATTCACGACGATGCCGTTGAGCACGGCCGTTATCTCCGCGCCGTCACAGATGCATTCCAGCCGGTTCCATTGGCCCACGGGGTATTCCACGTCCTGGCTACCCCGAAAGCCCTTCTCGTCTTTCCACCCGGGGTCGCGGGCATACCAGTTGACGCGCCCGCTGTGCACCGTCACCGGGGCGCCGCCCGGCAGATACACCGGCGAATTCCCCTGTTTCTCCGGCGCCACGGGCGCGGTCAGCGCGAAGTCATCGCTGCCGTCGCCCACCACAATGAAGTCGCCTGTGCCGCCCTCGATGAGCTGGCATTCAATGGAGTGCATCCAGACATCGCCATAGCCCCCGTCCTCACCCACCGAATGCACCAGCACGCCGGAATCGCGCGCCCGGTCCACCCGCGGCTCGAAAGTCTGGGCACCCCACTTGTACTCGACGACAAGCCGGTAGTTCTCGTACTCGCGTTCCGTGGTGATGCAGCCGTACTCCTCGCCCGAAATGCGTATCATCCCGTCCTGCACGGTGAACACCTTTTTCGGGTCACTGTCGCGGCCGCGGCCCCGGATGAAGGTGTACCAGCCGTCGAGGCCGGCGCCGTCAAAGAGCAGCGCCCCCATGCCCCCGGGTTGCATGGGCCGGCGCGCCGCCCGCGCTTCCGCAACCAGCCGTGCAAAGAACGCGTTGAACCGGTTGTCAAAGGGGAGCATCTTCTCCGGGTGGAACTGTAGACCCAACATGAACGGGCCGCGCTCGCGCTCGATGGCCTCGACGATGCCATCGTCCGTGCGCGCGGTCACGCGAAACCCCGGCGCGAGGTCGCGCACCGCCTGGTGGTGATAGGTCGTCACGTCGAGCCTTGTGACGCCAAGCAGTTCGTGGAGCGTGCTGCCCGGCGTGATGTCAATGGGGTGGACACGCTCCATCACCGCGCCCGTCTTGAATCGGTGGGTGACCGGCGTGTCCGCCTCATGCTCCGACGGGATATCCTGGATGAGTGTGCCGCCGAAATAGACGTTCATGAGCTGGTGCCCGCGGCATATGCCGAGCACGGGCAGCTGCCGCGCCACGGCATGGTCGAGCACTGCGAACTCGAGTTGGTCCAACCCGGCATACACGTCTTCCAGCTTTTCGTGCTCCTCATGGCCGTAGAATTTCGGCGCCACGTCCGCGCCACCGGGAAGGAGCACGCCGTCCATGCGCGACAGACGTTCTCGGAACAGCGTGACCGGGTCCGCCTCGCCCAGGACCACGACCGCACCGCCGTTCTGCTCGATGGCGTCCCGGTACAGTTGCAGCGGGTCCTTGCCTTGCGCCGCATAGCGGGCCTGTTCGGCTTCCGTGTAGACCAGGCCGATCTGCGGCGCGTCTTGCGCGCGGCCAATCGCGGCCGCGGCCAGAAATGCGAGAAACAACGCGCACAGGCGGATGGTTGGATGTGTCTTCATCGGGCATTCCTCCAAGTCCCGGGGAGTCTTGCAGGCGGGCCGCGGGCTTTTCAAGGCCGCGCCCCGGGCTACAGCAGGTCGAGAAACTTGTGGTTCGCCTTCGGGAAGGCGTAGTCA
>NPIG01000223.1_pt3 | contig 10243 bp, 9 predicted proteins | sample 8637441 | NCBI WGS metagenome assembly NPIG01 (sample SAMN07420675, study PRJNA396082) | bioreactor metagenome | isolation source: sample BR6 brine-fed electro-methanogenic bioreactor BR | place: Japan: Kochi | collected 2016-06-14
CCTTCGCCTTCGCCTTCGCCCTCCCCCTCTCCGGGAGGCGGGCAGCCCGCCAATAACAACACAGCGCATCCGGCAAACAACAGCATCCTGCACACAGGCCATCTGAAGAGCATCGCATTGCCTCCCGTGGGTCGAGCCTTCTCTCCCGTGCCTTGAGCACCTCCTGCCACCATAGCAAAAGTGCCGCATTCCGGCAACCGCTCCGGGCGTTGCGGAAACAGCTTCCGAACGGTACACTCTGCGTTGGGAATGCAAGCGCAAGGAGGGACGAGCAGCCATGGACGAAGCGAAGGTCCGACAGTATTTCTCGAATGACATATTTGCGCGCGAGTGCGGCATCGAGCTTGTGCACGTGGCGCCGGGCGAGGCGGAGGTGTGCATGCCGGTGCGGCGCGAGCACATGAACGCCATGGGGATTGTTCATGGCGCCGCGGTGTTCTCCATTGCGGATTTCGCGTTCGCGGTGTCGTGCAATTCGCACGGCACGCTCGCGGTGGCGTTGAACGTGAGCATCAATTTCGTGAAGGCGGCGACCCGTGGCACGCTGCATGCCCAGGCGCGCGAGGTGACGCGCAGCCGCCGCGTGGGCACGTACGAGGTGCGCGTCACAGATGACGCGGGGGAACTCATCGCGCTGTTCACCGGCCTGGCCTATCGCAAGGACGAACCCCTCCCGCTGGATGCGCTTCCGGAGGCGTGACGGTCAGCATGGCATGAGCAGTCGGCGCCGAGACCGCCCGGCCGGTGGGGCCATTCTGCTTCTACGGGCGCACCCGCAGCTCGGCGGCCAGCAAGGTAACGACGCGGCGGGCTTTGCGTTCGATACCGTAGAGCAACCCTGAGCCGGCGCGGTCGAAGGCGATGGCCTGGCCGTGCATGGGCGCGGGCGCCGTGCCGAGCAGGTCAAGCACGCCGCCGGACTCGCGCGCCTGGAGCGCGTAGAGCCGGGGATGGTCGTGCCCGGTAACGTAGAGCACGCCATCGGGCCCCCAACTGCCCCCCGAAACGCTGTATGGGGCGCATTCTTCCAGGACCGCCCCGGGGAAACTCCACCTTTGCCCGGCGCGCCAGCCTTCGTCGAAACGCACAAGCGTTGTGTCGCGGTTGGTCTTATCCGCGGGCGGGCGGTGGCTGTAGTGGGCGAAGCAACCCCACCAGTTCCCGTCGTGCCAGTCCATCCAGGTGAGAGAGCCATCGGTTTCGCCGAGGTCAATGCGCTCAACGGGCTCGAGCGTGTCCGTATCGAAGGCTTCGAGCGAACTGCGCATGGGCACTGCCGGGTAGTTGGAGTGCGCGCAATAGAGGCGGTCTCCCCTAACCGTGCCGCTGTTGAGATGGATGAATCCGCTGCCTTCCGGGGCCTGCCAGCGGCGCAGCAACGCTCCGGTCAGCTTGTCGTGTTTGGAAATGGCCGCATTGTCGATGGTGTAGACGTGTTTGGCGTCGACGGCCACGCCCTGCCGCGCGTCGGGAGAGGCGAACGAACGCGCGGCCTCTTCGGCGTGGGCGATTGCGGCAATCAGCGCGGCGGCGGCGATTGCGCGGATGATTCGGGGCATGGCGTGTCTCCGGTATTTTTCCTGTTGATTGGCGCGTGGGCGATACCATAGCGGGGTTGCCTGCCCGGGAACAACCGGAGAATGCAGCGGTGGCCCGGCATACCCGCGGCCACGGACTGCGGGGCCCCAGCGCCAGAAAGACGTTGCGCCGCCCGGCGGGGATTCCGGGCGGCGCTGTGTCTGGGCTGGTGCAGAGAGAAGAGGCCGTTACAGCCAGAGTTCCTCGCCGACGCGGGCAAGCGGCAGGCCCTGGCTGCTGAGGGCATCGTTGGTGGCTTCGAGCCCGTTCTTCATGACGAAGTCAAAGATCTCGAGGTCCCAGGAATTGACGCTGCCATCGCGGTCCAGGTCGGCCAGACGGGCATCGACCTTGTTCATGCCGCGCATGCGCAGGATGAAGTTGATCCAGCTTTCGCCGTAGCGGACGGTGTAGTACAGCAGCGTGCCGTCCCAGCTGTTGATCTGGCCGTCGGAGTCGAGGTCGCCGATGACGCCGATGCGCGTGCCGCTGGGCTTGGTCACCGTGACGGTGCGCGTGACGGCAGTGGCGGCGTTGCCAGCGGCGTCGCTGACGTTGTAGGTGAGCGTGTAGGTGCCGCGGGTCGCGGTGTTCACGGCGCCGGACACCTCAATCGCGTCGCTGAGGTCACCGTCGACGCTGTCGGCGGCGGTGGCGCCGGGGTCGGTGAAGGTCTTGTACTGTTCGACGGAGACCGTGGCGCTGCCGTTGAGCGTGATGATGGGCGCGGCCGTGTCTTCGACAAGCACATTGCGGGTGACGCGCTCGGACGCGTTTCCGGCGGCGTCCCACACGCGGTAGTAGACGGGATAGAGGCCGGTCTTGGAGGTGTCGACACGGTTATCGACCTGGATGCTGTCCGTGATGTCACCGTCGACATCGTCAAGCGCGGTGGCGCCCGCGTCTTCGTAGGTTTCGCCCGCCTCGACATAGACCGTGGCCGGGCCGTTGAGCGTGATGACCGGCGGCGTGGTGTCGGCCTGACTGAGGCCGTCGAGCCGCACTTCGAAGACGTTCCCGCCGTCTTCGGCGAGGTGGAACTCGGCTTCGACCTGCTGGTCGCCGTAGTTGACGACGATGCGGTAGCGGCCGTGGAAGCCGGTGAAGTAGTACTTGCCGTCGGCGTAGGTGAGGCCTTCGAGGCCCGTGCGCCACTCTTCGTGAATCAGGCGGTAGAGCGCGTCGTAGACCGGCTTGGCGCTGAGGTCTTCGCGAAGCATGCCGCCTTCGGCGAGCCATGAACCGGTGTCGGCGAAGTCCCACCAGGAGATGGCCTTGACCGCCGGGTGCGAGAAGCAGATGCGGTAGAAGGCTTCGGCGTATTCGGCCTGCATGGCCTCGTCCCACACACCGGCGCGCCAGGGGGCGCCGAGCACGGGCTGGCCATTGGCGCAGGGAGTGAATTCGGTGATGTGGATATCCTTGCCAAGCTGCGCGTAGCGGTCGAGGTGGGCCAGCACGGTCTCCAGCGGGAACGCGGTGTCGAGAGGCGCATGGGCCTGAATGCCGATGGTGTCAAAAGGGATGTCCTGGGCGATGCTTTCATCGAGGAACTCATAGAAACCGCGGTGGGCGTCGCCGAAAAGCTGGGCGAAATCGGTGTTGAACTGACCGTAGGAATTGACGATGAGGTCCGCGTTCGCGTCATAGTTGTCGGCCCACTGGTAGGCGGGACCGAACTGCATGCCGGGCGCGTTATACGGCTCATTGACCAGGTCCCAGCGCGCGATGCTTCCGGCATAGCGCCCGAGCACGTCGGCAAGGCGCGCCTGCTGCATTTCCCAGGAGGGCGAACCGCCGGTCCACTCCGGCACGAACATGGGGTCGCCGTAGAGCACGGCGTGGCCCTTGACCGCGATACCGTTCTGCTGCGCCCACTGGACCATCGCGTCAATCAGCGCGTAGTCGGGCTGCCCCTGGACCGGCTCGATATACGACCAGTAGAGCGGGACGGTGGCGTAGTTGAAGAGGTCAGCGAAGAGCTGCTTGTACGTTTCGTTCTGCTGCGGGGTGCCGTAGATATCGAAACCGAAGAGGTTCGCGCCGAAGAGGAAGTCATGGGTGACCTGCTCGACTGCGACCGAGGCGTTCTGTACGGGGGCGCCGTCGTTGTCGAGTACCTTCACCTGCGCGGGGGACATGCGGTTGTCGGCAATGGCCTGCTCGCTCTGCGCGACGAGCAGCGTCTCGCGCTGGCCCATGCTGGTCTGCCATGCCGCCTCGCTCGAAAGCGTTGGCTCACTCACACCCGCGGGCGGGTCAACCGAAAGCGTGCTGAGCAGCAGATTGCGGTCGCCGTTGGCATTGCTGTCATCGTTGAGAAAGGCGACGCCGACGCGGTGCACACCCTGTTGCAGGGTGGTGGCGAACTGATAGGTTTCGTAGGTGCTGGCGCCGACGGAGACCTCCTCGCGGCTGGAGCCGTTCAGGCGCAGCGCCATGACCGGCCACACCCCATCGAGAACCATGCCCGCCGCCACGACCGAAACGGTGTATTCAGCGGTCTGCGGGATGGCGATGTACTCGGCGACCTCGCCGTTTGAGGCGAGGTGCCCGTGGTCCGCCTGCCGCACGCTGGCGGTGGTGGTCTGGAAAGTGAGCGCCGGGGCGGCGCCCATCAGGGTGACCAAGCTCAGTGTCAGGAGTGTGCATCGAGTTTTCATTGCCAGGCCCTCCGCATTGCGGTTGATTGCCGTTTCGAACCGCAGCAGAGGGAGCAAGGGCGATACCAAGTGGGCAGGAACGCGCCCGAAGCGCCACAAGTTATTGCTGTATATAGACTTGCATGCACACCGAGACATGAGCGTGAAGCGGGGAAACGCGCGGTGGCGAATGTCAGGACCGCGAAAGTCCGTCAGATTGACGAATTCCCGGCAGACGACGCCGGATACTCAGAGAAGGCCGCGCATGCCGGTGACCAGCAAGAGGATACCCATGGCCGCCACGATGCCGATGGCGATTCGCCGAAAGAGTTCCTCGGGCACGCGGGGGGCGAGGCGCATGCCGAAGACGGTGCCGGCCAGCATGGGCAAGAGAAAGACGGCGGAATAGCGAAAGACCTCGAGCGAGAAGAGGCCCTTCGACTCGATGAGCAGACTGCCCGCGAAATTCAAGGCGTAAAATATCCAACCCATCATGAAGAAGTAGGCGAGCAGGCTGGCGCGAAAACTGTCGCGGGGCAGGGCCTGATTTGCCAGAAACAGCACGACCGGTGGCCCGGACATGGCGCTGCTGCCGCCCATGAACCCGCTCAGCGCGCCCACGGGTATGAACACGGCGGGCCGCCACGGCAAAGGCTTGCGCCAGCCGCTGAGCAGGGCAACCGCGAAGGAGAACACGACGGCGCCGACACAGAGCCGGTAGACGGGCACGGGAACGAGATGCAGCGCCACCATGCCGAGCGACATGCCGAGGGCCGCGGCCGCGGAGAGGGTGGCGACGAGGCGCTTGTCGATGAAGCGGCGCGCATGGTAGGCGGCCACACCGGTGTTGACGGTGCTGAGCAGCAACGTTACCGGCACGGCCTGGGTGGGCGGCAGCACCAGCATCAGGGAGGTGACCGAGATCATGCCCATGCCGAAACCGGCGCAACCCTGCACGAGCGCAGCCATGAACGCGCCCAGACAACCAACAAGAAGAGTGACCATTTTCGTCCCCACGAATGAATGGCGCAGATCATGCCCTTTTCGGGCGGGTGCGGGCAAGCCCGGGCCGGGAAGAGCATTGGTCCGGCGCGCGAGTTTCGGTACAATAGGCGGGCAACAGAGAAGGAGACGGACATGGTTGACGCTGAACTGCTGAAAATCCTCGTGTGCCCGGAGAACAAGACCCCGGTGTCGGAAGCCGACGCGGCGCTTGTGGAAAAGCTGAACGGCGCCATCGCCGCGGGCACGCTCAACAACCGCGCCGGGGACAAGGTGGAAGAGAAGATTGACGGCGGGCTGGTTCGAGAAGACGGAGCCTACCTCTATCCCATCCGCCACGATATCCCGATCATGCTTATCGACGAGGCGATTCCGCTCGAGCAGCTTTCGTAGGCCCGGCCATGTGGATGCTCGCCCTGCTGTTGAGCGTGGTCCCGGCCGCCGATACGCCCCCGCTGAAGGAGGTCGCATGCCTGCGCGCGGAAGCGCCGGTCACTGTCGATGGCGCGCCGAGCGACGAGGCTTGGGCCGGAGCGGAGATTGTGCGCGATTTCCGGCTCTGGGGCACCCTTGGGAAACCGGCCTCTGAAACGGCGCTGCGCCTGTGCTATGACGACCGCTACCTCTACGCGCTGTTCGAGTGTGCCGACGATGATATCTTCACGCTTTACAACGAGCGTGACGCGCACCTCTGGGAGGCGGACGTGGTCGAGCTGTTTTTCGAGCCCGCGCCTTTGCTTGGGCGGGACGTTCCCATCTACTACGAATTCCAGGTGGCGCCGAACAACGCCGTGTTCGACGCGCGCATGGTCAATTCCGGCAGCGGCGGATTCCGGCGTTGGGCCGAGTGGGACTGCGGCATGCGCACCGCGGTGGAGGTGGACGGCAGCATCAATGACTGGGAGAACCGCGACGGCGGATACACGGTTGAAATCGCGATTCCTCTGGCGGCGTTCAGTGAGACGATTGGCGATGAGCCGCTGAACGGGCAGGTCTGGAAATTCGTGGGGGCCCGCGCGGATTTCGGTGTGCGTTTCGAACGGGAACAGCGCTCGGCCACCGGCAACATTGCCCAGACCCCGCACGACCGCGAAGGCTTTTTCACGTTGCACTTCAAGTGAGGCGGCCCGGAGGGCAGCCCCGGCGTCACTTCGCCGGTACCGCGGCGCAGATGCGCCCCGCCGCGACGCGCGCGCCCGCCTCGGTGAAATGGCAGTCATCATAGAAATAGTCCGGATTGCCGTGCATAAAGGCCAGGTCGGCCAAGGGCGCCTGAAGTTCGTCGCAGACCGCGCGCAGGGTGTCGTTGTATGCCTCCATGGCCCGCCGCAGCAAGGGCAGGGTGAGGTAGCGGCCGTCTTCCAGCCATCCAAACCAGCAGCGCTCCGCGGCCTCTGTTGACAGTTCCTCCGCCCACAGGACTGGCTGCGTGGTGAACACCGGCCGGATTCCGCGCGCTCGGCATGTTTCGATGATGCGCCGCAACCGCGCACCGTATTCCCCCAGGCCCCGCGCCAGGTCCGGCAATTGGGTGGCGGTCCCGGCCTCTTGCCGTTTCTGTCTGCGGATACGGTACTCGAGCCCGCCCTCACCCTCCACTGTTTCCGGCGCGGGCGGTCGCTGCCGGAGCGTATGGTACAACTGAATGAGACGCGAGTGTGTCCACAGTGGCGTCCGGGTTGCTTGTGGCGGCCGGGCCGTGGCTTCGCGGCTCGGGCCCGCTTCCTGAAAGCGGTTGTACGCGATGCGCTCCTCTTCGCCGGCGAGATAGCGCCACAGGTCGTTGATGCCCACCTGGAGCACCACTGCATCGATGCCGAGTTGCCCGGGGAGGGCGCTTTCCTCGAGGAACCTGAGATGGTCGCGGGTGTCGAAACCGCTGACCCCGATACTGCCCACCCACCAGGCGCCGTCCCGGCCGTCATTGAGGCAATGCATCAACAGGGCGGGCCAGGTTTCTGCGTCGTCCAGGTAGGTGCATTCCGTGGTGCTGCCGCCCACACAGAGGATACGCCGGGTGTGCCGCGGAGCGGGCGGCCCGGACGCGCGCACGCCGAAGGGGCCCGTGGTGTACACCGACACGCCTTCGATGCCGGGGAGGTATTCCGGAACGGGCGTGAAGACCTGGTGGAGATTCGCGCCGCGGGTGTGAAAGAGCCGTGGAGGCCGCAGCCCCCGTTCGAGATGGTGCGCGGCCGCTTCCGCCGCGAGCCAGCACGCGATACAAACCAGGGCAAACAGCAGCAACTCGCGCGCATGATTGACAATAGCCCCGCGCAGCGGCCGCAGCACGACGCACAACGCAAACACGGCGCACGCCGTGGCCAGTGCGAACACCCCCAGTCGCTCGATAGTGCCCACGGGCCGCCAGCCGAACGCGGCCGCGGCGAGCGTGTCCAGCAGGGCGCCGCCCAGCACCCCCGCCGTCACCGCGACGAGCAGGGCCGGGGCGGGCCGATGTTGCGTTTGCTCCATAATGCCCCCCATTATGACGGCCGCACGGCGTGGTGTCACGCCGTTTCGCGCGGAAAGGGAAACGCACGCGGCCAATGCAGAAACAAGGAAAGACGCCCGCATGGGTTTGGGCGACCATACTCGGGTTCGCCCTCATCGAACCCGCCGTGCATCTGTGGATTGTGGCGGCGCCGCCCCAGGGCGCGGTTCCCACCGGGCTGCACACGGTCGACACCTACGTCTTTATGACCTCACTCCGCCACGCGCGGGGTGAATTCCAGTCGCCCTACGCGCCCTGCGATTCTCCGCACGGAACAGCGAACCCGGGTTACTACGCCCTCGTCTACCACCGGCTTTACGGCATGCTCGGGGCGGCCAACCCCGGCCTGCCGCCGTTTATCTACCTGGGCGTGCTCAACGGACTAGGAGTGGCCGCGCTGCTGGCGGCGGCGTGGTGGTTCTTCCGCGCGACGGCGCCGTGGCTTGCGGAACGGGCTTTCCTGTTGTTCGCCCTGGGCGGGGGCATTGGCGGGGTGCTGTACCTGGCGGCTGCGCTGACCGGATTCGCGGATGCCCCCGGATTCGCGGACGCCTTCCGAAGGTTCTTCTTCTATGACCTGAACGAGGGCGCGCGGTTTCAGCCCTATCTGCTCACGGCGCGCCTGTACTACACGCTGCCGTATGCCTTCGGCCTCGCTGGACTGGCCGCCTTGTCGCGCGTGCTGCGGCATGCTTCAGGCGGCGCCTTGGCCAAGCTGCTGAAGGCCGGTTACCATACCGCGGCAGCGTCCGGCTCTGCTGAAAAGAAAGAGGGCCCGCCGGTGCTACAAGCCCCGGACGCCAGCGCGGCCAGAAGTCGCCTCGGGGCAGCGCAAATGCGCGGCCAGCAGCCATCCGCTTCGCAGACAACACGGACAGAAGCACATCGGAAAGACATCCCCCGACCGGCTCCCGCCGACCACGGCCTTCAGAAGGGGGGTCCTTCAGGGCATACTGGGAGGCAGGCACAGAACCCCGGACTTCTGTCGGCCCTGTCTTCGAAGGAGCATCCGGCATGTGAGGCAGGTAGCGTCCCGGCTCAGAAAACCCGGTCTTCCGCCTTCGCAGAGGCGCCCGGCGAGTCTTCACCGCACGGATATCGCGGCGTCCAAGAACCCGAGAGGTCGCGGCCGGGTTTCGGACTCTGCCTCCTGCTCGCGGGCGCGGGGCTGTGTCTTTGCACCCTCATCAATTTCCGACTGGGCCCGATGCTGTGGGCGGCGGGTATGCTGCTGTGCGTTTCGCCGGGGCGCGCGTCTCGTGCGACTCGGCTTGGCGCGGGGGCAGCGATTACCGCCGGCATGGGAATGGGCGGGGCGGCCGCACTGGCCTTGTTGTCGCGCAACCCGGCACTCAGCGCGGGCGTCGTACGGACCTTGAACGCGACGATTCTCCCCGTGTCGTTCCTGAGCGCCACGCTCCTGTGGTGGCTGCTGCTGCCGGGGGCATTGTGGCGCTCGCTGGCGGCCGCGCCGCGCTGGCTGCGCGCGGCGGGCTTCGGCGGGGCGGGATTCCTGCTCACATACGTTCTGTTGTATGGGGGTTATCAGGCCTACTACGGCAACTGGCTGCACGGGGGGGAGGCCTCGGCGTCGGTGGCAGTCTCCGACTGGGCGTTGCTGGGGAGCATTCCGGGGGTAATTTTCGGATGGTGGTGGGCGCGCGGAAATGCGGACGACCGGGGCGCGCCCGTGTGGACGGCGTTGTGGTTTCTCGGCTTCCTCGCACTGGGCCCGCCTTTGGCCCTCCTTGCGGCGGAGGGGCTCGAGCGGGTTGCGCGGCGCCGTCCCGTGGCCGCACGCGCACTGCTTGGGTCTATCCTCGCTTGTGGGCTCGCTTCCATCTTCGTGACCTGGGCCGTGGCCTACGGCCCCGTGGGCTATCGCACGTTGCAGACACAGTACCCCTGGACACGGAACGCGTTCATGGAAGAAGAGGACGCGGCAATGCTCGGCGCGGCGCGCGAGGGCGTGGTGCTGACACCCGCGCCGGGTCATCCCCTGTTCGGCGATGTGGTGGCGCAACGGCCCGCGATGCGCGCCGTGTTCGGCCTGGGCACGCTGGACCACACCCGCACGGTGATGCCGGAAGTGCGCGCCCGCGTGGCGCAGTTCTTCGCGCCGGGCGCGCCGGAGCCGGCGCGGCGCGCCTTGATTGCGGACTGGTGCGTGGACTACGTATTCTGTCCCGTGACAGCGCCGGTGGCCCGGGAAACGCTTGCCGAGCTGCGCGGGCACGGCTGGCTTGAGGAAGTGGCATCGGCAGAGGGCGGCGCGATGTTCAAGGTGAGGCGATGAACGAGACGGCGGGAAAGGTCCCGCGATGGGCGCCGGTGCTCATCGTGGTGCTGGCCCTGACCCAACCGGCGGTCATGGTGATGACGCGCTATGCGCCGCCCGAGGGTTACACGGCGACGGGGCTCCAGATCGCGGACAGCGCGCTGTTCCTCTACAGCATGGACATGCTGGTGAATGATTTCAGCTCGCTGTACGCGACGTGCCAGTCGCAACTGCCCGGACAGAGCATTC
>NPIG01000352.1_pt5 | contig 10243 bp, 9 predicted proteins | sample 8637441 | NCBI WGS metagenome assembly NPIG01 (sample SAMN07420675, study PRJNA396082) | bioreactor metagenome | isolation source: sample BR6 brine-fed electro-methanogenic bioreactor BR | place: Japan: Kochi | collected 2016-06-14
GTGGGAGGCCCGCCCCCGGGGCGATGGGACGCTGCCGGCTGCCCGGAGGCCAGGTGCCGGTGGCCAGCGTCGTTACACCTCAAACCGGGTGTCTTTTGCGTCGATCATGCAATGAATGACAGAAGAATAGCCACCATCTGAGGACAACAGGCAAAAAAATGCCGCCCGGGGGCGGGCGGCCAAGGGGGGGGGCAATGCCAGCGTCTGCTGGCGGGAGGGAGGGTTGCCGGGGTCAGGCGGCGTACTTCTCCTTCGCCTCGCGGGCGGCCTTCGCGGCCTCGGGGTCGTAGGCGGTGCCCGACCAGAGCATCTCGTAGGCGATCTCCTCGTTGCCGTTCTCGCACAGCGCCAGCACCTCGCGGAACAGGGGCTGGAAGGTGTCGGAGCGGTGGGAGCGCTCATGCTCCTCGAAGCTCTTCCAGAAGGTGATGATCAGGGCCTCCTTGCCCTTCAGGGGGTTCTCCACGGCCTGGCCGATGGTGGAGCCCTCGTTGGAGACGGCGCCGCTGTTCAGCGCCACGAAGCCGCCGATGAAACCGGTGTCGGAGTGGTAGGTCTTGACGTTCTCGCACAGCATCGCCACCCGTTCCTCCAGGTCCTCCACCGTGTATTCCGGCTTGAGGATCACGCGGTTGATGGTCACAACGCCGTCCAGCGGGAAGTTGGGAATCAGACCGGACATAGTCACTACCTCCTGTTGCTGCCTGTATCAGTAAACAAGTAACTGCTTATACGCTCATAAGGCTAATATTGCCTACTGTAATAGTCAAGTATATTTTGGTTGGTCTTCGCAGGGGGCTGAGGGGGGGCGCTGCCTGGCCGGATGAATGCGTGATCCGTGAAGGGTGAGGGGTAAGGGGTAAGGGGTAAGGGGTAAGGGGTGAAGGGTGAAGGGTGATGCCGAACGTCCCATCACCCACAACGCATCACCCATCACCATGAATGCTTGGGTGCGGCACGGCCTGCTCCCCCTCCCCTTGCGGGAGGGGGCTGGGGGAGGGGGCGGCGTGTCCATCTGGCGCAGGCGGGCAGATGAATCTGCACCTACTGCCTCGCCACTCGCAACTATCCTTTACCGCACCCGCAGGGTCAGCAGGGTGTTGCCCCGCTGCAGGCGCATGAGGATGCCGCGGGAGTCGCGCTGGAGCGCCTGGCCGAGGCTGGCGGTGTCGGTGACGGCCTGGTTGTTGACGGAGAGGAAGATGTCGCCGGGGCGCAGGCCCAGGGCGGCGGCGGGGCTCTGCCCGGCCACGTCCTCCACCCGGAGGCGGCTGGAGCCGTCATCGGCGGTGAACTCGTCGAGGACGGCGCCCTTCAGCCGCGGGTCGAGATCGCCGCCGTCCTGCTGCAGGGCGCTCTGCTCGACGATCACGGCGGTGGCGTCGAACTCCTTGCCGGCGCGCCAGACCCGCATCTCCACCCGGGTGCCCGGACGCAGCAGGCCGAGGTTGTTGCGCATCTCCCCGGCGCTGTTGGTGCGGGCGCCGTTCAGCGCGAGGATGACATCCCCCACCTTCAGCCCCGCCTTCTCCGCCGGCGAACCGGCGGTGACGCCGATGACCACCGCGCCGCCGCCGGAGCTGATGCCGAAGGCCTGGGCCAGCTCCACGGTCAGGTCCTGGGCGCTGACGCCCAGCAGCCCGCGCTGCACCTCGCCGTACTCCAGCAACTGCTCCATCACCACCCGGGCCATGTTGCTGGGGATGGCGAACCCGATGCCCATGTTGCCGCCCGACTTGGAGAAGATGGCGGTGTTCACCCCCACCAGCTCGCCGCGCAGGTTCACCAGCGCCCCGCCCGAGTTGCCCGGGTTGATGGAGGCGTCGGTCTGGATGAAGTCCTCGTAGCCCTCGATGCCGAGCCCGCTGCGCCCCAGCGCGCTGACGATGCCGGAGGTGACCGTCTGGCCCAGCCCGAAGGGGTTGCCGATGGCCACCACGAAGTCCCCCACCCGCAGCGCGTCGGAGTCGGACACCGTGAGCTGGGTGAGGCCCTCGGCCGGGATCCTGATGACGGCGATGTCGGACTCGGGGTCGGCCCCCACCAGTTCGGCGCTGAAGTGGCGCCCGTCGTTGAGGGTGACGGTGATCTGCACCGCCTTGTCCACCACGTGGTGGTTGGTGAGGATGTAGCCCTTGGCCGCGTCCACGATCACCCCGGAGCCCAGGCTCTGGGCCGTGCGCTCCCGCGGCCGGGCGGGCAGATCGAAGAAGTGGCGGAAGAAGGGATCGCTGAGCAGGGGGTTGTCCCGCACCAGCACCCGGCTCTCGGTGGAGATGTTCACCACCGCCGGGGTGACCCGCTCCAGCATGGGGGCGAGGGTGGGCAGGGGCTCTCCCTCCACGGCGGCGGGCAGGGCCGCCGCGGCGGGGAGCCCGGCGCCGAGGGTCAACAGCAGCAGCAGGAGCGTCGCGGTCCGTCGTAATGCCATGGTTCCTCCCTCAGTCCACGTCGACCTGGATGCGGCGGGCGCCGGGCGCCCGCAGGCGCGGCAGCTCGATGCGCAGCACGCCGTGGCGGTAGCTGGCGCGGGCGGCGTCCTCGTCCACCGGCACCGGCAGGGGAATGGCGCGCTCGAAGCGGCCGTAGGCGCACTCCATGAGGGTGTAGCGGCCCTCCCGGCTCTCCCGCTGCACGCGCTTCTCGCCCTGCACCACCAGGTAGTCGTCCACCACGCTGATGTCGAACGCCTCCGGCTCCAGGCCCGGCGCCTCCAGCCGCACCACCACCGCGTCGTCGGTCTCCTGCACCTGGGCGGCCAGCAGGCCCCAGCGGGAGGCGCGGCCGGCGATCAGTTCATCGGCGGTCTCCAGCTCCTGGGCATGGCGCACCGGGGTGAAGCGGGTGAGGGCGTCGCTGGCGTGGTCGAGCAGCTGGCGCCAGCCCTCCGCGAGGCTGTCCCAGGCCCGCTCCAGGCCGTGTCGCAGCTGATTCAGGGTGCTCATGTCTCCCTCCTTGATGGTTCGAGTGGCGGGTTCGGCCCGCAGGACTGGCCTGCCTGGGCCTGCTGCCCGGTTAGTGCACCAATCGTGTGGAATAGTTTCATCCCGCGCCGGTTCCGTCCGGCGCGGGGCCCGCGGCGGCTCAGACGCCGAGGGTCGCCCGGGGGTTGAAGGGCGCGGCGCGCTCCAGCTCCCGGTACAGCTCCCGCAGCTGTTCCGAGTCCGCCGGCGGCGTGAGAATCTTCAGGTGCACGTACTGGTCGCCGGCCGGTCGGCCCGGCAGGCCGCGGCCCTTCAGGCGCAGGGTGCGCCCCGACTGGGAGCCGGCGGGGATGCCGAGATCCACCTTGCCGCCCAGGGTGGGGACGGTCACCTTCGCGCCCAGGGCCGCTTCCCAAGGCGCCACGGGCAGATCCAGGTGGATGTCCTTGCCCTCGGTGCGATAGAAGGGGTGGGGCTGGATCTCCACCGTGAGGTAGAGGTCCCCGCGCGGGCCGCCGCCCATGCCGGGGCTGCCCTGGCCGGCGAGGCGGATCTGCCGGCCCTCGGTGGCGCCGGCCGGAATCTTCACCTGCAGCTTGCGGTTGCGCACCGTGACCCGCCCCTGGGCGTCGGCCTCGGGCACCTGCAGCGACAGGGTCCGGGTCACGCCCTGGTAGGCCTCCTCCAGGGTCAGCAGCAGCTTGGCCTGCTGGTCCTCGCCGGGCATGCGGAAGGCGCTGCCGCGGCGGCCGCCGAAGGGGCTGCCGCCGCCGGCGAACGGCCCGCCGCCGCCGAACAGGCTCTCGAAGAAGTCGCTGAACTCCTCGGCGCCGCCCCCGGCCCCGCCGAAGCCGTGGCGGAACTCCGTGCGGCCCTCCCAGCCCGGCGGCGGCCGGAACTCCTGGCCCGAGCGCCAGCTGCTGCCGAGCTGGTCGTAGGCGCGCCGCTTCCCGGGGTCGCCGAGCACCTCGTTGGCCTCGTTGACCTCCTTGAAGCGCGCCTCGGCGTCCTTCTCCTTGCTCACATCCGGGTGGTACTTGCGCGCCAGCTTGCGGAAGGCGCGCTTGATCTCCTCCTGGGACGCGCCGCGTTCCACGCCGAGAATCTTGTAGTAGTCCTTGTATTCCATCTATCAGTTCCCCCGGCCCCGCCCGAAGCGGACTCCGGGGCGGGGCCGTCTGCGGGTTCTGATCAGCCCTCCACCACGATCTTGCGCGGCTGGACCTTCTCCTGCTTCGGAATCACCACCTCCAGCACGCCGTTGCGGCCGCTGGCGGCGATCTTCTCGGCGTCCGCCGTGTCCGGCAGGGCGAAGCGGCGGTAGAAGACGCCGCGGGCCCGTTCCATGCGGTGGAAGCCCTTGCGCTCCTCCTCCGGCTCGAGCTTACGCTCACCGCGGATGGCGAGCACGCCGTTTTCCATGGTGATCTCGATGTCCTTCGGGTCCACGCCCGGCACATCGGCCAGCAGCACGAAGCGGTCCTTCTCCTCCTTGATGTCCACCGGCGGCGCCCAGTCGCTGGTCACCACGGTGCCGGTGTCCTCGTCGCCAGCGCGCTTGAACAGGCGGTTCATCTCTTCCTGGAGCTGGTTCAGGGTCGCCCAGGGGTCGTAACGGACGATGGTCATGGTGTTACCTCCTGTCAGTCCGGTTGATTGCTCATGCCTGACATCAAGATGGGCGCGGCCCGGACGATTTCAAGGGCTGTGGCCGGGCGGTGGGCGGGGGTGGAAGTGAGCGCCCGCCAACTTCCGCAAGCGGCTGAAAATCGGAATATTAGGACTACAATATGTTGTGTTCGCACATCGGGGCGCCAACGGCTCAATAAGCCCCTGAAAAACCGTGAATATCTTCACAGATATGGCATAACTGGTTGAATAATTGACAAAAAACAATCTGTGACAATATGCGGAAATCCGGTTGACAGCCCCCCTATTGGGGCCTAACCTTACCTCCCAACCACAACATATAGTGGTTTTGTTTTCAGGTGTCCGGCGCGTCGGATACCGCTGCAACCCCTCCCAATGGTCTAAAGAATAAGACGGAGAGACGCCCCATGGAGTCCGCGCACCTGCACGCCGTCCCGAGCCACGAGAACATGGACATTCCCTTCCAGCCCGCCTCCCAGGACATCTGGGACAAGAAGTACCGCCTGAAGACCAAGGACGGCAAGCCCGTCGACCGGACGGTGGACGAGACCTACAAGCGGGTGGCGAAGGCGCTGGCCGAGGTGGAGCGGACGCCCGAGAAGCAGGAGGAGTGGTACAAGAAGTTCCTGTGGGCGCTGCGCCGCGGGGCCATCCCCGCCGGGCGCATCACCTCCAACGCCGGCGCCCTGGCCCACAAGCCCGCCACCTCCACCATCAACTGCACGGTGTCGGGCACCATCCGCGACTCCATGGACGACATCCTGGAGAAGGTGCACGAGGCGGGCCTGACCCTGAAGGCGGGCTGCGGCATCGGCTACGAGTTCTCCACCCTGCGCCCCAAGGGCGCCTACGTGAGCGGGGCCGGCGCCTACACCTCCGGGCCGCTGTCGTTCATGGATATCTACGACAAGATGTGCTTCACCGTCTCCTCCGCCGGCGGCCGCCGCGGGGCGCAGATGGCCACCTTCGACGTGGGCCACCCGGACGTGATGGAGTTCATCCGCGCCAAGCGCGAGCATGGCCGGCTGCGCCAGTTCAACCTCTCCCTGCTGGTGACCCGCGAGTTCATGGAGGCGGTGCGCCACGGCGCCGAGTGGCCGCTCGCCTTCCCCATGACCGCCCGCGAGATCGAGGCCGACGGCGTGGACCTCACCGACGCCTCCAAGGTCACCTGGCGCGAGTGGCCTACCACCAACTCCTACCACGTCAACGACGAGGGGAAGGTGGCGTGCCGCATCTACAAGGTCATCCCCGCCCGCCGGCTGTGGGACATGATCATGACCGCCACCTACGACTTCGCCGAGCCCGGGTTCATCCTGATCGACAAGGTCAACGAGATGAACAACAACTGGTTCTGCGAGAACGTCCGCGCCACCAACCCCTGCGGCGAACAGCCGCTGCCCCCCTACGGCGCCTGCCTGCTGGGCTCGGTCAACCTGACCAAGTTCGTGCGCGACCCCTTCAGCGACAAGGCCCGCTTCGACTGGGACGAGTACCGCAAGGTGGTGGGCATCTTCACCCGCATGCTCGACAACGTGGTGGACATCAACGGCCTGCCGCTCAAGGAGCAGGTGGACGAGATCCTGAGCAAGCGCCGCCACGGCATGGGCTTCCTGGGGCTGGGCTCCACCATGACCCTGCTGGGCATGAAGTACGGCTCGCCCGACTCGCTGGAGTTCACCGACCGGGTCACCCGCGAGCTCGCCCTGATGGGCTGGGAGACGGCCCTGGAACTGGCCGAGGAGAAGGGGCCCGCCCCCATCATGGAGCGGGAGTTCGAGGTCACCGCCGCCATGCTGGCCCGGCGCCCGGAGATGGCGAAGGACGGCTACAAGGCGGGCGACAAGGTCAAGGGCAAGGTGCTGCACGCGAAGTACAGCCGCTACATGCAGCGGGTGGCCGAGGTGGCCCCGGAGCTGGTGGAGAAGCTCGCCGCCACCGGCGCGCGCTTCACCCACCACAGCTCCATCGCGCCCACCGGCACCATCTCGCTGAGCCTGGCCAACAACGCCAGCAACGGCATCGAGCCGAGCTTCGCCCACCACTACTCGCGCAACGTCATCCGCGAGGGCAAGAAGTCCAAGGAGAAGGTGGACGTCTTCTCCTTCGAGCTGCTCGCCTACCGCGAGCTGGTCAACCCCCGGGCCATGCCCTACTCGGAGCAGGCCGAGGAGGTGCTGCCCGAGTACTTCATCACCGCCGAGGACATCTCCCCCAAGGAGCACGTGGACGTCCAGGCCGCGGCGCAGAAGTGGATCGACTCCTCCATCTCCAAGACCGCGAACGTCCCCACCGACTACCCCTTCGAGGACTTCAAGGACATCTACATGTACGCCTACGAGCAGGGGCTGAAGGGCTGCACCACCTTCCGCTTCAACCCCGAGGCGTTCCAGGGCGTGCTGGTGAAGGAGAAGGACCTGGAGGGCACCATCTACCGCTTCACCCTCGAGGACGGCACCGTCGTCGAGGCCAGGGGCAACGAGGAGATCGAGTACGACGGCGAGATCCACACCGCCGCCAACCTCTACGACGCCCTCAAGGAAGGCTACTACGGCAAGTTCTGACGTGCCGGCCGGCACTCAGCAGCATCGACAAGACCGACCGACACGGGAGACAGGAACCATGACCATCAAGATCGAAAAGAAGATTGCCAAGTACGCGGTGGCCAACAAGGAGGAGGAGGCGGCCAGGGCCCAGGAGGCCGCGGCGGCCAAGAAGCTCAAGGCGACCGACAACATCGTGCACATGCACGAGAAGCTCGAGCGCCCGGACATCCTCATCGGCTCCACCTACAAGGTCAAGACGCCGCTCTCCGAGCACGCGCTGTACGTGACCATCAACGACATCATCCTCAACGAGGGCACCGAGCACGAGCACCGCCGCCCCTTCGAGGTGTTCATCAACTCGAAGAACATGGACCACTTCCAGTGGATCGTGGCGCTGACCCGCATCATCAGCGCCGTGTTCCGCAAGGGCGGCGACGTCACCTTCCTGGTGGAGGAGATGCACTCCGTGTTCGACCCCCGCGGCGGCTACTTCAAGAAGGGCGGCAAGTTCTGCCCCTCGCTGGTGAGCGAGATCGGGGACGTCATCGAGACCCACCTGAAGAAGATCGGCATGCTCAAGGACGACAGCCTCGACGAGCACCAGAAGAAGCTCATCGAGCAGAAGCGCGCCGAGTACGAAAGCAAGCTCAGCAAGCAGAACGAGTCCACCGAGGAGGCCAAGTTCCCCGAGGGCGCCCAGCTCTGCACCAAGTGCAACACCAAGGCCATGATCGTCATGGACAACTGCCTGACGTGTTTGAACTGCGGGGAGTCGAAGTGCGGGTGATTCGGGTTTTGTTTAACGCCAAGGCGCCAAGGCGCAAAGGTTGAAGAGGGCAGGGTGACGGGATGAAGGTGAGCCAGGGGATGGGGTGATGGATATGATGCGCAGGGAGAGCGTGGGTTGAATCGGGAAGGGCTCGCCTCGGGGGATCGGGGCGGGCCTTTTTTGTTTTGGGGTTTGGTTGACGACGAGGTGAGAAGCGTTGTGCTGGCCATTGATAAATGGAAATTGGCCGTATATCACGCTGCACCCGTTCGTGTTTCGCCCCAGGATGGATTGTGTAACCTGCTGAAAAGCCGGGGTGAGCGTTATGTATCCGCGAGTTCCTGGAGGTTTGCTGGTGCGAGATAGGCCGACGTTTACCTGATATGGGCGATATACAGCAATGTTCCGTTGTTTTGTACTGTTAGAACAAGAAAATGGTCATGGGTAGAGCCGAGAAAAAACTGACCACATTAAAAGCTAAGGATGATTTGCCCCCTTGGTTCAAATCCAAGCACTATTATCAAGGCTTGGAGGAAGAGCGGTGGCTAGATGAAATCGTAATGAGGCTTTCGGTGCAAACAGTCCTTGAGAACACCGACGACATCCCACATGCCAAAGAACTTTTCGATAGCCTTGTTGTAAATGAAAACTATACAAAAGGCGCATTGGCCTCATCTTTGGGGGATATTTCTGATCTATGGGGGGTTAAAGAGCCGAGTGGATTCGATGCTTTGTACCTCGCCGCGGTAATAAGTAGTTCTCCTCAGGGCTCAAATCTTTTTTCAGAACTCAATACTTTCCGGCAATCTCAGACACCAGGAAAATTGTTCACCGAACTGCCCGAAACATTAAAAGCACAAAAAAGGAAATCGTTCGGAGAACTTATAGATTGGAAATCAGAACCAATTAATCCCTCTGAGGTGATATCGGGGTTCCCCCTTGTTGTCGATCTGGAGCAAGATGACGAAACTCTAAAGATTGCGTTTGAGGTTTGGTTGGCTGGAGCTCGTGCGGAATCAGGGGAAGCAAAAAAACCGTACTCTACTCGAGACTATGCAACATGGCGTGATTACGGTGTTTTGCAGGCCTTCGACCTCCAATTTTGGGCTCGTCTCAACAAGGCTCGATTTACAAACAACGTGATTTCTAATGCAATTTGGCCTCTCGATGAGGTCGATACAACAGAGCGGCTAAGAAAAGTCACTAATCCAAAGATCAAGGAGATATTCACCGATTGGACCATGGCGAGGCGACTGTGGCGGCAAGTCGAGTTATCCAAAGCACTTGCCGACTTGGTTGCCGGAACAAAAAATGAAGAAACCGATTCCGGAAACGCGATGTAGTAAAAATGTTCCGGAATTCTATCTGTAGTTCGCCATCCCTCGATAACCCCAGCCTCATCAGGAAAATGGGGCACGAACTTCGGGTGAGTTTGAGGGTGAGTTATGCGAACTACGTGTCAAAAGGAGCGCTGCAGACAGTGCTCAAATTCGATGGCAAAACAATGTCTTCGTTCAGTGATCGTGCTACTTGCAGTGAAAGTAATAAACTGGCTTTTTGGTTTGATTGTGTTCTAACAAGTAAATTCAGCCGACCAAAAACCGCTGCGCGCTTTTTGGTCGGCTGATTTAAACGTTAGCTCTCATATGTCGACACTGTCAGTTCAATCAACACGGGTAAGCAAGACGTTGTATTTCAGCATTATTTCAGCACTCCTGCTGTTGCTGTCCCTCGTGTTTCAATGGGACATCATCGATGCCCTTACACCGTTTCTCGGTGGGCCATTGCTCGGCTTGGTGTGGCTCCTAGTCGTGATCTCGGCAGTCTTGGGATCCGCCCACGCCTATCGCCATAGGAGTAAAGGTGCATCTGCCTTTGCCCCATTGATGGTTTCAATCGGCACGCTACTCGTCGCTTTCTTTGTCCCATTCACCCAGCTTTGGCTGTATGCCAATTTCAACTTAAATAAGGTAGCGCGAGAGCAAGTGGTAGAAAAGGTAAAGTCCGGCACCTTCGCACCTAACGTCGCGCACAACGACAAACTGATCGCACTTCCAACAGATTCTGGCGTTTCCATGGGGGGTGACGAAATTCTTGTTGAAGGCCCATCCAGCAACCCTTATGTATTTTTCTTCACCTTCCGCGGCATTCTCGATAACTACTCCGGGTTCTTATGGGTTCCAGACGGAGGTAGACCAGAACAGTTTGGTGATGCGGGTGAACCGGGTACTGAAATAGAGTCGTTTGGTGGTAATTGGTACTTCATCGGGAACCGCTAAATGAAAGCTAACCCTTCATTCCAGCGAAAAGGGGTCAGCGAAAAGCGGCAGCGAAAAGGGGTCGCCCATTAGCCG
>NPIG01001705.1_pt1 | contig 10241 bp, 9 predicted proteins | sample 8637441 | NCBI WGS metagenome assembly NPIG01 (sample SAMN07420675, study PRJNA396082) | bioreactor metagenome | isolation source: sample BR6 brine-fed electro-methanogenic bioreactor BR | place: Japan: Kochi | collected 2016-06-14
GCTGGCCGTCGACCAACGGCCAGAACTCGGGATGCTGCCAGTGCCGCACGCCGGCAGGCTCGACAACCACCACCACCCGGGCCGCCGCAAGCATCTTCTCGAGGAACGGACGCGGCTCGACGGTGCCCAGGCCGTAAGAGACCAACGCGACATCAAAGGGCGCACCGACGGCAGCGGGGTTCAGGGTGCACCAGTCTCCCCGCACGGCCTTCAGGTTTTCCAAACCTTCGGTCCTGGCCACTTCGAACAGGCGCTCGATCCCGACCGGGGAGACATCGATGCCGGTAACGTCGTGCCCCTTCCTTGCCAGCGGAAGTGCCAGCGGTCCGGCCCCGCAACAAACGTCGAGGATCCGCGACGGCACCTCCAGCGGCAACCGTTCGAGAACCCAGGCGACCCGTTCCGTTTGATCGAAATAACGACGGGGTTCACGCGTCCAATGTGCGTCCCAGAGTGCCGGCGTATAGGTGTGACGACGCCCCCACGTCGACTGGCGCCGCCCCTCGAGCCAAAGGGCATTCCAATCCTGCGACTTTTCCGCGACGGACTCTGGCGTTCCGTTGCCGGAAAGAGGGATATCGGTTGTTGTCGAGTGGGAAATCAACGGGGCGGGCATCGTCAGTATGATAAAAAATAAATTTGTATTACATCTCCTGTACACGGAAAGACGATGCGCCGCAACCACAAAACTTGCGGTTGGCAATACCGGAACCGGGAATTCGGGTTGGTGGGAGAATTCGTACAAAAAAAAGGGAGGCGGTTACCCGCCTCCCGCAGGAGGGCTCAGGGACATCGGTAGTGAGAGAGAGCGTTAACCGGCTCCGTCCTCAATCGGGTCGGTCGAGGAAAGCGGGTCGATTCCCAGAATGCTGAGCGCCGTGTGGAGGGTCATGATGCCTTTGGGGTACTCACCGGCACGGCAATAGCGCTCGCCTTCGCCGCGCAGATACTCGGCACCGGGAAGGGTCTTCTTCATACGGGCGTAGGGCTCGGCTTGATCGAACTCCTTCTGCAGGCCATGGCAATCCATTTTCAGCTGGGCGAAATCCTGATCGATCACCTTGCTGCCGCTGGTGGCGAGGGCGGGGACGGCAGCGGTCAGGGCAAGGCCGGTCAGTCCGGCAACAATCAACTTTCGCATCGGAAATTCTCCTTCATTTCTCGGGGGTCGCCGGGGCGGCCCGTGAAATGACTGAAAGCGACCCTAAGGCCGGCCGCCTTTCCGGAGCATGGCCCGGTCATGAAAAATAATTCATTTGACGAGGCCGCGTTTCCGCGCATGGCGGGATCGTCCGCGCGCACCGGGCCCGGACGGTTTCGGTATCGGAGGGGTTCCCGTCGTCAGCGGGTGTGAGGAAGCTGGCTCTGTACGTCGGCGAAGGCCAGGAGGGCGTCGTTGGATTCGCGGGGCGAGATTCCGAGAACGATGGGCTGGCCCGTCTGCGCCGCGGTACGCAGCTTGTCCTCGATCCGCGAAGGCCGCTCGGGCGCCCCGACCAGCAGGGTCCGCCGCAGGGTCGGGCTTTTCAGGTCGACGGTGAGGCCGTTCACCGGCCGCCACAGGGACCATTTCACCGCCGCCTGCGGATCGCGCGCCGTGCCGCGCCCCGACACATAGGCCAGCATCAGGTTCATGCTGCCGATCGGATTGCCGGCCTGCGCCGCCGCCAGGTAGCAGCGGAAGGCCTCCGCGTCGTCCGGCTTGCCGTCGAGGCCGAGGGAGATCATAAGGCCGAGATTGTTCCAACCGGGTGCGAAGCCGGACTCCGCCGACTTGCGGTACCAGGCCATGGCCGCCTCGGCATACTTGCGCATGTCGGCGTCCCGGCTCTCCAGCGACGACAGGTGCAGGTTCGGATCGGCGGAAGGCAGCGCCATATGCCTGGCCAGCCGCCGCTGGATATCCTCGCGCTGCAGGTGGAGCGCGATCTGATGATAGACCCAGCCGATATGGAACATCGCCTCGGCGTCGCCGGCCCGCGCCCCGCGCAGATACCAGCTTCCGGCCCGGTCCAGATCGCCGCGGTCGGCCCAGGTATGCCCCATCTCACGGATACGCGCCGGACAGGACTCCCCGGCCGTTCCGCCCGAACACTGCCAGGCGACCCACCAGCCCGACACGCGCGGCGCGGCCTGGAAGCCGCCGAACACGAACCCGAAGAGGACAAAACTTACGATCAGGAGTCTTCGCATCACAGACCTCGTCCGAGTGACCCCGGCCTGTTCAAAGTTATGTGCGCGTCAAAAACTCAAACCAATCGGTCGCCATAGAATACGCCTGTAATGGTATAGTATTATTTATGTTAATTCTACTATTTATTTAATACTTACAATTTTATACAAATTTTTATTATTTTTTACTTATCATATATCTCTGAAACAACCTTCCTTGGCGCCGGCCGTGCCCATCCCCATCTGAGGCCGTACCGTAAATGAAGGAACACCCGATGCGAATCCCACTCCCGATACCGCTGATCGCCGGTCTGGTCATGGCATCGATTGCGGCCGCACAGGCCGCGGAGCCCGTGCATCAGCACCACTCCGGCCACCTGATGTCGCCCTATGCGGGCCAGGAGAACCGGGCGATCAAGACCTTCTCCGCCCAGGACATCGACGACCTGGAGAACGGGCGCGGCTGGGGATTGGCCAAGGCCGCCGAGCTGAACGGCGTTCCCGGACCGGCCCACCTGCTGGAAATGAAATCCGAGATCGGCCTGACGCCCGAACAGGAGGCCGAAATCCAGGCCCTGTTCGAGACCATGAAGAGCCGGGCGATCCCGCTCGGCAAGCGGCTGGTCACCCTCGAACGCGAGTTGAACCAGGCCTTTGCGAAGCGTGACATCGACGCGGACCGCCTGCGCACCCTGCTGGACGAGATCGCCTCCGTGCAGGGGGAGCTTCGCTTCGTCCACCTGGCGACCCACCTCGGCACGCCGGAAGTCCTCTCCCCCGCCCAGATCGCCGCCTACAACCGCCTGCGCGGCTATGACACCGGCGCCGGGCATTCGCACGGCGGGCACTGACCGCCTGACCGCACAGTCCCCCACCTCACCCTCCCGCTTCGTGGGTCCCTCCCTCTCCGCCCCTTTGGGGGGGAGAGGGGTGAGGTGAGGTGGGGGCTCACGCCCGAGCCAGATAAGCCCCTAGACCGTATCGCCCTCGAGGGGCTCGGCGCCGAGGCCGCGGATCATGTCGCGCGCCGCCTTGGCGACGGCGTCCAGGCGGTCGGCGTCGCGGCCGCGCATCACCACGCTGGCGCCGTGTATGCCGTCCTTGTTGAAGGGATAGCTGCCGATCTCGACGTCGGGATGGGCCGCCTGCAGGTCCGCAAGCGGACCGCCGAGGATGCCCTCGGGAACCGGCGCGGTGACGGCGCGCGAAAGCACCGGTACGCCGCCGACCAGCTCGCCGGCGATCCCCTCGAACATCGCCTGCAGGATGCGCGGGATGCCGGCGAAGACGTAGACGTTTTCCATGCGGAAGCCGGGCGCATTGCTCACCGGGTTCTCGACCAGCGCCGCGCCGACCGGGATCTCGGTCATCTTGAGCCGGGCCTCGGTCAGCTGGTCGTCGCTGTCGTAGTTGCGCCTGAGCTGCCTCCGGGCTTCGGCATTGCGCTCGAGCGCGACCCCGAAGGCGCGCGCGATGCAGGCCGCCGTGATGTCGTCATGGGTCGGCCCGATGCCGCCCGAGGTGAACACGTAGGTGTATTTGGCGCGGCATTCGTTGACCGTATTGACGATGACGTCCGCATCGTCCGGGATCACCCGCGCCTCGGCCATGCGGATGCCCATCTCGGTCAGGCGCGTCGCCAGGTACTGCAGATTGGCATCGCGCGTCCGGCCCGACAGGACCTCGTTGCCGATGATGATGAGGCAGGCGGTGGGATTGGCGGGATCGGTCATGATTGTTCTTCTTGCCGTTTCTTGTCCGCCCAAATGAGTAGGGGCCGCCCGGCCGAATTACAAGGGTTGGCGGAACATCGGTCCGCCGGTCAGTGTCCTTCCCCACCCATCACTCCCGCGCAAGCGGGAGTCCAGAAACACCGCCCGATCTGGATTCCCGCTTCCGCGGGAATGACGACCATAACCATGGCTCTGCCTACAGCAGATCCCAGGTCGCAGGCAAATTCAGCAACCGATGGTTTATTGTCGGTTGCATCGTCGACTCTCCAAAGGTGAAAATACCACCGAAAGGAAGAGGCCGACCCCCATAGCAATACCGATCGTTTCCAAACGACCGCCGCAACTGCAGGTTCGGAAAACCATATCGCGAACCTGGAAGTTGACGTTTTGCCACCAGCGAACATTCTGGCGGTTCCTGTTGCCGCCGGTTGTGGTGATTACGGTTGTTAGCTACGCGGCTTTTTATTACGTGATGTTCGTTCTCGGCTTGGAAGCCAGCCACACGCCGATCCTGGTTACGGGCTTTCTCGCCGGGATACCCATGGCCATGGTCACGTTCCGCATGGCCACGATGTGGCATCGTTGGGTTCTTCTGGTGGCGCTTCCAGAAGGTATCGCAGACAGCTTCAAATTCGGGAAACGAGAGATCCTTTTTCTTTTGGTTTTTGTCATTTTTGGCCTTCTCTTCGGAGGCCTAAGCGACCTCTTCGCAACCCATATCGCCCCCCTGCTTGCGGGATCTTCCCCCGAAAGCACCCTGGACTCCGTTTCGATTGATCGACGGTCGAATCTTCCTGGAATGGCGACAATGCTTGTCAAAGGCGTACTGTTTTTCACTTTCAGCCGTTTTCTGATCCTCCTTCCGGCCATCGCAATCGACAAAGCGATGTCGGTCAAAGATGCATGGAAGATAACCTAAGGAAACGCCATCGGTATGGGCTTGGTTTTGATATTCACGTCCTACTTTTTTGATTTCATTGCAGATCTAGCAGGAACAATCGTTTTCATTCTTACCCAAGGCGTGGCCTGGAAGTTTCCTTTCTACGGGTATTTCAGGGCGGACATGTTCGCGCCGGAATTGGTCAAATGGATCGGCGCACCGATTTCGATACTGCTGGGGGCGACCGCCCTCTCCCTCTGCTACCGCCATCTGACAGGGATGGAAGGAAAAGTCGAATAGCAGGAAGAAAGCAGAATCCCGCCTACAGCAGATCCCTGAGCATGGCGATCAGCGGTTCGTCGGCCGGGGGCATGGGATAGGCGCGCATCCTGGTGGGGCGCACCCATTTGAGCTGCTGGCCTTCCCGGGCCGTCACCTCGCCTTTCCAGACGCGGCAGACGTAGAGCGGCATCAGCAGGTGGAAGTCGTCGTAGGAGTGCGAGGCGAAGGTGAACGGCGCCAGGCAGGACTCGGTGACGTCGATGCCCAGTTCCTCCTCCATTTCCCGGACCAGGGCCGCCTCGGGGGTCTCCCCTTCCCGCACCTTGCCGCCGGGAAACTCCCACAGGCCGGCCATGCGCCGCCCCGGCGGGCGGCTGGCCAGCAGCACCCGCCCGTCCGTATCAACCAACGCGACGGCGACCACCAGCAGCACCGGACGCGCCGCGACCTGGGCCTGCCAGTCGTCGCGAGAAAGCTCATAGAGGATCGTCTGCTGGCCGGCGCAGCGGCCGTGATCGCAACAGCCGACCTGCTCGCCGGTGCGTGAGAAGCCGGCCTTCTCCAGCACCCGCGCCGAGGCCGGGTTGTCGCTCAGCACCGAGGCGTAGACGCAGCCGATCTGCGGTTCGGCGAAGGCGATGGGCAGAATGTTCTTCACCGCCTCGGTGGCGAAGCCCTGGCCCCAGTGCGACTGGCCCAGCCAGTAGCCGATCTCGGCCCGGCCGCCGACCCGGAAATGGGCGCCGACGGCGCCGATCAGGCCCGGCTCCAGCCGCCGCTCGATGGCCAGCACCGCGGCCTTGCCGGTGGTGCGTTCCTCGGCGACGCCACGCAGAAAGGCGCGGGCGTCGGTCTCGCCGTAGGGATGCGGGATGAAGGCGGTCTGGCGCGCGACCTCCCAGTCGCCGGCCAGATCGACCAGCGCCGCGATGTCGGCCTCGGCGGGCAGGCGCAGGTGCAAGCGCGCCGTCTCGACCGGGCGGCCGTCCCAGCTGGCAAGGGCTCCGAAACAGCCCGGCTCAGGACCGGTAGTCGGCATTGATGTCGATGTAGTCGTGGGTCAGGTCGCAGGTCCAGACGGTGGCCTTGCCCTTTCCGACGCCGACGTCGACCGAGATGTCGATCTCGGCGCCCTTCATGTGCTCGGCCACCGGCGCCTCGTCGTAGCCGGCGACCGGCCCGCCGTTGGCGGTTACGCGAATTCCGCCGATGCGCACGTCCAATTTATCGCGATCCGCCCTCTCGCCGGCCTTGCCCACCGCCATGACGATGCGGCCCCAGTTGGGGTCCTGGCCGGCGATGGCCGTCTTGACCAGCGGCGAGTTGGCGATGGCGAAGGCAATTCGTTTTGCCGCCCCGGCGCTGGCGGCGCCGGTGACGGTGACGGTGACGAACTTCGAAGCCCCCTCGCCGTCGCGCACGATCTGCAGCGCGAGGTCAAGCAGCACCTCTTCGAGCTTCGTGCGGAAGTCCTTGAGCTTGGCGTCGGTCAGGCCGCGCACCGGCGGGTGATCTGCCTTGCCCGTCGCGAACAGCAGCACCGTGTCGCTGGTCGAGGTGTCGCTGTCCACCGTGATGCAGTTGAACGAGCGATCCACGGCCGGTTTCAGACATCCCTGAAGCACGGCGTGCGGCAGGGCCGCGTCGGTGAACACGAAGGCCAGCATGGTCGCCATGTCCGGCGCGATCATGCCGGCGCCCTTGGCGATGCCGTTGAGGGTCACCGTGGTGTCGCCGATGCGCGCCGTACGGTTGACGCCCTTGGGAAAGGTGTCGGTGGTCTTGATCGCCCCGGCCGCCTTCTCCCAGGCCGTGTCGGAAAGCTTGCCCGCCAGGTCCGGCAGGGCGCCGACGATGGGCTCGGGGTTCAGAGGCTCGCCGATGACGCCGGTCGAGGCGACGAAGATCTCCTCGTCGCGGCATTTGAACACCTTGCTTGCGGCTTTCACGGTGGTGGCGACGGCCTTGACCCCGGCCTTGCCGGTAAAGGCGTTGGAGTTGCCCGTATTGACGACCAGGGCGCGGGCGCTGCCCCCCTGTACCATCTCGCGGCACCATTCGACCGGCGCCGAGGCCGACAGCGAGCGGGTGAACACCCCGGCCACCGTGGTTCCGGGATCCAGTTCGGCGACCATCAGGTCGTCGCGACCCTTGTATCGCACGCCGCAGGCGGCGACGCCCAGGCGAACGCCGCCGATGGCCGGCAGGTCGGGAAACCGTGCCGGCGCAAAGGGAGAGATCTTGGTCATGGTCCTGTTTCCTGATCGTCGCCCGTCGCGGGCGTCCGGGTTGCTCAGTTCTGGGCGCTGCCGTCCGGGTTGAAGCGTTTGATCTCGGCCTTGCCGCGCAGGTCCTTGACCAGGGCGGCACCGATCTCGCGCGACACCTCGGCGGTCAGCTGGTCCTTGGACTCCTCGAAGGACGGCGGTTCCGCGGCACGCCGGTCCTCGACCTTGATCACATGCCAGCCGAACTGGGTCTGCACCGGCGCCTTGGTGGTTTCGCCGGGCTGCAGGGCGAAGGCCGCCTCGGAGAACTCCTTCACCATCTCTTCGGCGCCGAAATAGCCGAGATCGCCGCCCTTGGAGCTGGACGGGCCGGTCGACCGCTCGGTGGCCAGCTTTTCGAAGTCGGCACCGCCGGCCAGCTCGTCGATGATCGCCTTGGCCTCGGCCTCGGTCTCGACCAGGATGTGGCGGGCGCGGACCTGCTCGGCGCCGGCCTCGTTGGCGACGGACTTGTCGTACTGGGCGCGCAGCGCTTCCTCGGTGAGTTTGTCGCGGATGTACTGCTGCATGAACACGCGCTCGAGTACCTGCTCCTCGACCCGGGCCAGGGTCTCGATGACCTGCTCCTTCTTGTCGACACCCTGGCTGCGCGCCTCGGCGGCGACCAAGTTGCGGTCGATCAGGATGTCGACGAGCTGCGGGAAGATCATCTGCAGCGGATAGCTGCTGTAGGGAGCGGGAAGCTGCTGCTGGACTCCCTTGACGTCATCGAGGCGGATTTCCTTGCCGTTGACCGAGGCGACGACGGGATTCGGGTCGGCCGGAGTCGCCGGGGTTTCGGCAGCGGGGGTCGCTTCCGTCGAGGGCGTGGTCTCGGTCGACGGCGTCTGGGCCGCGGCGGGCCAGGCCAACAGAACCGCGAAGCCGGCGGCGACCAGGGAAGTCTGGGCGAAAGCTCTACGCATCAAATCATTCCTTTTTCAAATTTCCGGCACGACAACGCCCAAAAGGTTCCGCCGCCGCTGCGTCTGTCCGGAAGCATAATGCACAACCCCGGGCCCGCGGCAAGAGCCGGGCACTGGCGAATCATATTGGGAGGTCACGCCACAGGCTCAAATCGCGATTTGTTGAACGCCGGGCGAACGTGGCGAGCCCCATCCTACTCCAGGGTTACATTGACAGGGCCGGTTCATGGCTCTATCTCTTGCCCAGACCATCATGCGGTCAACGATCGGCCGCGTGAAAGCTAGCTTTCCTGAGGTTTCTCCATGATCGGTGCCATTGCCCGACGGCTGTTCGGCTCGGCCAACGAACGGTACATCAAGACCCTCCATCGCGACGTTGCCGCCATCAACGCCCTGGAGCCCGAAATCGAGCCTCTGAGCGACGAAGAATTGCGGGCACGGACCGACTGGTTCCGCGAGCGCCTGAAGAACGGCGAATCCCTCGACGACATCCAGAACGAAGCCTTCGCCACCGTCCGCGAGGCGGCCAAGCGCACGCTCGGCCAGCGCCACTTCGACGTCCAGCTCGTCGGCGGTATGGTCCTGCACAAGGGCCAGATCGCCGAGATGAAGACGGGTGAAGGCAAGACCCTGGTGGCGACCCTGGCCGTCTACCTCAACGCCATCGAGGGCAAGGGCGCGCACGTGGTCACGGTCAACGACTACCTGGCCCAGCGCGACGCCGAATGGATGGGGCAGGTCTACCGTTTCCTCGGCCTGTCCGTCGGCTGCATCGTCCACGGCCTGACCGACGACGAGCGCCGCCAGGCCTATGCCTGCGACGTCACCTACGGCACCAACAACGAGCTCGGCTTCGACTATCTGCGCGACAACATGAAGTTCCGCCTGCAGGACATGACCCAGCGGCCGTTCAACTTCGGCATCGTCGACGAGGTCGACTGTATCCTCATCGACGAGGCGCGCACGCCGCTGATCATTTCGGGGCCGGCCGATGACCGCTCGGGGCTTTACACCGCCATCGACGAGATCATCCCGCTGCTGTCGGACGCGCATTTCGACCTCGACGAGAAGACCCGCGGCGTGACCTTCACCGAAGAGGGCAACGAGTTCCTGGAAGAGCAGCTGCACGCCCGCGGCCTGCTGGAAGAGGGGCAGACGCTTTACGACCCCGAGAGCACGACCATCGTGCACCACGTCAACCAGGGCCTGCGCGCGCACAAGCTGTTCCAGAAGGACAAGGATTACATCGTCCGCGATGGCGAGGTCGTGCTGATCGACGAATTCACCGGGCGCATGATGCCGGGCCGCCGCCTGTCCGAGGGCCTGCACCAGGCCATCGAGGCCAAGGAACACGTCCAGATCCAGCCCGAGAACGTCACCCTGGCCAGCGTCACCTTCCAGAACTTCTTCCGCCTTTACGAGAAACTGGCCGGGATGACCGGCACCGCCAGCACCGAGGCCGAGGAATTTGCCGAGATCTATGGGTTGGGCGTGGTCGAGGTGCCCACCAACAAACCGATTGAGCGGATTGACGAAGACGATCAGGTGTTCCGCACCGCCGAGGAGAAGTACAGGGCGATCATCGACGAGATCAAGAAAGCCCATGACAAGAACCAGCCGGTTCTGGTCGGCACCACCTCGATCGAGAAATCCGAACTGCTCAGCACGATGCTGGAGCAGGCCGGCGTCAAGCACAACGTCCTCAACGCCCGCCAGCACGAACGCGAGGCCGAGATCGTCGCCGATGCCGGCCGCCTGGGCGCGGTGACCATCGCCACCAACATGGCCGGCCGCGGCACCGACATCCAGCTGGGCGGCAATGTCGACATGAAGGTGATGGCGGCGCTGGAACAGAACCCCGACGCCGACCCCGCCGAGCTGCGCGCCGCCGAAGAGGCCAGGCATGCCGAGGAAAAGCAAAAGGTGCTCGAGGCCGGCGGGCTGTTCGTCATCGCCTCCGAACGTCACGAGAGCCGGCGCA
>NPIG01001706.1_pt1 | contig 10239 bp, 7 predicted proteins | sample 8637441 | NCBI WGS metagenome assembly NPIG01 (sample SAMN07420675, study PRJNA396082) | bioreactor metagenome | isolation source: sample BR6 brine-fed electro-methanogenic bioreactor BR | place: Japan: Kochi | collected 2016-06-14
CGAAATTGGCAGACGCGCTGGATTTAGGATCCAGTGCCGCAAGGTGTGCGGGTTCGAGTCCCGCCTCGCCCACCACGCGACGGGTTGTCTGCTTCGCGAACCGGCGCACGGCGTAGCGGGAATCACGCAATCAAATCCAGAACAGGCAGGGAAACCATGAGCGACCACGAAAAGAACGAGACGACGGAACCGGCAGCGGTGGACAACGTGGAAGAAGAGACGGCAACGACCGAGACGACCGCCGTGGCCGCGCCCGAAGCGGAAGCGACAGAGGAAGGCGAAAAAGAGTTCGAGTTTGTGGAACCCCCTTCCTTTGAGGTGGATTACAAGGGTGAATGCTCGTACGAGGTGAAAGTGAGCATTCCGGCGTCGAACGAGAAGCAGCAGGCGGAAGAACTGCTGGGCGAACTGCAGAAGGATGCCACGCTGCCGGGGTTCCGTCCGGGCAAGGCGCCGCGCAAGCTGGTGGAGAAGAAGTTCGGCAAGGCGGTGCGCGCGGACGCGACGGAGAAGCTGGTGAGCGCGGCGTTTCAGAAACTGATCAAGGACGAGGGGCTGAAGCCGATCGAGTTTCCGAAGATCGACGGGCTCGAGGAAGTGCTTGAGCGGGCGGAAGACACGCCGCTGACGTGCACGTTCAAGTTTGAAGTGGCGCCGCGCTGCGAGCTGGGCGAGTACAAGGGCATCGAGATCGAGCGCCCGGTGCTGGAGGTGCAGGACAGCGACGTGGACAACGCGCTCGAGGAGACGCGCGAGCGGTTCGCCCGCTATGAAACGGTCGAGGACAGCCCGGCGGCCGAGGGCGACCAGGTGCAGATTGGTTTCAAGGGCACGATAGACGGTGAGGAATTCCAGGGCGGCAGCGCGGAGAACTACCCGTACATTCTCGGTTCGAAGCGTTTCTTCGGCGAGTTTGAAGAGGCGCTGGAAGGCGCGCGTGCGGGCGAGGAAAAAACCTGCGACGTGACTTTCCCGGACGACTATTCCAACGAGGACCTGGCTGGCAAGACGGCGAATTTCACGATTGACGTGAAGGAAGTGCGGCGCCGCACCCTGCCGGAGTTTGATGACGAATTCGCGGGCATGATGGGTGCGGAGAACATGGATGCGCTTCGCGCCCAGGTAGCCGAGCGTCTTCGCGAGGGCGCGCAGACCCAGAGCCGGCGGTACGCGGAGCAGAACGCCATGGACGCGGTCATCGAGGCGAGCACCTTCGAACTGCCCCCGTCGCTGCTGAGTTCGGTGGGTACGGAGTACTTCAACCAGGAAGTGCGGCGGCTTGCGTCGATGCGCGTGCCGGGGAACCAGATTGAGGAGCATGAGGAGGAGATTCGGGCGGAAGCGCGCAAGAACGCCGAGCGCGAACTGAAAGAGTTCGTGGTGCTGAACAAGATAGCGGAGGCCGAGGGCATCGAGGTGACCGAGGCGGACTTCGAGCGCGAGGCGGAGGCGATCCAGGAACGCACGGGCGCGGAGCTGGACGTGGTCCGCCGCTACATGCAGCAGGACGAGCAGCACGACGAATACGAGAGCCGCATTATTCGCCGCAAGGCGATGGAGCTGTTGCTCGAGCACGCGAAGATAACGGACAAAGAGGTTCCCGCTGAGGAGCTGGAAGAGGAAACTGATGAGACCGAATCCTGAGCGCAGTGGAAGTATCGACGCGGTGTACAGGGCCATGCCGGCGGGGTGGCATCCGGTGTCGCCGCAGGGCGTGACCATCTATGAGCAGACGAGCCGGGGCGAGCGCGCCTACGACCTGCTTTCGCGGCTGCTGGCGGACCGGATTGTCTTTCTGGGCTCTCCGATCTACGACGACATTGCCAATTTCATCATTGCCCAGTTGCTTTTCCTCGAGGCCGAAGACCCGGAAAAAGACATCAATCTCTATGTCAACAGTCCGGGAGGCAGTGTCACGGCCGGGCTCGCCATCTACGACACGATGATGTTCATCCGGCCGGACATCACGACGATCTGCCTGGGGCAGGCCGCGAGCATGGCGGCGCTGCTGATGACCGCCGGCGCGCCGGGCAAGCGCTTCGCCCTGCCGTATTCGAGGTTTCTTTTGCACCAGGTCATGGCTGGCGTGGAGGGGCAGGCCTCCGACATCGACATCCAGGCGCGCGAGGTGGTTCGGTTGACGGAAATGATTGACCAGATTTTTGTTGAGCACACCGGTCAAACGTTGGAGGTGATCCAACGGGACAGCGACCGCGACTTCTATATGTCCGCCGATGAGGCCCAGAACTATGGCCTGATTGACGAGGTGCTTCGGCGCAACCGCGAAAAGTGAGAAATATTCCAAGCGGTCTGCCTGGCAGCAGTTTCCGGCCTGCGCGGCCGGTGTTCAGGTGGGCGAAGCGGTTGACGCGATGCCTGTAGTCGAGGCACAATTTAGATGTGGATGTTCGCGCGCGTTCCCGCGAATAAACTATTGACAATATCTTCGTATAATGCTATATTGACTCTGCGGCTCCAGCCGCAACGGAAAGTGCCGATAGCTCAGATACGGAACAGGAACGCGAAGCCAGCCGGAAGCCGGAGGTGTTAGATGGCTCCACAGCGTACGCGAAACGATGTGCCAACCTGCTCGTTCTGCGGCAAGCGCCACGACGAGGTGAACAAGCTGATCGCCGGTCCCGACGTCAACATCTGCGACGAGTGCGTGCATCTGTGCGGTGAGATCGTTGCGGAGGACAAGGCGCGCAAGAGCGGTGCGCGCACGATGCGGGTGCCGGCGCCGCAGGAGATCAAGGACTACCTGGACGAGTATGTGATTGGCCAGGAGCGGGCGAAGCGGGTGCTGGCGGTGGGGGTGCACAACCACTACAAGCGCATCGCGGCGGGCGGCGAAATCGACGGCGTGGAGATACAGAAGTCGAACGTGCTGCTGATCGGCCCTTCGGGCTGCGGCAAGACGCTGCTTGCGGAGACGCTGGCGCGCCTGCTGGATGTGCCTTTCGCGGTGGTGGACGCGACGACGCTGACGGAAGCGGGGTATGTGGGCGACGATGTCGAGAACGTGATTCTGAAGCTGTTGCAGAACGCGGATTTCGACCCGGCGCGGGCCGAGCAGGGCATTGTGTATATCGACGAAGTGGACAAGCTGGCGCGCAAGAGCGACAGCCCGTCGATTACGCGGGACGTTTCGGGCGAGGGTGTGCAGCAGGCTCTGTTGAAGCTGCTGGAGGGTACCGTGGCGAACGTGCCCCCCCAGGGCGGGCGCAAGCATCCGCAGCAGGAGTGCATCCAGGTCGACACGACGAACATTCTGTTCTTGTGCGGCGGCGCGTTCAACGGGCTGGAGAAGCTGATACAGAAGCGCATCGGCCGCAATCTCATCGGATTCAATGCGGACATCAAGGCGAAGCAGGGCCTGACGGTGGGCGAACTGCTGGCGCGTGTGCGGCCGGAGGATTTGATCAAGTACGGCATGATCCCCGAGTTCTCGGGGCGTCTTCCGATAGTGGCGACCCTGCATGAGTTGACCCGGGACGATTTGGTGCGGATCCTCATTGAACCGAAGAACGCGCTGACGAAGCAGTACCAGAAGCTGTTCGGCCTGGAGAAGGTGTCGCTGCGTTTTCCGGATGAGACGATCATGGCGGTGGCGGAACGCGCTTTGGAGCAGGACACGGGCGCGCGCGGTCTGCGGAGCATTCTCGAGGAAGTGATGCTGAACGTGATGTTCGATATACCGTCGCGCAAGGACGTTCGTGAATGTGTGATCACGCCGGGGGTGATCACGAAACAGGAAGAGCCGCTGCTGGTTTATGAGCACGAGGAGCAGGAGCGCCGCGACGAGGACGAAGACGAGCGGAAGACTTCGGCGTCGGCCTGAGCGGCGCGGCGGCGGTTGAGAAGTGCAGGCAGGAAGCGTCCGGAATGCTGCATGGGCAGCGGCCGGGCGCGTTTTCTTTGCCTTGATGCGGGGCAACAGGGTATGCTGGCGGATGGAGTCCTTTCACGAATTGCCGCAGGCGGGGCAATTCGGGCTGAAACCGCGGCGCAGCGGGTCCGGCGGGCGGCCCGGCAAGTCGGTTGCCCGCTCAGTTCACCAGCGGCGGCGCCGCGAGGTGAGGAATCCGGGGTGGTAGCGGAAAGGAACAACGGCCATGAGCGGTTCGAGTGAGGGATACGGCGAATCGGGTGGCGCGGAAGGCGCGGCCGTCACCACGCCTTCCGTCGAGTTGCCGGGTCTGCGATGGCGTCCGGCCTGGGTATCGCACTGCGGTTGCCTGAGCGCGGCGGCGGACTATCTGGGGGTGTCCGTTTCGGTGCCGTGGCTGTACGGGGTCACCGGGTACGCGTTTCTGCTGAACATCCACGACGAGTTGTGTCCGAGCGGCTGGCACCTGCTGGACGTGCCGCTGGAAGAGGCGCTGCCGCACGCGGGCCTTGCGGTGCGGCGGGTGGCGCTGCCAAGGGACCCGGAGCGGGACAAGGAGGCGCTGAAACGGCGCATCTGGGACGGTGTGCGGGCGAACCTGGACGGGGGCATGCCCTGTTGCGCGTACAATCTGGAGATTGGCGAGTACTACACCATTCACGGGTACGACGAAGTGGGGTATTACTACTCGGGCCCGCTCTGCGAGGTGGGCAAGGGCCCGTTGCCCTGGGAAGCGTACGGGGACGGCAGCCCGGACATGCCGATGGCGGTGCACGCGGTGACGGCGGGGGAGGAGTCGGACCCGGTGCGGGCGGTGCGGCACGCGCTGCTGCTGGCGGTCCGGTACGCGCGGGAGATAGATGGGGCGAGCGAGCGGTATGTGTGCGGTCCGGAGGGTTATGACCAGTGGATGGACGCGCTCGAGCAGGGCCGGGCGTCGGGGTGGGGCACGGCGTACAACGCGTGCTGCTATCACGAGTGCCGCGCGAACGCCATTGGTTTTCTGACGGAGGCGCGCCACCGGTTGGAGGGCGCGCACGACGACCTGTTTGACGAGGCGCAGGTTTGTTACCGCGAGGTGGCGGAGTGTCTGGCGCGGGTGACGCAGTTGCTTCCTGTTTTTGATGACGATGTGGAGGAACATGTGCGTGAGCGGCACAAGGTGAATATGGTGATTGAGGACCTTCGGCTTGCGAAGGCCGCGGAGGAACGGGGGCTTTGGGCGCTGGCGGCGCTGGCGGAGCAGCTTCGGGCGTAGCCGTTTGCGGGGTGCGGCTGTCGTGTGGGGGCAGGCATGCATTTCCGCAGGGAGCGTGTGAAGGTGGGGGAACGGGCCCCCCGGTCCGCGCTTGGCGCGGGGCTGCGCTTTCCACCGCATCGCCTGGTCAGGTATACTTCCGGTTCAATTCCATTTCCTGGAGAAGTGAAACATGCCTCGCCGTTCCCCGAAAGAAGAAACGTTTGTTCATCGTCTGCCTGTGCTGCCGCTGAAGGACCAGGTGCTGTTTCCGCGCATGGTGGTGCCGCTGCTGGTGGGTCGTGCAGCCTCGCTGGCGGCGGTGGAAGAGAGCCTGGCGCTGGAGGAGCCGCTTTTTCTGGTAACGCAGCGCGACCCGCAGGTGGAGATGCCGCAGGCGGCGGACCTGTACCGGATTGGCGTGGCGGGGCATGTGCTCCAGACGCTGCGCATGCCGGACGGGGCGATGAAGGTGGTGGTGGAGGTGGTGGGCCGCGGCCGGGTGAAGCGGTACGCGTTGCAGGGCGAATTCGGCGAGGCCACGGTGGAGGCGCTGGAGCCGTCGGGCCGGCAGGACAAGGTGACGCTGGGCATGGCGCGTGCCGCGCTCGGCCAGTTCGAGGAGTATGTGCGGCTGAGCCAGCGCGTGGCGCCCGAAGTGCTGATGAGCATTCAGGAAGTCGAATCGCCGGACGACATCGCGGATTACGTGTGCGCCTATCTGGGCGTGCGCGTGGAAGAGCGGCAGGAACTGCTCGAGACTCTGGACATCCGGGAGCGCTTTGAGAAGATCACGGCGCTGTTGATGCGCGAAAACGAGTTGATTGGCATCGAGCAGGACGTGCGGGAGCGCGTTCGCGAGCAGCTTGACCGGAGCCAGCGCGAGCACTATCTGCACGAGCAGTTGCGCGCGATCCATGAGGAACTGGGCTCACCGAACGAGGGGTATGGCGAGTTCGGGGAACTGCACACGATGATCGAGGAGGCGAAGATGCCGGCGGAGGTGCGGGAAAAGGCGGAGCGCGAGTTGGCGCGCTATGAGCGCATGCCCCCGATGAGCCCGGAAAGCGCGGTCATCCGCATCTGGATCGAGTGGCTTTGCGATATGCCTTGGACCAAGCGGTCGCGGGACGCGATTGACATCGAGCGGGCGGAGCGCATTCTCGACGAGGACCACTACGGCCTGAAACAGGTCAAAGAACGCATTCTCGAGTTTCTCGCGGTGCGGAAGCTGAACCGGGGCGTGAAGGGGCCGATTCTCTGTCTTGTGGGGCCGCCGGGCGTGGGCAAGACGTCGCTGGGGCAGAGCATTGCGCGCGCGATGCGGCGCAAGTTCGTGCGCGTGTCGCTGGGCGGGGTGCGCGACGAGGCGGAGATCCGCGGGCACCGGCGCACCTATGTGGGGGCGTTGCCGGGCCGTGTGGTGCAGAGCCTGAAGCGGGTGGGCGTGCGGAATCCGGTGTTCATGCTCGACGAACTGGACAAGATGAGCGTTGATTTCCGGGGCGACCCGTCTTCGGCGCTGCTGGAAGTGCTTGACCCGGCGCAGAACAAGGCGTTCAGCGACCACTACCTCGAGGTGGACCTCGACCTGTCCGAGGTGTTTTTCATCGGCACGGCGAACAACGAATTCGACATTCCGGCGGCGCTGCACGACCGCATGGAAATCGTGCGGCTGCCCGGCTACACCACGCCGGAGAAGGAGGCGATTGCGAAGCAGTTCCTGATCCCGCGGCAGGTGAAGGAGTCCGGGCTGCCCAGGGACTGCGTTGTCTTTGCGGAATCGGGCCTGGACACGCTGGTGCAGCGGTACACGCGCGAGGCCGGGGTGCGCGAACTGGAGCGGCAGATTGCGAAGGTCTGCCGGAAGATGGCGCGGAAGATTGTGTCGAAGGCGCACCGCGGGACCATGGAGCTCGACGCGGCGGCACTGCTCGACCTCTTGGGCCCGCCGCCGTATCCGCGGCTGCGCCTGGCGGGCGAGGCGCAGGTGGGGCTGGCGGTGGGCATGGCGTGGACGAACGCGGGCGGCGAGACGCTGAGCATCGAGTCGAGCACGATGAAGGGGAAGGGCAAGCTGGCCTTGACCGGGAGGCTGGGCAACGTGATGAAGGAGTCGGCCGAGGCAGCGCACACCTTCCTGCGGGCGAACGCGAAGGCCTTCGGCATCCGCGAGGATTTTTACAAGGACACGGACATTCACGTGCATGTGCCGGAGGGCGCGATTCCGAAAGACGGGCCTTCGGCGGGTGTGGCGATGGTGGTGTCGATGCTGTCGGCGCTGCGCAGGGAGGCGCCGAAGGCGCACGTGGCGATGACGGGCGAGATCACGCTGCGCGGGAATGTGCTGCCGGTGGGCGGCATCAAGGAGAAGGTTATCGCGGCGCACCGGGCGGGCGTGCGCCAGATACTGCTGCCCGAGGAGAACGAGAAGGACTTTCCCGATATTCCGGACGAGGTCAAGGAAGACATCGACTTTGTGCTGGTCGCCGAGGTGCGTCAGGTGCTCGACCTGCTTTTCGAGGGCATCGGCAAGGCATGAAGGTGCAGAGCGCGACATTCGTGAAGAGCGCATTGCGCCCGGAGGACTTCCCGCGCGACGGGCGTCCCGAGGTGGCGTTTGTGGGGCGGTCGAATGTGGGCAAGTCGACCTTGCTCAACGCGCTGCTCGGCCGCAAGGGCCTCGCGAAGACCAGCGGCACGCCGGGCAAGACGCGCACCATCAATTTCTTCGACGTGAACAACGCGTTCTATTTCGTGGACCTGCCCGGCTACGGCTACGCGAAGGTGCCGAAGGCGATGAAACTCGAGTGGCAGCAGTGGATGACGAGCTATCTCAAGGACCGCGGGCCGCTGTGCCTGGCGGTGTCGCTGGTGGACGCGCGGCACGCGCCGAGCGCGCAGGACCAGGAGATGCTCGACCTGCTCGAGGACGCGGAGGTGCCCACGCTGATCGTGGCCACGAAGGTGGACAAGCTGAAGCGCTCCGAGCGCCAGCCGAACCTGGCGCGCATCCGCAAGACCATCGGCCTCGAGAGCGACGCGCTCGTGCTGCCGTTTTCGGGGGTGAGCAAAGAAGGCGTGCGCGAGTTGTGGCAGATTATCGCGGAGCAGGTGGGGTAGGGGCGGGGTAGTATTGGCGGGTTCCGCTTGGCCGGGCGCCCCCTACGTTTCTGGAGATGGGGAGGTTTGACAGGATTAACAGGATGGACCGGATGGGGGAATTGGAGACGTGCCGGCCGGTTAGGCGAAGAGGCCGGGAAAGACCGTTACAGCAGAGACTGCTGGCGGATAGTTTTTTCCGGTTGGTTTTACGGTGCTGCACCCACCCTGTGTTTTGAGAGCGCTTGGCACAGCGGGGTGGAATAGGGGAGATATGCATTCTCACGCGGAGCGTGGGAACGAGGGGATGGCACCGTAGCGAGGCAAGGCGGCGGCCCCACGGGGGTGGGGAAACGCTGCCCTGTGGAGTGCGCCATCACGATGGCGCTTTTTCTGTCCGCATCACGATGCGGACGTATAATCCGGAACAGGGGCATCATGATGCCCCTGACGAAAGCGGCATCGTGATGCCGCAGTCCAAAAGAAGACGCCTTCGGCCGGGCGCGCGGCCCAACCGGCCGGCATCCCCTTCCCCCACTCCCCTTCCCGTCATTCCCCGCGCAGGCGGGGAATCCAGTCAAAACCCGTCTTCCGACAAATCTCGCCACTCCGGATTCACTTCTTCGATCAGCCGCAGCTTCCATGCCCGGTTCCACTTCTTTATTCGCTTCTCCCGGGCAATCGCCGAATACATGTCGTCATGATACTCATAGTACACAAGCAAGTGAACGTTGTATTTTTTCGTGAATCCGTCAACACGTCCTTGTTGGTGTTCCCAAACCCGCCGTCCGAGGTCGCTGGTTACACCGGTGTACAACGTTCCGTTGGGTTTACTCGCCATGATGTAAACGGCGGGTTCTCTTCTGCTCATGGCTACCTTCTGGATTCCCCGCCTGCGCGGGGGATGACGGGGAAAACGTCCGTCTTCTGTGTCCGCCCATTCGCCGCACGGCCCGCCATCACTTTCTGGATTCCCCGCCTACGCGGGGAATGACGGGATCGGAATAGAGCCGCAGGCGAGGTATCCAGTCTCCCGTCCTACCCAAAATCCACATCACATCATACCCCCCATCCACCCCCCGTCATTCTCCGCGCAAACGGGGCATCCAGTCTCCCGCCCGATCACGCATCCACATCACATTATATCTCCATCCACCCTTCGTCATTTCCCGCGCAGGCGGGGGAGCTAGCGGCCACATCTCTCAGTCTAGTCTGCTACCTCCGGCATTCCCCGCGCGGGCGGGGAATCCAGTCTCCCGCCCGACCGCCCATCCACATCACATCATACCCCCATCCACCCTCCGTCATTCCCCGCGCAGGCGGGCCATCCAGCCGCCAAGGGTCCATCCTGGACCCGTTAGAAAGACTGGCGTTTCCGCTTCGCGGAAACAACCAGCGGATTGTTCGAAGACGCGCAATCCCCGACTCGCAATCCCCCATTACGTAGACTTCGCTCTTCAGACTTCCGGACCGCTCCAGGGCGGAAGGGCCTTTTCGCTCGTTCCTCGCTTCTTGGCCCTTCAGCCCTTCCGCTCCGCCTTCAGAAAATGCCTTTCAAGCGGTAAGACGGTAAAGGGAACAAGCGTTGACTACCTAGCGAGGCGGAAACCGATATCATCGGTCGTGTCCAGCGAGCCGCCCTCGCCGCGGACCGCCGAACGGCAGATGTAGGCGTCCACATTCCAGCTGCCACCCCGGCCCACTCTGGTCGAGCCCCGTGGCGAATTGACCCAAGCCGTCCCATTCGTCGGCGCACCAGTGTACGAGTTGTGCCAATCATCCTCGCACCATTCCCAGACGTTCCCACTCATATCGTACAACCCGAATGCGTTGGGCAGCGTCATGCCCACATCATGCGTTTGTGACTGGCTACTTCCGCAATACCACATATAAGAACCGCGGTTACCCGGCATTACCCCAGCCCCACAGTCCGAACAGTCCGCCGCGCAACCCAAGGAGTCGCCAAAATAGAACCGCGTACTCGTGCCCGCGCGGCAGGCATACTCCCACT
>NPIG01001491.1_pt1 | contig 10232 bp, 9 predicted proteins | sample 8637441 | NCBI WGS metagenome assembly NPIG01 (sample SAMN07420675, study PRJNA396082) | bioreactor metagenome | isolation source: sample BR6 brine-fed electro-methanogenic bioreactor BR | place: Japan: Kochi | collected 2016-06-14
CCCGACGTGCCGAAGGATATTTCACAAGCTGTCTTCGGGCAAACTTCGGGTTGCGTGAGTTATCCGCGTATGCTGACATGCTTGTCCTGTATTGTCGTTGTCCGCTGGTGAAATATCCGGTTTCGCTGTTTCTTGAGGGGGTCCATTCCACATGCTGTAGGAAAGGCACCTCGCTGTGCTACTCTTCGCATTGCCTGCGGCCCCTATTCGATGGCGTAGAACATGCATTCCGAGGCTGAGAAAGCAGATATTATAGCAAGCTTTTCCAGAGGCTGGCGAACCCAAGCTAACACCCTATGAGGCATTGATTTACAGTCATGATAGACCTGAGAAGCGACACGGTGACGCAGCCCTGCCCGGCGATGCGCGCGGCGATGGCGGGGGCCGAGGTGGGCGATGATGTTTTCGGTGAGGACCCGACGGTCAATGAGTTGCAGGAACGCGCGGCGGAGTTGCTGGGCANNTTCGGGCACGATGGCAAACCTGCTGGCGGCGCTGACGCAGACGCGTCCGGGGGACAGCGTGATTCTTCACGAATCGTCGCACCCGGTGCGCTACGAGAGCGCGAACATCGCGATGGTCGCGGGGGTGCTTCCGGCGACTGTGCCGGGCCCGCTGGGCAAACTGAGCCGCGCGGAGGTGGAAGCGCGGATTGTGCAGAAGGACGACCCGCATCTTTCTCACACGAGGCTGGTGTGCCTGGAGAACACGACGAACCGCGGCGGCGGGGCGTGCTACAGCGAGGAGGAGGTAGCGGAGATTGGCGGCTTGTGCAGGGCGCGCGGGCTGCGGCTGCACATGGACGGGGCGCGGCTGTTCAATGCGGCGGCGGCCACGGGGACTCCGGCGGCGGGCTTCGCGGCGCATTGCGACACGGTGAGCTTCTGCCTTTCGAAAGGACTCGGCGCGCCCGCCGGCTCGCTGCTGGCAGGCCGGGCGGAGACGGTTCACGCGGCGCTGCGCTACCGGAAGATGCTGGGCGGGGGGATGCGGCAGGCGGGGGTGCTGGCGGCGGCGGGGCTGCATGCGCTGGAGCACCACATTGACGACCTGCTTGAAGACCACCGGCGCGCCCGGGAATTCCGGGAGACGCTGGAAGCGGCAGGCGCGCGCTTTCCTCTTCCTTCGCCGACAAACATCGTGTACGTCGAAGTGGCCGCTCCCGCGGAAGCGGCGGTGGCGCGCCTGGCCGAAGCGGGCGTGCGGGTGCTGGCGGTGGCCGCGGACAGGGTACGGGTGGTGTTTCACCGCGACATCGGCGACGAGGCATTGGCCTCGGCCGTTGACGCGTTCAAGCGCCTGCTCTAAGGGGTTTCTCCGAGCTGGAGCGCGGCATCGACGGCGATGCGTCCGTCGGACAGGGCGACGAGGGCGTAGATGTCTCGGATTGCCCTGGCGCGGGCGAGCCAGGGCGCGAGCATGGCCTGAAAGGTCTCCGGGGTGTGGCCCCGAATGAGCCCGAAATCGGCGAACTGGTGTCCGGCTTCGGCGGCGGCGCTGAGGCACGGGTACGGCAGCACGCGGACATAGAGGTTGCCGCGCCCCTGGAGCGTCTTCTGGTCGGGCTGCTTTGCCAGGAGTCTTTCCGCGGCATTCCTGCTTGAACTGAGCAGCAGCGCGTTTCCGTGAACACCGAGCGTGGGTTCGAGGGAAGGCCCGCCAATCATGGGCACCCGCACGACCCCGGCTTCCGCATCGTATCGCGGGAAGGTGGTCCAGGGCTGCACGTCCGGCGGCGGCGGCGGCAGCGCCTGGAAGGCTTCGCGAAGTGGCCCCGCATCTCCCTGGGCGAGAGCGACGAATTCGGGCATGGGCACCATGGCGCGCTGGTCGACATTGACCCAGCTCACGGCCCATTTCGGGCCCAGTCCGGCGAGGAGCGCGCCGGCCTGCTCGAGCATGAAGGGCAGATGGGACGTTCCGTCATCCTCGCCATACTGGGCGAGCAAGCCGGACATGGCAATATCCGGGCCGAGCGCGTCTTCCAGCCCTTTCCAGACTTCGCCGAGCGGCTTGCCCAGATTGCCGGAAACCGCGAGCAATCCGCCGGGCGGCGACATGAGTTCCTGAGTCTCGACGCCTTCGGCCAGGCCCGCCAGTCGCGCGCGCCACTGCGGACGCAGCCGGCCCTCGAGCGCGAGCCCGATGGATTCGGGCGCCAGCCGGACGGCGAACCGGACGGTTTCGAACACGTTGCCCACGGGGTCGTCCTGGGCGAGCCGCACTTCGCCGGCCAGCGCCTCGGCACCGACCGCGCCCAGGACCTCGTCGAGGCCGGCCTCGCCGAGGGCCTCGTCTTCTTGCAGCGTGAGCGCGTGAATGAGCGCGCCGCGTGCGGGACTCATGAGCAGGACGCGGCCGCGGACGGCGTAGTAGAGGCCCGCTTCGGGGACGCTGCGCAGTTCGAGGCCGCCGGCCTCGTCGCCTTCCACCCACGGGATGAAGACATGGAATTTCTCTGCGAGGCAGCCGATCCAGGTCATGCGCGTGGCGACGACGGGGTCGCTGAACTGCGCGATATCGCGCCCGGACAGGAAACAGTGCCCGCGCAGCAGGTTGTTGAATACCCAGTCGGGCACGCCGAAGTTATTGCGCATTTCCTCGCGGAGCGCGCGATAGGGATGGTGTTCCGGGAGCAGTTCCCAGGCGCGGGATTCGACAAAGAGGTCCCTGTGCTCGAGGAGGTCGGCGACAAAGACGCGGTAGTTCTGCTCCGCGGGCACAAATCGGCCCATGGGCTCGGTGTCGCGCGTGATCCACCAGACCGCCACGATGAGAATCAGCAAGACACCCAGGACGGTGGCGCAACCACGGCCCCGGCCGTTGCCCACGGCGCTGCGCCGCCTGCGCGCCGTCTTCCGCGGGCGCCGCGGCCAGTACATGGTAGCCGCGCAGGTGCGCGGCGGCCTTGAGGCGCGCGACGGCGGCTTCGAGCGTGTCGGCTTCTTCGAGCAGGGCGCGCAGCAGGAATTCGAGCGGGACGCCCGCCGGTTCGGGCCGGCCCAGGTGTTCGGCGCGTTCGGCGCAGAGCACGAGCCCGGCATCGTTGATGCCGGTGAACACGCCGGTGTTCCAGGTGAATCCCGCCTGCAGGAAGGCATGGCCGTTCTTGGGCCGGGCCATCACGACGACGGGCAGTTCGGGTTCCGCCCAGTCGAGATTGCGCCCGACGAGCAGTTCATCGGCCCCGGCGCGGTCGCCAGAAACGGCGAACATGGTGCACAGGGGCGCGCTGAAGAAAGTGGAACGGTCCTCGCGCGCGGCGATGTGCGACGCGTTGTGCAGCATCCAGAGGGCGTCGAAGGGCAATCCGGCGCCCTCGGCCATGCCCTCGAGTTCATCAAAGACCGAATCGGCGATTCCATCGAGCAGCGGCCGGGTGCCCATGGCGAGCACGGGAAGCGCGAGGGGGGCGGGGTCCATGAAGGGGGGCCACCAGGGCCACATGCCGGAGTCGGGAAGGAGTTCGCCGGTGCGCACGGGCCCGACGACGCGTTCTTCATACCGGGCCTGCATGTCCTGGCTGAACGCGAGGCCGCGCTGCATGCCCATTTCAAAGGGGGTTCCGGCGAGTTCGACATAGAGTGCGCCGCCGATTTCTTCGGGGAGGGCGGCCTCGACACTGCGTCGGCCGGGGTCAGGCGTGCCGCGGTTGAGCAGGGCGCTCATCTCGCGGTAGAACCATTGCGAGATCGCGGGCCCGAAGAAGTTCATGCACGTCTCGTAGTAGAGGTGCGGGTAGTACGCGCGCGGCACGAAGTACAGGAGGTGGTCATTGCTGAGGGTAACGGTGAACTGGGACTTGTAGCCGCGCTCGAGCGCCTGTTGCCGGAGTTCGAGTCCGATTTCAACGCACATCTCACCGGGGATAAAGGCCATGAGCAGGTCATTGATCTCGAGCGTCTGCAGGAGGGTTGTTCGCGGGAGGAAGGGGGCCACGCTTGGCGGCAGGGTGGGCTCGGACCAGGTGACGCGCAGCTTGGCGTCGCCGCAAGTGATCTTGTTGACGGCCTCCTTGGCGCGTATGGCGAGCAGCCGGCCCACCGACGCGGTGCGCTCCCAGCCGGACTTGCCTTCCGGGTTGCCGATGGTCTGGTTGCCGGAGGCCCCGTTGAGGAACATGGCGACGCAACCCTCGGCGGTCAGGCGCTCGAGTTCGCTGTAGTAGAAGCCGCAGTAGTCGGCGGAGAAGGAATAGTGGTCCTGCTTCGGCACAGAGGTGGGATGGGCGGCGAAGTTGGTGAGCACGGCGATGTGGTTGCCGTCGGCGTCTTCCACGGAGACGACGCCGACCTGGGTGTCAATCGGCCCGCCACTGACCCGGCGGTTGGAGGAGAGCACATCCTGGCGCACGGCGCCGTAGCCGATGGCGGCGCGCCGGCGGCTCATGAGCGCCTCGCGCATGGACTGGGCAATGCTGCCCGCGGTCTCTTCGAGCACTTCGGGCATGAAGCGTCCGGACACGATGCGGAAGGGGAACTCCTCGATCATGCCGCCGGGGCCGCTGTGCGTGTGCGTCGCCGTGAGGATGATGTGTTCTTGCGGAACCTCACGCGGGGCGAGTTCGAGCACACGCTGCCGCAACGCGGGATGGATGACGCAGAGGTCGGCATTGACCAGAAAGAGGCGCGTTTCTCCGTCGTCGAGGTAGAGCGCGCGCGACCACAGGGGGTCGTGCGTGGCGACGGCGCCGCGGCCCATGCGGTCGCCGTAGCCGTTGAGCGGCGCGCCCAGCGGCGGCTTGATTTCGACCTTTGCGGCGCCGGCCTCGAGACCGGCCGCCGAGGCGCCCGCAAGACTGGCGAGGGCCACTATGAGGATAACGTGTCTTGTACTCATTCGCCTTTGAACTCAGGCTCCCGTTTTTCCAGAAACGCGGCCACGCCCTCTTTCGCGTCCTGCGAGCGGCCGGCCATTTCAAAGCCCGCTTTTTCCAGTGCCGCGCCACGGTCGGGGTGCAGCATGCGCTCGCGCAGCACGAACAACGTTTCCCGCATCGCCACGGCGGGTTTGGATGCGAGCACGGCGGCGAGTTTCTTCGCGGCGGGCATCAGTTCCTCCGGCGCGACCACCTGTGAGACGAGCCCGGCGGCGAGCGCTTCCTCTGCGCTGACATTGCGGCCGGTCATGAGCCAGTCGCGCGCGCGCGCGTCGCTGATGAGATGGGGCAGGCGGTGCGTGCCGCCCCAGCCGGGGATGATACCGAGATTGATTTCGGGCTGCCCGAACATGGCACTGGACGAGGCGATGCGCATGTGGCAGGCGAGGCAGAGTTCGCAGCCGCCGCCCAGGGCAATGCCGTTGACCACGGCCACGACGGGCTTGGCGCATTCTGCGATGGCGTCCATCGTCTTGACGCCCTCCGCGAGAAGTCCGCCCTCGACCATGGGGTCATCGAGGGTGTTTGCAATGGTGGGGATATCGGCGCCGGCCGCGAAGAAGCGGCCCTCGCCACCGGTAATCAGGATCACGCGGATTGCGGCATCCGCTTCGGCTTCGGCCACTGCGGCGCGCAACTCTCTCACCAAATCCAGGGACAGCGCGTTTGCTTTGGGCCGGTTCAACGTGATGATGCAACAGGGTTGCTCCGTTGCCACCAGAATGTTCTCGTACGCCATGGCATGCCTCCTTCTCGACGGCTGTGGTCAATGAATGCCTCAGGCACGTGGTGCCCGCCCGGGCGGCAGCCAGTTTAGCATGTTTGCGCGCCGGCGTGCACCGGCGAAAACCTGCCTGGAAGTCCAAGCATCGAGCGCATGCCCGTATTGGCGCTTTTCTACCCGTTGCGCACAGTCGGTGTAACGAATTCACACGCGGCGTATGGCATTTCCCTGGAAGCATCCGGCGAATCCGGGTTGGCGCGGAACTTGCATATAGACGAGACACGTGCCTGGAGTCATACAACCTGTGGGGCTGAGACGAACATGAAAACCGCGATTCTGGCTGGCGTTGTTCTGGCGGTGACCGTCTGCGTGGGCTGCGCCACCCGGGTCCGTATGCCGGAGTTATCCGCCGGACACCCGGCGCACAAGGATACGGCGGCCGGCAAGGAGTGGACGCCCCCGCCGCGCTTGGCGCTGCATTTTCCAGTTCCGGGCACCCATCCAAGTGACAGCGCTGCAGAGCATGACCACATGCAGCAGTGGGGCCATGGAGAGAAACGCATCGAGGGCATGATGCACCCTGGCCCCCCGCCCGAACCACACGGCCATGATGATGAGGAGCAGAGTTTGCCCGCAGCGGATGGCGTGCGGCATGTCGCGCCGGCGTTCCGGTGCCCGAGGCATCCGGAAGAGGTCTCCCCCTATCTCGGCAATTGTCCCGTTTGCGGCGTGCCGCTGGAGCCGATACCGGACGCCAGACCGCCGCTGCCCCCGTCGACGCCGGGCACCGCGATGCCGCCGGAATCGGGGTACTACTGCACGATGCACCCGCAGGTGGTAAAGACGGTGCCGGGGCTCTGCCCCGAATGCGGGATGACGCTGGTCGATGCCGGGGAGGGCATGAAATGAGGCCTTCGATCTTTTGCCGCGCCGTGCCCGTGGTGGCCCTTTGCCTGGGCGGGTGTGCCACGGTGGATTTTGAAGAGCATTTCGCGGCGCTGCAGCGGGATGTGACCGAGCGCACGGGCGCGCATATCGAATGGATGGGCGTCTCGGCGGAGCAGAAGGAGGTGGAGCGCAACGTGCATGCGATGCTGTCGGACGGTCTAACCGAGGAGGAAGCAGTGCGTATCGCGCTGCTCTTCAACCGCCGCCTGCAGGCGCTCTACGGAGATTACGGCATCGCGCTGGCGGACCTGAAGCAAGCCGGACTGCCGAAGAACCCCGTAGCCGAGTTCATTGTGCGCTACCGGGAGGACAGTCCGCGCAACCTGCGTTCTGTGGAGGCCATAGTCACACAGGACCTGCTCGACATCCTGTTGATACCCTTGCGGAAGGGGCTGGCCAAGGCGGAGTTTGAACAGGCGCGGCTGGTGGTGACCAATGCGGTCACCGAACAGGTGACGCACACACGCGTGGCCTACTACCAGTATCTGCAAGCCCGGCAGACGCTTGACCTGCTCAAGGATGCGCTGCTGGCCGCGGAGGCCGGCTACGAGATGGCGTGGCGCCTGCGCAGCGCCGGCAACAACTCCGAATTGGCGCTGCTCCTGGAGCGCTCGCGCTACGAGCAAACGAAGCTCGCCGTCTCGGGCGCGGAATTGGCCTTGGCGGAGCGCCGCGAGACGCTGAACCAGTGCCTGGGCTTATGGGGCAAGGCCACGGAATGGGAAGCGGCCGGCCAGCTTGCACCGCTCCCCGAATCGCTTCCGGACCTTGGTGACGTCGAACAAGGAGCGGTCGATGCCAGCATTGACCTGGCGCTGGGTTGGCTCGGAATCGAGGCCGCCGCGCGGCGCAACGGGATTCGCAGCATTGAGAAGGTGATTCCGGAACTGGGAATCGGCGCCGAGTTCGAGCGCGAGACAGAGATTGAAACCTACCTGGGCGAAAACGCCGCCGGTGACCGGGTCATCAAAGACCGCGAAGGCCCGGACCTCTGGTGGCGCGGGCCGAGTGTGGGCGTGGCCATCCCGATTTTTGATCAAGGGTTCCCCGCCCGGGCGCGGGGCACCGCCATGGTGCGCCGTGAATGGGACCGGTTCACGGCGACGGCTATTGAAGTGCGGACCGCGGCGCGCATTGCGCGCTACCGGCTCGAGTTCGCGCACCAGGTCGCCGGCTACCACCGGAAGGTGGTTCTGCCGGTTCAATGCCGGCTTCGCGTGCAGGCGCAGCTGCGCTACAACGCCATGTTCATGGGGGTCTTCGGATTGCTCGAGGTGAAACAGCAGGAGATAGACGCTGCCCGAACCTATCTGGAAACGTTGCGCAACTATTGGGTCGCGCAGGCCGAACTGGACCAGTTGCTGTTGGGCCGGCTGCTGCCGCCGGGGCAGTCCGCCGTGGCGGGCATGGCGGACACGGGGGGCGCGATGGGCGGCATGAACTCAGGAGGCCACTGATGACGCATTCCGCGAAACAACCCGATATGAATCCGCGGCGCATCACGAGGCGCAGGGCATTGCTGGCGGGCGCGTCCGCGGCGGCAGGCGCACGGCTTGCTGGGGCCGCCGGCACGCCAAGAGACAACCCGAACTATGCGCCGCCAACCGCGAGCCCGCCGCGGCCCTGGAAACGCGATGCCGACACATGGCCGGCGCCGGGCGAACCGGGCAAAGACTATGCGCCTGTTTTCACCCCGAATGGCGCCACGTTGCCGTTCGAAGTGAAGGAGGGCGTCAAGGTCATGCACCTGGTGGCAGAGGAGGTGGTGCATGAGGTGGCGCCCGGTCTTGTGACCTATTGCTGGGGCTACAACGGGCGGGTTACGGGTCCGACCATTGAGGTGGCGGAAGGCGACCGGGTGCGCATCTACGTGACCAACAAGCTACCCATAGAGACGAGTGTGCACTGGCACGCCATCATCCTGCCGAACGGCATGGACGGCGTCGCCGGGGTTACCCAGCCGGCCATTCCACCGGGTGAGACCTACGTGTACGAGTTCATTTTTCCGGATTCGGGCACGTTCATGTATCATCCGCACTTCGACAATATGACGCAGGAGGGCATGGGTCTTGCCGGCATGATTGTGGTGCATCCGCGCGACCCGCAGAGGCGGCCGGACCGGGACTTCGCGCTGCTGTTGCATGAATGGGCCATCGAGGGCGGCGCCATGCGCCCAAACCCTTTCGAGATGACCGATTTCAACGTGCTCACCATTAACGGCCGCGCCGCGCCGGGCACCTACCCGCTCGTTGCACAACTGGGCGACCAGGTCCGGATTCGCATCGGCAATCTGAGCGCCATGGACCACCATCCAATCCATCTTCACGGCTACGCGTTCACCGTCACGGAAACCGACGGCGGCGCGATTCCCGAATCCGCGCAGTGGCCGGAGACCACCGTGCTTGTGCATGTGGGCAGCACGCGCACGATTGAATTGCACGCAGACAATCCCGGCGACTGGATCATGCACTGTCACATGACGCATCACACCATGAACCAGATGGGCCACAGTATCCCGAACATGGTGGGTGTGAAGCCGGGGGCGCTCGATGACAAGGTCCGGCGCCTGCTGCCCGACTACATGACAATGGGCCAGCGCGGCATGGGCAACATGGCCGACATGCGCATGGCGGTGCCGGAGAACAGCATTCCGATGCTGGGCGTGAAGGGGCAGTACGGGAATACGGTCATCGGAAGCATGTTCACGATGCTGAAGGTGCGCGAAAGAACCAACGGCTACGATGACCCGGGCTGGTACCAACATCCGCAAGGCACCGTCTCTTATCCCGCGCCCCCGGAGCAGTTGCGTAGAGACGGAATCGAACCCGGGGTGGCGGAAAAAAGGGTGCCGGCAAGCGGACATGACATGTCCTGAAAGGACGAGGAAGTACCATGAAGCACGTTCGACAACTCTCCCGGCCGCGCGCGGCGCAGCTTGAGTTCCTTGGCGAGATCATCACGCTGCTCCGCGGCATTCTGAGCTTGCTGGGACAGGCCAACGAAGTGCTCGGGTTGAATCTGCCGCAGAAGGTGGGCGGCGAGGACGCCGAAGCGAGCGAATAGGCCTGATATTTCACAAGCTGACAACGACCATACAGGAAACGTATGTCAGGATTCGCAGATTGCCTGAAAAACAGCTTGTGAAAAGTCCTTCGACACGTGGGGGACCGAAATCACTTTGTCGCGGCATGTTTCACCTTGCGGCGTTGCCGCCGGTGAAATATGCGGATAGTCCCCGGGATCAGGCTGTACGTTGACCGCGCCGCCACAGAAAGACCGCAGTAAACAAGAGGACCGCCACATCGCTCCAAGGCCTGCTCGGGGCGGGGTCCGCCCCGCCGGCGCAGGAAAGCCGGCCCTTTCGCGCGCCCGTGCCCTTGAGCAGCAGACATTGCCTGCNNCGGCGCGAAGAACCAGCACATCGGTGTAGACCTGCGCGGACTGAGGGGTGAAGGCGAGCCGCAAGGGCACAACGGCGCCCGCCTCGACCTCGAGCTTGGTGTCGCCGAGCGTCTTCATGGCGGTTCCGGAGTAGAAAGACACCTCCACTTCGACCGCGGAAAATCCGAGGTTCAGGAGTTGCACTTCCTCCTCGACGGACGCGCCGGGGGGCGCATAGCCAAAATCGAGTATCGCGCCGGGGGGCGGCGACAAACTGAGGAAAACCTCCCCCTCCCCCTC